>ERZ650311.378-NODE-378-length-29079-cov-6.976020_pt1 | contig 29079 bp, 37 predicted proteins | sample MGYA00376247_ERZ650311 | MGnify/ENA primary metagenome ERZ650311 (study PRJEB26733, sample SAMN07839324) | wastewater metagenome | biome: small river; feature: stream; material: water | place: USA: North Carolina | collected 2016-07-28 ...
CCACTATAGGCATGTGAGTCAACACGAATACCAGGACCACCAGGCATGTGGAATGAACCAATTTTCCCTGGACTTGGCGTGAACTTAAATGGATCTTCTGCGTTCAGGCGACATTCAATCGCATGGCCGCGAAACTCCAGGGGGAAAAGTAGGTGGGGGGCCTGGACGGGCGTAGGGCGAAGCCGCAGAGCCTGAAAGACCTTCAGGGTAACCCTGGGAAGCGACCCCGCAGGAAGTCAGAGCCGAGGCCTGAGGCGGGTCGGCCGCCGATGCCGGATCACCTGGGCGACTTGGCCAAAGCCGAGTGGAATCGTCTCGCCGAGCTGCTGGAGTCGGTCAAGGTCTTGACGCTGAACGACGGGCCGATGCTCGAGGCCACGTGCATGGCGTACGAGCAATACCGCACGTTCGCTGCGGTCGTCTCGAGCGAGGGCGCAACCTACCGGGCCGAGACAGCGAACGGATTCATCACGCGCGCTCGCCCCGAAGTTTCGATGCAGTCGGACGCGTGGCGGCGATATGTGAACGGCCTCTCTCACTTCGGTCTCACGCCAGCGACGCGATCAAAGGTGTCCGTGCGTCGCGAGAAGTCCGACCAGCCAGACGGAAAGCGCCAGGGCGGAAAGCTGCTGCAGTGGCGGAAGAAGGACGACGATGAATAAGCGAGCTGCCGCGAAACGTCGCGTGATCGTCGATCCCGTCACGCAGTACGCGAAGGACGTCACCGCGAAACGGCCGAAGATCATCGCCGGTCCGCACGTCCGCGCTGCATGCGAGCGACACCTGCGCGACCTCAAGGAAGGCCGGAAGCGCGGTCTCGTGTGGAAGCCGAAAGAGGCGCTGCGCGTCATCGACTTCTTCGAAGCCGAGCTGGTTTTGACGGGTGGCGTTCCCTTCAAGCTGCAGCCCTGGCAGAAGTTCATCGTCGGCTCACTCTTCGGCTGGTACACCGACGAAGGAACGCGGCGCTTCAACACGGGCTACGTCGAGACAGCGAAGGGCAACGGTAAGACCCCGCTCGCCGCCGGCATCGGCCTGGTCGGTCTGCTGCTCGACAACGAGGAAGAAGCGGAGATCTATTCCGCCGCGGTCTCGAAGGATCAGGCGCGCATCGTCTTCGACGACGCGAAACGTATGGTGGAAGAGTCCGCGAATCTCGACGAAGAGATCGACGAGGTCCTCACCAACACGATCAACTACGGACGTTCAGTGTTCCGCCCCGTGTCCGCGGAACACAAGGGCCTCGACGGCAAGCGGCCGCACATGTCGCTCGTCGACGAGCTGCACGAACACGCGACGCCGATGGTCCTCGACAAGCTGCGACTCGGCACGAAGTTCCGCCGCAACCCTCTGACCCTCGCGATCACGAACGCCGGCTTCGACCGTCTCTCGGTCTGCTGGCGCGAGCACGAGTACGGAATCAAGGTCGCAAGCGGCGCGGTTCAGAACGACTCGCACTTCGCCTATGTGTGCGCGTTGGACGAAAAGGACGACTACCGCGACGAGGCGGTGTGGATCAAGACCAGCCCGAACCTCGGCGTGTCGGTGCATCGCCGCTACATCCGCCAGCTGCTCGTGGAATCGGAGGATCAGCCATCAAAACTGAATCTCATTCTTCGCCTGAACTTCTGCGTCTGGACGGAGTCGCACACCGTGTGGGTGCCTGACAAGGTTTGGACGAAGAACGCCGGCACCGCGGGCCCGGCCCAGATCGCGAAGGTGAGCCGGAATCGCATGGCTTACATCGGCCTCGAGATCTCGGCGACCACGGACTTCGCCGCGTACGCGATTCTCTTCCCCGACGAGGAAGGCGAGGGTGAGGTCGCGTACGACCTGCTCATGCGCTTCTGGCTCTGCGAGGAGGCATTCAAGCGCCGCGTGAAGCTCGGCCGCGAACCGTACGAGCTGTGGCGAAGCGAGGGTCTGATCAACGTCACGCCCGGGCCTGCGACCGATTACGACGAAATCGAGCGCGCCATCCTGGCCGACTGCAAGACCTTCGACGTGCGCGAGGTCGTGTTCGATCGCCATTGGGCCTCGTCCCTCGTCGCGCACTTGCAGGACGAGCTGAGCGAGGACCGAGTCATCGAGTACGGCACGACCGGCGCCGCCATGAATGCCCCGGTGAACGAGATCGAACGCCTGGCCGCGCGCGAAAAGCTGCGTCACGGTGGAAACCCCGTGATGCGATGGCAGATCGCGAACGTCGCGATTACCAGCTCGAGCGGATTGAAGCGGATCAACAAAGACAAGTCGACGGAGTCCGTCGTCGGGCCGATCGCGCTCGCGATGGCGATGGGCCGCGCCATGAGCCGCAACGCTGCGCCCCCGGACGACGAGGAAGACACCACATATGACGATCAGGAGGTGAGGACGCTATGAAGATGTTCGACCTCAAGCGTGCCGTGCGCGGCTTTATGCATGGGCTGCGAGGGCAGACGTCGTCGATCGAGAACCCCGCGCAGTGGTTGCTGGACTTCTTCAACGGCCGCGCGCTCGCTTCCGGCGCGCGCGTGAACGCGGAAACCGCGATGGGCGTGAGCTCCATCTATGCCTGCGTGAAGGTGATCGCCGAAGACATCGCCACGATGCCGTTCGTGTTCTATGAGAACGCCGGCAACGACTTGCGGAAAGAAGCGTTCAATCATCCGCTCTACAACATCCTCGGAATGGAGCCGAACGATGAGATGGACTCGGGCCAGCTCGTCGAGATGCTGACCGGCCACGTCTGTCTGCGTGGCAACGCCTACGCTGAAGTCGTCCGCGACAAGAACGGCAACGTCGTCGAGATGTGGCCGCTGCACCCCGCGTACGTCCGGCCGTTCCGATTCAATGGCGACCTGGTGTACGAGGTGAGGATTCCGGATCCGAAGAAGGGAACCGAGTACTACCGGATCCTCGATCGCTCGCGGATGTTCCACCTGCGCGGCCTCAGTACCGATGGCGTGCTCGGCCTCTCGCCGGTCGAGCTGCACGCCGAGTCGATCGGCCTCAGCATCGCGCTCGAGCGCCACGGCGCCTCGCTCTTCGGAAACGGCGCCATCATGGGCGGCGTCCTCGAGAGCGAAAAGACGCTGTCTGACAAGTCTTACGAACGGCTCGTGAAGCTGATGAAGGACAAGCACGAGGGGCTCGACAAGGCGCATCGCACGCTCATCCTCGAAAGCGGTCTGAAGTGGAAGCAGGTGGGCCTTCAGAACGACCACGCTCAGTTCATCGACTCGCGCCGCCTGCAGATCGAGGAGTCATGCCGCATTTTCCGAATGGCGCAGATCATGGTCAGCGCGCAGGACGGTGCGAGCGCGTGGGGAACCGGCATCGAACAGATGCAGATTGGCCACGTGAACTTCACCCTTCGTCCCTGGTGCGTTCGATGGGAACGCGCGGTGCGTACGCAGCTGCTCATGTCGAGCGAAAAGCCGCGTTTCTTCGCCAAGTTCAGGATGCAGGCGCTGATGCGCGGTGACGCGGAGTCGCGATCGAATTTCTACAAGGCCATGCAGGGCATGGGCGCGTGGTCCTCGAACGACATCCGCCGCAGCGAGGACGAGAACCCCCGCGAAGGCGGCGACGTCTACTTCCGCGACCAGACGCTTGTCCCGTTCGACTCGCCCGGCCCCATGGGCAAGGCGGAGACCGCGCAGCCGACCCGCACCAAGGGCTTCCAACGGCTGCTCGAGGCGGAATTCACGCGTTCTATTCGTCGTGCGCGTGCGCGAATCTCATCGTCAATCAAGAAGCCGCTGGCCGATCTAAACGAATGGGCGAAGGACTTCGTCCGCGACGAGGCCCGCACGACGCAAGAGTCGCTCGCCATCGTCGGTCGATCGCTCGCCGAAACGCTGTCGGGCGCCACCGTGGACGACGCAACCGCCGCGGCGATCGACACCTGGGCGACGAAGGCGGCGCGCCGGCAGCTGAACGAGCTGATCGACGAGGTCCGGGAGATCGTCGCGGCGTTCCCGCTCGATCGCCAGGCGAAGGTGGATCAGGCGGCCGAGGCATGGCCGTCGATGGCGGGGGAAACCGCCGAGCGTGAGCTCGAGCGCATCGTGTTACTGGTCAGCGCCTCAGGCGCGAAGGAGAAGGCAGCATGAAAATCGAAACGAGAGACTTCCTCATCGCGGGCAACCGTTCGGAGGTTCGCACGGTACGCGAAGAAGGCCAGGCCCCCAAGATCATGGGCTACGCCGCGCCGTTCAACTCGGAGTCGGAGGACCTGGGCGGTTTCCGCGAGGTCATCTCGCCGAACGCGTTCACCGACACGCTGAAAACGGACGACATTCGCGGACTGATCAATCACGAGACGCGCCTCGTCATCGGCCGCATGTCGGCGAAAACCCTCAAGCTGTGGGAGGACGCCCGCGGCCTGGCGTTCGAGTGCATCCTGCCCGACACGTCCTACGCGCGCGACCTTCAGGTCTCAATCGACCGCGGCGACGTCACCGGCATGTCGTTCCGGTTCTATGTCGAGAACCCGACCGATGAACGCTGGGCGAAGTTCAACGGCATGTGGACGCGCACGCTGCTGCGCGTGCGTTGTGTCGAGGTCGGCCCGGTCACCTTCCCGGCCTATTCGGGTTCGTCGGTCGGCCTGCGGTCGGCTGGAACGGACGCGCCGGAGGGCCTTGCTCGTGCGATCGCCGAGGCCGAGAAGCGCGGCACGAAGCACGACAAAGACATCAGGATCGCCCAGCTCACAGCCCGCTCTTGACATTGCCGCGGTGTGTCCTTAACATCCGTGCCTTAGACGTAGTAATTCGGTCGCGTCTCTACGCCCCGTGGGCTGGGTCCTAAAAGGCATCCGGTAGAGACGCCGCGAAGCTGGCCTGCCCTTAATGGGCGACGAGGCTCCTAGGTACCAGATCAACCACATCTGGCGCCGAGGGAGCCTCGCGCCATTTTTGTGGCCGTTTGTTCCCCGTGCGCCGCAACACGAAGGGGAACGACGATGGATTTGAAAAAGAAGCGTGAGGAGCGCGGCCAGCTCGTCACGAAGATGACCAGCCTCCGCGACACGGTCAAGAAGCGCGGCGACGACTACACCGAAGACGAGAACCGCGACTTCGAAAAGTGGAACACGGCGGTCGACGCCATCGACGCCGAAATCGAGAAGGAAGAGCGCAAGCTCCAGATCTCGGCTCGCGTCGACAGCCTGCTTGCCGACGACGAAACCCGGAGCGATCGCCGCAAGCGTCCTCCGGTTGGCGCGCCCAGCGAAGACGAGGACGACGAGCGTGAAGCGCCCGACGCCCTGACGGCTGCCCGTTCCACGAAGCAGTACGTCAAGGCGTACGCGCGGCACCTCATCCACGGCGGTTTCCGCATGGAGAGCCGTGCCGACCTGCAGGTCGACAACTTCACCAAGGGCGGCGCGCTGCTCGCCCCGATCCAGATGGTGAACGGCCTGCTCAAGGGTGTCGACGACGAGGTCTACATCCGCGCCCTGGCGACCAAGTACCAGATCGCCGAAGCGCAGAGCCTCGGTCAGGTCACGCTCGACACCGACTTCGACGACGCCGAATGGGGCTCGGAGATCGGCGACATCAACATGGGCGACCTCACGGTCGGCCGGCGCGAGCTGAGCCCGCACGTCCTGACCAAGGGCATCGTGATGTCGAACGACCTGCTTCGCAGGAAGCCGGGCGCCGAAAACGACGTGATTAGCCGGCTTGGCTACAAGTTCGGCATCACGCAGGAGAAGGCGTTCATGACGGGCAACGGCGTCCGCCAGCCGCTCGGCGTGTTCGTCGCGTCCGCGGACGGCATCGACTCGTCGCGCGACGTGTCGACGGGCAACACGTCCACGGCGATCACCGGCGACGGCCTCATCGAAGCCAAGCACGCCCTGAAGGCCGCGTACTGGAAGCGCGTTCGGTGGGGCTTCTCTCGCACCGCCATCAAGAACATCCGCCAGATCAAGGACTCGGTCAACGGCGGCTACATCTGGATGCCCGGTCTGCAGGCGGGGATGCCCGACAAGATCCTCGACTGCGAGTACTTCATCTCGGAGTACTGCCCCGCCACGTTCACCTCGGGTCTCTACGTCGGGATCATCGGTGACTTCTCGTACTACTGGATCGCGGATGCGCTCGATTTCACGATCCAGCGCGTCGACCAGCTCTACGCGAAGCAGCGCAAGACCGCGTTCTTCGGATCGCTCGCGTGCGACGGTCAGCCGGTCCTGGCTGAAGCGTTTGCTCGCGTGAAGCTCGGCTAAGCCGCGCTTCCAGATGCAGACACGCCGCGCGCCAGCTGATCGGCGCGCGGCACAACTTTAGGCCGTTCACACAACCAAGGAACACACCATGAATCTCAGTGAAAGGGTCGTAACGAAGCGCCTCCGTCCGGACGGATCCGGCTGGACCGTGGCCGCGGGCACCACAAACGTCAGCTCGGACATCGTCGACACCCAGGGGTACGACGGCGTTCGTTTCATCATCGGCTTCGGAGCGATCGTTTCCGGCGCCGCGACGTCGATCAAGGCGCGCCAGGGCAATGCCTCGAACCTCAGCGACGCGGCGGATCTCGAAGGGACGGCGCAGACGGTCGCCGACACCGACGACAACCTGCAGCGGATCTGCGACATCTATCGCCCGCGAGAGCGATACGTGCAGCTTCAGACGCTGCGTGCGACCCAGAACTCAACGATCGACTACCTCATCGTCGAGCTCTACAACAAGGTCGGCAAGATCCCCGTCACGCAGGACGCGTCGGTCGCCGGCCTCGAGAAGTTCGTCAGCCCCGCGGAGGGCACCGCTTAGTCGCGGCCTGACGACACCCCGCCCCGCGGCCTTTTCTGGTCGCGGGGCCTTTCCACTTTTTTCAGCAAGGGAGTTTCGACATGAAGAAGATCAAGATGACGCAGGTCGAGGCGGGGCCGGACGGTTGCTACGGGCCCGGCGACATTCGCTACCTCGAGAACGATGCCGCCGATGCGCGCATCAAGGCGAACGCCGCCGTCGAGGTCAAGGAAGGCGCCGCGGTCGAGGAGAAGGCCGCCAAGAAGGAGACGGCCAGCGAGAAGCGCGTCCGCGAGCAGAAGGAGCGGGACGAGGCGGCGCGCGTGAAGGCCGAAGAGGAGGCGAAGGAGAAGGCCGAGAAGGAAGCGGCCAACGTCGCCAAGGGTCTCAACCCGGACGGTTCGGCGAAGAAGTAACGCATGTCCGTGACTCTCGCGGCGACGGCGCTCATCGACGAGGCGGAGCTTTCGACCTATATCGGGTCGGGCTCCGCCTTGAACGCTGACGACGCTCGCCGCGTGATCAACCGGGCCTCGGCCCTCGTGCAGGCCTGGCTACGGCGCAACCTCATCACGCCCGCGGCCGACGTCGTCGAGTACCACACCATCGACGGCTGCATGCGTGAGATCGACCTGCTCGACTACCCCATTGCGAGCGTCACGTCGGTCCACGAGGACGACACCCGCGTGTACGGCAATGACACGCAGCTCGACGCCGACCAGTTCATCGTGGTCAAGCCCCTGGGCCGCCTCAAGCGCTGCGAGCCGGGCTCGGGTCTCACGTCGTTCATGACAGGCGACCGCGCCATCCGCGTCGCGTACAAGTACGGGTGGTCGCGCGCTGCGCTCCCCGAACACTTCAAAGACTTCGCCGGCCAGATCGCCGCGGTCCTGTGGGCCGAGAAGAAACGCGCCGCGCCAGGCGCGACTTCGATGTCCGACAGCATGGGCAACTTCACGCGCATCGACGCGTCGCACCTTCCGGACTCGATCACGGCCGCATTCGAAGACGAGCGGGCGCCGCTCGGCTGCAAGTCCGGGGAGCGGGACGAGTAATGCCCGAGCACCGCGACCTGTTCAGCCTGGCGAAGGGCCTGCGAAAGGCCGACCAGGCGCGCCGCAAACTCACGCAGGACTGCGTCCGCGCGGTTCTCGCGTCCGCGGCCGACCGCGCGGTCGAGACCATTCCGAAAGACGGCATCGGCCGCAGAATCTGGGGCCAGAAAAACTCGGGCCTGAAGAAGCTCGTGCGCGCCGGAAAGGTCGAAGAAGTCGGCGACAACATGCAGGGCACCGTCACGGCCGCGGGCCTCGCCGGGCTGATCGAAGAAGGCGGACGCACCGAAAAGCACGAGATCAAGCCTCGCCGCGGTGGCCGCTTCCTGGCGCGACGTGCCGGTGAGAACCACGGCCGCGCGTTCTTCGTGAAGGCGGGCCGCTTCATCGGCCCGATCCAGAAGCGAAAGCGCCGGCCGAAGGGCACGGTCACGATCGAGCACCCGGGCGGCCCCGTCGAGAAGAAGGCTCGCGTTCTGGAGGCTCTCGAGGAGCTGCGCCCCACGTTCACGCACGCACTTGAGGAAATGATGGATCGGTCGATGGCGGAGGTCGCCAATGGCTGAGTCAGTCCGCGACCAGATCATCGACGGCATCGTCGACCTGTTCCGCTCCACCGTCGTCGGCGATGGCGGCGCGAACTACTGGTTTACCCCCGGCCTCGTGAAGGACGTCGAGGGCTTCTCGATCGCGTGCCTGGACGACTCGTACGCGAACGCCGACGACGACAACAAGACGACGCTGTACCTGCTCACGCCCGACGAAGACGAGATCCTCGAGCAGACCACGGGCTCGATCGAGGCGCACATGCGCCTGAATCTGCTTCTCGCGCGCCAGGTCGACGCGGTGGACCATCCGCTGAAGGACGCGTCCACCGGGAGCATCCGCAAGATTCAGAACCGTCTGAGCCGAGACGCTCAGAAGGTCATCAACACGAACTCGGACCTGCGGACGGTGTCGCTCAGCTCGGGCGGCACCGTCATCAATTTCCAGGTCCTGCGCAGTGAATTTGCGAGCGAGGAAGTGGGCGTCGCCGGCAGCACGTGGGCGGTCGTTCTGATGCGGCTGCAGGTTCACTACGAATACATGAAGGACCGCCCATGAGAACCGAATACGGCGCCGTGTTCATCGACCGCACGTCGCGCAGGTCGACGGAGACGGCCGACGCCGACACCGAACGAGATCCGATCGCGGACTGGCAAGCCGGCTTCCGCCAGCGCGCCCGCGGCGAAGAACCCCGAGAAGACGAAGGAGAGCCGGAATGAAAGTCACGATCACCAACACGCAGGCCGTCGATATGGAAATCCTCAAGCACGGCATCGTGCTGAAGCCCGGCCAGTCCGTCGAGGTCGAAGCCGACGACCCGCCGCGCAACGCCCACGAGGAGGAAGCCTTCCAGGCCGAGAAGGCCGCCAAAGAGGCCGCGGAGAAAGCGGCCAAGGAAGCGGCCGAGAAGGCCGCCAAAGAGGCCGCGGAGAAGGCGGCCGACAAAGAGCCGAAGAAGCCCGGCCGCTAAGGCCCAAGCAGCCCCCACAGAGCAGCGCAACAAAGGAGACATGACACATGGCCAACAATGAAGCCACCAAGGGATACCGGGCGACGTGCGCATTCGCGAAGGCCCTCGCCGCGACGCCGCCTGCATGGGGTCCCACGGCCACGCTCTGTGCGTCGGGGTCCGGCATCGAAATCATCTCGTCCAACATCAACAGCGATGTGCAGCTCGTTGACCGCGACGACGAGCTGAGCGGATCCGACCAGTCGCGCGGAGGCGACAAGGGCACGGAAGTCCACAAGCCCCAGATCGTCGTCCCGGCCAAGTACGAGACGCTGGCTCCCCTCATCGCTTTGCCTATGGGCGTGGCCGCGGCGCCCGTCCAGCAGGGCGGCACGGCGGCGTACAAGCACGCGCTGAGCCGGATCATCGATCCGGTCGGTCTCATGGGCACGTACGTCGAAGACTGGCAGACCGAAGTCCACGAGTACCCCTCGTGCAAGATCCTCGGCTGGGATTTCGAAATCAACTCGAAAGACCAGCGCGGGAAGTTCACGTTCGCGGTCGCCGCGCATTCGATGAACCGCAACACCGCGTCGGGCACGAACAAGACCTCGACGATCTCCAGCATCACGATGTCCGCGAATCGTTCCCGCGTTCTGTTCAGCCAGCTCGTCGCGCGCATGAACGACCAGTCCGGAGGCGCTCTCTCGTCCTCGGGCGGCACGCTCGGCATCGGAGACAAGCAGCTCCTGGCGTCCCTCAAGATCTCGTACCGCCGACCGTTCGTCGAGGACGACTTCACCACGGAATTCGGCTACCTGATTTCCGAGCCGCACGCGAACGGCAAGTCGCAGATCGGCGTGACGCTCGGGTTCAGCAAGTACGCGACGGACAACATCGGCCGTTTCGCCGATGCGCTCGCGAAGACCGAGAAGAAGATGGACCTCATCTTCACCGGACCGCTCGCCGCGGTTGGCTACAACTACTCGCTCGCGTTCTACCTGAACGCCGTGCAGTTCAGCGGCCGGCCCCAGATCGGAGGCCCGGGCGTCGCCGCCTGGTCGATCGAAGGCGTCGCCCACGAAGTCCCCAGCATCGGCACCGGCATGCCCACGGGTTACACCCAGGCCTGCCACGTCGACATTGTCAACACGCTCTCGACCAACCCGCTTCTGTAAAGCGCAAGGTCTCTCGAAAAGGACAGTCGAATGAAAGCAAACACAAAGGCCGAGGATGAACTCGGCGATTGGTTCGTCGCCGCGCGTGATCCGAAGACAGGAGAGACGGCGGACGTCCGCGTCCGTCGCATGCCTGCCGACCTCGCACGCAAGCACCGACAGAAGACGTACAAGATCAAGGGCAATACGCACGTCATCGACCTCGACCGCGAAGAGCTTCGCCAGCGCAATGAGGCGATCGACCTGTGGACGGGCGCCCGAAACTTCGGCTTCGCAGCCGAAAACGAGGCGCAGTCGAAGGCTTACGCGGCACTGGTTCCTGGCACCGAATTCCCGGTCGGAAAGGAAGTCATCGTCGACAAACTTCTCACCGATGAGTTCAAGCGACGCTTCCTGACGGACTACCCGGAGTATGTGAATCTGATTCGGAGCCGCTCGCGACGGCTGCAGGGCGTGGTGGACGACGAGGAGGAGGACCTGACGGGAAACTGATCGGCTGGATCTCCTGGCGCGCTGACCGGGAGTTGCCAGCCGTCACCGAGCTTCAGTGTCAGGCATGCACCATGATGGGTGGAATCACCGTCGATTCAAAGGCGACCGCGAAAGCCGTCGCCCTGTTCCCTGAAATGGAAGGGCAGCGGATCCGTGTCGGCCAGCGTATCCGCCTCGCCCCATGCGTGCCTGACGCTCAGCTCGCCGTCTTCGCTCAGCGCGAGGGACGCAAGTGCCCGCGCGTCGAGCTGCGCCCCGAGAACATCGAGTCTCAGGAACTCTTCGCCATCTTGCAGAGCGAAAAGACCCGGCCACTCGCCCAGGGCTGGATCGCCGACAACCTCTCGGCCTTCACGACCGAAGAGCGAACGCGCATCGTGAATCGAACGATCCGCGCCACGCTGTCACCCAAGGTCAACGCCGCGTTCACGAACAAACCCGCCAGCCTCGAGGGAGCCGAATAAATGGCCGTCCAAGCTGTCAAGTACATGGTCGACGTCGACTCTAAGGGCGCCGTCACGGGTATCCGCGCGGCCGCGGACGAGGCTGACCGCGGCGGCCAGAAGTTCACGCTGCTGAACGACGTCTTGAAGGGCATGAAGCTCGGCATCGGGCTCGACATCTGGGGAACGATCAAAGACGCCGTGAAGGGCGCCGCCGCGGCTATTCCCGAGCTGATCGCGCGGACGGGTGAATACGCTGGCCAGCTCCTGAAGACGAATTCTTCCCTAAAGATCGGCTTCGCGGCGCAACAGGATCTAGCGCGCGCCGGCGCCGACGTCGGCGTATCGATGGAATCGAACGCGAAGTCGATCAAGAACATGATGCTCGTTCTCGAGAAGCAGCCTGAGCTGGTGAAAAGCATCGGCCTCAGCTGGGACGATCTCAAGAAGAAAGCCCCCGAAGAGCAGTACGAAGCGATCGGCACGGCCATCGCCGGAATTGAAGACCCGATCCAGCGCACCAAGGCCGCGACGGATTTCTTCGGCAAGTCTGGAACCGAGGTCCTCGCGCTGTTTGAGGGTGCGATTGACGACGCACGCGAGGCCAACGAGAAGTTTGCTCTGACCATGGACAAGCAGACCGCCGAGGCCGCGGATCGCCTGGCCGACAATATCGAGCTGGGAGGGGAGGCGTTCGGGGGCATGGGGCGCAACATCGCCGGCGCGATCGCGTCCTCGGAGCCTTTCCAGGTCCTCGTCGAAGGCATTCTCGACGTCATCGGCTGGCTCAGCCGGACAATCAAGGAAAACCAGTCCGTCATCACGGAATGGGTCAGCGCTGGCGTTTTCTTCGCGCTGGACGCACTACAGAAGTTTTCACCGGCCATGGATGTCGCCATCGCAGTCTTCGCTTCGTTCGCGACCGCCGCGAACATCGCAGCGTTCGCGCTAAAGGCGGTGGTTGCCGGACTCATTGCCCAGGTGCAGGCCTTGACCAACCCGCGCCAGGCGTGGGACACCTTCAAGGCGAGCCTTGCCGACGCGAAAGCCGACTTCGACCTCAACAGGAAGGCGATCGAGGATGTGTCGGCAGCCGCTATGCAACTGAAGGACAAAGGCGTCGGAGCGCTGACCAGCTTCACGAACAAGGTGCGCGAGTCCGGAACCGCGACGAATCTGGCGGCGGATGCGACCCAGCGCCACACCCAGTACACCAAGGAAAACACAAAGGAGCTGGAGAAGGCGACGCTCGCGAACAGCAAGCACGCCGAGGACTCGCGTGCTGCGTGGGACAACTTTTACAGCGGTCTCGACAAGATGCGGATGGAAGACACCGCCGCGCTGATCAAGGATGCGGATAAGCGCGCGGACGCGGTGATTCAGAACCTCGACAGAATTGCCGCGGAACAAAGCAAAGCGCGCTTCGAAGAGATCGAGATGGCGATCGAAGCGCACGCCCAGGTCGGTCAGAACATGAAGGACTTCTGGAAGTCCGTCGAGGAAGAACAGAAGCGCCGGCTAGAGGCCCAGCTCGATTCGATCTCGGAGTGGGGCGATGCCATCGGCTCGGTCGGCGACCTGTTCGAGACCTTGGGGTTGAAAGGCGCGCGATCCCTTCAGGAGATCGGGAACGCGACGGGCCTCGCGATCTCAGGCTGGAAGGCATACAAGGAAGGCGCGTCCGGCGCCGCCAAGGCCGCGCTGCTTGCCCAGGGCGCGCAGCAGGCCTATAACTCGACCCTCCTGGGCGGCGCGGCTGCGGGAGCGGCTGCAGGCGCCGCCTACGGGCCGTTCGGCATCGCGGTCGGTGCAGTGGGCGGCGCCCTGCTCAGCTGGATCGGATCCGCGAAGCGCGCTCGGGAAGAAGCGGCCCGCGTGACTGCCGAAATCACGAAGAGCCGCTCGGCATTCATCGCCGCGGCGGGCGGTATCGACCTGCTCAAAGAGCGCGCGAAATCCGCAGGCGCGACGCTCGACCATCTGTTCGACGCGAAAACCGTGCAGGAATACGAGGCCGCGGTGAAGGAACTCACCGACACTTTCGACCTTCAGAAGCAGGCGCAGGAAGAGCTGAACGCGCTGATGGAGAAATACGACCTGAAGATCTCAGACCTCGGGCCGAAGTTCTCACAACAGAAGCTCGACGAACAGGCGATGACGCTCATTCACGACTGGGAATGGTTGAGTCGTGTCGTCGGCGACCACGGCGTCGCTCTCGAGAAGATCGCGCCGGAGATGTCGAAATACGTGCAGGCGGTGATCGCCGCCGGCGGCACGATTCCGGAGAACCTGCGACCCGTCATCGCTGATCTGATTCGCCTGGGTCTTCTCACCGACGAGGCCGGCGGCAAGATCACCGACATCAGCCAGATCAATTTCGCGGACACGATCGAGGCCTCGGTGAAGAGCCTGATCAACACGATCAAGGATCTCATCAACGTGATGCTCGGCGTTCCGCGCGAGGTTCACACGGACTTCACGAGCAGCCGCTCGGGCGGCGGAGGCTCAGGCGAAGGCGGCGACGCTGGTATACCCGGAAAGGCGCGAGGCGGAATTCTCACTCCACGCCCGGGCGGCCACATCATCCGCGCCGCGGAGGCGGGCAGCACGGAGCTGGTGGCGCCCGTGCAGGCCTTCTCGCGCCAGCTGGCGAGCGACCTCGCGCGTGTGGTGGGCTCTTCCAGCGCGGCTTCTGGCGGCGGCGGTGACGTCCACATCTACGTCGACCAGAAGGGCAACGCGCGGCAGATCTCGCCCGCGGAGGCTCGGCGCCTGCAGGAGACGATCACCGGCGGCGGAATCAAGATCTCGTCGCGGTCGGTCGGAAGGCGAGTGGCCTGATGGGCTTCTGCCGCTTCCTGCAGACGAACGCGTGGCGCGAAGGAGCGGGCACGCTCGTCGCGACGTCTGAGGCCCTCGCCCTTCCGGCCGCGGCGACCAAGGACACCGACCGCACGTTCGTCTGGCGCTCGCTCTCGCAGGTTGGCGATCAATCGCTCATCCGCGACCTCGGAGTCGCCACCGCGGCCACGTTCGCGGGCATTGCGAACCTCAAGCGCCAGAACGGCGGCGACGTCGAGCTGTACGAGGGCGGCACCGGAGGATCGCCATCGTGGAACCTCGTGGGAGCGTTCCCGGCGCAGGACGACGATACGCGGCTCTCGACTCTGTTCTTCGACTCGATCAGTGCGCGGCACTGGAAGATCCAGTGGACGAATGGCGGCGCGGCCGACTACGCGGAAGCTGGATACATCGGCCTCGGAACGATGTTTGAGCCCTCGCGACTCTGTCAGGTACCGATCGATTGGACCCCCATCGACCCGTCGATTCTTCGCACGAGCGTCGACGGCCAGGTCTCGGTGACCACGCGCACGCGGTACGCAGTCGGAGGCCTCTCGTTCCTTTCCATCAACGAGTCGGATCTCACTACCTTCCGATCGATGCAGCGCTCGCTCGGACGGAAGACGCCCTTCTTCTTCGCGCTCGACACAGGCCTCTCCTACTTCCAGTGGCTGATGCGGTTCTCGAGCGACCCGAAATACACGCGCCGGCACGTGCCCGGTCGCTACAACGTCGAATTTGATTGGGAGGAATCCCGCTAATGGCTGCCAACCCCACACTACCGGCAACCGGTACCGGAACCGCGGACATCGTCGTCGCCACCGAGGAAATCGCGGGCGCTCAACTGCAGCGAGTGAAGCTCGCGATGGGCGGCTCGAACGTCGACAGCGGCAACATCGCCAGCGGCGCGGGCGCGGTCGGCGCGACCGTTCCACGCGTCACGCTCGCGAGCGACGACCCGGCGGTCGCGGTGTTGGGCGCGACGGGCGACGCCGCGATCACCACGGACACCACGGGCTCGCTCTCGGGCAAGCTGCGCGGCCTCGTCAAGTGGGCGTTCGAGCGCATGCCTGCGTCCCTGGGGCAGAAGGCGATGTCCGCTGCGTTCCCGGTCTCGATCGCGTCAGATCAATCTGCGCTGCCCGTTGGGAACGTGGCTACAATCGGCACATCAGTTACCCCTGGCACCTCTGCGGCTCACCTCGGCAAAGCGGAAGACGCAGCCCACGGAAGCGGTGACACGGGCGTCCAGATGCTCGCGGTGCGCCGCGATGCGGACACCTCTCTCGTTGACGCGACCAACGACTACGCGCCTTTGCAGGTCGACGCGCTCGGAAACCTGAAGGTCAACATGAAGGCCGGGTCGGTGACGGTCGCAGGGACGATTAAGACTGCGCCCGGCGCATCAGCCGCGGTCACGATCTCTCTCGCCACTCTCGCCTCCGACACAAACCTCCTCGCCGGCCGAGCGTCAACCGCGATCGACAATACGACCGCGAAGAATCAGAACTATCTGCTCGCGGGAAGGATCACCGTCGGAACGACGCCGACGGCCGCGCGCGAGATCCGCGTCTATGTGGTTGGAACACAGGACGACGCGCCTACGTGGCCCGATTCGTTCACGGGCTCCGACGCGAACAAGACGCTCACCTCCGCAGGCATCCGCGACGCCTGCTGTCGCCTCGCCGCCGTCATGGCTGTGGACTCGACAGCGTCCGACCGAACGTATCCGTTTGCCCCGGTGTCGGTTGCGGCTCTCTTCGGCGGGGAACTGCCGAAGCAGTTCCTCGTCTTCGTGGTCCACAACACGGGCGTCGCGCTGAATGGCACGGGCGGCAATCATGTTCTCTCCGTCACTCCGGTCAATCAGACCCTGAGCTAGATGCGCGTTTCCTCTCGCTACTTCGACGCCGCGAACATCGACCCTCGTCTCAGGGCGGGGCTCGTCGGCCATTGGATCGGCGGAGGATCGGGGCTCACCTGGATGGATCGTTCTGGGTACCAGAACCACGGAACGTTGACCAGCGGGCCGACATGGGGTCTTGGATTCGGAGGGAAGCGCGATGCACTTTTCTTTGATGGGGTGGATGACTACGTGAACGCGGGCTCGATGGCCATGCTTGACGCCGCGCCCGCGGCGACGCTGGCTTACTGGGGTTACCGCTCTGCGACCAACAAGACGATCACGATCAACAAGCACATCAACAACAACAACTGGCTCGAACTGTCCCACCGTTCGGATGGAAACATCTACGGCATCACGGCCAATGGTGGGGTTTACTACAAAGTGATCGGCCTATCGGTAACCGGTTGGCATCACTACTGCCTTGTTTTCGATGGCGGCCTCGTTGGAAATGCGCGCGTGGCTCTGTACGTGGACGGCTCTGCGCTCGCTGGCGGCTCTGTCGCCGGTCCATTGCCTGCCACGCTCGGCACCGGCGGGACCATGCGCCTCGGCGCGCAGAACGGGCTCGGGGCCTATGGAGAGTGTGGACTTGACGATGTGCGCGCCTACCTCAGGGCTCTTTCGCCTGCCGAAGTTGCTCTGCTCGCATCCCCATCGTTCTCGCCTGTGATCCCTCGGATCGGACTCGGCTTCTAGGAGGAACCCCTTCAATGTGGACAGTCGTTTTTTTAAAAGACACCGAAACCGAAGACATCGGCACCGTCACCGCTACATGGACCGCCGAAGGTGAATCTCTGACAGTCACGTTCGAACGGGTGAATCAGAAACTCGCCATCGCCGACTTCGTAGCCAAGGCCATGGAACGCCTCGCCAGCTATCGCGCCGCGAAAGCAAAGGTAGACGCGATATCCACAAAGCTGGCGCAGGCGCTCAACGAAGCAGCCGCGCAGCAGGGCCTTGTGGACGCCGCCAAAGTAGATGCTCCTTAGTCTCGCCAGGAACGGTTAGCTGACGGCCGATGCTGCTCCTCCTTTTCTCATCGGCGGTCGTCGCGCCGCCTGGGCCGGGCCCCGCCGCGGCGGCCGATGTCGGCCGTGAGATCGTTCTCGTGGAGGCGACCCCGTCGCTGACCATGAGCTCGTGGACGCTCCACAGCGGATCGGCCTATAAGGCGGCGCTCGCGCGATTCATCGACGTGGGCGCCGTCTCGAATCTCTATCGGCGCGTGGTGGGCGTCCGGCAGAACGACACCGACCTTGCCGAAGTCGCGAACGCCGCGGCCGTGGTGTCGACGGCCGGTTCGTTCTTCTGGGACGAGACCAACGGGCAGCTCTACGTGCGCGCGACGTCGGGCGTGCCGTCCAGCTTCACCGTCCAGGCGTTCGTGACGTACTACATGGCCACCGAGGGCCGCGTGATCAACCGTCTGGCGGGCGACCCATCGAGCGCCATCTACTACCGGCCGTGGGTCGTCGGCGACCTGCCCCGCCTCACCCGCCAGGTCTCGGACCTGCTCTTCGGCCTCACGCAAACGGTGACCGGCGACGTCACCCTGCTCAACGGCCACGGCGCGTGGGACGCGTTGATTCCAGGCCACAACTGGAAGAACAAGAAGATCCGCGCGTTGCTCGGCCAGTATCAGGACGTAGATCTCGAGCGGCCGGACTACGTCGAGATCGCGACGATGCTGGTCGAGGACCTCACGTCCGACGAAGAAGTCGCCACGATGAAGCTGACCCCGAGCGCGCGGCGGCTCGACGTGGAGATGCCGCCCACCGCCTACATGGCCAGCGCCTACCCGAACCTCGGAGAGGGCGTGAGCGCCACGCGAAAGTGGATCGGCTACGGCCGCGCGACGATTCGCCCGGATCTCACCGACAGCTCAGGCAACGGCGTGTGGACGATCGCCGACGCGGCCTATCAGACGCTTTTCGCGGTGAACGACGTGGTAGCGATCGCGAAGTCGGGAGGCGCGCGCGTGGGCCTCACCCAGGGCGTGCATTACGACGTGGATCTGGCGCTCTGCACAGTCACGATCACGGACCCTCTGTACGGCCCGGCTGATTACGAGATCGAGGTCGATGTCACGGGCAAGCCGGACGGCGCAGGGTCCTACCTCAAGACCTTCGGCCAGATCCTCAAAGACATCCTGCTCACACACGTGGGCGCCGCGGCGGCCGACGTCGACGCGGCCAGCTTCGCGACGTGCGACATCGGCGCGCCTGAAGAGCTGGCCATGTGGACGAAAGACCCGCGGAGCATTGCGTCGCTCATCTGCTCGGTGGAGGCCGAGGCCCCGTCGCTCGAGCGCTCGGTTCTTGGGCAGCTGAAAGAAACCCTGGACGGGAAGTGGAAGGCGACCATCTGGAGCGGCGCGTCACCCTCGACCGCGCCGGTCTCGATGCGTAAGGAAGACTTTGCGTCGTTCAAGCCCGACCCGAAGATCGAAAGCGTCGTCTCCATCGCTCGCGTGCATTACGGTTACGACCACAGCACGCAGACCTGGCAGGTCGAAACGGCGGAGAACGCGACGGCGCGGTACCTGGCCGAGACGCGCGACTCGATCGACGTCTACACGTACCTCACTTCGCCCATCGACGCGCTGGCGCTGGCGCAGCGCCTGATTCAGCTCGCGGCCTCCAGCTCGACGGAGGTTGAGTTTGAAGAGCGCGGGAACAAGCTCGTCGAGACACTGGCCGGGGAGTTTGCTCTGGTGACGTTCTCGCCGGCGCCGGTCCTGGGCGGCGCGTTCGATGCGCAGGCTCTCGAGCTGCTTCGCCTCGACGTCGCGCTGACACCGACTCTCCAGATCTCCGGTCGGTTCGGCGACCTGCGTTCGATCAGCGACCGCGTTGGCCATTGGACCGACGACACGGCCCCTGATTGGGCTACGGCCAGCGACGAAGATAAAGCAACGCAAGGGTTCTGGACCGACGATGACGGCCTGATCGACCCTCTCGATCCGATGACCAAAGACGAATCCATCTGGTGGTGACCTCATGACCGACACGTTCACAGACTCAAGCCCGGCCGTCGTCGGATACGCGACGAAGAAGAGCGACATCGACAAGGTTTACGCCAACACGCGGTACCTGAAGGAGGTCCTCGGCGGCATCGTTTCAAAGAACCTCGCGGGAAACCCCGACTTCCGCATGTGGTCGGCGGGGGCCGCTCTCGCCCCGGACTACTACGTCCTCTCCGGAGCGAGCGCCTCGATCGCGCAAACGGGCGTCGGCCTGGTCGACACCCAGCACAAGGACTCAGACTATGCCGCGAAGGTGATCGCGGGCGGAGGCGCGCCGGCCGTCCTCAAGCAGCGCTTGCTGCCCTCCACGGCGTTCAATAACGTTTTCCGAGGCCTGTATGCCTCCCTGGGCGTCCGCGTTCGCTGTGGGACCGCCTCGGCCTTCCGTGCGGCCATTTACGACGGGGCTGGAAGCAGCTTCACGGCCTATCACGGGGGAAGCCTCACCGGCGGACCCGCGGGCGACGGCTGGGAGTGGCTCACGGTCACCCGGCAGCTGGCCGCCGCTGCCACCGAGTTTTCGTTCCAGCTCGAGCTGGCGGCGTCGCGAACCGGCTGGATCGGAGCGGTCTGCCCCATGCTCAGCCTGGAACCGCCAACCTACATGCTCCCCCCCGAGGTCCTGCCCGATCGCACGGCGGTGTACGCGATCTTCGGCCCCCTCCCGTCCTCGCAGACCGCGATCGGAGGCGTCCGCTTCAGCCCCCCGCGTCCGTGCTTCATCCGCAACATCCGCCTCGCCCTCGGCACTGCTCCTTCGGGAGACGTCGTCGTCGATGTCAAAAAGAACGGCACGTCGATGTTCGTCACGACGTTTCCGAAGATCACCAGCGGCAACACGTCGGGCTCACTGGTTCCGAACGCCGTGGACGTCACCACGCGCATGATCGGGCCGACCGACAAGGTCACCGTTGACCTGGTGTCGATCGTCGGGTCGCCGGCGGATCTCACCGTGCACGTCGACATGATGGCCAACCAACGGCCGCTCGAGGCGTGGCTCGCCGCGGGAGACCTGAACTGATGCCCATCGAAGTTCTCGTGCCTTCGGCCCTCTCGGTCGCGACCAACTGGACCGACATCGGCGCCGGGAACCTGGGCAGCAGCGCAAACACGACGCTCGCGACGACTCGGCCCGACCCGAATAGCACCAACGAGCTGCGCTACGCCCTCACCAACCTGCCCACCATCGCGCACGACGTGTTGAGCGTGAAAGCCCAGTGGCGCCGCGCCTCGCCCGACAACGGCGGCGGTGGAGGAACGAACCAAGGCGATTTCAACATCTACCTCGGCGGTTCGCTGACGAATGTCGAATCCCTTGTCTCCACGCCCGTCAGCCCGACCCTCTCGGCACTGATCGGCCCGCTCGCACGGCCAGGCGGAGGAAGCTGGAGCGTCGCCGATGCCAACGCGCTGGAGACGCACAACACGGCCGATCGTCCGATGGATCACGCCGGCGACGGCTTCTCGATCTTCTATCTGGGCGTCCACGTCGATTACTTCGTGCCCACCGGTTTCTTCGTCTACCTGATCACCGCGGCCCTGGGGCCGCTCTCTGGCGTCGCGTGGTGGGAGATGCCGAAGGTCGCGCGAGCGTTCGCAAAGGCGACCCGGGGAAAGACGATTCTCAGAGGCGACGAGCTGCGCAGGGCGTGGAAATCGCTGAACGCGCCGCGACCCAAATATGCGTTCTGAGGCCTAACGGCGGCAGCATGGGAGCCCAGCGCAGAGCGTCCAGCCAGTCGTTCCAGTCCTGCAACGCGTCGCGCTGCATCTTAGGCTGGGCCTGAATGTAGCGCGGCGTCGCGTGGTCGATGATGCCGTCCACAACGGGCTGGGGGACGCCCCAGCCCAGAAGGTGCGTCGCGATCGTGTGGCGGAAGTTGTGGAGCGTCCAGCGCTCGGCGGGATCGGAGAGCCGCGCGTTCATCTCGCTCTTGAGTTTCGACATGAACCGCGCGCCGACCGTGATCGTCTCCTTCTGCACTTCGGCCTTTCGCTTCGCGCGCCGGCGCGGGAACAGGATCTCTGCCCCGTGCGTCTGCTCGAGCTGCGCTTTCACCAGCGCGATCACCTGGCCGGGCAGGGGCACGACGTGAGGGCCGACCTTGTGGCGATTCTTCGCGCGCACCTTTCGGTAGATCGGCGCCACGCGCCATTCGGCGACAGTCGAGCTTTGCTGCCTTCGCGGTCCCAGAAATCTTGCCTTCTGGAATGGACTTAACGGCCGCGTGAAGGGCCGCAGACGCGCTGTTCAGATCGAGGTCTTTCACTTCCGAGGGAGAGCATAGGAGTCTCACCGGAAAAATCGTCCTTGACACGTATACGGGTGAAGGTCTACTCTCCCCCGCCTATGAGTCATACCGCGAGTCCGACAAAGACGTTCGCCGAGGCTCATCGGCTTTCGACGACCGACTTGTCGCGCCTTCTGGGCGGTCGGCGGTGGGGCACGATGAAGAGCTGGGTGAACGGCCAAACTGGGCCTTCGTTGGCCGAAGCCATTGACCTCGTCAAGGCTCTTCGCGCCAAGGGCGTGTCCGCGCAGCTCAACGACTTCGACCCCGAACAGAAGGCGGCGGCGTGATGTCGACGCCGACCATCCCGTACGACCAGCTGCCGCGCTGCGGTGTCTGCGGCGACCAGATCGTCATCGGTTCACCGGAGCAAATCCGGGAGCGGATTTGCCCCGACTGCGATGAGGTCGCGAAGCGCCTGGTCGGGCCTATCGTCGAACGAGGCGAGAAGGGCGAAGGCACGCAGCAGCCGCTCGGGATTCTGAACGCGACCCCCGAAGAGTTGCAGCGCGCGATCGACGCCCCGCCGCTCACCGAAGAGCAGCGAATCCTGAAGGGCACCGGACAAAACCTGCCGCGCGGCATTCTGAACGCGACCCCCGAAGAGCTGCAGAGTGCCGTCGACGCCTCGCGGCTCACCGAAGAGCAGCGCTTCGCGATCGCCGCACATGCGATCTCTGTGAGTCGCGCGGCCGCAAAGGAGCGAACTGCTCCCACAATTTCCAAAACCACCAACGAAGATGACGTCGCCCGCGCGAGCGACGGTTCGGAGCTGTGCACGGCTTCGAAGAGCAAAGGCGAGTCCGTTGCAACGGCCGCCGGCGATCGCGCTGCATCCCCCGCCGCTTACGAGCTGCCCGCACTCGTCGCCGAGATGATGAAGCAGGGCGGCGTAACTGTTCGCGGAGTGGTGGACCTTGAAGCCTGCTCGCGTCTTCGTCGCACGAAGTGGCTGAGCGTCCGCGTCGACGAGTGGGTGTATGCGACCGAGGCTCGGCTCTTTCCGGATCGCCCCGCACGCATCCGCCTTGCCCGTACGCCGCAGCTGCTGGACTACGCCGCGCGCGATTGGGCTCAGCGTTACTCGGCCTCGTTCGCCAGCTGCTACGTCGTCGTTCTGGAGTGGCGCGTTGATGCCGATGGCACTCCCTACTTCGACAGCGGCCCCATCTTCGTTCCGCGTTCCGGAGAGCTGGCCGACCGGAAGGCCGCCATCAACTGCGCGCAGGCGCACGCGAAGGCCGTCGCTCGGCAGATCGGCAACAACACGATGGCGTGGGGCCTTCACCCTGCGCGCGAGTTTTAGGAGGTCGTCAATGCAAGAGAGCGAGAACCTTGTTCCCTTCCCCACGCCCCAGGCGGCGCCAGACGGGCAGCGCTTGACGCCCGTGGCCGTGATGACCCCGACCGCGGAGACGGATATCAACCGCCACCTGGGCTCTCTGAAGGCCTTTGCGGGCGATGACCCGGCGAGCGTTGCCCGTCGCCGGCGGATCGAAGAGAAGGCGCTGGTGTTGCTCGATCGCGGGTCTCGCGCGATCGAGACGACGGTGTACGCGCTCGGCTTCGTCGTCATCCTCGCCATCCTGGGAACGGCAGCGTTCTCGCTCGGCTGGATGCTGGGGCGTCTGTAGTCATGGGGAAGGGCGCTCGCAACGGTTCAGCCTTCGGGCTCGAGACGGGCCTCGTTCGCCCCGCGGAGATCGTCCGGCTGGAGCCCCTCGCGGTCAGCGGGCGGACTCTCTGTGAATTGCTCGGGCACAAGTACTCGACGATGACGCTGCGTCGTCTGACCGAGCGCGGCCTGCCCAAGCCGCTGGAAGGAGGCGACGCGCGCTGGATTTTGTCCGAGGTCCGCGCGTGGTTGGCTTCCGCGCCGCGGCAGACCATCTGGAAGAAGCCCGACGTGGGTGCCGTTCTCGATAGCGGAGCGGGCGCGCAATGAATCACGACGGAAAGGTAACGCGGCGACGTACACCCTCTCAACGGACGCCTAAGACAGATTTGTCCAGTGTCGATTTCCGTCAGCGTGTGGCCGGGTACATCACGCACCATCGGCTTGAGGTGAGCACGGTGGGCATGCAGATCCTCGACGCGGCGGCGCGGCTTCAGGCGGCCATCGTGTCGGCCATGCGGAGCGGGAAGCGTTCCTCGCTCGCGTGGTCGCAGGATTCCGGCTTCCGGAGCGACGGCGACATCCGGAAGATCTACACCGCGGAGATGATCGCGAACCAGACCGACGTGGCGGTGGTTCAAGTCCTCGACCCCGAAGCCTTCATCGAATACGCGGAGGCCGTCGCCGCGCTCGCCGGCGGACGCTTCGAGCCGCTGAGCGCCGAAGACCGCGAGCTGGCCGAAACGGTCGGCCGCCTGGGCGTGCAGAGCGCCGAGCTGTCCGAGGAGCTGCTGAAGGTTTCATCGCCGAAGAGCGCGGGCGGTACCGCGATCACCGACGAGGAAAAGAAACGGCTGCTGGCGGGATTCGCGCGCCAGAAACGATTGATCGCGGCGGGCGAGAGCGCCCTTCGCCGAAATAAGGGAGTGACCAAGTGATGCCGAAGTCAACGAAGAAGAACCCCGCCCGCGTCCGCCCGACCGTGAAGGCGATGGCGGAGCTGCAGACGAAGCTCGCAGCCGTTGAAGGCGCGGTCCGCGCATCGGGCGAGCAGATGGCGCGGATTCGATCGCTGGCGACGATGGACACGCGCGTCCAGTACGTCATGCACCTCGACGACATCGTCGCTCGCGGTCTTCTCGCTGAGGTCCTCTGCTCTGGTGGCGTGTCCGACGATTTGAAGGCCCGCATCGAGAACTTCACTCGGGTGGGATCGCGCGACCGGCGCAGCTACGTCGCGCGGCATTTCGCCGACGAAGCGAAGGGGCAGTCCCAAGTCTTTGATGTCGCCAAGTTCCTCGGCGTTCCGCCCCAGACGATTGCGCCGAAGGCGGGTAAGTGAAGAAAGAACCCACCCCCGCCGACTTTGCGAAGGCGATCGCGCAGCACGTGATGACGATTGAACACGACGCTGGTGTCTACCGCTCGCTGCACTTCGGAAAGCCTGGCTCGTCGATCCAGTCCTTCCGCATCGTCACGTTCCCCGGCTCGCTCGTGTACACAGGCGACATGGGGACATTCGTCTTCGAGCGTCTCCGCGACATGTTCCAGTTCTTCCGCCGCGAGACCATCAACCCGCAGTACTGGGCCGAAAAGGTGCAGGCGGCGGACCGCTGCGACGGGCTCAAGACGTTCTCGGAGGAAAAGTGGGCCGAGGCCGTCCGCGATGAGCTGAAGCAGTTCCTCGAGCGCTACGCGGACGACGGTGATGGCGAGTGGTTTCGCCATGCGCGCGTGATCTGGCCCGAAGTGAAGTCGCTCATCCGCGGCGGTGCGTCGAACAGCTACGAAGCGGTCGATGCCACTCAGCACTTCGAATGCGACGACGCCGACGGTGAACAGGTCGGGTCCCGCATTTTCGAAGGTTTCTGGGAGCGCTCGGTGGAGGAGTACTCCTATCGCTTCATCTGGTGCTGTCGGGCGCTTGTGTGGGCGATCGCCCAGTACGACGCCGCCAAGGCGCCGCAAGCCGCCCTAGAGGAAGCAGCACAGTGAAAGCAATTTCCACCTGGCAGCCGTGGGCGTCGCTGCTCGTCCTGGGCTTGAAGTGTTTCGAGACGCGCGACTATCCCTTGCCGCACACGCTGAAGGGCGTTCGCGTTGCGATCCACGCGGCGAAGAAGCGCGTCACGCTGGTCGGCCCTGTTGACGAGGCGGTTCGGATCTTCCTCAGCCACTACGGCCTGACACCCGAGGACCTGCCCCACGGAGCCGTGGTCGGCGCGGTCGACTTCAAAGCGTCGTACCGGATGGGCACGCAGATTCCCGGCCGCGGGCGCACCGAGCTGTGGACCGTGGCGGATCTGGTGAAGCAGTTCCTTCCCAAGCACTACACCGTCGCGGGCGAGGCCGCGCTCGGCGACTTCCGCCCTGGCCGATGGGCGTGGCAGGTCGACAGTCCGGTGCAGCTGCCGCGGCCGATTCCGTACAAGGGCGCCCAGGGCGTCTTCCATCTCTCGCAAGACGCATCAGCCGACGTGTGGCAGCAGCTCGCGGAGCGTCAAGGCATTCAATCAACCCCTACGCGCGAGATCACGCGCCCCATCCTCATCGAAGGAACGAAAGCGTCATGAGTCACGACAACCCCAGCAAGCAGTCCGAGCCGTCCTACGTTCCACCGGTCGAAACATTGCCCGAGAGCGAGGCCGACGCCCTCATCAGCACAAACCCTTACCGCGAGATGAGGGTCGAGCTGATCGTTCCTTCGCCCGACAATCCGAGGAAGAAGTTCGACCCCGCGGCCCTGAAGGAGCTGGCGGCGAACATCAAGACGAACGGGATCATCGAGCCGATCGTCGTGCGGCCGATCACCGCGAAGGAAGGGCCGACCGAGATCCTTGGCGTGCCCGTCGTCAACTACGAAATCGTGGCGGGAGAGCGTCGCTTTCGCGCGGCGAAGTCGCTCGGCCTTCCCACCGTTCCCGTTCTCGTCCGTCAGCTCTCGGACACCGCGGCGCTCGAGATCATGTTGTCGGAGAACATGCAGCGGAAGGACATCCACGCGCTCGACGAGGGCGCTGGCTTCGCGAAGCTGATCGAACGCCGCAACGGTTCCGGCCCCGACGTCGAGGGCATCGCGACCCGCATGGGCGTCACCGCGCGCTACATCTACGACCGCCTGCGTCTGCTTCGGTTGAACGCATCCGCGCGCAAGCTTTTCCTGGCCGACGCGTTCCCCCTGGGGCACGCGATCATGCTGTCGAAGCTCAGCTCGGCCGATCAGGACCGCGCCCTCGACGTCTCCACGGGCGGTGTGTTCTCGCGCCAGCGCTCGATCGGCGACGAGGCGGAGACAGCGGTCAAGCCGGGCACCGCGGCCGAGCTGAAGAGCTGGATCGAGATGAACGTGCGTCTCGACCCGTCCGCGAAGGAGACCGCCGAGCTGTTCCCGGAGCTGCACAAGGCGGTAGCTCACTCGGCGCTGCGCGTCGTCCACATCACGACGCTGCATCAGGTGTCGCCCGAAGTCGCGGGCGAGGAGAAGATCCTCGGGCCGAAGACGTGGAAGCGGGCGGATCCGGACTGCCCGCACTCAGCCCTGGGCGTGGTCGTCATCGGCCCGGAGACAGGCACGTCGTTCAGGGTCTGCTATCAGCGCCGGAACTGCACGATTCACTGGGCAGCTGAGCAGCGCGAGGCGCGCGTGAAGGCCGCGGAGCGTGGGCAGAGCGATCCCGCACCGACTACCAACACCGCCACCGCCCCGACCGCGGCGCAGGCCGGCGCCGACAAGCTCCGCGAGGAACAGGACGAGCGCGCCGCGGTCGACGCCGTGCTGGCAAAGCGGCTGATCGGGAAGCTGATGGGTCTCAAGAGCGTCGAGCCGCTCTTGATCGCGATCCTGAACTTCCACCATCAGACACCACAGGCGATGGCGTACCTGGGGAACGGCTACCCGGCTCACTCGCTGAAGGCCTTGGAGAAACTGGCACCCGCAGAGCGGATCCGCATTTTCTTCGTCGCGGAGCTGATGTCCGCGTGCGGCCAGGTCAAGCCGGGCGTGGCCCTGCATGGAGGCATCGACGAGATGCTGACCACCGCGGCCTCGCTCGTGAAGATCGACGTGAAGAAGCTGCGCAAGGAAGTGGAGTCCGAGCGGGTGAAACAGAAGGCCCTCGACGCGCAGGCTGCCAGCGCCGACGAGGCGATCGAGCGGGCGAAGCCAAACCTGAAGAAGCCGGCACCGAAGGCGAAACCGGCAAAGGCCGCGAAGAAGAAGGCGGGCCGCAAGTGAACCTTCAGGAAGAAGGCGTCGCTCGCGTCGCGGACGGGACGGACTACGTCATCCGTTTCACGGAGATCCAGTACATCCAACCGAAACCCGGAGAGGTCTTCGTCCTCTCGTTCCCTCGTCGGCTGAGCGCGGTTGAACACGGCCTGCTTCACGCCGCGTGGTTGCGTGCGTGGCCGGAAGGGAACGCGCCCAAGGTCCTGATTCTCGAAGACGGCGTTCGGCTGAGCGTCGCAAAGGCGGGTGAGTGATGGCGATCGATCCCAAAACGCCGCCCCACGAAGCGTTTCGGCAGTTGCAGACGCGCCTGGACGAAATCAAGGGCCGTATCCGCGAACTGCCCACGTCCGAAAAGCTTCACCTTGCCGCCGAGCTGATCGAGGGCGGGCAATCGCTCGAACTGGCGAAGAACACGGCGCAACTCGCGGCGGATGAGATCTCGGCCGGACGGCTGGTGAAGGCATGAAGGTCGAGATCTCGCAGTCGACCACGCTCACGATTACGGGCGTCGACGGTCTCGACCCCGTCACCGTGTTCATTCAGCACTTCGGCGAGAACCGCTACAAGGTCGTGGTCGAGTGCTACGGCAGCGCGTGGTCTGCGTTCTTCGGAAACATCGGCGCCGTGTCGATCGAGCGGTTCATCGCGACGTGCGGCGGGGCTCCCGACTATCTGGTGAACGCTCTGATGCGGGGCGTACCGCAGCACCGCATGACGATCCAGGGGCGGGCAGCCCATAAGGCGTGGCTCACCCAGATCGTCACGGCGATCCGGGCGGTCCTGAAGGACGCGGAATGAGCGCTCAGCCTGTCTGTCTCTCGTGCGCCAACCCTACGTTGGTCTTCGTTTTTGGATCGAATGCCCAAGGGAATCATGCGGGCGGAGCTGCTGCGCACGCCTACGAGAAGCACGGCGCCGAATGGGGTAACGGTCACGGCTTTCAGCTGCGTGACGGAACCGCCAGCGCATCCTGGGCCATTGACACCATGAGCGGCTTCGAAAAGCTCAGAGCCAACGTCACCGCGTTTCTGGAATCCGCTCGACAGAACACGGGCGAACGCTACTTCGTCACCGCCATCGGCTGCGGCATAGCCGGATACACACCTTCCCAAATCGCTCCGCTCTTCGCGGACGCTCCCCCCAATTGCATCCTGCCTGATGGCTGGAGGACTCGATGAAAACCGTCTCCAAGAAGAAGCCTGTCGCTAAAAAGTCGGTCCCGAGTCGCGTTGCGGCCGAACCTACAGCCCCGGTCGCCGTGGTCGATGTATCGACGCCAGAGCCGGAAGTTGTCGAGACGGTTCAGGTCCTACGAACCTGTAATCCCGACATGACGTCGTATGGCGGCTTCAAGTGGCCCGAATCTGGTCCGGTTGAGGCGCCAGCGGAATGGTGGGGAAAGGGGCCGAAGCCCATCGACCTGGTTCTCGGCTGGGATCCTGACCGCGATTGCGGAGGCGGCCTTCATGGGCTGCTCGAGGGCGAGGGTGACTGGGGCCTGATGAACTGGGCGCTCGACGCGAAGGTTCTCATCGTCACTGTGGCCAAGAACCTCATCGTGTCTTCCGGCAGAAAGGTGCGCTTCCCGCGGGGTCTTAACGTTCGCGTGGCCGCGAACCTCGCGTCGGCCATCTGTGACCTGGTGGCCGCGCCGGCTGTCATCGCCAAGCTGGTGGAGACGATCTTTAAGGCTGCCGGACCCGTCCCTGACGCGTCGCAGCTCGCGGCCTCAGGGAACGCGTCGCAGCTCGCGGCCTCAGGGAA
>ERZ650311.379-NODE-379-length-29068-cov-5.075931_pt1 | contig 29068 bp, 22 predicted proteins | sample MGYA00376247_ERZ650311 | MGnify/ENA primary metagenome ERZ650311 (study PRJEB26733, sample SAMN07839324) | wastewater metagenome | biome: small river; feature: stream; material: water | place: USA: North Carolina | collected 2016-07-28 ...
GACCAATGGAAGCCGAGCGCGAGCCACGCGGCCTTATCGTTCTGAGAGTGCCACTGGAAGGTGGCGGCCGTCTTGTCGTTTCGGTTAACGATGATGAGGCCAAGAACCTTTACGAAGTCCTCGAGGGCGTCGTAAAGAAGTAAGGCATCCAAGCAAACTTTAGGCCGGTCAATTTGACCGGCCTTTTGTTTTGTCGCTGGAGTTAGCGCTTGCTTGCCAGCAGCAGTCCATCGCCCGCTGGTGAAAGCACCGAGAAGAAGTCCTCGTTGTTGGTGAAGAAGCGTAGAACATCTCTGAAGACGCCGGTTGCGTCGTCTCGCATGGCTGGGTCAGGCACCTTGTCACGCCAGAGTGCGTGGGCAATCGCGACCACTCCGCCCGGGCGAAGCAGTCTCGAGGCCTCGTGTAGCTGATCGATTAGCGAATCCCGGTCGGCGTCGAGAAACACCAGGTCGTATGCGGCATCCGCCATGTTCGACATCACATCGGCGGCGCGGCCCGAGATCACTCGAGTGCGTGACTGTGGGATGCCGGCCTCGTTGAAAGCAAACTTTGCGGCGGCCTGAAACTCGGGCTCGGTGTCGATCGTTGCCAGCACCGAATTGGGGTTGGCGCTCAGCAACCATAGGCCCGATACTCCGGTTCCGGTGCCGGCCTCGACGATGGCCTTGGCACCCATTGCGGATGCGATAACGGCGAGATGGGCTCCGACGGCCGGGGTGATGCACTCCACGCCGAACTCTTCGGCCCGACCGCGGGCAGCGCGCAAAATTGCAGACTCAGCAACGAAGTCCTCTGCGAATTTCCAGCTGCTGATCTTGTCTACCATTGCGCCTCCTGCCAAAAGCATAAGTTCGAGGCGACAAAATGCTCGGCAGCGAGGCGATAACCTTAAGGTGTGTTTGGTCTCAGCGGCGAAAAATTGCTCATCCTCGGGCTCATTGCTGCCTTCGTGCTCGGCCCTGAGCGCTTGCCTTATTACGCCCAGCAGCTCGCCAAACTAATCAAGCAGGTCAAGCGCTTCGCCGACGGTGCCAAGGATCAACTGAGTGCCGAAGTGGGTGAGGAGCTCGACTGGAAGAAGCTCGACCCGCGCCAGTACGACCCTCGCCGCATTATTCGCGAGGCGTTGATCGAAGACTCCGAGCCGGCACCGTTCGGTTCAGAACTTACCCGGGCCAAGCCGATGGCTAGACTCGCTCCTGGCGAGACTGCCCCGTTCGACCCTGAAGCTACCTAGAACCAGCGGAAGATCTTGAGCAGCACCTTGAAGGCCGGCTGCATCCGACGCCATTCCCTGGCATTGTTTGGCAGCTTTAGAGCCGAGCTGGCAACACCGATGGTCTTGGCCAAGGTAAAACGCTGTAATCCCACAGCGCCGTTGCGACGACCGATACCGCTTGCCTTCATTCCACCCATTGGTGAGTCCATGGATGCGAAACTCGCGCGATAGCCCTCGTTGACGTTGACGCTGCCCGCGTGCAGCTGGCGCGCCACAGCAATCGCCTCGCGAGTCGGGCCAACCACCGCGGCGTTCAGGCCGTACTCGGTGTCGTTCGCGGCGGCAATCGCATCCTCGATTTCTGAGTATGGGCTGACGGCCAAGATTGGACCAAAGGCCTCTTGGCGGAACATTCGGGTCTTTGCGGGCAGGTCGGTGAGCACCGTTGGGGCGTATGCAAACGGGCCGACTTCAGGCAGCGGTTGACCGCCCGCGATGACGTGAGCGCCATCCTGCTTGGCCTCTTCGACCAGGCCGTTCACTCGGTCGAGCTGGGCCTTGCTGATCAGGGTGCCTAGGTCAAAGTCAAACTTCGAACTCTTACCGACCGTCAACGCCTCAGTCTGCTTGGCGAGTTCGGCAACGAAGTCATCGAAGATCGACTCGTGAACATAGACGCGCTCGATTGACACGCAGAGCTGTCCGGCTGATCCGAAAGCACCACCGATCGCGATTGCAGCGGCTCGCTTTGGCTTGGCACCCGGCAGAACGATCATCGGGTTCTTGCCACCGAGTTCGAGGCTCACTCCAATTAGTCGAGCAGCTGCGCGCTCATAGACTCGGCGACCGGTTGCGGTCGATCCGGTAAATGCCATGTAGTCAACCAGATCGGTCACCGCGTTGCCGACCTCCTGGCCATCGCCTGTGACAATCTGCCAGACTCCCTCGGGCAAACCGGCTGAGATCGCAAACTGGCGCAAAATCAACACGCTCAGGGCGGTCTGGTTGTCGGCCTTCTGCAGCACCGAGTTGCCGGCAGCAAGTGCTGGGAAAACGTCGAGGGCGGTCAGAGCCATCGGATAGTTCCAAGGTGTGACGATTCCGACCAGGCCCACCGGGACGCGCTCGACCCAGGTCTTAGTCAAACCGGGAACGCCCGCGCGGGTCTTGGTTCGGCGCAGCAGCTTCGGAGAAACCTTGCCGTAGTAGCGTGCGCCTTGGATTGTGCCCGAGAATTCCTCGAAAGCGTGAGCGCGGGACTTGCCCGTTTCGAGTTGCAGAACGTCGAGAAGCTTGTCTTGATTGGCCAACAGAACATCGTGAATCTTTAGCAGGATGCCCGCTCGCACGCTAACCGGTGTCGCAGCCCACTCGGCGCTCGCGGCTCTAGCAGTCTCGGCAGCTCGACCAACCTGCTCGGCCGACAGCTGAGGAAGTTCGAAGATGCGTTTTCCGGTGAACGGGTTTAGCACTGGAACAGTAGGCAAGGTTTCGCCTGGGGCGTGTTGCTCGATTTGGGCAACTAGATTCGGGATGCTGGTTTCACTCACATCTCGAGTTTATGTTGCGGTTGAGACTTTTAGTTTTCGACCCGATAAACCAAGCGGAACGCTCAGCAGTTTGTCAGCGATGAGCTCGATTGCGTTCGCAGCGGCAGTGCTTGCCCCGGCCGCCGCTTGCGCATCCTGTTCAGTTGCCAGCAGGGGATTACCGGTGTCTGAACCGATACGAAGATCCACGCTGATCGGCACCTGACCCAGCAGCTCGACCGGCTGGCCCGAAATCTCGGTGAGGCGCTGCGCGACCAATTCGCCGCCGCCGGCCCCGAAGAGTTCGACCCGTGAGCCGTCGGGCTGTTCGAGCCATGACATGTTTTCGATAACGCCGGCAATCGCCTGACCGGTCTGGAGTCCGACAGCGGCAGAACGCTCGGCGACTTCTGCGGCGGCGACCTGCGGGGTAGTCACCACGACTGACTTGGCCGTCGGTAGCGATTGGCCGAGACTGATGGCGATGTCTCCGGTGCCGGGCGGCAGGTCAATCAGCAGAACGTCGAGGTCACCCCAGTGCACGTCGGTCAAAAACTGCTGAACGGCTCGGTGCAGCATTGGGCCGCGCCAGGCCACTGGCTGATTGTTATCGACAAACATGCCCATCGAAATGACCTTCACGCCAAAGGCAACCGGCGGCAGCATGAGGTCTCCGACTCGGGTTGGTCTGACCGATGCCGGCAGACCGAGCTGGCCCGGAATCGAGAAGCCGAAAATGTCTGCATCGATGACACCCACGCGCAGGTTGCGGTTGGCCATGGCGACAGCAAGGTTGGCCGTGACGGTTGACTTGCCTACGCCGCCTTTGCCCGAGCCGATCAAAAACACTCGAGTCAGTGTCTCGGCATCGAAGGGGTTGGTGCGCGGCGGTTTTCCGGCCCTCAGTTTTTCGATCAGAGTCGCCCGTTCGGTCTCAGTCATAACCGATAGCGATACGCGAACCGCATCCTCACCCACCAGGGATGCCGCTGCGGCCCGAACGTCACGCTCAATCTTGTCGCTCGCCGGGCAGCCGACAACGGTCAGCTTGACCTCAATTTCGGCGAGCCCAGCTTCGCCGATCTCGGCGCGGCCAATCATGCCGAGGTCGGTCAGTGGCAAACGCAGCTCGGGGTCGATGACCCGGCTCAGCGCATCCCAAAGTTGCTGGTTGCTGCTCATTTCTTGGGCGAGCGCGTTGGCGTCTTTGGTTTGGCGACCGGTTTGGCGACTGGCTTGCTCGCCGCAGCGTTGGCTGCCAACTCTTCCTTCAGCTCGCTCATCAGGTCGCGAAGTTCGTCGCGCACGAAATCGCGAGTCGCCATCTCTTCGAGGGCTAGGCGCAGGGCAACTACCTCGCGGGCCAGGTACTCGGTGTCGGCGAGGTTGCGTTCGGCACGTTGGCGATCCTGCTCAAACTTCACGCGGTCACGGTCATCCTGTCGGTTCTGAGCCAACAGGATCAGTGGCGCTGCATAGGATGCCTGCATCGAAAGAATCAGGGTCAGCAGGGTGAAGTTGAGCGACTTCGGGTCAAACTGCCAGGCAGTTGGTGACAGCGTGTTCCAAAGCAGCCAGAGGGTAACAAAAACTGTCATTCCAATCAGGAATGAGCCGGTGCCCATCGCGCGGGCAAAGGCCTCGCTGGCGCGACCAAACTTTTCGGGATCAACTCTGAAGCTAGCGCGAAGCGAGAGACGAGCGTCCTTTGGCTTGTCGAGACGGTTCTTTGACATGGAACGCTCCTTTCTTAGCTAGTGCTCTTTGAATTGGTCGGGCTGGTCTTTGCTTTCTTGGCAACGGGTTTCTTGGCCGCAGGTTTCGCGCTCGGTTTGCGCTTCGCAGCGGTCGGGGCTGGTTCGAGGTCGTCTTCGGTTCGCCAGTCATCTGGCAGCAGGTGGTCGAGCACGTCATCAACTGTGACCACGCCCAGCAGGCGGTGTTCGGCATCGACTACCGGCAGCGCGACCAGGTTGTAGTTTGCCAGCATTCGGTGGATCGCCGCAATAGAGGTGTCCTCGCGAACAGGCTCCAACTCGGTGTCCAACAGTGTGGCCAGACGCTCGTGTGGCGGGTAGCGCAGCATCTTCTGGAAGTGCACGACGCCTAGGTAGCGACCGGTAACGGTCTCGAACGGTGGCAGGGTGACGAAAACGGATGCCGCCAGCACCGGTGCGACCTCTTTGCGACGGATCAGAGCCATGGCTTCTGCCACGGTCGCATCCGCCGAGCAGATGATCGGCTCAGTCGTCATCAGACCACCGGCGGTGTACTCGTCGTACTCCATCAGACGTCGAAGATCATCCGCCTCTTCTTCATCCATCAGGTCAAGAATCGCCTCGGTGCGTTCTTCTGGAAGGTTTTGCATCAGGTCGGCGGCGTCGTCCGGCTCCATCAGGTCCAAAACCTCTGCAGCACGCTCGTCGTCGAGTTCTTCGATGATGTCGAGCTGCTCTTCCTCTGGAAGCTCCTCGAGCACATCCGCTAGGCGCTCGTCATCGAGCTCCTCGGCTACCTCGATCATGCGGTCCTCTGGCAGATCCATCAGAGCGGATGCGATGTCGGCTGGGCGAAGATCCTCGTAGGTGGCGATCAGCTGCTCGGCCGACTGAGCCTCGTTGTCGTTGCCCTCCTCGGCCACCTGCTCCCATGCGGCGAACAGGGTAGCTCCCTTGGCAAACGGCGAAGCGCTGGTCTTCGGGCGACGCAGAAACAACTCGGTGACCGACCAGTCGAGAGTCTTGTTCTGCTCAATGGCAAGGTCCTCAATCGTCGCCATGCCCGATCCGTCAAGCAGACGAACCTTGCGACCTAGAATTTCGGCGATTACTCGCACCTCGCGCCCGCGCTGGGTGAAGCGGCGCAGGTCGATTAGTCCGGTGGTGATTACCTGACCGGGTGCGATTGAGGTCACTCGCGTGATTGGCACGAATACGCGACGGCGGCCAGTGATTTCGACGACCATGCCGGTTGCGCGCGGAGCAGAAGATTTGCGGTATGCGACAAGAACGTCGATGACTTTTCCTACGCGGTCACCCGCTGGGTCAAAGACGCCACAGCCAGCCAATCTGGCAACGAAGACTCTTGTCGCGCTCACTCTTCAACCTTAGACGAGTGCTTTAGGGTCGTGCCAGAATATGGGAATGAACAACAGCAGAAGAAATTCGGTCAACCCAGGCTCCGCTAGCGCACAACAGGGCGAAGTCATCGCCGAGTTTCAGCAGTACGAACAGGCTGCAGAGCATGTTGAAAAACTCGTCGCCAACAACTTTCCGCCAGGTGCAATCGCAATCGTTGGCAAGGATTTGCGCTCGGTTGAGCGGGTGCGCGGCAAGCTCACCTATTCACGCGTTGCAATGACCGGAGCCCTAACCGGGTCGTGGCTGGGCCTTATCGTGGGTTTCATCTTCGGCGCCAGCATTCCGAGCGTGGATGCCTCTGCGGCGGGCGGAACCGGCTCGTTGATTTCGGCAGTGATCATCGGTGCCGGAATCGGCATGCTCTGGACTGTCATTCGCTACTCCATGAGCAAGAACAAGCGCGGCTTCCTGAGCCAGTCGCAGGTCATCGCGTCGCTGTATCAGGTTCAGGTGCCGTCAACTTTGGTTAGCGCAGCCAACGAGGCGATTATCAAGGCCAACACCGCAAAGGCGGCGGATGCGTCGAACGCATCCAAGTAGCCGCTAGTTCGAACTAGAGAAACTTAGCCAGCCAGGCTTCGACGTCTTCGCTCTTGCGAGGCAGCGCGGCGGTGAGGTTTTCGACTCCGGTTTCGGTGACCAGCACATCATCCTCGATGCGAACTCCGATGCCGCGGAACTCTGCAGGCACCAGAAGGTCATCCGGCTGAAAGTACAGACCGGGTTCAATCGTGAAGACCATGCCCGGCTGCAGTTCGGCGTCCAGGTACATCTCGCGACGAGCCTGCGCGCAGTCGTGAACGTCTAGGCCCAGGTGGTGACTGGTGCCGTGAACCATCCAGCGACGGTGGAACTGCTTATCTGCCTGTAGCGACTCTTCTGCGCTGAACGGCAGCAGACCCCAACCGGCGGTCTTGGCTGCGATCACCTGCATGGCGGCAGCGTGAATCTCGCGGAACTTGACTCCAGGCTTGGCCGCTGCGAAGGCCGCATCCGCAGCTTCGCGAACCGCCTCGTAAATCTCGCGCTGAACATCGGTGAACCGACCCGAAACCGGAATCGTGCGGGTCACATCGGCCGTGTAAAGACTGTCAACCTCGACGCCCGCATCCAGCAGCAGCAAATCGCCGTCTTTGACCTGACCGTCGTTGATGATCCAGTGCAGGGTGCAGGCGTGAGCACCGCTTGCGGCGATGGTCTCGTATCCCAGATCGTTGCCTTCGGCGCGAGCTTGAGTGAAGAATGCGCCCTCGACGATGCGTTCGCCACGGGGATGCGCCTTGGCACGACCGAGGTTTTTGGCAACCTCTTCGAACCCGCGCACCGAGGCTGCAACAGCCTCGCGCATCTGAGCAATCTCGTACGCATCCTTGATCAGTCGCAGTTCGCTGACAAATTCGGCAAGGGATGCGTCTTCGAGCGTCACCACTTCGCGGCCCTTGAGGTAGTCCTCGTACTCGTCGATTGAGCGGGTTTCGATGCCCAGCAGGCTCGAGACCTGCTCGAGCGTAGGTCGTGCACCGACCCAGAACTCACCGATGGCTGGATTCGCGAAGAATTCGTCGGTGCCCTTTCCGGCAGTGGGGCGCAGGAACAGGATTTCGCGGTTGTCCGGGGTGTCGAGCACGAGCACCGAGTCCGGAACAGTTGCGCTGCCCCAACCGGTGAGGTGGGCGAATGCGCTGTGCGGGCGGAATCGGTAGTCGGTGTCGTTTGAACGCGTCTTGAGCGAGCCGGCTTCGATAACAAGGCACTTGCCGGCGAACGCTTCGGCAACCTTCTTGCGGCGCTTGGCTGCGAAGTCGGCGACCGCGCTGCGTGCTGGTGGGGTCTGGTCGCGATCGGCCCAGTTTGAGCCGATGAATTCCATGAACTCGGGGCTGTTCGGGGTGCGCGAACGGTTGGTGCCGCGGTTCTCGACCTGATCGCTGACTTTTTCTGAAGACTCGCTCATGCGGTTTATTCTCGCACTGAAAAAGGTCGGAGCCGACCGCTAACCTAAACGAGTTGGGCAACAGAGATGATGAAAGGTTAGGCACGCAAATGAACCAAAAGATTGACCTTCACACTCACTCCACCCACAGCGACGGCCGTGACTCTGTCGCCTCCATCTTCCAAACCGCTGCCGCTTCTGGACTCACCTGGATTGCCCTCACCGACCATGATTCAACGGCAGGATGGGATGAAGCTGCAGAGGCCTCTGCTCGAAGCGGTGTTGGCTTTGTGCCCGGAATCGAAGTGACAACCCGCGCTCGAGTTGTGGGTGCTGACGGCGAGACATATCGCTTTGGAATCCACATGCTGGCGTATCTGCCCGACCCAAAAAACCAAGCGTTGGCAGGTGCTCTGAAGACCAGTGTTGAGAGCCGCGAGCACCGCCTACGTGAGATCGTGAGTCGAATCTCTCAAGACTTTGATGTCACCTGGCAGGATGTCCTGGATCAGCTATCCGAAGGGGCAACAATGGGCAGGCCTGCATTGGCGGATGCCCTAATCGCCAAAGGGCACTTCACCCGTCGCGGAGACGTTTTCGACAACCTTTTCTACCGTGGCAGCAAATACCACGTGCCCAACACTGGTGTTCCCGAAACTATCGAGGCAATCGAACTCATTCGCGAGGCTGGCGGTGTGCCGGTAATTGCTCATCCGCTGTCAAGGGGAAAGGGTCCAGGGCCCGGCGACCCAATGCCGCTGCGACACTTCGAAGAGATGATCGAGGCGGGCCTTGCTGGTTTTGAGTGTCATCACAGAGATGTGCCTGATCATGCGCGTGAGTGGCTGCTCGGTCTAGCTGAAAGGCACGACCTTATCGTCACCGGCTCGAGCGACTACCACGGCGAGACCGGCAAACCGAATCGCTTGGGTGAGCACACCACCAGCCCAGAGATGTTTGAGCGCATCCTTGCTCAGGCCACCGGCAGCAAGCTGGTTGGCTAACCGAGCAGTTGGCCTGCAGAGCGTTTAGCTCGACGAAGAGCTAGTTGGCCGAACCTGCAGCAGAGCCTCCGCGAGTGCGACGACGCTGTCGGTTGCGGCTTGGGCGCGGGTGTTCGCCGCCGCCGTGCTTTTCACCAGACTGCTTTTCGCCCGAACCATTGCCAGCCGACTTGCCAGCGGGAGTCTTGCCTCGGCCGCCGCGCTGAGGCTTCTCGCCGCCCTGGCGCTCTGCCTTTTCGGCTGCTGTGCGCTCGCGCTTGAGGCGACCCTTGGTGCCGGCCGGAATGTCCAGGTCGTCAAACAGGTGCTTTGAGCTCGAGTAAGTCTCAAGCGGATCCGGCTGACCGAATTCGAGAGCGTCGTTGATGTGCTTCCAGCGGGTGAGGTCTTCCCAGTCCACGAAGGTCACTGCGATGCCGGTGCGACCAGCGCGACCCGTGCGGCCAACTCGGTGCAGGTAGGCCTTTTCGTCCTCGGGCACGGTGTAGTTGATTACGTGGGTAACGTCATCCACATCGATGCCGCGCGCAGCGACCTCGGTTGCAACCAGGATGTCTTTCTTGCCAGCACGGAAAGCCGCCATCGAACGCTCGCGAGCCTCTTGCGACATGTCGCCGTGCAGTGCTGCCGCGTTGAATCCGCGGTCAATCAGCTCTTCGGCAACCTTGCTTGCTTGACGCTTGGTCTTGGTAAACACCACTGTCTTGCCGCGACCATTTGCCTGAAGGATGCGACCGACGACCTCATCCTTGTCAAGCGAGTGGGCGCGATAAACGAACTGCTTGATGTCGGCCTTGGTGTGACCTTCGTCCTCAGGGTCGTTAGTGCGGATGTGCACTGCGCGGTTCTGGTACTTTCGGGCCATCGTGACGATCGTGCCAGGCATGGTTGCCGAGAACAGCAGGGTCTGGCGGTCGGCAGGGGTGTATGCGAACAAGCGCTCGATGTCAGGCGCGAAGCCGAGGTCGAGCATCTCGTCGGCCTCATCCAGCACCATGAAGCTGATTTTCGACAGGTCGAGCTTCTTCTGCTTGCTCAGGTCGATTAGTCGGCCCGGGGTTCCCACGATCACCTGGGCACCTGCCTCGAGCTCGGCAACCTGCGATTCGTATGACTTGCCACCGTAGATGGCCGCAACCATGGTTGGGCGCTTGCTGGCAGCTAGCTTTAGGTCATCCGCCACCTGAACAGCGAGTTCACGGGTCGGAACAACCACCAGGGCCTTAGCACCTGGGGTCGGGTTTTTGCCGAGTGACTGAAGCAGCGGAAGTCCGAACCCGAATGTCTTTCCGGTTCCGGTCTTAGCCTGGCCGATGATGTCTTGTCCGGTGAGAGCGACTGGAATTGCCTGCTCTTGGATTGGGAAGGGGCTGGTGATGCCTTTTTCTGTTAGCGCATCAACGATGTCTTGATCGATGCCCAGTTCCTGAAAATTCAATAGACCTCCTAGGTCTTGAACAGTCTACCTTTTGGGTATCCTTGCCTTTGTGTTTGATTGGCTAAAGCGTCTTCGTCGCGGTGCGGCAAAGTTCTCGCTGCCCGAACGCGAAGAGCGCGCCAGCCGCAATACCCAGGCGGTCAACCTCAAGCCTTACACCCCAGATGCCAAGACTTTTTTGGGTCAGTTGGCATACCTTCAGCTCACTCAGTTTGAGATCCTGACCAACGAGCTCAAGTACTCACCAAACACCCAGTACAAGGCCGAGCTGAGCGAAGCCGCGACTAAGAGTTTCGAGAAGTACCGCCACATCGCAAAGAAGTTGGCGGCTCAGGGCGTTGACCCTACCGACGCAATGGACCCATTCGTCGAACGCATAGAGACTTTTCACGCTCGCACAGCTGGCTCGGACTGGCACGAAACAATCCTCAAGATTTACCTGGTCTCTGGTTTGCTGGATGACTTCTATCGCCGGTTGGCCGTGGGACTAGACCCACTCTTGCGAGCGGATGTCGAGAAGGCTCTGACCGACAAGCCATTCGAGAAGTTTGCCAAGCGAGCGCTGACCGAATCCATGGAACTCGACCCCACTCTTTCGTCAAGATTGGCGCTGTGGGGACGACGTTTGATGGGGGATACGCTTCTCGAACTGCGTGCGGCATTCGACAACCGAAAGTTGGCAGGTGTGCCGAAGGGGCGCAAGCTCAGCCCCGAAGAAGAACGTTCGGTAAACCTGTCGGCCTACTCCAAGCTGGAGCCGCTAATCAGTGAGTTGATCGGTGCGCACTCGATGCGCATGGACTCAATCGGGCTAACCCCTTAGGGCTAGAGTCCGTACTTTGCCTTGCGCTTGCGATCAATCAGGCGGGCGAAAAACCACATGGCTGCCGGCATAGTCAGCATTACGATGATCCAAATCCAAGGCTCGGTCTGTGACAGACCAACCACGCTGAGCAAAGTCCAGAGCAGGGTTCCATACACGATGCTGATCGCCATCGGAACGATCGCGTGATACCGAGCGCTGGCGACACCGACGTATGGTGCTACGAGGCCGAGAATGACGCCGTAGAAGACGATAAATCCGGTGCTAGCTAGAAATGAGAGATCCATTTACGCGATAAACCCAACCCGGCGAGCCTCTTCAGCGCCGATTTCTACATAGGCAATTGATTCGGTTGGCACGACAAACTGACGGCCCTTGTTGTCGGTGAACTTGACGGTGGGCAGACCGCCAGCGAACGCAGCAGACACGGATGCCTCGATGGCCGAAGCCGAGTCATTCGATTCGAAACTTAGCTCTCGAGCTGATTGCTTGATGCCGATCTTTACGTCCACAACATGCCCTTCCTGGTTAGGTTCAAGCGACCTCACTAGATTACGGCACAAAATTGTCTGACCCCTTCGATAGCATCGCTGCATGAGTCAATCCAACGAGCGCAAACCGACCTTCACACTGGCCGATAAGCTTGCCCGCTCGACTCAACCGCATGACTTAACCCCTGGTCAACAGCAGGTGGCTCAGCTCGATGCCGCATCCCGAGTTTTGGTCTATGGATCGCCCGCAAGCGGCAAAACCACCGCGGTCATCGAATTGGTTACCAATCTCGCCAGACAAAACGGCCCAGATACCGTGCTCGCGATTGCGGCAACTCGTGATTCGGCAAACTCCCTGCGCGACCAGATCGCGCTCGAGCTGCAAATGGCAACTCGCGGCCCGCTAGCCAAAACTCTCACATCGCTTGCCTTCTCTGTGGTGCGCGAGCACTCGCTTCGGCAAGGTTGGCAGGAACCCGAGCTGGTCAGCGGTCCAGAGCAAGACCGCATGCTCAAACACGTGATTGCCGGCTACGGTGCGAGCAAGGAGCTCGCCCCGGGCAGCGCATCCTTCGAGACGCTCGGGCAGCGGCTCAAGGGCCTCGGTTTTCCGTCCTATGTCAATGCAGCAACAGTGCACCTCGCTGGCTTTCGCAGCGAACTTCGCGATCTGCTAGGCGTGTGTTTAGAAAACGGAATCACGCCAGACGAACTAGATCGTTTTGGCGCATCCCACGGTGTTCAGGTTTGGCAAGGTGCGGCACACTTCTATCGCGACTACCTAGAGCATGTTGCCGCATCCAAAAACAGCAATCGATTTGACTCGGCCACGCTGCTCAGGGCAGCGGCAAATCTGGTTGCGGATTCATCGCTCAGTTTCGATTGCCTGTCGCAAATCCGAACTCTGGTGATTGATGACGCTCAAGAACTCACTCCGGCGGGCAAGCAGTTTGTGGCAGCTCTTGCGCGACTTCAAGATTCTCGGCTCGGGGTAATCGCTGTCGGTGATCCGGATGCGTCGGTGCTCGGCTTCAGGTTCTCAGACCCCAGATTGATGCGTCAGTTGATGGCCGAGATTGGCGCTGGGGAATCATCGATTCGCCTCGACTACGCTCCGGGATTCGGCTTGTTGCCAGGCCTCAGGAAGGTGCTCAGTCAAGTGGCTAGCCGCATCAGTCCCGAGCTCGCAGGCATCCAGCGGCAATCACTCTCAAGCCCGATACCCGCAGATGGTGCGGGCGGAATCGAACTTCGCATCAGCGATTCTCCAGCCACCGAAACGGCCTGGATTGCTCACCGAATGAGGCAACTGCACCTAACCGAAGGACTCGCCTGGAAGGAAATCGCACTCGTCTCTCGTTCGGGCGCAAGCCTGAGTCGGTTTGAAAGTGAGTTGGCTGCCGAGAACATTCCGTCGGTCCAAGTCGGTGCCACCTCGGCGCTGCGCGATGAGTTTGCCAGCCGAGCGCTTCTTCTGCTCGTGCGTCAACTGATCCAGGGTGGGCCAACTGAAAAACAGTCTGTTACCGAGACTTTGCTCTCGCCGTATGCGGGATTCGACAACCTAGAACTGCGCAGGCTTCGCCGTGCCCTTCGCAAACAAGAGCTTGAGGCCGGCGGCATTCGTTCATCTGATCAATTGCTAGCCGAGTTGTTCCAGGCTCGGGGTTCAGCGGTCACCCTCAAGACGCCAGAGGGATTCAAGCTGGACCGGTTCATCGAAACGCACTTCAAAGCCAAGGATGCCCTGGAGTCCGGGGCAACGGTTGACCAGCTGCTCTGGATCTTCTGGAATCGCAGCGAAGTTTCAAAACTCTGGCCAGAGCTGTCACGGGGTTTGGGTGAGGTAGCAAACCAGGCAAACCGAAACCTCGATGCAGTCGTGAGCCTATTCGCTGTGGCCAATCGTTTTGTCGAACGAAATCCTGAGCTCAGCGTTCGTGATTTCGTCGATTTCCAACTCGACCTCGAGCTGCCCGAAGATTCGCTCGCGCTGAATTATCGAGACGATGACCGAGTCGCGATTCTGACACCGAGTGCGTTGATCGGGCGCCGCTACCGTGCTGTCTTCGTAGTCGGCCTACAGGACGGCGAGTGGCCAAATCTCAAGCCGAGAACCTCATTGCTCAAGGCTGGCGCACTCGCGGCTTGGCTTAGCGGCCGCATCGAAACCCCGTCCGCTCAATTCCGTGCCGAGCTCGACGACGAGCTTCGAATGTTCTACAAGAGTCTGGGATCCGCATCTGAGCTGGCCATTCTCAGTTGCGTCGAAGGCGAAGAGACCCAGGTGTCGCAATTCGTTGACCTCGTGGTCGATGAACGACCAGAGAAGGCCGCCTTCAATGAGCCACAGCAGACGCTTCGCGGGCTAGTGGGTCAGCTCAGGCGAGAGCTGTACGAAGCACAAGGTGTCCGCCGTCTTGAGATTCTTGAGGCGCTTTATCGCCTCGCCGATGCAGGTGTCGCTGGGGCAAGAGCAGTCGAGTGGTACGGATCCAGGCCGCTATCAACCGAAGCGCCGCTCACCGATTTGGTTGCCGGTGAACTTGTTTACATTTCGCCATCTCAATTCGAGAAGTTCTTGCAGTGCCCACTCCACTGGTTCATGAGTTCGCACGGTGCCCGAGACGGCAGTTTCGAGGCCAATTTGGGAACACTTATTCACAGCGCACTCGAAACCCTAGAAGAGGTTTCTGAAGCTGCACTGGTTGATGCGGTCGAATCGAAGTGGCACCAACTTGAGTTTGAATCCGCCTGGATTGAAGAGATGCAGAAACGAAAGGCTCGAAAGATCATCGCCAACCTCTCGAACTATCTCAGGGCAAGAAAGGACGCCGGCGTCGAGGTCATTGCCGTCGAACAGCAGATTTCAGGAATTCTCGACAAAGCCAAGATCTCAGGAACCATCGACAGAATCGAACGTTCGCCGAATGGTGAGATCACAATCGTCGATTTGAAAACCGGAAAGGCACACACCTCGAAATCCAAGGCAGACGAAAACGCTCAGCTGGCGCTCTATCAGTTGGCATACGAAAACGGCGGCGCGGTGCTGATTCCCGGCATCAACGAGGGTGACCGTTTGGCGGGCGCGAGACTCCTTTTTCCTTTGGTTGATGAAATCCATGAGCAAAGGTCACTGGCAGATGCGGCGAATGCCGATCTCGCCGATGCCTGGAAAACTCAAATTGCTGATGCCATTGCGGGCATGGCGATGACCAACGGAATCCTGGTCGCCGAAATCAACAGCCACTGCAATTCGGATTACTCCTACGGGGACTGCAAGCTTTTCCTTACCGAGGCGGTGTCGTTCAGTGGTTGAGATTCGCGCAAACGATCTATTCAGGGCAATCCAGAAGCCCGAGAAACTAAAGTCCAACCCAGACATGGCGCTAACGGGTTACCAATCCGCCGCCATCGAATCAAACCCGAACCTGCCCGCTCTCATCATCGCCGGTGCTGGCTCTGGCAAGACCGAGTTGATGGCGATTCGTATTCTCTGGCTGGTGGCTAACGGTCACGCCAAGCCCGAAAACATCCTCGGCCTGACCTTCACCCGCAAGGCCGCCGCATCCTTCAGCCACCGAGTCAACGCCGGTCTTCGTGCGCTGCAGGCAACCGAGTTCTGGCCACAGGGTCTTGATGCGGGGTTCACTCCACCAACAATTTCTACCTACAACTCTTACGCCAATGCGCTATTTAGGGATGCCGCATTGGCTCTCGGGTTCGAACCAGAAGCTCCGCTGCTCTCAGAAGCGCAGCGTTTTCAGCTGGCTAGACAGGTCGTCCTAAACAAGGCCATGAAATGGGGTGATCTGCTCGAGCAACTCGACATCAAACCCGAGCGACTGGCCGGACACGTACTTTCACTCGCTTCAGAAATGAATGATCACGAACGTGGATCTGACCAGGTCGTCGAATTGCTGACCCGCGAGCTCGCTGCGTTTGAGGGCATCCCGCAGAATGCCACAGTTGGCAAGAACAAGTTTGAGTTGACCCAGAAAGCCAAAGAGCTAGTTGACAAGCTGCAACTGATTCCGGTCGTTGCGGAGCTCGCTCGCGAATTCCAAATCGAGAAACATCGACTCGGCTTCGTGGATTTTTCGGATCAGGTGCTCTTGGCAAAAAAGGCACTTGCCGAGACCGACTTAGCGGCTTCGGCAAAGGCGCTGTTCCAGCACGTTCTCTTGGATGAGTACCAGGACACAAGCTTCTTGCAGACCCAGCTTTTGTCTGGGCTATTCAAGGGGCTGCCGGTATATGCAGTAGGTGACCCGAACCAGTCGATCTATGGCTGGCGCGGAGCCAGTTCGTCAAACCTTGCCGAATTCCTCGTGGAGTTCCGTCCGTCTGAATCACAAGAAGTGCAGAAGTTTGATTTGCCAACCAGCTGGCGCAATCCCGAGGTGGTGCTGAACTTGGCCAACCACGTCGTGCAGCCGCTCAAGCTCAAACCCGAATACTCCCAGCAGGGTTTGGTGCCGGTTGCCGAGCTCGAAGCCCGAGTCGGAGCCAACCTTGGCGAAGTGGAACTCGATTACCTCGAAACATTGCAGGAAGAAGCCGACCGGGTCGCGGCTTGGTTCCAGGATCACTTTGATGCTGCTCGCGAACAAGACCCGAAGCGTCTGCCGACGGCTGCGCTTTTGCTGAGGGCTCGCTCGAGGATGCCTGTGTTCGTTTCGGCCCTGCAGAATCGAGGTATTGCCGTTGAGGTAGTCGGGCTCGGTGGTTTGCTGCAAATGCCAGAGGTCGTCGATGTCATCAGTGCGCTCAAGGTCATTCACTCACCAAATAACGGCGCTGCGCTGATTCGTCTGCTAAGCGGCGCGCGCTGGCGTGTTGGCGCAAAAGACATTGCAGCGCTGAATCGATTCGCCAGGGATCTCGCGCAAAACCACCGTGACGAACCCGATGGCTACGGTTCGGATTTCGAGTCGTCGATCATCGATGCAACCGATGTATTGGCCACCTCGGGCAAGACTTGGCAAACGGGGATTTCAGAAACTGGGCTCGAACGTATCAAGGATGCCGGTGCGGTGCTGAGGCGTCTGCGCCAGCGTCAGGGTTTGAGCCTTCAAGAGCTCGTGCGAGCGGTTGAATCTGAGCTCTGGCTCGACATCGAGCTCAGGGCAAATCCGAGTCGAGTCAACCCGATGCAGAACCTGAATGCTTTTGCAAACATTGTTGGCAACTTCGATGCGAATAACAGCTCTGGTCTGGGTGCATTCTTGGACTGGCTCGAGTACGCCAAAGAACTCGAGCGGTTCGATGCGGGTGCAGGTGTGGCCCAGGGCGGCATGGTTCAGGTGATGACAATTCACGCCTCGAAGGGACTCGAATGGGATCTTGTCGCCGTCGCCGACCGTTCGCGGCGCAAGAAGCAGATTCCAGATGAACTTCCTGCCGACTTTGATCCACTTGTGCAGCTGAACGGAATTGAATTCTGGGGCGAATCAGGCACCGACGGTTGGTTGCAGCCGGGCAAGCTGCCATTTAGCCTGCGCGGCGACAAGGCATCCCTGCCACAACTGTCGTTTCTGGGTATCGAACACCAGAAACAAGCGGTGGATGAGCGCCTGGCCGAATTCAAGGTCTCGGTCGGGCAAATGATGGAGCGTGAAGAACGTCGCCTCATGTACGTCGCGGTGACTAGATCCAAGCAAAACCTGCTGGTCACCGGTTCGAGGTTCCGCTCCGAAGCCGGAACCCGGTACTACCCGGATCAGTATCTAGAACAGTTGCTGGTTCTAGAGCACCCGCAGCTCAAGAAGAATCCAGATATCCGACGCATCTGGCACCTGAACGAGGTCACCGATTCCAAGTTCAACGACACGGCGACCTGGCCGCTGCCTCCAATCGGTGGCCGCAATCAAAAGGCATTTGATCGAGCGGTAAGCGAATCGCTCGAGTGGCAATCCCGACCTGATGCACTCGGAGACGAACTGTCCGAGCAAATCGACATTCTGCTTGCCGAACGCGCTGCCCGAGTTGAGCGGCTCAATGAGGTCGAGCTGCCGGTTCGTATTTCGGCATCCCGTTTCAAAGATTTCGTGACCGACCCTGAGGCACTTGCCGCCAAATTCAAGCGCCCTGTTCCGGATCGCCCGTACAAATCAACCATGCAGGGAACCCTGTTTCACACGTGGATTGAACGTCGATTCGCAAAGTCGGCGAGACTGGATGACGACCAATACTCGGATGCCGCCCACCGGTTTGATATCGACGCTGACCTCGATGATTTCGAATCGCTAAGTGCCGAAGAGCTCGAAATTTGCGCCCGCAACTTCGAGGCTTCGCGTTGGCACGGAGTCACTCCTCGCGAAGTCGAGTGCGAGGTGCAATTGACTATCGACTCCAACACCTTCGTTTGCAAGATGGATGCGGTTTTCGATACTCAAGATGGCGTTGAGATTATCGACTGGAAGACTGGAAAGCTGCCGAACGAATCAGACGAGGAAGAAATGCGGCTGAGAACACTGCAGCTCGCCCTGTACCGCATGGCCTACTCGGCGCTAACCGGCATTCCCGAATCAAAGATTCAGGTCAGTTTGTTCTTTGTGAATCACGCTAAGGAAATCCGACCGAAATCGGTGCCAACCCGAGACGAATTGCTCGAGCTATGGCAGAGCGAGCTCCTGTCGAAGCTGGCAAGTGCCACCTAGAACAGCTCGTTGTCGCTCTTTGCCGGTAGCTCAATCGGGCGAGTCTTGTCGTCGATGACCTCGACAGGCTCGGTGGCTGGTTCTTCTGCGCTTGCAGCCGAGAAACTAGCCTCGAGCTCGACGTCCGAGTCAGCATCGGAGGCCTCGGCGGAGTCACTGGCGGCCGCATCATCAGCGTCAACAGGGTCTATCACTTCAATTGGCTCGGTTGAACCGAACGAAACCTCTTCGATTTCGGTGTTTTCGAAACTGAAACTTGTGGCTGCAGCTTCGACCGATTCGACCTCATCGTCGGTGAGGTCAATCAACGGAAGAACCGGGGCAATCGGCGCAAGAACCTTGGTCAGTGGCGGCAACTCGTCGTTTTCGAGTGCTTGGGCCAGGTCGGCGATGATCTCTTCGGCATCCGCGATGATCTCTTCGTCACCTAGCGCCAACCCGTGCAACAGCCAGCGACCAGCCTGCAGCTCGCTGTAGAGGTGGCCGCGCTGTCGCAACGTGGTGTCGCTATTCGGGTGTCTAGTGTTGTACGAAAGCAGTATTGCGTCGGCTAACTCGGGCAGCGCAGATCCGAAAATCCAACCGAAATCCTCAGCCGGGTCGCCGATGTGCATCTCTGACCAGTTGGTGATTCCCGTGACCACCTGGGCGTGGTCGATGACCCCGCTCAGAACGTTGTCCGAGTCAATCGAACCGTGCACCACGGTTGGCTGATAGCGGAACAGGGATACGTCTTCTAGAGCTCCCTGCCAACGGTCCAGCAGGCTCGCAGGGATCTTGCCAGTCTCTGCCATCTTGTCCATCTCGGTGACGTACTTGAGGGCAATGTCCGCAGGGTTGAATTCCGGCAGGAACGCATCCGTGACCACATTCAGGGGCAGGTTGTGAATCGCACCGAGGGCCTCACCGATGCTTTCGGCGAGAGTTCCGCTTGGTGAGAGCTTGTCGAGGTAGGTCTCTGAGCCTTCGAGTTGGTTGAAGAACCAGACGGAATCGTTTGGGGCGAGATCGAGTCTGCTTAGGAGCGACTCGACTGCAAATGGAAGTCTCGAGCGAGTCGATTCACCAAGGGCCTGTAGGCCTCGAACCTGAAGCTCGATTTCGTTTCGTGCAGACTGACGGGTTGGGCGCTTGGCGATAATCGTGCTGCCGTCGGTGGCATACAGCACCGCGACTTTCAGGCTCGAATCGTTAGTAACCTCGACGGCTCGGTTGAAGTCCACGCCAGGTAAAGCTGCTTTGGCCAACGCGGCTAAAATCAAGGAAGATTTGCCCATGGCTCAAAGGTTATTAGGCAAAGTCTCTGAGTCTGGTTATCGCCACGCGACAAGCCCCCAAACGGAAGGATGTTCTAGATGCTCGACCTTCCGTTAGCCAAGTCAGGAATCGACAGAGATTACCTCGCGCGCGAATCGAGCGAGCTCTTTGACGAACTCTGGAGCGAGCCCAACACCCGAGTGCTGCCAATCTTTAATCAGAAGGTTCTGTTGCAGGTTGACGAGTCCGGCCAGGCCGCTCCGAAACTTGCTCTTTTTCGCATTGAACAGGTTCCCTCGGCTCAGTTTCGGGTTTATCTCGGCCGAACCACAATCGAATCAATCGATCTAGACGGCAATCTCCTGCCCATAGGGTCACCAATCGTCGCCGCAGCGCTTGGCGAAAATTCCGCTAATCAGCTCGAACCCGATCAAGCCGCCTGGCACAATCTGCGTCGCTCAACGCAGGCTTTGAATGACCTAGACGCGGGGATTTTTGCGCAAGGTTTGGCAATCACGAACTGGCACCTGACCCATCAGCACTGTCCTAGATGTGGAACCCCGACGGTGATTGAAAAAGGTGGTTGGTCGCGCCGCTGTTTCAATGACGACAGGCAGGTTTTTCCGAGAACGGATCCGGCGATTATCGTCGCCGTGACCGACGAATCCGATCGAATTCTGCTCGGCTCGCAGGGAGTCTGGGAGGACAACCGCTGGTCTGTGCTAGCTGGCTATGTTGAGGCGGGGGAGTCCCTAGACCAAGCAGTGCGACGTGAGATTGCAGAAGAGGCTGGCATCTCGGTGTCTGACATTCACTACCGCGGTTCTCAACCCTGGCCGTTTCCTTATTCGCTGATGTTTGGTTTCTCGGCAAAGGCGAGCTCGGCTCACGATCTAGTGCCAGACGGAATCGAAATCGAGAAGCTCAAGTGGTTTAGCCGCGAAGAACTGCTTGCCGAGCGCGAACGCATCCTGCTGCCGGGTCGCCTCTCAATCGCCCGCGCACTAATCGAAGACTGGCTTGGGGAACCCCTGTGACCAGCAAGTCACACACCAGCGGCGCTGAGCTGACTCCCGAGCAGATTCTCGAAAATCTGGACCCCGAACAGCGACAAGCGGCTGAACGCCTGGTGGGCCCAGTTTGCATCCTGGCTGGAGCCGGTACCGGCAAGACCCGCACCATCACGCATCGAATCGCATACGGTATCGCTAAGGGTGTCTTTACTCCGACCCGCGTTCTGGCGCTGACCTACACAAATCGTGCTGCTGGAGAACTGCGTGCCCGACTCCGAGCCATGGGTGTGCCGGCAGTTCAGGTCAAGACCTTTCACTCGGCTGCACTCAGCCAAATAGAGTTTTTCTGGCCGCAGTTCGCTGGGGTGCCGGCACCGCAGGTAATCGAATCCAAGTCGCGCTACATCACACTGGCAGCCGACACCTTGAAGCTTCAGCTGGATGCGGCTGCCACCCGCGAGCTCGCGTCAGAAATCGAGTGGCGCAAGTTTTCGATGCTCGACCTCGACGCGTATCGAGATGTTGTTGAGACCCGTGGCATGGTTGGGGGTTTGAGCCCGGCGAAGAACCTTGAGCTGCAGCAGGCATACGAGCAATTGAAAGTTCGCGACCAAAAGATTGACTGGGAAGACGTCCTAGTCCTGTGTCTCGGTCTGCTTCGAGCCGAGCCGCGAGCCCTCGAGCACGTTCGCGCTCAGTATCGGTTCTTTACCGTGGATGAGTACCAGGACATCTCGCCGCTTCAGCACGCTCTTTTGGACGAGTGGTTGGGAACCCGAGACGATCTCTGCGTGGTTGGTGACCCAAACCAAACCATCTATTCCTTCACCGGCGCATCCTCTAGGTTTTTGAGGTCGTTTCAAACCAGGTTCGATGACGTTGAGGTGGTTGAGCTGGTTCGAAACTATCGTTCAACTGCGTCGATCATTCAGTTCGCGAATTCTGCAATCAGAACCCAAAACTCGATGTCCGAGTTGCAGGCTGCCGGCTCTCAAAGCGACGCGGATGCGCAGAGCGTGAGCAGTGAGTCGAATGGTGCAACCGTTCGCAGCTTCGGCTCAATCGAAGAGGAATACGGTTGGCTCGCCAACGAGATCAGGCGCAAGGTTGCTCAGGGTGTTCCAGCCAGTCAAATCGCTGTGCTTTATCGAATCAACGGGCAGTCTGAGGCGGTCGAATCCGCGCTTGGCAGGCTGTCGGTTGATTATCAGGTGCGTGGGGGTGAGCGATTCTTCTCGAAGCCGGAGGTGCTGCAGGCGCTTCAGCATCTTCGAGCCGAGGCGATTTCGCCGAGTGGCAGACCTACTTTTCAGGTGCTCAGCGACATTGTCAGGTCTCTCGGTTGGCAATCTCAAGCGCCCGAATCGGCTGGCGTTGCTCGAGACCGATGGGAGACCCTGAACTCGCTTCTGGGGATTCTCGAAGAGGTGGACCCCAAGATCTCGGTCGCCGATTTTGTCTCTGAACTCGAGGAGCGCAAACGGTCTCAGCATGAGCCAACCAAAGCGGCGGTGACGCTATCGACCATTCACGCGGCCAAGGGACTCGAATGGGATCACGTTTACGTGGTTGGAGCAACCGAGGGGTACCTGCCAATCAACTACGCCAAGACCGATGAGCAAATAGCTGAGGAGCAGCGACTGTTTTATGTCGCCGTTACCCGAGCTCGCAAGTCACTCACAATCAGCTATTCAATGCAGGATGCCTTCGGGCGAGTCAACCAGCCATCGCGCTTCCTGGTTAGGCCGCAGGACTAACTCCCTGCGCGCTTTGGGCATCTGACCCGTCGGCCTCGACCTCGGCCGAGTAACACCGACAAACCGCCGAACTCGGCCAAGTGATTCGGTGCACAAGTCCACTTTTTCGCTCGAACCAAACACCCGCGCGTTCATGTTCGGCCATGACAAACCCGGATTGCGAGTCGAGCTGCGCTAGAGCGCCAGTGGTTGCCGCAGCGGCGGCGAACAGCACCGAGCTGGCATCGTCGTAGGTGGTTCGATTCGTGATCAGCTGATTGAACTTGACCAGGTGGGTGGTGTCGGTGGCAGCTAGTTCGTTGTCGCGGCAAACCAGGCACGGGGTCTTGCCCGGCACCACAACCGGACTAACTCGAACACCGCTGGCATCGAATGAGACCGCCAGATGGGGCACTCCTCGCCGCCACCAAAGTCGGGCCAACCGCGGGTCGGTGACCTGCCCCGAAATCAGAATGGCGATATCAACTCGGTCGAGAACACGAGTTCTGAGCTGTGCAGCGTCAACTAGGGCAACTGGGTTTTGAAAAGACCCGGCGACTGAGTCGGCGGCCATGAACCTACTCCAACCCAGCAGCTCTTTGGGGAATCCGAGCGGAGTGGTGTCTTCTGCCTCGACCACTTTTTGGTCAGAGCACCAGAATTGGGTGACCCCGGCTGAGGCGAGACCGCGCACGGTGGTGATTCCGGTTCTTGCAAGGTTGTCGATGTGAACGATGCGCTCAGAGCGCAGATGGATTCCTTGCTCGCCTGGTTGGTTGTGTCGCAGGCCGAACCTGATGATTTCGGCAAAGTCGGGATTCGGTTGAGCGAATGGGAATCGTCGGCCAGCAGGCGCTGCGGCGCCTGGCTGAGGGTCGCTAGCGAGCAGCACCGGCCGCAGGCGATCGATTAATTGAGCAGCAGAATCCTCATCGAGTTTGAGTGCTCGAGTGATTGCCGGCAATTGGTTTTCTGAGATGCCCTTTTCGAGCGACCGCAGGAGCCGTTGGTGGGCGGGGGATAGCCCACCAACGGTCACTGCATCTGCATCAAGCCCGATTTGAATGTGGTCTTGGCTAAGCCAAACCTTGGGATGTCCGGGATTTATCTTGAGCATGGGTCAAGCATCGCGATTCGCAAATCTCGATGTGCGAGTTATCCACAGGCTAGAACTTAGCCGAGCAAATCCTTCAGTGCCTGATCGAAATCGTCCGGTCCGCTGCCTTTGCGGCGGGCCAGATAACCAGCTGGGTCATCGATATCCGAGCCGGCAGGCATCAGGTCGGGGTGGCTCCAGATCGCATCCCGCTCAGCCACGGTGAGCTGCTCCGACACGACGCGCCAGAAGTTGGCGGCCTCGCGAAGGCGGCGCGGCTTCAATTCGAGCCCGATCAGCTGCCCGAAAGTTCGCTCGGCGGGTCCGCCAGTGGCGCGCCTTCGTCGAACGTATTCCTCGATTGCGACTACACCCGGCAGCAGTCGGCAAGCCCTCGCGGTGACAACTTCGACCCAACCCTCAATCAGCGCTAGCGTGTTCTCGATGCTTGCCAGCGCGCGCGCTTGCGACTCGGTCGGTTCGGCAATCAGTGAGGTTCCCTGCAGGGCATCCTGCCACTTTTCAAGCTGGCTCGGATCCAGCTCATTAGCTAGATCCTGAATGCGGTCGTTGTCGATGCTCAAGTCCTGCGAATACTGCACGATTTGGTTCACCACTAGGTCACGCAGCCAACGAGCATTCTTGAATAGTCGGGCGTGCGCCAGCTCTCGAACAGCCAAATAGATCTGAACCTCTGACTGCTTGACATCAAGTTCACTCAACTGTTCCGAGATGTTTTGCACCACGAATGCGGCGCGAGATTCTTGAAACAGTGGGATGCCTAAATCGCCGCTGCCCCAGACCTCGGCTGCAGTTTTGCCGAGGCTCTGCCCGAGTTGCATAGAAAACATGGCTCCGCCTGCAGAGCGCATTAGCCCCGCCGCCGATTCAATCACCGACGACAGCTCTTCGGGTGAGTTCTCGACCAGATTTCTGGTCAGGGCATCGCTCATGCGATCCGCGATTGGTCCGGCCAACTGCTTGAACAGCGGCATAGCCTCATCGACCCAGAGCTCGCGACCGATGAGTTTCGGTTCGGTATGCAGCGATTCGAAATCGGTGGCCTCATCGAGCCAAAGATTGGCAATCGAGCAGGCGTCTGTCACCGCCTTGCGGTCGGCCTCAGAGATTGACTTTGCGTCGGCGCGCACCTGCTTGACCGCTTGCTCGCGAACCAGGTTCCAGTCCACACCCGTGGCGGTGCCCCGATTGTTCATGGCGTTCTTCATCTGGTCGATGAACTGTTGCAGTTGTTCTGGGTTGTTTGCCAAGCCGGCGAGCTGGGCCAGTTGCTCTGGATCCAAGCCCTCCTGGTTCGCGAGAAACTCATCCATGAAGCGTTTGAAATCTTCTGGATCAAACCAATTGCTCGGGTTCGTCATGCCATAACGCTATTTGTTTCAGCGAATTGGCGCGTGCTCAAATCGGCGCGAAACGGTCTTGTTCGCCTACAGCGTCAGGCGAATGGCGCAACAATTCGCTGATTGTCGCCCCCGTTTCTTAGGCTTAAAGCCAGTTCACGCGCTCGAAGTCGAGCGCAACAGAGTTTTTCGGTCAGGAGCCGTGATGAGTCAAAACGATTCGGTGCGATCCGAGTCGGCGGCGCCTGAATTTGATGCTCGCCGGGCGGCACCATCGCGTCGTCGCAAGTTGGCTGGCCGCGGTTTGCTGTTTTTCGGCGCAATTCTGATTGGCAGCATCGCTGCGATGCCCGCGCCATACGTAATCGAGCGACCTGGGCCGGTGTTCAACATTCTTGGCGATAAGCCCGATTCTTCGCTGGTCTCGATTAGCGGCGCAAAGACGTATCCCGCCGACGGCAATCTCAACCTAATGACGGTCAGCATGGTTGGCAGCCCTCGCCAAACTCCGTCTTGGTTTGAGCTGATTTCGGCATGGATGGACCCTGCGCAAACCATCGTTCCTCTCGAAGAAGCTTTCCCGAACGGGCAAACCGCTCAAGAGAACGAGGTCGAAAGCCAGAAAATGATGGCGGTCAGCCAACAGGATGCGATCGCCGCAGCGCTCAACGGACTCGGGCTCGACTTCGGTCGCCAAATCTATGTCGAGCTGGTGAGCAAGTCCACCCCGGCCAGCGGAAAACTCGTCGCTGGCGACATCGTTCAGGGTGTGAACGGCAAGCCCGCCGCAACCATTGACGAACTCAGAAGCCTAATCCAAAAATCAAACGGCTCTGAGATCACCATTCAGGTCTCTCGCGACGGCAAACCGCTAGAGCTGAAACTCACACCGTTCAAGGATGACGATGGCGCTTACCGTATGGGTGTCCTGACCAGCTACGTCTATGACTTCCCAATCGATGTGAAGATCAAGGTCGAAGATGTCGGTGGCCCATCTGGCGGTTTGATGTTTGCGTTGGCAATCACCGAGTTGCTCGGGCAGGATTCGCTGAACCACGGGCTGGATATCTCTGGCACCGGCACCATCACGCCTGAGGGTCAGGTTGGTCCGATCGGCGGCATCCAGCAAAAGATGTATGCGGCAATCCGTGCCGGTTCAAAGTACTTCTTAGCGCCGGCTGAAAACTGCCCCGAAGTTGTTGGCCACGTCCCGTCCGGGCTGAACGTTTTCAAGGTTTCCACTCTCACCGAAGCGAAACAAATTCTGGCGAAACTCGGTTCAGGAATAGACCCGAGCACTCTACCCACCTGCACGGCCCAGAGCACCAAGTAGTTCCACCGATCAACCCAACACCAACCGATCAAAGTCGATCAAAGAAGAGGATCAATGAGCAACCCAAACACACTGCCGGTCAAGAGACTCGGTCCAGTGCGCATTTCGCTGCTTATTCTGCTGGCCATCGCGATAGCTCTCGTGAGCTCGAGCGGCTTCTACACCGATTTTCTGTGGTTTGACCAGTTAGGTTTCGCCTCGGTCTTCACAACCAAGCTGTGGGCTCAGGTTGGCCTATTCGCCGCTGCCGGTGTTGCCATGGCCCTGGTCAGCTGGGTGAGCCTATACGTTGCATACCGTTCACGACCGATCTATGCCAAGAGCCTCGACAGTGGCGACTACTTCGCGACGTACCGTCAGTTGGTTGACTCGCTACGAAAGATTGGTTTGGTCGTCGTGCCACTGGTACTCGGCGTCTTTGCCGGTGCATTGGCAGCACCGCAGTGGCCGGTGGTCTTGGCCTGGCTGAACCGCACCTACACCGGTGAAACCGATCCTCAGTTCGGTCTCGATGTTGGTTTCTACATGTTTGACCTGCCGTTCCTGACTAGGCTCGCGGGCTTCGTTTCGGGCATCCTGCTGCTGGCCGCGTTGATGGCCACATTCGTGCACCTGGTTTACGGCAACATTCGATTCCTAGGTCGCAAGGTGCAGGTCGCCAAGGCGGCTCGCATCCAGATCGCAGTGTCGGCCTTTGCTTACCTTCTGGTTCAAGGCGCAAGCATCTGGCTCGAGCAGTACTCGACGATGACCTCAACCACCGGACTGTACACCGGTGCCACCTACTCAGACGTAAACGCGACTATCCCCGGCTTCCAAATCATGGCCTCGATTTCGGTCGCCGTAGCAGTTCTGTTCTTGATCGCCGCCTTTATCGGCAAGTGGAAGCTGCCGCTGATGGCAACCGCCTTGATGGTGGTTACCTCGATGGTTGTCGGTGGGCTCTACCCGTGGATCGTGCAGAACTTCCAGGTAAAGCCGAATGAGCGCGTGCTCGAAGCGGCTTTTATCGAGCGGAACATCAAAGCCACGCTGAAGGCATACGGACTCGACCAGATCCAAGAGATCGAGTACGACGCTAAAACCACCACCGAGCCGGGAGCTTTGCGCAGCGAAGCCGAAACAACTGCGAACATTCGAATCATCGACCCAGCTCTGGTTTCGCAGTCGTTCAAGCAGCTCGAGCAGTACAAGCAGTACTACGACTTCCCAACTCACCTGGATGTTGACCGCTACACCCTCAATGGCAAGACTCAAGACACCGTCATCGCTGTTCGTGAGTTGAACCAGGATGGCCTCGGTTCGGCCAGATCTTGGTACAACGACGTGATCGTTTACACCCACGGCTACGGCGTCGTTGCAGCCTACGGAAACCAGCGCAACGTCGATGGGCAGCCGGTGTTCTTGCAGAAGGGCATCCCGTCAACTGGTTCACTGCCTCAGTACGAACCACGCGTTTACTTCGGCGAGAAGTCGCCTGAGTACTCAATCGTCGGTGCTCCTCCGGGCAGCCAGCCAAAGGAGCTCGACTTCCCGGCTGCGAACGACTCGGCTCAGCAGTCGTACACCTTCACTGGTGACGGTGGTCCGAAGCTTGACAACATCTTCGCTCGCCTCGCGTACGCGCTGAAATTCCAGAGCGAGCAGATCTTGCTTTCGGATGCGGTCACCGATCACTCACAGATTCTCTATGACCGCGATCCGCTAACCCGTGTCAAGGCAGCCGCTCCGTACCTCACCCTCGACAGCGATCCGTATCCGGCCATCGTCGATGGATCACTGGTCTGGATTATCGACGGTTACACCACCTCGTCGAACTACCCTTACTCACGAACCGAGTCTTACGGAGCCGCGATTGCCGACTCCAACAACTTCGGTCGTCCGGGTATGGGTTCGATCAACTACATCCGAAACTCAGTCAAGGCCACCGTGAATGCATACGACGGTTCGGTGACTCTCTACGCCTGGGACGACAAGGACCCAATCCTGAAGACCTGGCAGAAGGTGTTCCCGAACACCATCAAGCCGGTATCAGAGATGTCGGCTGATCTAATGGCTCACGTTCGCTACCCAGCCGACCTGTTCAAGATTCAGCGTTCGATTCTGGGTCGCTACCACGTAACCGACCCGGGTTCGTTCTACAGCGAAGACGACGCCTGGATGACGCCTAACGACCCGGTCGCACCTGAGACCTCGTTTGGTCAGCTCCAGCCGCCTTACTACCTGACCATGCAGGCGCCTGGCACCACCAAGCCAGTGTTCTCGCTGTACTCCACCTTCATCCCTAGGTCAACCGAGGGGTCAACCCGAAACGTTCTAACTGGATATCTGATGGTTGATTCGGATGCCGGCAACGCCAAGGGCAAGGTGTCCTCTGAGTACGGCAAGCTGCGCTTGCTGCGACTACCGAAGAGCGTCATCGTTCCGGGCCCCGGCCAGGTGCAGAACAACTTCAACGCCGACAGCGAGGTATCGCGTCTGCTGAACATCCTGCGTCAGGGTTCGACCACGGTTCTCAACGGTAATTTGCTCACGCTTCCGCTAGGTGGCGGTCTGCTCTATGTTCAGCCGGTTTACATCCAGTCGAAGGGCGAGACTTCGTTCCCGCTGCTGAAGAAGGTGCTGGTTGCCTTTGGCGACAAGATTGCCTTCGAGGATTCGCTTGACCAGGCGCTCAACACGCTGTTCGGTGGCGATTCCGGAGCCGTGACTCCTGATCCGGTCACCCCTGGTGGCGAGACTCCGGGCGATGGCACGAACACTGGCAACAACGCAGCCGTGAATGCGGCTCTGGCTCGCGCAGCCCAGGCTCTTGCGGACAAGGCCGAAGCCATGGCTGCCGGTGACTGGACCGCTTACGGCAAGGCAGATGCTGCTTTGGCCAAGGCGATTCAGGATGCGATCAACGCCAGCAAGTAGCCGCGCGCTCGCATACCTGCGGGCCGTGGCAAATACTCGCAATTCGTGGTAGAGTTGAGACTTCGCCGCGGGGTGGAGCAGTTCGGTAGCTCGCCGGGCTCATAACCCGGA
>ERZ650311.380-NODE-380-length-29012-cov-8.190697_pt1 | contig 29012 bp, 42 predicted proteins | sample MGYA00376247_ERZ650311 | MGnify/ENA primary metagenome ERZ650311 (study PRJEB26733, sample SAMN07839324) | wastewater metagenome | biome: small river; feature: stream; material: water | place: USA: North Carolina | collected 2016-07-28 ...
GATTGGTTTTTTTTCAATTAAAAGCCCAACCACGAGTGCCTGTGCAAGCGCAAGAACGTCGTCAATTTCCTTAGAAATCTCAATTTCTTTTTTTACTAGTCCCATTTTTTATTCCCCCTATAAGAGCCATTCAGAAATAAACGACTCATCCTCGAAATAATACCACAAAACAAGATTTGTAATACGCATGTTTGGGCAGGTTTTCCCCTGTTTTTGCGCAGAATCAAACTCTCTATGCCCATAGATTCTAGACCCGTGAATTTTAAACTTATCCTCTAACGCATCTAAAATTAGTTTTAACGATTTAAATTGGCTTAATGTAAATCTATTTCTTCCGACTAAAGCAATGCCAACATTATCTTCGTTATCACCAAGTACATGAGCGCCAATTTTATTAACGGGTCTACCTTCTTCAATAGAGCCAGTAGGCTGAATAACATAGTGATATCCTATCCCACTCCAGCCTCTAGCCTTATGGTCGGCATCTATTTGACTAGCAGAATAGTTACGTCCGTTTTCTGTATCGGTACAGTGAATCGTGATTCTATTTGGCTTCATCTTCAGCTTCGTGACCTAAGAAATTTCCTTCAGCATCGTATGGCCACTGCTTTAATTTTTTTACTTTGCATTTACTGACAGTTTCATGTGTTTTTTCTTGCTGAGCCCAATCATCTTGCTCTTGTTTAGTTTTAGGTAAATTGACAACCCAAACTTCCCCGTCGATTGCTTTAAGATCTTTACCCTTAGTGCCTATGTGATGCTCTAAAATAAGAGGGTTTTCATCGATAATTGAAATATCAAGATCTTCTTTAGTATGAACTACACCTGTTTTTTTGGTGATGTAATCTGGTACAAATCGAAGAAAATCGTCTTCCGTTTTATTCGACCATACTTTTTCAAAAGCTGTAATTTTACTTTTAATTAAAAACATAATTCCTCACAGATTAAATACTTGCGCAATAAAAGATACATCATTTGCAGGCGAAGGAAGCTCGACGGTCGTGCCAGCTGGAACCCAGAAATTTAAAACCGTAACACCTGTAGCTCCGTGGCCGTCAGCCTGATTGCCATTAATTTCGATATAATTTGTATCATCCCAAGTCGTGCTCGTTACATAAGCGAAAGTGTTTGCCGCTACCGTAAACACGGTTGAAGATTGATACCTAACCGTGACACTCGCTGGATTTGGAATAAAAGTGACTACACTTGTTGGCATATTTTCTCCTTAAACAGTAAACGATAACCTTAGTTCAAAACCATCCAAATCAGGCCCACTCATCTTTGAAGTCAAGTCTAGCCTTAGGATATCATTTGCGGCAATAGCCGTTGTTGAAAGCACTGCGTTTGATGATGTCGAAAAATCACCGCCAGTTGAGGCAACCGATGGCTTAGTTGAGAAAATGGTGGCAAAAGCGCCGCCGCCTGTTTTCTTTTGAACATCGACCTCAAGGGTGCCTGATGTACCATCCTCATAAATCATCAGAACCGCGCCGGTTAGGGTAAGCGCATAGGGTACGCGGTAGTAAAGAAGCCCCGTTTTAGGAGTAGCAAGCTGCGCGTATTTTCCTATTACATAAAAAATAATTGGATCTAAATTAGAAGAACTGGCCTCTAGGGAGTTAATGCGCGACTCATGATCATCAAGGTCATCCTTAATTGTCTGAACTAACTCCTGCTTTACCGGTTTTCCGACCGCAATATCTGCGGTAGGTATTGTAGTATAAGACATAATCCCCCCAAAATCCCCATTAAGAAATCAAGTTAATCCCCGAAGTAATCCCAACATTACTCATCATTCCAAAATCATCAGTCACGTAACCATTCACAAGCTTCTCTTCAGAGTCAGCTGATGTAAATTCCGCAGCGTCGTCTTCAGTAATTGCCGCCGATCTTGAAAAAGCATTCCCCAAATCTTCAATCTCAACACTGACCCCGCCTTCGGTCTTTTTAATCTCTTGGATCGCAGATAGCACCATCTTATCACTAGATCCAAAGCGCTCATAGATAAGAGGATGCGTGAAGCTTACCTTTTCGTTAATTTCATTTTGAATAGCTTGCAGCTTAGTTTTAAAACTAACGACAGAACTTGATAGCTCTTTATAAAAAGCATACCGCTGGGCAATGGTGGTTGCTTCGACCTGTTTAACGAGCACAGTATTTTGCCGAAACTCCTCATCCGTTTCAACTAGGTACTGACCAATCTCACTTGTGTGAGTCGCCTGTTTAAAAGAGGTATCTAAAATGGTTGGGTCAAACTCACGGTTATCATATTCAATAACTACTGTTTTAATGAGCTTGTCACTTTTAGAATCTATTTTAAAGCTAAGGATATCGCTTTCGTTAACTGAAAGAGATGTTGCTTTACCTGGCTCCAAAACTTCGTAAGAGAGTAAAAAAGCTTCGTCTTGCTTTAACGTTCCAAAGATACTTTGATTAATTTGATTAATAACGTCTCGATACTTTGGAGTAGATTTTTCAGAATACTCTGAAGGCACCACAAGCCCGACCGTTTGCTTAGATGCGCTTTTGGCCGCTGTAAAATCACTCGTATTAATAGAAGAGGTAAGGCCAGCAAGTTTTAGTAAATCCTCTACTACTGCAGGGCCAGTTTTAATAAAAGTGCCTGTTTTTACGCCATTTTCGGTCTTTCCGTAGCAGTCACATGAAACTGTGGATTCATCTTCAACATAATACTTTGGCTCTTTATAATTTGCGCCGGATGTTGCGCTATAGGCAGCCGCCGAACGAAGCGTAAGCGCCGTGTCTGATGTTACCGATAACACTTCATAATAAACGGACTGCCCTGATGCTTTTATCCAATCGTGAGGCTTTAGTTCAACGCTAAACAAAGTCCCTGACCCAGTCACCGCAGTTGTTGCGTTGAATGTTACGGTCCCTGTTAATGTTTTAACAGGTGCAACGTTAAATTCTGCAAGCGCATCTAGTGTTAACTTTGCATTTACGGCATCGATAGTAAAATCTCTGCCATTTAATAAAACTTGATCATCGATATAAACATTTTTAATGCTATTCACAGTGACCGCGTCTGAAATAGCTGGCAAGGGGTCAAGGTTTGTTTCAAGTACGACGATATTACTTCCAACAATATTGCTAATTTTTACAGTTTGACTGTTTACCGTGATGTAATCGCCAACCTCAACGGAATTAAAGAAATCACCCGAAGCATCTAGCTGAAGACGAATGCCGCTTATGACTGCAGTAACCGTTGTATTAGGCTCTTTTAGAGCGTGGCCTGCGACTTTAAAAACCCTATTCACAAACCTTTTATTTTTAGGGTCAGATAAAACTTTATAGGTCTTTCCTGATATCGAAGTTTCATTAAAGGTCTCGGTAGCCGTCATTGCAGTATTTGATGTGACAGTTTGAATAGTCAGAGGCTCTTCGACATCTTCAATGACAATGCGGTCCCCTGGTGAAAAGTGCGTGAGAAATGTTGTCGTAGTGCCTGTTATAGTTGCGGTCCCGCTCGTGATAGCCACTGACCCTGAGAGTAAATAACCATCTAGCATTTGATCAATCGGAGTTGGGACAATGCCTGCAACTCGTCCGTAAACTAATCTTTGCTTTGCCTCTCCAATTTGATCAGAAACAAGAGCACCTGCAACATCAGAGATATCATCAAGAGCAACGTTAGCGCGTATTTCATTAATTAAATCCTTTAGTTCAAACTTCACCGACTTTGTGGAATAGCCTTTAGCTTTGATCTTTCCCTTGTAAAGAAGCTTTGCCTCAGTAATTGCAAGATCCCTATTCCATGCATAGATAAAGCAAAACTTATTCTCCCATGTCCACTTATCAAACCTTGATGCCCAGTAGGTTTTATCGTTTATGAATTCAACTGAGCCTGCGCCTTCGATTGCAACCCCTAGCTGATTTTGATTATCAAGTGATAACCCGAACTCTGAGGTCCCTTTCACAAGCGCACGCCAATGAACGGGGGATCCGGCTGCTGATAAATCTTGAGATACGTTTACGCCTGTATTTGAAAAGAACTGCTTAACAGTAATGACAATAAATTTACCGTTGGGGTCTGTGCTGTCAGTAGTTCGAATGTAAATCTCTTGCCTAGATTTCTGGTGCAAATATTGTCCAGCCGCCGGGGTTCCAGCAACAGAGGTGTAAGCAGTTCCACTTTCGACAACGCTTACAATTTCTTCAAAATCAAAGTTGAGGATTTTATAAACACTTCCAGAATGAACTATCCAGCCCATTTGCCGAAACGATGGCCATATTTGAACGAGAATTGTTTTCTCGGATGCTGGCTGTGCTGCGTAGTCAGAAAAAGCCACGCTAGATCACCTCTTCAAATTCAAAAGAGGTGTCGAACATATTTGTCACAACGTGCTTAGTTCCAAAGTCTTTCGTAAACCTACCGTAAATGAAGAATCTATCCTTATCAAAAAGCTCTTCCGCGCTATCAAGAGAGATGCAAAAAGGGGTGTGCGTGCCAACGGTATTAAATAAATCAATAAGTGATTCTAGGTCTGAATAAAGAAGGTATTTGTAATCAAATGAAAGTCTTCGAAGCTTTGGAAGTACGTCTGCGTACACATGCCCGTAGTCTGTTTTTTCTATCTTCGATAGATCTTCTCTAGTGTAAGTAAACCCAGCCTCGGGGAGCTGGGTTAATGTGGTTGCGTCGGATAAAACAAGTTTTGGAATATCGATATGAAAAGCGGTATTTGTTGGATCTACTATCTTAAGTCGCCAAAAACGAAAGCTCTGGTTAGACGAAAAGAAGTGCGTCGCTACCGTGTCCTGGGCGTCAATTGTTAGAGCCTGAGAAACAGAAGGCGCGGTCCATACGCTAGAAGCGTTTGCCTGAATGGTAAGCGTACCTGATGCAGATAGTGTGCTTCCGTCAATCGGGTCAAATAAAACTGCTACCGAATCAACGGTGAGTGCTGAGCCTAAGTCCACAATTACAGATTCTTCCGTGTGAATAGCGACAAGGGATCCGGTGTAGGTTGTGGCACCAGTTGAGTTTGCAGAAACGGGGAAGCCAATGCTGGGTCCAACGGATGTTGCTGTGTTAGTCCCTGTATTCCAAAGAATATTGAAAGTTGCAGCACCCGTTACGGATATTGTCCACTTACCAGTCGTGGTTGAATAAGAAACGGTGTAAGTGCCAACGCCCACAGAGGCATCCATTTTTGATTTAATTTCAGCGGCAAGAGTGGTCGGTGTATAGGTAGCGTTTGCAAGGGTTGCTGTAATCTGAGCGCCGCCTTCGTTGAAATCTAATTTATTATTTGTGGCATCAATGACAAACGTGCCAGTAGTTCGCCAAACGCGCGACCTTGTGTTTAGTTGAAGGTTAGTTACAGGAAAATTCACTTCAGCGGACGACGCTGTAAGCGTAGCCGTTAGAACCCTATTCACATCTAAAATTCTAAAGTCTGCACTCATACGTTGATCACCTGCCCGGCTGCAATTTCATCATTAAGGGTTTTGACTAAACTTTTCCCGCCAATGTTTACAATAACTCCGCTTTCCAAACTCCCAAGTCGATCGAAGATGGCACCTAAAATAGAGGCGTTATTTCCTTCGGAAGCTAGAAATCTTGAGAAATCTTTATTTTGCTCAGTTGTAAAAACTCTCTCGCCTCTTGATAAAAAAGCTGGAATCTTATCCACGCCGTTTTGACCGTCAACAAAACTAGCACCAGTCGCAAGGGCTGGCGGGGAAGTGGACAAAATATTCGCTACGTTTGCAGCTGAAGCAACCCCGACAAGCGCGGCAAGTGCAAAGTTAAATGGCGGCGGAGCAGAGCCTAAGGCAAACGCTACTGCCTGATACCCCTGAATGGTCGCCTGGGCGACAGCGGCGGCTTGGCCGACATAGAAAAGATCTTTATTATTACTCTTTGAAAGAGTAGAGATATCTCCAAATACTTTTGCTAGGTCATCAACTTTTTGTTTATTGGTTTTCTTTTCAAATTCACTTAATTGAACATCGGCTGCTTTTAACTGGGCATTTGTATTATTTTTAAGCTGAACTTGCTGAACGTTTGTATTGTTAACTTTTTCAATAAAAGCTGCATTGAACTCATCAAGAGAGGCTAGTGTTTCTTCTTGGAATATAGCTCTTGCTTCTTTTTCTTTTTGAAGCTGAATAATCTTTTCTTCTTGGACTAATAAAAAAGCTTGTTCTTTTTCAATAATGCCATCTAAAACGTTAGAAACGCTGTCTAGCCCAGTAAAATCGGCAATTGCAGAATATACCGAAAGTAATCCGCTATGGACTAAGGCGGCTGCGTATGCAAATCCACGAAGAATTTGTTCACCCGTCGCTAACGTATTCGTAATTGCCACAAAGGTATTCAAGAGGGCCGGACCTGATGTGACAATTGCAATGACAAAGTTGTTTATAAAATCCTGAATAGGTCCTTTAGACTTACCTAAACTCTCTGTGACCTTATCAATTAAAACAGAAAAAGTGTTAATTGCCGCATTTATGGCTGGATTTTGAGTGATGAGTTGGCCAATACTTTTTTGAAGATCTTGAAAAGCATTACCTGCTTTAGTAACAGCACCATCAAAAGTAAGGAGTTGACCTTCGGCCGCCTGACCTAGGCCACCGATTGCTTTTAGGGCATTAGCAAATGTTTCAGTATCAGTAGCGCCCTTTTTAACAGCAAGGCCGTACTTACCGAATGTTTCAATATTTCCGTTAGCTGATTTTCCGACAAGCGTTGCAGCTGAATCAAGACTAATTCCAAGCGCTGCACTTAATTCAATAGCGCCTTTTGTGGCTTGTTGAAGGCCGTCCTTATCGAGCTTGGCCATGTTCTGAATAAGAGCGGCGGTGGAAAGAACTTGGTCATCAGAAAATTTAGTCGTCTTTTGAATGTTAGAAGCAAAGGCTTCAAATTCATTTGAGGTTTGCTGAGTAAGTAAACCAGTATTAGCTAGCGCTACTTGCAGTTGATTAAGACTTACTTCATAATCCGCAGCCGCCTGAACACCTTGGACAACAAAGACATCAAAGAGTTTTTTAGCCCCTGCTACGATTGAATCAAAAGCTTTAAGAGCAATGCCTGCACCTAGCGCTCCTTGGAATACATCAAAGGCTGACGTTGATTTCTTAAGAGATGATTCAGTGGTATCGCCAAAGTTCTTTAACGATGAGGTAAGGGTTTTAATGACCTTCTCGGCGTTACCTTCTACATTAATTTCAATTTTAACGTCTTCGGCCATTTTTTGCTTTCAAAGATAACGATTTAATCTGTTCGCGCTCTTTAAGTTTATCTTGTTTAATTTGATTCATCACCGAGAAAACTTCAATAACCTTACTTGGTTGCTCCATTAAGCTTCCAGGGTAAGGCATAATTCCATTTTCGTAGTGACCAAAGGCCGTCAAAAGATGCACTACCGATGCGCTATAGAAATTCCCAACGCAGGTGCTATAGGCAATGTTTCCAATTTTCATGAATGGAGTAGGTCGAATCACTTGGCAGGCTTTAGCTTCACGTTCTTTTTGCAGCATCTCAGCCTCGTTCGTCCTTCCTCTGTAACCCTTTAAACAAACCTCGCAGTTATAACGTTTATTCTCTAGCCCATGCAGGGTCGCTTGGATTGCAATAAAGTCCTGATGAGTAATTTGAGATATTTCATCGATTTTAAACACCAGGTACATAAGAGCTAGCGGCACTAACTCTTTTTTTTTGTTTCCTCTAAATACATTTTATCAAACGCAACTTCTACGCCCGGCAGCTTTGGATCTTCCATGGAACCCAGTAGCGAAGACGCCGCCATTGCGGCTGAGGCTGACCCCAAAAACTGAGATATCTCGTTCATGCATTCGTCGAGAATAATTCCATTTTCGTCAAAGCGAAGCTGATATTCTGTGTCGTCGTACCAGGTGATGCCTTCGATCTTTTTTAAAGATAACTGAAGACATTTCATGCAGTACTTAAGATCGGCTTTATACTCAGCGCCGCCGGAGCGAACTATGAACTGAGTGAGTTCAAGTCGTCCTTCGTGAGTGAGGGGACTAACCCAAAAGGTCACATCCCCTACTTTAATCGGAATTCGCGCAGTAATTGGGTATATTTTCATTAACACATTCCGATATAAATTTCGTTTGTGTCGCCCACGGTACCAGTAACAGCTTTAAAAGTAATTGCGTCTGTAAGTAATCCGTCTTCGTCAGCAACCACAAGCTCAGTAGCGATGCAGCTAGGAAGATAAATCCCAACGATGCTACCTAGAGTTGCTTCGCCAGCGGTAGACGATGGAACATATGCAAAAGCAGTCAAAGAGAAGGTCGTACCTGCTACGAAATCATCAAAGATCGTCACAGTCGTATCGTCTTTGTAAGGGTTGATAGATCCGGTGACTTCTCGGTTTGTGACCCGTGATTTAATTCGACCATTTGCTGATTCAGTAGCGGTCAAAAACCCAAGGGTGTTATCCACTGACAAGCTTAGAGTATTAATCTGAGCCGCTGTCCCGCCTTTATAAACCGTAGCGCTTAGAATGACAGGTGGCAGAGATGCATCAAACGTTGGGGTATGCGGAGCCGCGCCGTCAATTTGTGTGTAATTAAGACCTTCGAGCGCAAAGTTTAAAGAAGCAAGCTGCCCAGTAGAGAAGTTATCAAGTGTCATACTTGTAACTTTGCAACCAATGCCCGCTTCTCTGACCGTATTTGCCCAGTAGTTAGAAATCGAAAGAGCTTTATGGCCAGAGTTTGCTGGAAAGTAAGTTGTTACTTTAGCAATGACAACCGCGTTTGGCGGAGCATCCGGTGCTGGCGGTGTAATCGTGATGGCGTTGGCCGTCGGGGTTGCGCTTACGAAGTGATAAGAGTACGCGCCTGCTTCTAGCACAACAATCATGTCGCCAACGGAAAATGTAGTTCCAATGTTAGTTCCATTAATTTGCGTTGTGGTGTGAGTCGTTGAGGTTGTAAACCGTGATGCTACTTGTCTTCGCGAACCTAGAAGACCTTGCAATAATAAATCAAAATCAGGTTCAGCACCTTCCGTGCCTGATGCACGAAACTCAACTGGAAGTGAAGCCGTTACCGATTTAATCCCAAGTCTTGGGGTTGCTGACCCAATATTTGGAGATAGTACTTCGCGATCTAAAAGCTCGCGGGCAGGTTGAATGCCAAAGCCATCTTCCAAAGGTTGTATGTATGCTGTTGCAGCCGATGGGGCAACGTACGTGCCTTCGGTTGACTCTTCCATAAGACCAATAACGGTCTGCGTTTTTTGAATACCATTTGCCACGATTTATTCCCCCCAAAATCGCAAGACTATTTAGTTTGCCAGATACCTTATCCGCATCCTTATAATATTGCGTAGAAAACTTTCATTTTCATTATTAAACATTTCAATTTCTGAGTCTACTAAACTAAGAATTTGCCCGCTTGCCGTTGTGAACCCGTAGTTTCTTAAGGCAAGCCAAAGGGCTTCTTCTTTATTATAGACAGTCGTTAGTAAAGTATTTGCCTTACTATCGTTACCATGTTGAAAAGTACGATAGGTTATTGACACAACAATGTTACGGGTGATTACAAGCTTTCCAACGATTAACGCTGCATCCTCTGTCGCTGTATCAAAAACAACAGAATAACGATTTTCGAGCATGGTTGCTGGAAGAGTTTGAAGATCGTAGTTCCTGGGGTGCTGGGAATAACTTCCCCCTAGACTTGTCGCCAGTACCGCCAGCACCTCAGTTAATACGTCCCCCGACTCACTCATCGCCTAGTGACCGTTCCTGATATTCCGTTTTGCGTGCCTAGCTTTTCGCTAGCATCTAAAATTCCGTCGTTATCCTTATCAATCGATAAGTAGAACACCTGCTTTTGCTCTTGAGATTTATTGTAATACTTTTCAGATAGGCGAGCGAAGTTATCGTCTGTCGATGTGGCTAAGTTATCAAATAGGAAACTAAGCGCTAAGTAGGTCGACCAAAGATTAACCTCTTCAATGTTATGAAAATCCCACTCATCATGCTGGGCAGGTAGTGAATCACCGCCAACTGAGCCTTGTTTTACTTTCCAATAACCATCGCGCCGAAGTTGGTTAACAATCTCTTTACGGGCTTGCTCATGATAAAGAATTCCGCTTGTGGTGCCTGATCTAAAGTAGTTTGTAACACCGTCGTAAATACGCTTTAAATCCGTGTCGTCTGAATAAACAATATTCCAGCCTTGAATCGTGGAAGCAGATAGGTTGGCCGAAAAAGTAATCTCAACCCAGTAAAGAGATACGCTGTTGATGGTTGTTAAAGCCCATGACGTTGAAGATGTGTCGCTCATAGGGGCCCATTGAACGAATCCCGATCTTGTAAGCCCTTTGGTTTCGTCAACCAGTCCAGTTACCGCCGTAAATGCCGCTCCCGTTTGATCAAAGTACTTAACGGTCATTACTGACGTGTTTACGTTAGCTGTCCCCATTTCAATGTAAAATGCATTGAAGGGTTTAACTCTACCGAAATAAAATTTGTCTTGTGCGGCGACGAAGGTGAAAGCCGTTGTGTCAACGCCGTAACTAAGTACGTCTATACTGATATCGCTAAATACAGCGTTATCGCTAAAAAACACTCTAGGATAATCTGATTGAATCAGCATTCTTTAACCTTTTCCGTGGCTAAAACAACTTTTTCCCATGCTCCATAAACAAGTGTGCGTTCTTCTTTATTTAATTTTAATTGATCTAGTATGTTTAAGATAACTTTTTTAGCGTTTTCTAATTCTTCATTCATTTTAAACTACCTCTGTAACTGTCACGCCTGGGTCTTGAACAGCCATCGCAGCTTTTTGTTTTTCTATAGTCATTATTGCTTCTTTGACTCTGTTATTAACATTAATTTCAATAAAACGTTTAATATAAGCTTTATCAGTTTCTTCGGGAAGCTTTGGCTCTATTGTCTGAAGTCCTAATATTACTTTCGGAGCAATTTCGTCTGGGAGGTTGATAGAAAAAACATAACTTGCCATAAATTTCCCCTTATTGAACTGGTTGCCATTTGACAGCCATAATTTCTTGGCTGATATCGTTGTTAGATGTTGCCTCACCCGTAGCTTTTAAAACTACGGTGCCAGATAACGTTTCAGCTGGCGTAGTATAGTCACTCGAAGAATTTAAAAGAACATCACTAGACCTAAAATCGACATAAGCTTTTTGTGTTGCTGCGCCTGTCCTAATAACAAGACCTTCCAAGCTCCAATCAGTACCGTTAAACGCGATAGCAGTTGTATCAAAAATCGTCGTTGCTCCGTATTTAACTTTAACTCTTTTGGTGTTTGCGTTTGCGGCAAAGGTTCCAGCCATTTTAAATTCAATTCTGTCGCCATTCGTTGCAAGTGTAGACGCTGGGATCGTGTAAGTCATAAGGTCATCCTCACCCGTTCCAACGTTACCGACTGCAGTAGTGTTCGTGTTTATCGTACCGCCTACTTTGGCATAGGTCGTTGAGGCGCCTGCTAGAGCGCCAAGAGCAACCTCGGACCTTACTAGATCATTATCAATGTTGAGAGTAATAGTGTTATCGACAACGATGTTAATATCGGTTGAGGCCGTATTGAAAACAAGATAGCTATCACCCTTCGCTGTTTCTGAACCTTCTAAGTAAAGCCTAGCATTTGAAGCAAGAGCAACGTCATTACCGAAAAAGGCTCCCCATTTAGTTTCAGAACCGACGCTAGCAAAAGTGTTGGTCATTGGTTGCTGGCGAATACCATAAACTCTAACCGTACCGCCTGAGTGGGTGCCGCCCGTTTGCCCTAAAGAGGTTGTAATAGCTGAAAACACATGTGTACCGGCGCTTAGAGTGTTGGCGCTTGCCATAGATATTCGAGCATCTACGCCCGAAGTAGTTCCAGAAACCGTAACTGTGTTGATTGAGTGAACAGCGCTTGCAAGAAGTGCGGCGTTTACAGAGGTTGTAGCGGATCCGGCGTATTTTGATGTCGAAACAATATTAGTAAGGCCGCCACTTGCACCACTATAGGTTAAATCAAAGTTTAAGCTCGTTCTAATGGTAGATGAAGTTGTAACTCCGTTAACTGCAGCAGTCGCAGATAGCGCGCTTTGCGAAATCGCTATCCTATTTAAAATTAAATCACCATTCGGAGAGACAGCCGATGCTCCAACAATAAGAGCTCCTGTTCCATTTGGGGTGATAATAATATTATCGTTAGTAACAGTGTTTGAAATTGTCGATCCGTCAATTCGGATGTTATCAACATCAAGTTGAGTGACAGCCGAGACGGCACCGGCATCTGAAATAACTACTACAGACCCTTGAATCAGCTTTCCGGTAGTCCCGTCCATTCTAACAACAGTGTTGTCGACAGATGAAGCTGCGCCTACGACATTGCCAATACCACCAACGCCGCCGGTTACAGTTAGGTCAAACTTTCCGGTAATGGGGTTTAACTTAAATCCCATTTACGCTGTTCTTTCCACAGATGTGAGGGTCACCTTTGTCGAATCTGTATAAACAACCGTCAAAACATATAGAGTTGTCGCGCCTTGCCGAAATGTATAGGTTTCTGTGACTGAGTCTGGATATTCTGCTAGAATTTTTCGACCAACTTTTTGGAAAACCCAGTTATCCCAAACCTGCACGTAAGTTCCAACGCTGTGATCAGCCGGATCGATTTGATTCGCTGAAAGCTTTAAAACCTCACTCGAATTATTTTCAATCATTTATAGATCCATGGATTGGAAAGTGAGTTGGCCAACCTCTGGAAGTGTAAAAAATAAATACCATCTCCCAGCTTGGAATACAGGTTGGCCCTTAATCTCAATTTTAAATTTCAATGCAGATACAGCCTCAATAAGAACATCGATGTCTTTTGCAGAAATGTATCTAAGCCGTGTAGCCGATATCATCACTTAGCTCTTAAGAGGAGGTTCACTTGGCTGTGCGGTGTTGTCTAAATTTGAACCTGGATCATTTAAATCAGAATAATCTAAAACATCTAGCGTTTGTGCGGGTTGAAGTGGAGTTGACATAATTTCCCCTTAATAAAATATTTAGAGGGAGGACTTTCATCCTCCCTCTAAATTAAATAATTACTGAGTACGTGGCATCAAATACATAACGCTGAAAGCGATTTTACCCGCTGTCAGGGCTGCTGTATTGATTTTAACAACGAAGTTTTGCGTGTTAGCAGTAGCCGTTACTGCGTAAGGTTTTTCTTCATCGTTAGTGTTGTTGAAGAGAAGAGCAGATGGGTTGGTTGCATCTTCAGCGCCGTTAAATACTGCGTTAGCTGTTAAGCTAGCTACAGCAATAGCGACACCAGAGTAACCGTCCGTATCAGCTGTGTTTCCCCACTCAACCGTTGCTGAACCGCCAGATGTACAAGCGGTTAGAACGCGAGCAACTACACCGATAACCGTCGCGCCAACTGGCAACAAAGCATAACCGTCTGTGATTGACAGATCGATAGTGCTTACAGTGCCGCCGTTTACCGCGAAGTCATAGACATAATCTTGAACCTGAATTCCTGAGTTTTTAAATACTGACATTGTCTAATCTCCTTCTTTATTAAGCGATTTCAACAACGCGAATGTTAGACAATTGTTTCGAGCCCATCAGCATAGAAACGTTTGTTCGCATAGCACGTTTACCGTCAACACCAAGGTCGAAAGCTTTCACTTCCGGAGCTTGTTGAACAGCTGCGGTTAAATAAGTTGAATGAAACAAGTAAGCAACGTTACCAGCTTCGCTCGTCATTTTAACTTGGAACCCAACAACTGGACTTAGCACCGATCCGCTAGACAGAGGCGAACCCGCTGGCACGAAGTCGTGTGACGTGAATCCAAGGATGTTGAATAAGTCATTGTATTGAGCCGCGCCCAAAATCATATGACGTTTTCCGTCTTGTGGAACATCTTGAAGATCCAAAAGCTCGGAAGCTGCCGTTACATCAGCAAGCGCCAAAGTTGTACCAGATGTGTAAGCAATCTGGTGATCAGGTGACGATGCACTTGGAACAGTGTCAGTGATCATGATTTGCTGCATTTTTTTTGCAATTGCAAACACAGCGTGGTTGCGAAGGTTCATATCGCCGTTAAGAGCTTGTCTCATTGCACGCTCAGTAACGATGAAATCTTTGCACAGTTGATGGTTGATGATGAGTTGCAGGTTTACTGCAGTCACAGCATCAGCATCTACTCGAGCGTCTTCAGAAATATCATCAGCAAGATCAAATTGTGGAAATTGCGTGATGTTAACTGTGTCGCCCAAGGCTTTGATTTCGCCTTCGTAATCGCGATTTACTACTTCATTGAATGGAAGGTTTTCGAATAATGGTTCATAAAAATTCGAAGACCATAACTCCGGTACAGCAGCCGCGTATTCAGTAGCGGTGCTCATTACTTGATCAGCCATATATATTTATCCCCCTAAATTTAAGGTCGGCCTGTTTTTGTTTTTACATATTTGGCTAGAGCGTTTTGAAATGCCTCTTTGTTTTCAGGCGTTGGTTTCTTTCTATACGCAGTTTCTAGCCGCCCAACATCGCTTGCAGAGTAATTAGATGATTGAGTAGAAAAACCAGTTTTCCCTGTGTTTACCGCCGGAAGTCCCGGCGCCTTAAACCAGTGAGACCTAGTTTTTTTAAGCTCATCGACAAAATCCTTGGCACCATTTACTAGAAGGCGTCCTTCTGTGGTGCCCTCAACTACTACAGCATCAAGTGAAAGGAGATTTAAATCTTCCTCGGCCTCAGGCCGTAGACCGGCTTTCAAGGCTTCAACTTGAACAGCTTTGTAGCGTTCATTTTGCCAAATTGTTTGCTCGAGCTTATTTCTTCTATCTCTTTCAGCTACTAACTCTTTTGCTCGTAATTCAGCTAAAGCCTTATACTCGTTTTGCTCTTCAAGTTTCTTTTCTTCCTGAGCTTTAAGTTGATTTCTCAACTCATTTCTCTCGGCCTCAAGTTGCTTGGTAGCGGACTTGTATTTATGAACGTCTTTAAGCGCTCGCTCTAGACCTTCATTTGGCTTTGCTTCGTTTGTGTCTTTGTTTTGCGTGTCTTGGTTTTGAACACTACTTTCAGCACCGCTGTCAGTAGATAGGGCACCGCCCTGATTCTCACCTGTTTTCATTAGTTTACTCTCCCCTTAATATAATTGAAAGTACCTACACACAGTCGTATGTAATTACTTCTTTTTCAACTGCTCAATTATATATTTATTAACGATATCAATAACCTTTTTTTGGATTACAACAGCAAATCCTTCGCTACCTAATGGGAGAGTGGGTCTAATCTTTTGTGAATTAGATCCGTACCTGTGCCCGTCTTCCTTATCTCTTGCTAGTTTGTTGTTATATCCAATACTGATCTCTAACTTATTTTTAAGAGCTTTAACCTTATGAGTTAAAGAGCCAAGAAATTGACCCGTCAAATTCAAATTAACAGGTTTTAAACCTTTATTAGCGTAAACACCCTTTTTACTTTTAATTTTATCGGCATAGGACTGTTTATAGCTTTCATACCTACCACCTCCCTTAATAGGACTAATGCCTTTTGAGATGAGGTCTTTCATTTCGTCAATAATCGCATTACCAACGTCTTCAGCAAGAGCCTTGGAGAATTTAATCTCTTGAAGTTTTTTAAGGTTAGCTATGTTGGTGTTTAAGGCAACAGAATCAAACTTAGCTTTCAGAGCCATCGGCATTCTCCAAGTGAGAGTTCACTATTTCGATAATCCCTTTTTTGATTTCTTTACTGAACGTTTCGCCGTCTTTTTCTTTGGGTATGAACCTCCGTAAAGGGAGAGAAGATTTCCCAGAAAAGTTATTGTGGCCATCAGCTTTCTCCATTTGATCATCACCCACGGTGATTCTAAGGCCATTTCCATGCTCAATGACATCTAGGCTATCGAGCATATCGCCAAACAGCTCTAGATTCGCCTTGGTGTTGCCCGCTTCTTTTTTCTTAATCTTTTTATAGCTAGGACTTAAGGCTGCCCATTTATCTCCATAAACAGGGGACCTGCCCTCTCCGATAGCAGAGAGAACCTTTTCTTTAACAAAGTCTTTAACGTCAGAAATGATTTCTTCTTTTAGATCGCCCTTAACTTTGACGTTTGCGTACTCTTTTCCAAAAGGATTGAAATCATATTTAATCTTGGTCGCCATCGTCTAGCACCGTTACACAATCTGATTTACCGCAGCTAGGACAAAAGAGTCTGCGAAGGTTGCCCGTAAATTCAATGAAACAATATGAGCAAAACGCAAGTACTCTAGTTGCCATCTTCCTTTACTGGTATCCCTTTTTCTTCTTCTTCTTCGTCTTCGTCTTTTTCATCGGTAGCTACTTCCTCATTAAATTGTGAAGCATTTGTCATGGCTTCTCTAGTGTTTTTAATTTTCTCAGCTGTAATCTTTAAAAGCTTTTCTTCAGCTTCTTCATCAGTGAGATCCGGGTCATCGAGTTTAATAATTTCAACAAGGGTGTTGATACCAAGCTCTTGACGAAGCTTGATGTTTTGAAGTTTTTGATCTTCGGTGATGACAGGTTTTGTACGCATAAACCTTACTGAAACATCTGAACTTTTAAGAACAGGAATTTCATTAAAGGGTGCTGCAAAACTTCCGTTGTAAACCTCTTGCCACCTACGAATAATTTCCCACATCTCTCTCTCTTTATCTTGATAGATCTTTTGGCGATCTTCGAGATCAAGAGTGGATTCTGCTTGTTCAATCAGCATTGAAATTCCGCTAGCAGGTGAGCGTGCATCTAGCTTCGCAGATACAGTTGAAGGAGATAAATGGTTAGTAGAAAGAACAAGAGCCGTGTACTGCTCAACCATACTCATCCACTGGTCAAGAGGCGCATTAGCTGTTTCGTAAGTAACAGAAGGCGGAGTGTCTCCGTCTTGAGTTTCTAAGCGAATGGCTTTATGAGGACCTACTTGAATCTCTTTTGGAATGTTTTTACCAATAAGAACTAACTGTCCCCATCCTTGAACGTTAGCGATGCAAAACATGTCGGTAATAAGAAGGTTAATAAGGATTGCGCCGTCGATAAGATCTTGACCGCCCTTACCCCAAGCATGGCCGTCTTGGTTTTCAGCAACTAAAAACCCTGGGATTTTATTAATAGGATTTAATCCGTCTTCCGGTGATTTTCCTTGGATAATCTTGCCATGCACGTCGGTAGTAAAATGATACTTACTTGACCACCAAATGAATTGGGATTCGTTTTTACTGTTTGCTTTTGACCCATGGTATTCCATTTTAAAGCCTTCGGTATTATGCCCGTCAGCTGTAGAAGGAATTCCATTTATTTCCTTATCGACATAACTTTTAGAATCTTCAATAACTACAACTCTTGCTTGCTCTTCATCTTGAGAGTCAGAGATGAGGTGATATCTGTAAGGCTCATAGCAAGATGCCTTTAAGATATACTTTGCGCTTTCATCACTCTCTCCATGTTCAATAGACTTATAAGGAAGAACCATAAAAAGAGAGTTCTTTTGGAGCTCGAACGAGCGATCAAGCTTCTTAAGTTTAGTATCCAAAACCATTGCCCTTGATAAATCATCAACTGCTTTTTGATCTTGTGGGTCTTGAGCGGTTCTTTTAACTCCGCCTACATAGCTTTGGGCTAACTTGTCGACGACTTTTCGACCTACAGAGATGTTGGCAGCACGATTTGCCATTTGAGCAAGAGATTCTTTTGAAACTTCTTCGGCTAGTTTCTTAATGACTTCGTCGCTTGTTTTGTCGTTATAAACATTGTGTCTTCGAATAGCTTCGTTAACCCGGCATTTTGATTCGTCATCACTGATAAAATATTCAATAGCTAATTTTCGGGTTGCTTCATCTAAAATTACTTCATCATTTGGAATTGAAATCATTATCGTATCCTAAATTGTGAGAAGGTTTCTCGTTTTGCGTCTATTCTAAATTCATACTCAGCCATGTTCTTAGCTCCGTCAAGCAGGTGACCACGCTTCTTATCAGACTTATCAATTTCAGTGCCGCCTGGTTTAATTATACATCTTTCGAAGTCAGCAATTAAGTTTTTACACTTGGGATCTATTAATATTCTTTTTTTATCTAGAAGTGCGTTAAGTGAGTTAAGACAATCCCTTACAGATATAATGCGTGACCTGAATTTAACGTTCTTAAATCCGCACTGCTGAATGATATCAATATCCGTTAGGTGGCGAGACTTCGTGGACCTGGCTTTACCCGCCGGATCCGGGTACACAACGATTTCACAGTCCTGGTGCTTACCGCCCAATCGCTCCCAAATGGTATCGCACATTTCCCAGGTATCAGCTGCGCCATCAATAAATATTTCATCAAAAGCTTTAAGCCAGACCTGTTCACGATTGGAATAACTATTCCATAAAACAGCGGTCATTGGGTAAACGTTAAAGTCCATAGAAACCCAGACCGGAAGGTGCGGATCTCTATGGACAGGAGCTACATGCTTCGCTCTATTAAAAGACCATGCGGCACGGTTCCCGGTCAAGTTGACAAACTTTCCTTCGACGTACTGCTGAGCAGTTAAGGAGTCATAAGAATCCGTCAACATTTGGACATAGTCTTCTGAGATGTAAGTATTTTTTCTAACGTCTCCAAAAATGACATCCGTATCTTCTCTTGGGTGTTCTATGAAATATTCGTAGTGCCAAGTAAATCCCTCTGGACTCCCAGACATAGCAACTTGGCGAAGGGCTGCCTTCTTAAGTCTCACCCTAGAAAGAGCCGCATTGAATGTTTGTTGATCGATAAGGGTGCCTTCGTTGATACACATGAAAGCCAAGTTAGGACCACGGATAGAATAACCCTTATCTTCGCCGTGAAAAATAAACACCTTTGATCTTGTTGCTGGGAAATAAAAGTAGTTATCGGTTTGGTGGTGTCTAAATGGAATGTTGTTCTTTAGACAAATATCAACAAGGGTGGGGATAACATCCCTCTTTGCCATTTTAATCGTAGGACAAAGAAGGCCACCGGGTAAGCCCTTATTGGTGTTCATCAAGGAAAACATCTTCATAATAAGGGAATAAGTTTTTCCTGAATTATGGTGAACGATATTTCCTGACAGATAATTATTAGTCCCTAAAACATGTAAATCAAAAACTTCTCCTTTGCCGACATGCTCTATCTGTGTAATTGTGGTTTTGGCAGGGGAACTAAAATATGTATCGTGGCAATAAATTAAAGAACCTAGAGATGATCCGCCCTCTTTGCGATGGCATCCAATCATCGAGAGAGATTTCTCAATCAACTGGATTACCTCAAAAATACATCCAAGCGGTAATGCTTGAGTTTGATTTGCCGAGGCTTCCGCAGAAATCCCCATCTGGTAAAAAGAACGGATGTTACAAAGGTGGTTATACAATAGATCGAGATGGCTACGTTTTGGTGTCAGCACCCATAGGGCATCCATATGCTCGAATACGGAAGGGCAGAACGGTTGGACGGATTTTACTGCATCGTCTAATAATGGAGAAAATTCTTGGCCGATATCTTTCAAGGAAAGAAGTAGTTGATCATATTGACGGGAATAGACTAAACAACGCTCCCTCAAATCTAAGACTTTTTTCCAATAACGCTGATCATTTAAAGACAACAATAACCGGCAAAGTTCCAAAATGGTCTGCCAAGGGTTATCAAAATATGACGGAGCATAAACCACTTGTTTCCCAAGGCAAGAAACAGCGAGTTCATAGTTATAATGCCCTAAAAAAATCGGGTGCTGTGCGGAGCAAACAAAAGAGCCAAAATCGTGAGTTACTCGGTAGATATCCTGAACTGGTTGAGGGATGGCTTTTGTTGAAAGAGACCAACAAAATTCTCCGTCCTTCCAAGTCTTAACCACTGTCCCTGATTTAATTTCTTCAATAGGGACAATGCCATCTAGTGTTTCAATTGGCGAACCTTTAACGAGACAACCATAACCCCCAGAGAGAAATACTTTAGGCTTTACCGAATCATGAAAAGCTTTTTGATAATCAATCGGTTTATATTTTAGGGTAATGGGTTTCATGCATGCGGCTACTCTTCTTTGAATTCGTATCCGTCATATTCAATCTGCATGTGCTTTTCTGATTGTTGAAGATATTGCTTCCCTAGCCAAATAAGCATTGTCTTATCACCACTCATGGCTAGCTGAAATTGCCTTCGTCGAAGTGAGATTTTGCCCTTGCCGGCCTTTTGTGCGTAATACTCCGCAAAATTCATTTTCTTTTGACGTTTAACTGCACGCTCTATTGTGTCTTCTGAACAGTCGAAATAGGAAGCAAGCTCTTGTAGAGTGCAGTGTATATGACAAAGCTTATCGAAGGCTTCCCAATCAATTTCAATTTTAGGGCGTCCTGCTTTTGACATTTATTCTTCCTTAAATCTTTCATGACAATTAGGACAACTAATCCACTTTTCTTTTTTGTCTTTTTTTTCTGCCTGCTCTTCATCTTCAATTATAGCAGGATCTAAATTAAAGTTTTTTAAACCAAGGTTGTTGAAATCAAAATCAGGCCCTAGCTGTTCTAAAGTAATGTTTACCTTAGCTAAAGAAAGATCAGCCCAAGCTGCGATGGCGTTGTCGGCATGAAGATGCGCTATCTCTTCGTCGACAGTATTAAAAATTTGATAGTTAACGGGTACAGCTTCCCAGCCATTCATGGATGCGGCTAAAATTCTTCCGTGGCCGGCAACTACATAGCCAGACCTTTTAGAAATAATAATGGGCGTTCTAAAGCCTTGATACTCTAGAATACTAGCTAGTCGCTCGATTTGCTCAGCCGGATGTACGTTTGCATTGTCTGGGTGAAACTTTAGTTCTGTAATTAGTTTTAGCTCATCGTAGGTGCAGTGGACTTTCATAAAGTGACCTTGTCTTTTGGGGTCTTCTTTAAAAACTTCTTTAAGTCCTCTTGCTCTGCTTCGATGTCATCATGAATAGCGCGATCTTTTGCGATTTGCGCCTTTTCATTCTCGGTCATGAACGATTCTTTTCGGTGCAGGATACAAAGGTCAGCAAACGAATTAGCCACCGACGAGATGAGGTGGTCATACATTTTGCCCATGAGTTTTTGCTTGATGGTTTTTTCAGCAAGAACGATTTGATGGCAAAGGTTATTGAGAACGAAGTTCTTTCGTTCATGGTTCATGACATACTTTAGCTTATCGGGCTCTAGTGCAAACTTCGCACGAATGGCGTTGTCAAACTTAACGCGAACATCAAGTAACACGGGTTACTCCGTTATGTCTGATTCAATAATGTCTGCTGTTTTAGTGATATTACCTTGAAGGTTTTGAAGCTTTTCAAAATCAGCGGCTTGCTGAGATCTTATTTTTGCTTGGCTTAGTTTATCTGATCCCCGGTAGGTAATTTCGTGGGTGTGATTATCGACGATATCTATATCGGTATCTTCATTTTGATAAGACACGGGAACGTTTACTTTTTTAACTTTCCCTGGCCTTATTTTCTTAATGTGCTCACGGATAGCTGGGCCACAAACAACGGTTGGCTTACCCGTTTTTTTATCAACAGTTGTGATGATTTCGTGAAAATGGCCGCCCACTTTGTTGCTGTATTTCTGAACTCTGCCTTGAGAGTCACGAGAATGGTAATGGTGACAATGGTCAATGTCTTCAATTCGTGGTTGTCCTTTAACGAAAGAGACATTCTTTTTCATGATTGCGACTTCTAATTTAAAGAGGTCACTGTCAAATGTAAGGTTATTTTTATAAACGCGATCGAAAGATGCAGATGGTGTCTTCATTAATCCCCCTAGGATATAATTCGAGTCTTACTTAGATTTAACTAAGTAACTTTAGAATTACAGATACTAGATGGTTAATGCAAGTATTTTAATTAAACTTCAATTCCTAAAGCCTTAAGAGCGGATCGCCTTCTTTGATAATGCATAGTGCACAGTCCTTTTGCTTTAGGTAGTCGACTACAATCTTTGTTTTTACAAACAAAACTTTGTCTTTGCTTCCCTATGTTGGCACCATTTTTCCAACGTTTTTTATTGTGTTCGCTCGTATGTACGCCCCACTTAACGAGCTCTAAATTTTTAATTCTATTATCAGTTTTGTCTCCATTGATGTGGTGAATTAAAAACCCTTTTGGAATTTTTCCATTATTTTTTTCCCAAAGATAACGATGAAGTTTTATTCCATTACCCTTGGATGACTCATAATAACCTTGGCTAGAAAGGATAAACCGTTTATCGTCGATAGTAATACCTTTCACTTTTCTTGATGCAATATTTGCACATTTTTCCGAACAAAATTTCATTTGCCCACGATTCACATAACATCGATAAGTCATAAAAGTTGAGTTACATTTTTGGCATGAGCGCTTAACTCGTCCATTTCTTTTTCCAAAAGTGTAATCTAACTCGCGACCTGCAATCATTGAAGCTCATTTCTTAAATCACTGGGATTTACGGATTCAAGGATTCTAGCTTGAATACTTTCAGCGGCTTTAAGCATTTTCTTCATATCAGGATGACAATGAGAAGGATCGTATTCTTCAAAGAGCATCTCAAGTCCTGATAAAAGTGCATGGGCTTCGTCTTTGGTGAAAGATAGTTTAAACATAACCCCTTAGTTCGTTTTAGATTTTAAAGCATCGATAACGGTATAAATATGCATACAAATACCTGGGATGACTAGGCAGAAATAACCGATCATGGTTACTGTAAACCCAAAGAAAGCGCTTCCAATCTGCCCTTTGTAGAGTTGCCCAAGGCCAGGGATAAAGAAACTAAGGACTGCAGCTGCACCGTTTTTATTCTTATTATTATTTTCCATACTTAACCTCTTTCGTTATTTAGTAAGTAGTAAGTCTACTACTATCTTTCTTAGCTTTTCGTTTTCACGCTCTAAAACTTCAATACCTTCGTTACCTAGTACAATCATAGGTTTTGTTTTGTAACGAATATTTTGATTACGTTTTAAAACATAAATCGTTTGTGGGTGAACACCATATTTTTTAGCAATCGTTTTAACGCTAGCACCTGTTTTTAAGTGTTCCGCTATTCTTATTTTTTGGTTTTCGTTTAGTCTTTTTTTCATTTTTATTTCCTTTCGATTTTCTACTTCTTACATATTCAAAGTCGTAACTAGGTTTAATTTCTTTTTTTTGTCTTTTTCCATTTATGAAGTTTTTTAAAACATACTCTGCGCGTTGCGCATCTAGTGGGTCACCATACCCAATTAAAAACAGACAGCCTCGGCGAATATTGTCGAACTCCTTACGACTAAGCATGGTTGTTTTAAATAAGACAGCGTCTATGTTGAATTGGTGATGATAAGCCTCGCTATAGATTTCACGAAGACTGTCAACAATGTACATCAACCTTTCACGGTCAATTTTTTTTAGAGTTTTCATTTTTAATCTCCTTTAATTCACGAATCACTTCTGAATGCCTTGTTTCTTCGGGAGTTTGTAACTTAGTGCCCTCAATAATCGTTGGCACGGCAACCGCTCCGAAAGATCCGACAATAAATATAATTCCAATAATTGCTATCATACATAACCTCTATTTATTAAATAACCGTTTGAGTTCTAACTCACATTTCTTAATTGCTCTATAGGCAATTTCAATACCGTCAATTCGTTTTGCCTTATTTAACTTCTTTCGTTTAAGATTTGATTCTCCGTACATTTCAATTTTCATTTCTTCGCTTTTTTGATGGGCTTTTTGAAGGGATTCTTCATATTTTAATTTTTCAGTAAGTAGCCATAAATCAAGGTCATCGTTATTCATATGAACCTCTTTTCTGAAGGCGCCGGGACTAGTACCCGACGCCCCAATTGGGTCATGTGAGGCGACTAAACCTAAGTAGACCCAAACCGTTTTCTTAAATAATCCAAGATATCTCCGTTAAGACAATCGAGAGTCGCCCTGACTTTAGATAATTCCGTGCGAACATATACGCTATCTAGCTCGGCATCAAAAGGGATTTTTTGTTCAGCTTCTTTGATGGCTTTTTCTGCTTCAGATAGGTTGCAGATAATGGTTTCAAGGTTTGAAAATGAGTACTTCATATTTAAACCTTTCCTGTAGAAATAAGGTGTTCAGCACAGATTAAAGCTGTGAAATGGCTGTAGTAAATTCCGCAAGCTTTGCCATCAACAAACAGCTTAAATGCGCCAAGGGAAGGTTCAATTTTAACTACGTGTGTATCGGTATAGGTATTCATGGTTTAGTCGCCTTTCTTATGCTTTAAGAATAACGCACATTGACGCGCATAGCAATATAAAAATGAAGTGGTGTGTCAATAGAGTTCATTTACAAACGATTATGGTTAGGATAGGCGGCGGGCCGCGAATCGAACGCGCCTTCGGGTAGGGCCGTGGAAATAGGTCATCCGTGACAATGTTTTATTGCCCTACAAGACGTGGACCCCCCACGTATGGACCCGCCAAAACGATTATTGCAGAGATGAGCCGAAAAGAAAAATGGGCGACCCGGGGTCCTGAAATAAATCAGTCGCATGTCCTGGCCGCCCAAGGGCGTTCTCCTCTGGGTCAAGACACTATCTGCGAGGATAGTTTGACCAGATTTGATCACCCCTAAATACATAACCATGTGCCACGGCGCAATTAAAAACGCTATATCGCATTTGGAGAGTTGTGAAAGGCTACAACATGCCGATTAAAAGCGATTACAGGGCCGTGGCGAGGTTCTAGGTCGCCCAACAAACATTTTCGAATCCAACACCCGAAACATCAACCTGGGGCATTTAAACGTTAACTTGATTAGTTTAGTACGTTTTAGTAGTGGCTTATTTTCTTTTTTGAATTATGGTGCGCGACATGTTTACAGAAATAATTGTTTCAGAGGTCATACAGTGCGGAGACCATTTTTTATTTAAACAAATATGTCCAGCTTGCAAGCAGTGCGTATTGGTCGGGGCATTTTCGAATACTTGCAACGACTGTTTAATAACCATCGAAAAACCCTATTATCGAATTCCAACCGACCGAGCACAATGGCGACTATTGGCTGGTACAAAACGTAAAAGAACTCTCGGTAAAAGACTTGTTCAAAAAATTGCTGAGATGCAGATGTACATGTGTGCTTATTGCAGTATTTGCATAAGAACTAACCAATTCAACGTGGAACACGTGTTACCGCTAGCGGCGGGTGGGTCAAATAAAATGGAAAATCTTGTACTCAGTTGCACTAAATGTAACCAGATAGCTGGATCGAATGCCTTCAGAAGTTTTAGTGAGAAAAGAGAATATATTCTAGACAACCACTCTGGATTTGAAAAATTTCAGTAACCTGGTTTTTTATAACTCTCAACTATTCGGGCATAATTCGGCAAAATAAGCTCTTTGAAATAGGGACGCTTATAGTCCCCTTCCCATAGCTCTAGGGGTAGCGGGCCATAGACACGGTATAGCTTAAGCTTTAGTTTCCACTCAGGGGTCTTGTGACCCTTAGCCTCAACCCATAGCTCTTGGCCTGTCTTGATATCTAGAATTTTAAAATCGGGACGGTACTCAACCGCCGCCTCGCTTAGTAAAACCTTGCCTTGGATTTGGGTGATTTCAATTTCCTTGGCGGCCTCTCTTAATTTCAAAAGCTGATAGACCGATGCCTCAAGTTTGGATTGAAAAGAAATGCCAAGATATTCGGTCCGGGTATTACCGAACTTTGACCAACGTCCCAAACTATCCCCCGGATGATTTAATTAACCGCGTACTCGCCGTCAGCGTTTACTAACCAAATCTTGTTTTCTTTTTTAGGAGAAAACTTTTTATAAATCGCATGACAAGCATTTGTTAAATCTTCGCTATTTAAAACCTTAGCTGCAACACTTGCGGCTCGGTATCCCCAAAGTGACCAATCCGTTGAACTCTTGATGAAACTTTCAATCGAAAGATAGGGTTTTAAACTTTCAGGCGGCGTAGCGCCTTTGGCGACTTCTTCGGGAATATAAATCTGATTTACATTCAGGCTTAGATTCACTTGATACAAATCGAGCATCCACTGACAAAAGCGTTTAACGATTTTATCGAGCTTCTCTTTTAGCGGAGCTTCGGGAAGACTTGAACTGATATCGTAAAGCGACGGAAGTAACCAGTAGAGCCCGTTGTAGATTTGAAATTTATATTTTCCTGGCTCAGCCGTTTTTTGCTCGATGTGATGGCCTGCACCTGATTCGTAAAACGGAATAAAACTTTCAATCAGCCATTGGTGAACGGTTGATAAATCATCTTGATCGATAAGCTTTCGCGCAGTCGCATGAAAAGCTACATGCAAAACGTTCGAAGCGCCTCTGTCGTTGAAGAGAGAAAAATTACCACCACGAATTTGGCCAGCAAGCGAGCTAACTAAGTACCGAATCATAACGCCCGCTAAAATTTTACACGAAGCCATATTCCCTTGGGCCATGACTTTTTTATCTGAATCATACGCAGCAAAAAGAGGGCCTAAGTGAAAGTGTAAAATATCTGGGCCACAAACTTTCATAAGCCCTTGGCTTGTTAAATAAGTCACTTGCCCGTTTGATAAATCCGTACTGTCTTCGGGCTTCCAACCATGAGGTCTTCCAGCAATCTCATATCCAAGTGCGTATCGTAAATCTTTGACGCCCGCTTTTTTCTCTTCTTCAGAAATATCGTAGTAGGTTCTTCGGTGACCGTAGTTCGCAATTACATATTTTACATATTCGTCGTTTATCAGGTGATCATGTTTCCAACCATACGCTGGATGTGAACCTGTTTGTCCGCCGTACATGTGCAGACCACCAGAGATCCACTGCGGGGATCCCACTTCTACGCCCTGCTCGTTTGCAATTGAATTAAAAATTTTATTGAGATTCATTTTCTTCGCTCGGTGAGCGCTCCCTGGATATTACTTAATCGCCTGTCGATGTCCTCGAGTTTATCCGCTAATCTTTTTTGTGTCTCTAAATTTATATCTTCGCGGCGATTTAATTCAGAATAAATATCCGCTAATCTTTTTTCGTTGTTGATCCCTCTTTCGTCTACCTTGCTAATCCAAAAAGTAAAAGAGGCGACTAAAAGAACGAGCGATAAAGGCAAAAGAGTTGCCTCGTTGAACCGACTTTGTTTTTCTGAAATCCCCACTCAAAAATTGTAACCTGAGTATTTTCGTGTGTCACGGTTTTGAACTAATTAGTCCAAAAATTATTCCAAGAGAAACCCCGAGTATAATAATTGCTGGCAAAATTCTGTCGGTGTTTAAAAGCTGTTTCAAAAAGGCAGGTCCTCGTCCGAAGCTAGTCCAGTGGTTTCGGAAGAGATTGGCGTTAACGCGTCAACTGCGAAAAAAACCGAGAAGGCCGAAACTTTCGTGATGTATTTTTTTTCGTTGGTTTTTGAATCAACCCACGAATCGGTTTTGAGTTTCCCAATAACCGCAACTTCTTGCCCTTGCTTTAAAACTTCAATCGTCGACTTTGACCAGGTTTCAACCGAAAAGTATTCGTCGTACTTGCTACCGTCTTTTTTTTTCGCTGGAACCGCTACGGAGAATTTTGCTACCTGAGCGCCTGAAGGCGTCGTTGTGATTTTAGGTTCTTGAGAAACAATCCCGATGAGCGTTACCTGATTCATGAATCTATCCTCGCTAAGTTTCAAGTGCTAACTAATTTTTTGAACCAATGCAAGTTAATATTTTTGCCATGAGTTTTTAGGCCTCTGAGGCTCTTGGGGTTTAAAGCCCTTACCCGCACGGGGGTGGCACGCCGGACACATGGCGGTTAGGTTTTCCTCCGGCTTCCCAATAAAAACAAAATTAGTATCGTTACACTTTACGCATTTAACAATTTCGTTTTGTTCTTTTTGGCATTCGAGGCAAGGAACCCATACTGGAACTTTCACCGTGATGTTCATGATTTTAAACTCTCTCGGTGTATCGGTGTAGTGACCGCCCTTACCCGCGCACATGTCACACGCTATTAGATCTTCGTATCGGGCTGTTTGAATTCTGCTTTTTTTTATTTCACGAACGTCATCACGAAAATCACCAGGGGTTGGTGGTGATCTAGAATAATCTATCATGCGATTTACCAGGCCGGTCCATTCGACAGGTGAAAGCTCTTTGACGATTTCCCATATTCTAGCTGATCTTGGATCCGGGAATCTGCTGTCACCAAAAACCTCTTTCAATCGCTCTAGCTGATATTGAAACTCGTTATAATTTAACATGCGACGAAACTCCTTCGGATTCTTCGATTAGCTCTTTCAAGGATTTTTTCTTTTTAATTCCGGTGTGGGATAGCACAACGAGTTGATTTAAGTCTTTAATTAAAATATCTAACGGATGTTTAATTTTTTCGTAGTATGGATTTGGCGAATCAAAAAAAGTGTTTATAACTTTCAGCGCCGTCTCGTTGCCAACTTGATTAAGTAAGTTTTTTAATAAGCTATTAACTTTCGCACTTCTCGGTGGCGTTGCTTTGTATTTTTCCTGAAACCTAACCAGGTATAAATTCCACAGTTCTGAACTTGTGGCAGCCGAGGACGAAGTCGCTCGGATACCCTCTTTTGTTTTTGTTAATTGTTTATTGTTACTTGTATATTGTTCAATATAGTTCAACTCGTGTTCAGTTGGTGTTCCGTTGGTGTTCAACTGGTGTTCAACTGGTGTTCCGTATAACTTATAACTTTCCTGATATTGCTTCCAATTACATATAGTTACAAGAGTTCCGTGTGTTCCACTTTCAACCTGAATTCTTTGAGATGACGCAAGGTATGAAAGTTGACGTCGAAGGTTGTTTATTAGCACTCCCCACCGTTCTGCAAGCGATCTTATGGAAAAAAGCACCATACCGGACCCAATCTCTCGGGATTCTCCATGCCATCTGATTTTAGTTTTTTGAATTGTTGCGGACGACAATAACCATACCCAAAGAGCAAGACATAGGGGGTTATCTCCAATGTCACCAAACGCTATTCTTCTTTCGACGCGAATCCAACCACTCTCAAAACGAGCCAAAGCAATCCCCCTGACATGATGCCGAAACTGGTTATAATTTTATTGCAAAATTAGTTCA
>ERZ650311.381-NODE-381-length-29002-cov-12.788717_pt1 | contig 29002 bp, 27 predicted proteins | sample MGYA00376247_ERZ650311 | MGnify/ENA primary metagenome ERZ650311 (study PRJEB26733, sample SAMN07839324) | wastewater metagenome | biome: small river; feature: stream; material: water | place: USA: North Carolina | collected 2016-07-28 ...
GATCACGGCGCCGGGGCGGATACGCTTGTTGGGCGGCGCCTTGTCGCCGAGCATGCTGGATGCAAAGCGCAGGCCGTCGCCACTGATCTTGATGGTCTCGCCGTAACGGTAGGCTGTGACCGATCCGCCGCCGGCGCGGGTGACGATGGCTGCCAGGATGTCGTCGTAGTCCGGGATCTCGGCAAGGAGTTCGTCCATCGATTCGGTTTGCTCGGCATTCATGCGGGCCGGGTCGACGTAGCTTTCGGCGCCTCGATAGCCATGGCGGCGGTCGTAGTCCATGATGCCGCGGCGTAGGGCGCGATAGGCGGCTTCCTGCTCGGCTTTGTTGATCGTCGTGATGACCTTGATGCCGCGCGTGTAGGCTTCTTCGTGGTATTGCTCGTAGGCGATCTGGCGGGCCATTTCGGCCACGTAGTCGGCGCTGCCGCCGAAGTCGGCGGTGCTGGTCACGACTTTAAGCGGCGTGTCGATGGCGGCCTGTTGCTCGGCGGCGGAGATGAAGCCGAGTTCGCCCATGCGACGCAGTACATATTGCTGACGGAGCGCTGCGCGCTTCGGGTTGACCACCGGGTTGTAGGCTGACGGTGCCTTGGGCAGGCCGGCCAGCATGGCGGCTTCGGGTATGTTCAGATCCTTGATCGATTTGCCGAAATAGGTCTGGGAAGCAACGGCGAAGCCATAGGCGCGCCGGCCGAGAAAAATCTGATTGATGTAAACCTCGAGGATCTGATCCTTGCTGAGGTTTTGTTCGATCTTGAAGGCGAGAAGAATTTCGTAGAGTTTGCGGGAGATGGTTTTCTCGCGGGTCAGGAAGAAATTCCGCGCGACCTGCATCGTGATCGTCGATGCGCCCTGGCGCTTGCCGCCGGTGGCGAGATTGGCGCCGGCAGCTCTCAGGATGCCGAGGAAGTCGACGCCCGGATGCTGGTAGAAGCGGTCGTCTTCGGCTGCAAGGATCGCGTGCTTGAGGACGGGCGGAACCTCTTGGATGCGAACGAAAGCGCGACGCTCTTCGCCGTATTCGCCGATCAGGGCGCCGTCGGCGGTGTAAACCCGAAGTGGAATCTTTGGGTGGTAGTCGGTAAGGGCTTCCAGTGATGGTAGCGTAGGCCACGCAAAGGCAACGGCAATCGCGAGGATAGCGACGCCGAGGGCGATCAGGCCGAGGAGTAAGGCAAAGGGATAGAGTACCCAGCGCATGGCAGGAGCGGGAAGCGGAGTAAAGTGCCGCATTATACGAGTACGCCCAAGTTGCCGCCCGTAATGCGAAGCCGTGTTTTACAGGAGCTTGCTTTACACCTGTCATGGTTGTTGCTAGGATTTCATGTAGATTGTTGTTATTGCGCCTAACATAAAGAATTTTCAGGATTTTTTGTGATCGACCTATCCTTTCTCAGCCCTAGGGCGCGTCCCTTGATCGGTGTCGACATTTCGTCGTCGTCGGTCAAGATGGTCGAGTTGTCCGCCGTCTCCGGAGGAGGGTATCGGGTCGAGCGTTATGCGATCGAAGCGCTTCCCCGCGAGGCCGTTGCAGACGGCAACATTGCGAACCTCGAGGCGGTTGCCGATGCGATCCGGCGCGCTTGGCGCCGACTCAATACGAGCACTAAATTCGTGGCGCTGGCGCTGCCCGCGTCGGCGGTTATCACCAAGAAGATCATCCTGCCGGCCGGGTTGCGGGATCAGGAACTCGAAGTTCAGGTCGAGTCCGAAGCCAACCAATACATCCCTTTCGCGCTTGACGAGGTCAATCTCGATTTCCAGGTCATCGGTCCCGCTGCTTCGGGCGCGGACGAGGATGAGGTGCTGATTGCCGCGTCGCGCAAAGAGAAAGTCGAGGATCGTGTCGCTGCAGCCGAAGCGGCGGGGCTCAAGGCACTCGTGATGGACGTGGAGTCTTACGCCGCGCTGTCCGCCTTTGAGCTCGTTCAAGCGCAACTCCCGGGGCAAGGGGAGGACAAGATCGTCGCGCTGGTCGATGCTGGCGCCAATGTGATGAATGTTTCGGTGCTGCGAAACGGTGCTCAGGTCTATGCGCGGGAGCAGGCTTTCGGGGGGTTCCTTCTGACCCAGGACATCATGCGCCACTTCGGCATGTCCCTCGAAGAGGCGGAAGGTGCCAAGCGCACGGCATCCCTCCCGGAGAGCTACGAATCCGATCTGTTGCGTCCCTTTATGGATGCGTTGGCGTTGGAGGTTTCGCGGGCACTGCAGTTCTTCTTTACCTCGACCCAGTTCAATCAAGTGGACCACATTGTTCTAGCCGGCGGTTGCGCAGTTATTCCGGGGCTCGCGGAGACGGTTGCGGGGCGCACGCAGGTTGAAACCGTGGTGGCCAACCCGTTTGCGAACATGAGCCTGAGTTCCAAGATTCGCCCGAAAAATCTGGCTGCGGATGCGCCTGCCCTGTTGGTTGCTTGCGGACTTGCGCTGCGGAGGTTCGATTCGTGATTCGCATCAACCTGCTCCCTCACCGGGAGGAAATGCGCAAGGCCCGGCGCCAGCAGTTCGGGCTGTTTGCGGCGCTGGCCGCTGTGGCGGGTTTGGCAGTGTGGTTCGTCGGGCATACGATCATCGCCGGCTACATCGATAGCCAGGACGAAAAGAACACCTTTCTGAAGCAGGAAATCGCTGTTCTGGACAAGGAAATTTCTGAGATCAAGGGCTTGCGCGAACAGGCCGAGGCTTTGCTGTCTCGCAAGCAGGTCATCGAGTCCCTGCAAACCAATCGCACCGAAACGGTTCAGGTGTTCAACGAGTTGGCTCGCCAGATGCCTGAAGGGGTCTTTCTCAAGACCCTGAAACAGACCGGTTCGCGGATCAATCTCACCGGTTACGCCCAGTCCAACGCGCGGGTGTCCAGTCTGATGAGAAACCTCGAAGCGTCGCCCTATCTTGAACGGGCCGATCTCGTCGAGGTCAAGGCTGCAACGCTGAACAACCGACGGGTCAGCGAGTTCAATCTCAATGTCTCCACCGAGCGCCCGAAAGCGGAAGAGGCCGACAAGTCCGCGGGGAAGCTTCCCGTGATGGCAGGGGGTAAGCCGTAATGGTTCTTAGGGCGTCGATGGAGCGTCTCCAGGTGCGGGATATCCAGACTCTTCTGCGTGACTTCAGGGGGCTGGATCCCAACGATCCAGGTCAGTGGCCGCTCGTTCCCCGGGTTGTCGCGCTGGTTGCGATCTTCCTGGTGATCGTCGTGGGCGGTTGGTGGTTCGACTGGAGCGATCAGTTGACCCTGCTTGACACCAAGCACCACGAAGAACTCACCCTTAAGGACGATTGGGTCTCCAAGAAGCGGCAGGCGATCAATCTGCCGGAATACAAGCGTCAGCTCAGCGAAATCGACCGCCAGTTCGGTGCGCTGCTCAAGCAGTTGCCCAATCGTTCCGAAATCGAGTCGCTGCTGGCGGATATCAACCAAGCCGGTTTGGGACGTGGTCTGCAGTTTGAATTGTTCAAGCCGGGGGCTGAGGCTATGAAGGATTTCTACGCCGAACTGCCGATCGCGGTGCGGGTTACCGGCATCTACCACGACCTGGGTGAGTTCGTCAGCGACGTCGCGCAAATGCCTCGCATCGTGACGCTGAACGACATTGCAATCGAAGCGCAGAAAGACGGTGCTCTCAAGTTCGACGCCACGGCGGTAACCTACCGTTATCTTGACGACGATGAGGTGGCCAAGCTGCGCAAGGAAAAGGCCAAGGAAAAGGGCAGCAAGTGAGAAACATGCGATTGACTGCGCTGCTACCGCTGACTGCAGCCCTGTTTCTCTATGGGTGTAGCGACCAGCAGGACGATTTGCGCAATTGGATGGCGGAAGCTTCGAAAGATCTCAAGCCGAACCTCAAGCCGCTGCCACCGATTCAGCAGGTTGCTGCGGTGAGCTACCAAGGCGCCTCGTTGATCGATCCGTTCAAGGTCTCCAAGCTAGAGCCCGACAAGAAATCCGGGGTGTTCGTTCCCGATGCCAATCGTCGGAGAGAACCTCTGGAGGCGTATCCCCTGGAATCGCTCAAAATGGTCGGCGTGTTGATGAAGCGGGGGCAGGTGCACGCCATCATTGCCGCAGACAAGACACTTCACCAGGTAAAGGCCGGGAATTACCTCGGGCAGAATTACGGGCAGATCACTGCCATTTCGGAGACGGAGGTCACATTGAAGGAACTCGTCGAAGACGCCGGCGGTGAATGGGCTGAACGTATCAGTACGCTGCAACTGCAGGAGCAGGCGCCTCAGGAGCCGAAGAAATGAAAATGAGACCTTTTGACGTCAAGTTTGGCGCGTTGCTGTTGGCGGCCTGCTTTGGTGGGCTGATCCCAGCGGCTTCCGCGTTTGCTCAAGCGCAAACGTCACCGACTGCGACTGTGCAGGCAAGCAACCGCATCGAAAAAATCATGGCGGCCGAGCAGGGCGGCAACATCATCCTCAAGTTGACCATGGCCCAGCCCCTTGCCGCTGAGCCGGGCAGCTTCAGCGTGGCCAATCCTGCACGCATCGCGTTCGATTTCCCCGATACCGCCAATGGTCTCGGGCGCAATAGCCAGGTTCTCAACGCCGGAGAGTTGCGCAGCGTAAACATCGTGCAGGTCGGAGACCGCACGCGTCTGGTGCTGAATCTGGCTCACGTATTTCCGTATGAAACACGTATCGAGGGCAACGATGTATTGATTACGCTAGCCGCCGGTCAGCTTAAGGAGGCGGCCGGTGCGATGGTGACTCAGTCGGCTCAATTCGCGGCACCGGCACTTGTGTCGCAAGGTGAGCGGCATACGATTCGCGATATCAATTTCCGCCGTGGCAAGGATGGCGAGGGCCGGCTGGTCGTCGATTTGTCCGACCCGAACGCAGGTATCGATATCCGCCAACAAGGGGCCGGTCTCGTGATTGACTTCCTCAAGACCGAGGCGCCCGAACAGCTGCGTCGAAAGCTTGATGTCGTCGATTTTGGAACTCCGGTTTCCACCGTCCTGACCCAGACACAAGGCGGCAACGTGCGCATGACCGTCACGCCGCGCGGGTCGTGGGAACACAATGCCTACCAGAGCGACAACCAGTTTGTCCTCGAAGTGAAACCCGTCAAGGAAGACCCCAACAAGCTGACCCAGGGGATCGGCAAGGGACGGTTCGGCGGTGAGAAGCTCTCGCTGAACTTCCAGAACATCGACGTTCGTTCCGTTCTGCAGGTGATCGCCGATTTCACCAACTTCAACATCATCACCAGCGATTCCGTGCAGGGTAACCTCACCCTACGCTTGAAGGATGTTCCCTGGGACCAGGCGCTTGACATCATCCTTCAGGCGCGTGGCCTGGATATGCGCAAGAACGGCAACGTGATCTGGATCGCGCCGCGCGACGAACTTGCCGCCCGCGAGAAGCTCGACCTTGAAGCGCGTGCCCAGATCGGCGATCTCGAGCCTCTGCGCACTGAGAGTTTCCAGATCAACTACCACAAGGCCAAGAGCGTTGCGGAGTTCCTGAAGAACAAGGATCAGACCGTGCTTTCCAAGCGCGGCAGTGTCGTGCCTGACGAGCGTAGTAACAAGATCTTCGTCAATGACATTCCATCCCGGCTGGAAGACATGCGCCGACTGATCGCTGAGATTGACGTCGAGCAGCGTCAGGTGCTGATCGAAGCACAGATCGTTGAGGCAACCGACACTTTCGCTCGCAACCTTGGGGTTCGGCTCGGGTTCGGCAGCAAAAGCGGCGGACGGCTCGGCACCACTGATGGCGGTGTGCCTGTATACCGTACCAACATAGGTGGTGGGCTGGCCGGAACGGGTTATCAGGCCGGGCAGATCGAAACCAAACCGAATTTCTTTACGGATGCGCTGGCCCTGAACCTGCCGGCCAGCAACATCAATGCCAAGCAAGCCGGGGCGCTTTCGTTTGCCCTGTGGAACAGTGCTGCGACCCGCTATATCGATCTCGAAGTGTCGGCTCTCGAGGCCGACGGACGCGGCAAGGTGGTATCCCGCCCGCGCGTCATGACTGCAGACAAGGCCGAGGCGCTGATCGAGCAGGGGTCCGAGATTCCGTACCAGACGACCGCGGGTGGGACGCAGGCTTCCACGGTGAGTTTCAAGAAGGCCAACCTTGCGCTCAAGGTAAAGCCGCAGATCACGCCGGATGGCAAGGTCATGATGGCCATCGAGGTCAACAAGGACCAGGCACGTTATGATCAGCCGGTAGCGGGCGGCAATGTCCCCATCGATACCAAACACGTAAAGACGGAGGTGGTGGTCGAGAACGGCGGCACGATTGTCATCGGTGGCATCTACATTCAGGAGGTTGGAAATAACACGACCAAGATTCCCTTGCTTGGAGATATTCCGGTACTCGGCTACCTGTTTCGTAACAATGAGCGCAAGGACAATAAGACCGAGCTGCTCGTTTTCATCACTCCCCGCATCATCAACGATCAGTTGGGACTTCGCTGAACACCGGTTTGAATGGAATTTCAAATGCGTAACTTGCTTGCTTCTGGTTTGATTTCGCGAATCCGCTTCGCCTTTGTGGTCATGGTTGTGGCCGCCATTGCCGGTTGCGGTGGCGGCGGTGGCGGTGGGTCGACTTCGACCTCTACGACCTGCCTTCCGTTTAGCACCGGCTGTTCGACAACGCCGAGCGGTAGTACTAACACTGCCACTCCGACAGTTATGGTCGCAATTACGGACGGCGCCGGTGTGGCGACGACTACTTTGCCGTCGTCCGGCTCGGTGACGATTAACGCAACTGTAAGGGATGCCGAGGGCGTCGTCGTACCGTCTACTGTGGTCACCTTTACTACCAACTTAAGCCTCGGGTCGTTTAACCCCCCGGCAGGGACGGCCCTTACGAATTCCAGTGGTGTTGCGACCATTCAGATGTCGGCAGCCTCGCTGAGCGCGGCTGGCGCCGCGCTGGTTACCGCTACAGCGGCGGTTGGCGCGACCACGGTAAGCGGCAGTGCCGCTTACCAGCTAGGCGCCGCCAACGTGACACTGACCGACTTCTCTATCAGTGCTACGGACATCCCCGCTTATGGAACCAGCACCATCTCTGCCACTGTGCGTGTGAACGGTGTGCCGACGACCTCCCCGCTGAGCGTCAATCTGTCGTCCGGCTGTGCGAGTAGCGGTAAGGCGACATTGGACTCATCGGTGCAGACGGTCAATGGTGTGGCGACCGCTACCTACACTGACAAGGGCTGTAATAGCACCGATACGATCACGGTGAGTGTTCTCGACAAAACGGTCCAGGGCACGATCAAATCTGCAGGCTCGGCGCCAGCGAATATCCAGTTCGTGTCTGCCACTCCGGAAATGATCGCGCTAAAAGGGACGGCTGGTCTTATCGACGTATCGAGCGTGCGCTTCAAGGTCGTTGATGCATCCGGTAACGCGGTGCCTGCGACGACGGTGGAGTTCTATTTAACCAACTGGACCGGAGGCATAAAGCTTGACGACAACATAAAGACTGCTGTCGATGCAATGACTGGTGGAAAGGTTCGGAAGCAGACCGCTGCGGATGGTACTGTGACCGTTACAGTCCAGGCGGGTACCAATCCGACCTCAATCTGGGTGCTCGCCAATGTGTTGGGTGCTTCCCTTAGTACCCAATCGAACAAGTTGGTCATCTCTACTGGCCTGCCTTCGCAAGACCGCTTTTCACTCGCCGTCGGTGTTCATAACATTGAAGGCTGGGTTTACGACGGTGTAACGACGAGTCTCACAGTTTACGCTTTTGATCGGGTTGGCAATCCTGTTCCCGCGGGTACAACAATCAACTTTGTTACAGAGGGGGCTGGCACATCGCCGGCGCCTGGCGTCTGCTCTACGCTTAACGGGAGCTGCGCGATCAGCTTCGTAAGCGCCAATAACCGCCCCCAGGCCGATGTGCTTGGGGTCTGCTTGGATAAGAATGGTAATCAGGTTACTGGCAGCGATCCGGCTCGTGTAGTGAGTACTTGTGTGACATCAGGCCGAGTAACGGTTTTGGCCTATGCCAACGGCGAGGAAGGTTTTGATGACACTAACGGCAACAATTTCTTTGATACTGGCGAAGTATTTCGCGATATTGGGGATGTGTTTGTGGACAATAACGAGAACGGTTCGTGGGAGTCTCCTGAGCAGTTCTTCGGTTTTGTGGCCGCGGCCGGTAATGCGAACGCCGGGCTAGCCTGCCCCACCTATATTGGATATGGGAACGCGAAATCCAAGCTCAACACTTGTAACAATATCTGGGGCCAGGCGCAGGTACGGCGTGATCAGGTCGTGATTTTGTCCGGTTCGGATGTACGTCGCATTGTAAGCGCGACCTCGAACGTAAGTGTGACCCTCCCGGTGCCTCCCGTTACTGTACCGTCGGTTGCAGTAACGGATACTTTCGGTGGGACAACACAGTGCAGCACGTCCTTCTCGCTTCGTCTCTCGGATCTAAACAATAATCCCATGCCCGCAGGTACGAAATTGAGCATCACCAACAATTCAGTCAAGTACACCCAAAGTGGCACTCCCGACCCTGTTACTGTTGTGGCTGCGGTCCCGAACGACGCGGTTCTGGATACTACAGATCCCGGGGGAACGACGCATACTGTCACGATGCAGGGTACTAAGTGCCTGAGTATTCCCTCTGGCACCTTCAATATCCAACTCGTCACGCCTAAGGGCAACATTACTGCCATACCTGTGATTGTCAATTGACTAAGGATGCATTAATCCGCGCCTTTCTCTCTGGCAAGCCTTGGTTGCAAGCATGAACGAGAAATGCAGCTGCATCGTCCTGGTCGGAATGCCTGGCTCAGGAAAAACAACCGTCGGCCGAGAGCTCGCAAAACGCCTCGGCCGGCGTTTTGTCGACAGCGATCATGAGATAGAAGCTCGCACCGGGGTCAAAATTCCAACGATCTTCGAGATCGAAGGGGAAGATGGATTTCGCCGGCGTGAAAGCCAGACGCTCGATGCGTTGACGCTGGAGCCTGATCTGGTGCTGGCCACCGGCGGCGGCGCAGTGATCCGCCCTGAGAATCGGGCCCTTCTTGCCGAGAGGGGTGTGGTCATTTATCTGAACGTGCCACCCCATATACTGTGGGAGCGCTCTCGCCACGATCGCAGTCGTCCGTTGCTGCAGGTGCCCGATCCCAAAGGGCGTATTCAGGAGCTATACATTGCTCGCGACCCTTTCTACAGGGACGTGGCGCACATCATCGTCGAGGGTGGGCGAGGAACGCCCCACGCGATGGTGAGACTGATCGAGAAGGAATTGCAGGCGCTATGCGCACTCTGAACGTCGAACTGGCTGACCGCAGTTATCCAATCCGGATCGGATCGGGGGTGCTCGCCGACTCCGGTCTCATCCTTCCTTACTTGAAGTCCAAGCGCGTTGCCGTGGTGACGAATGATGTCGTGGGCCCCCTGTATCTGGCGGATTTTGTCGCCGGCCTGCGGAAACAGGGCATCTCCGTCACCCAGATCGTGTTGCCGGACGGGGAGGCGCACAAGGATTGGCCGACCCTCAACCTGATTTTCGATGGCCTCCTTGGTGAGCACTGCGACCGCAGCACCACGCTGATCGCCCTTGGTGGCGGGGTGGTCGGTGACATGGTTGGCTTTGCAGCTGCAACTTACCAGCGTGGCGTACCTTTTATCCAGGTGCCGACAACGCTGTTGTCTCAGGTCGACTCGTCGGTTGGCGGAAAGACTGCCATCAATCATCCCCTCGGCAAGAATATGATTGGTGCCTTCTACCAGCCGAAGCTCGTTCTCGCAGATACGTCAGTGCTCAACACTCTGCCGGATCGCGAACTGAGAGCAGGTATGGCCGAAATCATCAAATATGGCCTGATCCGCGACCTGCCCTTCCTTGAATGGATCGAGTCCAATCTGGAACGTCTGCTGGCACGCGATCCGGCCGCATTGGCCGAAGCGGTCGAGCGTTCCTGCCGTAACAAGGCCGAGGTGGTTGCTGCTGACGAAACCGAGCAGGGTGAAAGAGCGACACTCAACCTGGGGCACACCTTCGGCCATGCGATAGAGACCGGCCTGGGCTATGGAGCGTGGTTGCATGGCGAGGCCGTCGCCGCGGGTGCTGTTATGGCCGCCGACTTGTCCCGCCGTCTGGGCTGGTTATCGGATGCGGATGTGGCGCGTGTTCGGGAAATTCACCTTCGAGCCGGGCTGCCGGTCAAAGGCGCGCCATTGGGCGCCGACCGATATCTCGAATTGATGGCTCACGACAAAAAAGTGAGCGACGGAACCCTGCGCCTCGTGCTCCTGAAGCAGATCGGTCGTGCTGTGATTACCTCCGAAGCCACCAACTCCGATATTCGCGCCAGCATTGACGCATGTTGCTGATCTATCGCTTGCTCGCAATGCCATGACCGAACTTGCGCCATACGCGGCAAGTGAAGCCAATTCCCGTGGTCGGCAGATCGTCGAGCCGGCACCGTTGGCGCGGGGTGAATTTCAGCGCGATCGGGATCGCATCGTGCATTGCACGGCGTTCCGGCGGCTCGAATACAAGACCCAGGTTTTCGTCAATCACGAAGGCGATCTGTTCCGCACACGGCTCACCCATAGCATCGAGGTGGCGCAGATCACCCGTTCGATTGCCCGGGCCTTACGTCTCAACGAGGATCTCGCCGAAGCGGTTGCGCTCTCGCACGATCTCGGTCACACGCCCTTCGGTCACGCCGGCCAAGAGGCTCTGAACGGCTGCATGAAGGATTTTGGCGGCTTTGAGCACAACCTGCAGTCGCTGCGAATCGTCGACGTGCTTGAGGAAAGTTACGCCGAGTTCAATGGACTCAATCTTTTGCATGAAACGCGAGAAGGCATTCTCAAGCACTGTTCCCAGAAAAATGCCGAGCGGCTCGGCGAGATCGGGCGGCGTTTCATCGATGGTCGCCAGCCTTCACTCGAAGCGCAACTGGCCAACCTCGCCGACGAGATTGCCTACAATAATCACGATGTGGACGACGGTCTGCGTTCGGGCCTGATCACCCTCGAGCAACTGGAAAACGTATCGATTTTCGCCCGCAACCGGCGGATCGTGGAGCAGCGTTATCCGGGGCTTGCCGGCCGCCGCCTGATCCATGAAACCATCCGGCGCATGATCAACCTGATGGCTGTCGACCTCATCGAGCAGACAAGAAACAACATCGACGAAGCAGGCGTTGGATCCCTGGACGACGTGCGTGCGGCGCCGCGCCTCGTCGCTTATAGCGCCGAGCTGCTTCCAGAGTTGCGCGTTCTGAAGACGTTCCTTCGCGACAACCTTTATCACCACTATCAGGTGCTGCGTATGACAGACAAGGCGCGACGCATCATCCAGGATCTCTTCGCGGCTTTCATGAACGACCCGCGCCTGTTGCCGCCTCAGTATCTGCAGATGACGAAAGTCGATAAGCCGCGTGCCATAGCTGACTACATTGCCGGAATGACCGATCGATACGCGATGAAAGAGCACAGGCGGCTGTACGCGGTGGGCGAAATCTACTGATCGCCCTCCAGCCATGCGGCAGCGCAAAAAAATCTTGAAGCGCGGGCGCCTGCGGCGGTATATTCGATGCTCGCCCAGTGTGTTTGAACGGTCTCCTCGTCGGGATCACGCTTAGCCGGCCGGCCAATACTGCCGGCTTTTTCACGGTTCGGACGGGGCGCTTTCCGCAGTTTGAAGGTCCGGCGCTACAGGGATGTTGCTGCCGGTGTGTGTTGTGTCGAGGAAAAACAAGATGGATCTTCCCCTGGAGCAGGGTCTTTACGACCCAGCCAACGAACATGACGCCTGTGGTGTCGGTTTCATCGCACATATAAAGGGCAACCGAACGCACGAGATCGTCCTCCAAGGTCTCGAAATTCTGAAGAATCTGGATCACCGGGGTGCTGTCGGTGCCGATCCGCTGCAGGGCGACGGCGCAGGTATCCTGATCCAGATTCCGGATACCCTGTTCCGCGAAGAAATGGCCAAGCAGGGCGTTAAGCTGCCGCCTGTCGGCGACTACGGCGTCGGTATGGTCTTTCTGCCGAAGGAGCACGCGTCCCGTCTCGCTTGCGAAGAAGAGATCGAGCGGGCTGCCCGCGCAGAAGGTCAGGTCGTACTCGGTTGGCGCGATGTGCCTACCGATCCGACCATGCCGATGTCGCCTACCGTCAAGGCCAAGGAGCCGGTGATCCGCCAGATCTTCATCGGGCGTGGTCCCGATGTGATGGTCACGGACGCTCTTGAGCGCAAGCTCTACGTGATCCGCCGCCGTGCTGCCAACGCCATCGGCAGTCTCAAGCTGAAGCACTCCAAAGAGTTCTACACCCCGTCGATGTCGGCGCGGACGATCAACTACAAGGGGCTGCTGCTCGCCGATCAGGTGGGTCAGTACTACCTCGACCTACAGGACCCGCGTTGCGTGTCGGCCTTGTCGCTGGTGCACCAGCGATTCTCGACCAACACCTTCCCGACCTGGCATCTGGCGCACCCGTTCCGCTACATCGCCCACAACGGCGAGATCAACACCGTCCGCGGCAACTACAACTGGATGCGCGCCCGTGAAAAGGGCACTCACTCCCCGTTGCTCGGCGACGACCTGCAGAAGCTGTGGCCGTTGATCTACCCGGGTCAGTCCGATTCCGCGTCTTTCGACAACGCCCTCGAACTTCTCGTCATGGGCGGTTATTCGTTGGCCCACGCGATGATGATGATGATTCCCGAAGCCTGGGAATCCCACACCTTGATGGACCCGAAGCGTCGCGCGTTCTACGAATACCATGCAGCGATGATGGAGCCGTGGGACGGCCCGGCTGCGGTGGCGTTCACCGACGGGCGTCAGATCGGTGCCACGCTCGACCGTAACGGTCTGCGTCCGGCGCGTTACCTCGTCACCGACGACGATTGCGTCGTGATGGCCTCCGAGTCCGGTGTGTTGCCGATTCCCGATGAAAAGATCGTCAAAAAATGGCGTCTGCAGCCGGGCAAGATGTTCCTGATCGACATGGAACAAGGCCGCATCATCGACGACAAGGAACTCAAGGAGTCCCTTGCTGCAGCCAAGCCCTATCAGGACTGGTTGTCGCGCATCAACATCAAGCTCGACAACTGTGCCGAGCCCGCGTCGGCGACCGCTCCCGAGTGCGCCGCGTCGGTGCTGGATCGCCAGCAGGCCTTTGGCTACACCCAGGAAGACATCAAGTTCATCCTCGAGCCGATGGCCAAGAGCGGCGAGGAAGCCAACGGGTCGATGGGTAACGACAGCCCGCTGGCGGTGCTGTCGGCCAAGAACAAGCCGATCTACAACTACTTCCGGCAACTCTTCGCCCAAGTGACCAACCCGCCGATCGACCCGATCCGCGAACAACTGGTCATGTCGCTGGTGTCCTTCGTCGGCCCGCGTCCGAATCTGCTCGGCATCAACGAGATCAATCCGCCTTACCGTCTGGAAGTCACGCAGCCGGTGCTGACCTTTGCCGACATGGCCAAGCTGCGCGAGATCGCCCGTTACACCGAGAACAAGTTCCGCTCGGCCGAACTGGACATCTGCTACCCGCTTGCATGGGGCAAGGAAGGCGTCGAAGCCTGCCTCGCTTCACTGTGTGCGGAAGCCGAGAATGCTGTGCTCAATGGCTCCAACATCCTGATCGTTTCCGACCGTAAGGTCGATGCGCTCAACGTGGCCATTCCGGCGCTGCTCGCCACCTCGGCAGTCCATCAGCATCTCGTCACCAAGGGGCTGCGTACCCGCACCGGCCTGGTTGTCGAAACCGGTTCCGCGCGCGAGACCCATCACTTCGCCGTGCTCGCCGGCTTTGGCGCGGAAGCCGTGCACCCCTATCTGGCTCTCGAAACGCTGACCGAGCTCGCCAAGGGCGATGTCGAAACCGCCGACAAGTACGTCAAGCACTTCATCAAGGGCGTCGGCAAGGGCCTGATGAAGGTCATGTCCAAGATGGGCATTTCGACTTTCATGTCTTACACCGGCGCGCAGATCTTCGAAGCCATCGGTCTGCAGAAATCGCTGATCGACAAGTACTTCACCGGAACCTCGTCACAGGTTGAAGGTATCGGCGTGTTCGAAGTGATGGAAGAAGCCATCCGTCTGCACCAGCAGGCATTCAGCGCCGATCCGGTGCTCGCCAACATGCTGGACGCCGGTGGCGACTATGCCTACCGCGTGCGCGGCGACGAGCACATGTGGACGCCGGACGCCATTGCCAAGTTGCAGCACTCGACCCGGTCCGGCAAGTACGACACGTATAAGGAATACGCCAAGATCATCAACGATCAGAGCAAGCGCCACATGACCCTGCGCGGCTTGTTCGACATCAAGCCGGCCGGCTCTCCGGTGCCGCTGGAAGAGGTCGAACCGGTCACGGAGATCGTCAAGCGTTTTGCCACTGGCGCCATGTCTCTGGGTTCCATTTCCACCGAGGCGCACACCACGTTGGCGGTGGCCATGAATCGCATCGGCGGTCGCTCGAACACCGGCGAAGGCGGCGAAGACCCGAAGCGCTTCATTCCGATCGCCAAGCCGACCATGCTTTCCGAGATCGTCGGTGCCAGCCGTATCGAACGCGATCTTCAGCTCCAGGCTGGCGACAGTCTGCGTTCGTCGATCAAACAGGTGGCATCGGGCCGTTTCGGCGTCACCACCGAATATCTGGTGAATGCCGATCAGATCCAGATCAAGATGGCCCAGGGCGCCAAGCCCGGCGAAGGCGGCCAGCTGCCCGGTCACAAAGTGTCCGAGTACATCGGTTTCCTGCGTCACTCGGTACCGGGTGTCGGTCTGATTTCGCCTCCGCCGCACCACGACATCTACTCGATCGAGGACTTGGCCCAGCTGATCCACGACCTGAAAAACACCAACCCGGTCGCCGACATCTCGGTCAAGCTGGTGTCCGAAGTTGGGGTCGGTACGGTGGCTGCGGGTGTGGCCAAGGCCAAGGCCGACCACGTGGTGATTGCCGGTCACGACGGCGGTACGGGCGCATCGCCCCTGTCGTCGATCAAGTACGCCGGCTCCCCGTGGGAACTGGGTCTTGCCGAAACTCAGCAGACGCTGGTGCTTAACCGTCTGCGCAGCCGCATCCGCGTGCAGGTCGATGGTCAGATCAAGACCGGTCGCGACGTTGTCATCGGCGCCCTGCTTGGCGCCGACGAATTCGGCTTCGCCACGGCGCCCCTGGTCGTCGAAGGCTGCATCATGATGCGCAAGTGCCACCTCAACACCTGTCCGGTGGGTGTGGCCACGCAGGATCCGACACTGCGCAAGCGTTTCTCCGGCCAGCCGGAGTACGTCGTCAATTACTTCTTCTTCGTCGCAGAAGAAGTTCGCGAGTTGATGGCCCAGCTCGGCGTCCGCAAGTTCGAAGACCTGATCGGTCGTGCCGATCTGCTCGACATGCACGCCGGCATCGAGCACTGGAAGGCTCGCGGCCTGGATTACAGCCGCATCTTCCACCTGCCGAATGTGCCTGCCGACGTGCCGCGCATCCATACCGAAACCCAGGACCACAATCTGGGCAAGGCACTGGACAATCAGCTCATCGAGCTGGCCAAGCCGGCCCTCGAAAGAGGCGAGAAAGTCTCCTTCGTCGTTCCGGTGCGTAACATCAACCGTACCGTCGGCGCGATGCTCTCCGGCAAGTTCGCGGCCAAGTATGGCCACGCCGGTCTGCCCGACGACACCGTGCATATCAAGCTGAACGGCACCGCCGGCCAGAGTTTTGGCGCCTTCCTGTCCCGCGGCCTGACCCTCGAACTGGTGGGTGAGGGCAACGACTACGTCGGCAAGGGCTTGTCCGGTGGACGCATCGTCGTGCGCCCTGCGCCCGGTTTCAAGTGCGATACGCCGAGCAACATCATCATCGGCAACACCGTGCTTTACGGTGCCACCGAAGGCGAGGCCTACTTCGCCGGCGTTGGCGGTGAGCGTTTCGCGGTGCGTAACTCCGGCGCGACCACGGTTGTCGAAGGTGTGGGCGACCACGGCTGCGAATACATGACCGGTGGCACGGTGGTCGTTCTCGGCATGACCGGCCGCAACTTTGCGGCGGGTATGTCCGGGGGCGTCGCTTACGTGTTCGACGAGGACGGTACGTTCGAATCCCGCTGCAACATGGCGCAGGTGGCGCTGGAGCCGGTCGAAGAAGAGTTCGCGGCCCGTCAGGGCTCCGAGTCCGGAGACGAGCTCGAAGCGCATGGTCGTGTCGATGTTCGCCACCTCGGTATGGCCGACGAGGCTCTGCTGAAGATGCTGGTCGAACGTCACGCCACTTACACCGGCAGCGAACGCGCCAAGTCCATCCTGGCCGACTGGGCGGCGAGCCGCCGCAAGTTCGTCAAGGTGATGCCTCACGAATACCGTCGCGCGCTGGCCGAAATGGCCGCGCAAAAACAGAAAGAACTGGAGGCCGCGTAACATGGGCAAGCCAACTGGATTTCTTGAGTTTCAGCGCCTTTCCGAGGCCTACGCGCCCGTTGAGGAACGTCTCAAGCATTACAAGGAATTCGTCGCCACGTTGAGTGACGACGACGCATCCAAGCAGGGCGCGCGCTGCATGGATTGCGGCATTCCTTTCTGCACCAACGGTTGTCCGGTGAACAACGTCATTCCCGACTGGAATGATCTGGTTTTCCGTGGCAAATGGAAGGAGGCGATCGAGGTTTTGCACTCGACCAACAACTTCCCCGATTTCACCGGCCGGATCTGCCCCGCTCCCTGCGAGGCCGCCTGCACGCTGAACATCAACATCGATGCGGTGGGTATCAAGTCCATTGAGCACGCGATCATCGACAAGGCCTGGGAAAGCGGCTGGGTCGTGCCGCAGCCGCCGAAGACCAAGACCGGCAAGAAGGTTGCCATCGTCGGCTCCGGCCCGGCCGGTCTCGCTGCCGCCCAGCAGCTCGCCCGCGTCGGTCACGATGTCACGGTGTTCGAGAAGAGCAGCCGTCTTGGCGGTCTGCTGCGCTACGGTATCCCCGACTTCAAGATGGAGAAGTCGCATATCGACCGTCGCATTGCGCAGATGGAAGCCGAAGGCGTGACCTTCCGCACCAAGGTGTGCGTCGGTGCCAAGCCGGCCACCACTGGCATCAACGACGACGCCGTCGAGGTGATCAGTGCCGAGCAGCTCAAGTCCGACTTCGATGCGGTGCTCCTCGCGGCCGGCTCCGAAGTGCCGCGCGATCTGCCGGTTCCGGGCCGTCAGCTGGAAGGCGTGCATTTCGCGCTGGAATTCCTCGTTCCGCAGAACAAGGAAGTCGCTGGCGACAACAAGAACCCGATCTCGGCTGCCGGCAAGCACGTCATCGTGATCGGCGGTGGGGACACCGGTTCCGACTGCGTTGGCACGTCCAACCGCCACGGCGCCGCGTCCGTCACTCAGTTCGAAGTGATGCCGGAACCGCCGAAGGAAGAAGACCGTCCGCTGACCTGGCCTTACTGGCCGATCAAGCTGCGCACCTCCTCCTCCCACGAAGAGGGTTGCCAGCGGGAGTTCGCCGTTTCGACCAAGGAATTCATCGGCGAGCATGGCAAGGTCAAGGCGCTGCGCACCGTCGAACTCGAATGGAAGGGTGGCAAGCCGTCCGAAGTGCCGGGTTCCGAGCGCGTTTTGCCGGCCGATCTGGTGCTCTTTGCGATGGGTTTCACCAATCCGGTGGCTTCCCTGCTCGAATCCTTCGGCGTCGATAAGGACGGCCGCGGCAATGCCAAGGCCACGACCGACGGCGACGGCTGCTACGCCACCAACGTCACCAAGGTGTTTGCTGCTGGCGACGTGCGGCGTGGTCAGTCGCTGGTTGTGTGGGCAATTCGCGAAGGCCGTCAGGCCGCTCGCGAAGTGGACACCTTCCTGATGGGTTCGTCGGCGCTGCCGCGCTGATCGACTGAGCGCTTCAAACAAAAGGCCCAGGTTCTCCTGGGCCTTTTGCATTGGTGTTTTGCTTCCATCCTGTCCAAACAGATACCTCGAACGTCATCGCCCAAGCGCGTGCCGGTGCAGCCCTCCCTCCGCCATCCGGCCGGCGCCTTCGATGGCGATGCCTGTTCTGGCGGGCCAGATGGACTATTCCGGATTACGCGAGCGCGCTGACTTTTACCGACACATTGAGTATCGGGCTCAGATTGGGAGGCCCCAGATAGCTGCCGGAAACGGGGGGCACGGCTTCGGGGTGGCGCGCCACGGCGCTTGCAATGTGCTTGTTGCCGGTGACTTCACCGCTGGTGGGGTCGAAGCCCTTCCAGCCGGCGCCGGGCAGATAGACTTCGGCCCAGGCGTGGGTCGAGCCCTGGCTGTCATCATCGAGTGGGGTATTGAGGTAGCCGCTGACAAAGCGGCTGGCGAGGCCGAGATGGCGGCAGGCTTCCATGAACAGGGTGGCAAAGTCCCTGCACGAACCGCTTTGGCAGGCCAGCGTGAACGCCGGGCTTTGAACCCCGGGCTCCTCACGCATCCGATAACGAAACTGGCGGTTTATCGCGCGGTTCATCTGGTCCAGAAGGGTGAAAGTCTGTATCGGCCGGACGAATCCCAGACTCTCCAGCCAGCCTTGCACCTGTGCCTGATCGGCGAGATAGACCGATTGCCGGAAAGGCGCCAGATCGGTCTGCTCGACGTCGAGATAGGCGAAGGGATGATTGACCGCGTAGTCGTCGATCAGGAAATCGAAGGGATTGTCGTCGTAATGCTGGATCACCACGTTGCTGGCGATCAGCAGACGCTCGGTCGATTCACTAAAACGCACCACCGCCACCGAATTGTCGAGCACATCGCGCTTCCACTGCACGGTATGAGCGGGAAAGATGTCGAGAACGGACGATTCGATCCGGATGTTGTGACTTTCCCTTGGATGCAGGAGCAGCCGATGTGGCTCAAGGGAAACCGGTGCCGAGAACAAGTACTCGGTGACGTGGCAGATATTGAGACGCTGCATGGGTGTGCCTTTCCGTTGTCTCCCCAGGTATCGACTATAACCAACATGCACGTCCGCCACACGCATATCCTGGCGGCGAACCGGGGGAGCAAAGCCAATCGACGTATGCCCTGGGTGCGTCGACAGGGCGTGGGATGGCGGCCTACTCAGTGCTCAAGTGACCTGGCGCGGCCGCCGTGCTTCCACGTGGCGCGCAAAATTATTCAGGATGGCTTGCCATCCCTGGCGCTGCTGTTCCACTGGATGTTCAGATTCCGCATCGAAATCGACGCGTACCGTGACACCCTCTGCGTTGGCAATGAATCCGACCGAAGCGGTACGGTCGCCGAACGAATACTCGATCAACTCGTTGGGGATGATCCTGGTGTAGGTGCCGGCGAAGTCGAAACCAAAGCTGCCGTCCTTGGCTTCCATGCGCGACGAGAACGTACCGCCCACGCGCAAATCGACGGTCGCTTTCGTCGTATGCCAATCGTCGGAGGCCGCATTCCACTGCGTGATTTCGTCGGGCGTCGTGTAGGCCCGCCAGACTTCCGCGACAGGCGCCTTGACGATGCTTTCAACGGTGATTTTCATGGTTTGACTCCGTGTGTTTGGCCATCGATATAAACCCGTGGGGCGTGCCAACGCTGTTTATGTTTAACCCGAGATGCCCGTTCTAGCTTGCGGCAATCCTGTCGCGTATTTCTTCGTATTTGTGCAAGAGAATTTCAGTGTATGCAAGATCGTTCATCGTGTCGGCTCGTGTGTCTTCATCGAGCGCCGAGTCCAGCAGCGTCGTTTCGTGCTGTGCCACGAGCAGTTTCAAAGCATCGATAATGCAGTTTGCCTCTTGCCAGTCCATGATGACTCTCCTTATCTTTTTTCCCAGCGTCCGCCCAAGGCGATGGCCCTCTCGATGGGCAGCTTTTCAACGCCAACGAAGCGCTGAAGTTGAGCAATGAACTCGGTCAATAACATGTCGGATTCCGGTCGAATTGTGTAGTGCGTGATGTGCGTCTTGGGATCGGTTGTGTCGCGAGTGATCACAAGCTTGGGAGGAACTGGCGTACCTGCCTTAATACACCACCAATTCGCTTCCGGCTTTGGAACTGTAAATGTGGAAATTCCACCAGACATACCCCTTACTTTAGTCAGTCCGGATTCGGAGTCCTTGAATTTGACAATATCCCTGTCTCGTACATTATCCAAACGCGGCGAACTCGCATTTCCTGCTCTATATAGATCGATATCTATCCTGATCGAAGCCTCGATACGAATCAAATATCTGGCGTTTGGCATTCCGTATCTCCTTGGTGGTTGAAGGATACAAGGAAAAAGGTATTATCTTTTTCAATCTTCAGTTTCTCGGTCGGCGTTTTTGTGCGTAATCCGATATTGCACACGATCGGACCTATTCATGTCCGATGTCTTCGAGTAAATCGAATTCCTTTCTCCAATTTGACGTATCGAGACAGGTCTGTAATCGCCAGGTTGGCAGCATTGCCATCATTGAGGCCGATCGGTCTTCGCTTATGGGTTTTCGCTGATTTTCAATATCTTGGCTTCGTCGATGCACACCACCCTCAGCCCTCTCTGATTTTGCGCCCTGAAGGGGCAGATCTTTAGCTTCGCATCAATGGCGTTATCGATCGTCAGCTTTGCCTTCAGGTCCGAGGGCATCCACTCGTTCTCGGATGGCCCCACGGCATACATATGCTTGCTTCCACGCCGACGAATGCGAACTGAAGGCGTGCCGTTGTAGATGGAAATTGTCCCTCTAATCCAATGGCACTGCCGAAGGGATTCGACTCGCTCTTTGCATACTTCACGGTCTTGGCTCCGCGTTTCCTGCCCGTCGGCGAAGACGCCGCCAGCAGCAAAAAGCAAAGGCGCAAGCAGCCAAACCTTAATTGCCATATGTGTTTGCATAGATGTTCGACGCGGGGAGATCAGCGCTTGGATATGAGTTGTTAAGTGGGCCAACTTGCGTCTGTAGGGTGGGGCCATAAAAATCACCTTTCCAGTTGTTCTTTCTGAAGTTGAAGTGCGTCGCTCCACTCGTAGGGTCGATATTCTGGGCCCGGTCGTCGCGAGCTGCTGTAACTGCAGCGACGCAGGCGGAATACGTTTCGCCCTCCTGCTTTGGCACGTGGGCAACAGTTGGCCCTGTTTTTGGGCGTTTCCCTGATTTTGCCTGTGCGTTGATAATCGAATGGGCAATGTTCTTTCTCGCTGCGGCAATTGGTTCGCCGGAAAGCGATCTGGTTTCATTGAAAATGATGTTTGCAATCTGTTGGTCAGTTAGCGCCATGCTGTACTCCCTTTCTCTGCCCCGTAGATACTGTTCGATCTATTGAGTGAGGGTGAGCGGCAGCTGCAAGATCTACCATGCGGGCGCACGGCCCAAGGGCGGGTACGGCATCCTGCCGCTCAACCTGGGGTGCCCCCCAGGTATGCCATCCCAGCCGCCGCCGCGTGGGGCCGTCTTCAGTCGCGCTACGCGCTCCTTTCAACGGCCCCACGCATCGACCTGAAAATGACCGGTTCTGCACATCAACACAATACAAGGTCGGGTTAGCGCAGCGTAACCCGACATCGAAATGATGAACCTATTCACGACCAGTCTCGTGAAGGTTCATTGAATAGCTTTCCCTGTCAGAGGAAAAGCTCACATGGCGGAAAAGCGATGATTCATCACGAGGGTGAAGCGTTGCGGTCGGGAATGAAGGCTCGTCGATGTTGTCTTTGGAATGTCGGGTTACGCTGCGCTAACCCGACTGCCTACAATAATGTGATAACACACACCACCATCACCGCCCCCAAGGCCACCACCGGAATCATCATCTGAAATTCTGGACTTTGTAATAATATCCTCTACCGCATAAAGGTGAAATTTTATGTTATTTCCGATCCCAATATCAGAAAGGCGCTTGCGTCTATTTTTTACCACCTGAATACCATTGCTCGTATGAGTAAGCAAATAAACCCTTTCTCGAATACTTTTCTTCATCTTCTTCCAATCGCGTTCGGCTTCAACATCCACTAGCACCCATCGAATTTCAAAACTCTGATAGCCTCCTGTCTCTAAGGACTCCTTGAGCCCGACCCTCTGTCTGACTCTATTGGTAAGCCATTCAACGGTTGCATGTTTTGAAACATAGACATCAGATACCAAGCCCGAGTGAACCGATTCAATAACCACCCGAATATGATCATCTGGAATCACACTGGAGGTGGCGATTTGAGCTAACTCGTCGGCTATTATTTCAGGCGTGGTATACTCCCTGTAAACTCTTCCTGCAAGAAGGGGGTATCTTGACAATACATGCTCTTTGCTATTTAAGATTAGGGGTAAGACCTTTCGGTCGCTAGCCTCAATATTTCTTGCAAGAGCTGCATTCAACTCATTTTCTGCCCACGGGCGCGTAATGAAATTGCCGGAAAGACATAAGACGACGTGGCGTGAGTCACGAAGACCTTCGTCAATCTTTAGGCTAACAGGATCACCCCACTTTACTTCATGGCTATCTAGCCAATATGTCACTTGCCTTTCTGAAAGGCGAGCTGCAAGCGGCTGTATATAGTCAGCTTTGTCGGCACTAGCATGGGATATGAAGAAATCTTGTTTAAATGCCATGTCAGGCTCCTTTCGCGATTAAGTCACCAACATTAAGTTTTAATAACTAAAACACCATCTTGTAAGTCGTGCCGAAGTTGTCGAGGATTTCCGCGACATCGGCTTCAAGCGTGGGGGCGTCGCGGTGTTTCACGGCCATCCAGGTGTGGTTCATCAAGTGCCAGAGTTTTTCGATACGGTTCAGCTCGGGGCTGTACGGCGGCAGAAAGTAGAGGGTGACGCCTTGGCTGCGCAGATGTTTCAGGTAGGGTGCGATGGCCTTCGCTTTGTGGATGGAGGCGTTGTCCAGAATGATCGTCAGCGGCTTGTCGACCTGCTTGCCGAGCAGCCCGACGAAGCCAACGAACAGCTCGGCGGTGAAGGCGCACCACAGCGTGGCGCTGAACACTTTGCCGCTGCCAAGCAGCGCCGCCACCACGTTCATGCGCTGGCCGCGCGCCGCCGGAATGCGGTGCTGCTCGCCCACCGGCGTCCAGGCGCCGCGGTTCGGATGGGTCTGCGCAAAGCCCGCTTCATCGACATACGCCAATTCAATTTCTCCGGCCTCGGCCTGGGCCCTTAGCTGGGCAATGTCTTGTTTAGCTTGGTCAAATGCCAGCGGGTCTCGCTTTTTTTGAGGCAGTGGCGGGTGCGCTTCCAGACGAAACCGGCGCGTTTGAGCACGCTGGAGAGGGTGTTCAAATGGATCGGCGTGCCGCCGGCCTGCTCATGGCAGGCTTGGAGTGCAGGCAAGCTCAGGGGCGCTTCACGCGCCCACGGGGTGAGACGCTCGAGGTCTGCGGCGGATACCTTGGGCGGCGCGCCGCTGCGGGCGCGATCCGGCAGCCCGGCCAGCCCGGCCTCGATCCACCGACGCCGCGTGGCGCTCACTGTCTGCAAGGTCAGCCCCTGACGCTCGGCCACTTCCTGGCAGATCTTGCCTTCGGCAAGCAGCAGCACGCTCTGCGCACGTTCCCGCACCCGCCAATTGGGGTGCCTCTTCATGATCTTCTGTAGCTCCAGTTTGTCGCCAGCGTTCAAAACCAGCATCACGCGTAAGGTTACTTAAAGTCTCGCCTGTCAGGGGCCGGGCGCTCTTTCGTAGCACGACGGGGATAATTATTGATCATGGAAAGTTTTTGGGGATGACTTATGTTATTTAAATTTAGTGCAGGCCCGCGCGGGGGGCAAGGGTCGCATTGTCTTTTCCGTCGGGGGATGCGCGGCTTGTTTTGTCGGATGCCTGCGATGGCGAAGGTGTTGGTGGAAGGGGCGAGGGTGGAGGTTGCAGGGTTGTGCTGGTGCATGAGCACGCGGCGGGGCGGAGGCTTGGTTTGGGCGGCGCGGTGCTTTCTGCGGGGCGGGGCGGTTTCCGGCGATGGCACGATGAAGTCGTCATGGCGGGGCGCCGTCGCGGTAGGGCCACTCTACTCAAACCGCCTCGAACACTGAATTTCCTGCACTTCACGGCGAACGGTCTTTTTTGCGTCGAAATGCATCTGTTCGGCCATAAAATGAGCATGTTTGCATCCGAACGGCTTCATTTTTTGGTGAACTGCTTCAGTTCGGGGCTGGAATGCTTTATTTCATGCGCGAAATGCTTTCTTTCACGTATGAAAGTCTTTCTTTCGCTTGCGAAAGGTCTTCTTTCAAGCATGAAATCCTTTCTTTCGCTCACGAAAGGTCTTATTTCGAATGCGAAATGCTTTCTTTCACTCGCGAAAGGTCTTCTTTCAGGTGTGAAATGCTTTCTTTCACTCGCGAAAGGTCTTCTTTCAGGCGTGAAAGTCTTTCTTTCGTCGGCGAAAGGCTTCATCTCGGGCGTGAAAGGCTTTCTCTCGGCGGTGGAATAAAGCATTCCGTGCGCGAAAGGTCTCTTCGCGGCGGTGGAATGCTTTATCGCTGCGCCGTATGGTTTCCTTCGCGGCGCGAAAGTCTTCTTCCCGACGGGCTACCGGCTTCGGGCGGGCCGGCGTCGGTATCGACGGGTGTAGAAAAGCCCGACGCCTGTTGCGATCTCTTTGTCGGCCTTGCGGCGACGATGTTGCGGAGATGGCGTGAGGGGTCGGGCTTGTCGGTACGTTGTTTCGGCGGGGCGTAGAAGCCGCTTGCTCAGGTGGAGCGCTTTTTCCAGTTGGCGCGGCAGGTTTCCTGCAGGTAATTTTCGATCAGGGCGGTGTCGTCGTTTTCGAGTTGGGCGCGGGCTTCGGGGCCGAGGTCGTCTTCCCACATGCGGCGGATGTCGGCTTGATATTCGAAGGGGACGACGTTTTCGATGAAGTGGGCGATGGCCTGTTCGTCGAAGCCGGATTGCTTGAAGTTGGCCCTGATCTGCGCGACGTCCTTCTTCTTGAGGATTTTGGCCGGTTCGAGGCCGGTTGCGACCATCAGCAGGACGCCGCATTGCACGTCGGAGTGATCGCCTGCGCGGCCGGTGATCCTTTGCCATTCTTCGGCGCGGGCTTTGTCGTGGTGGGTGATTTCGCCCACCGAATTGGTATCGAAGAAGAACAGGCCGGAGAAGCGGTCCTGGTTGCGATAGATCTCGGTGGCGGAGATTTCCCGGACGATGGGCAGCACTTCGTCGAGGAAGCGCTGGCATTCCTTGGCCATCAGACTGCGCATGGAGGGGGTGGCCTCGGTCAGCCATTCTTCGAGCTTGGGGAAGCTGCTGCCGCGCTTGTTGCGGGCGGCTTCGTGGAGCTTCATGAAGCGTTCGACGCTGAAGAATCCGCCCGGCTTGCGTTCGGTGAAGAGGATGAGCAGGGCGCTGTTGATGACGGATTCGCAGAACACGTGCCATTCGATGGCGTCTTCGTGGGCGACGCCGAATTTGCCGGCCAGCCAGTAGGTGAGATCGATGTAGTGCTGGTTTTTTTCGCGGGCGAGGCGTTCGACAAGGTAGCGCGCGTAGACGATCGGCTTGTCGGCGGTGCAGGCGTCGAGAAAATCCTTTTCGCTTTCGCGGAATATCTCCGGGGCGGCGAGCAGCCTTTCGGTGGGCAGGAGGTGGAGCTTGCGCAGGCGATCCGCGCCGGCTTTGGAGAGGGCCAGGAGGGTTTTGTCCCTTAGCAATCGGGCCGCGGCGTCGAGCACGCCGCCGGCTTCGGCTTCGAGGGCGAGGCCGACCAGGGTGACCAGCCGGGTGCGGGCGGCTTCGAGTTCGGGGCGGAGGTTGGCGGTGCCGAAATAGGCGGCCAGTTGCACGATGCCCTTGGCGCCTTCGCGCCGGATGGCGTCGAGCCGCAGGGCGTCGACGTAGCCTTCCTTGACTGCGTGACGCAGCACCCGTTCGAAGTAGGGGCTGGCGTCGACTGTTGCAATGGCGGTATCGCTGGACATCGTGTGTGTTGCGCGCGGCCGCAGTGGCCGCGCGCTTTCTCCCTTGGTCAGATGGCGGATTCCTCGTCTTCGTCGAGCTTGGGGATGCCCGGTTCGGACGATTCGGCGATGGGCATTTTGGCGGCTTCGGCGGCGCGGTGGAGGCGGTCCTGGATTTCGATGACGAGCAGCTCGAAGGTGTCGGAGAACTCGTGGCGCAGCACCCAGGCGGTTTCCATCCAGTCGGCGTCGGCAACTTCGGAGCGGGACATGCGGACGCGCACCATTTCGATGGCGTCGCCGATTTCGAGGCCTTGGTCGAGTTCGTCGACGCGTTCGGAATCCCAGGTGATGGCCGATTTGGGGGCGAAGGCCTTTTCGAGGTCGACTTCGGCTTCGAAGACGCCGTGATAGGCGAGGGCGAGCAGGGAGTCGTAGTGGTCGATGAAGTAATCGGCCAGGAGGCGCACGCCTTCGTCGTGTTCGGCGAGGCAGTCGAGCACCTCGGAGCAGGCGCCGGGGCTGCGGTGCATGACCGCGTTCATGGTGTTGCGCAGACGCGGCACGTATTTTTCGATGGGCTCGCCGTACTGGCGCTCGAGAACGATGGCGCGGACGAATTGGTCGGGGCTGACGACGAGATTGACGATGGATTCCTTGCTGGCGTCGTATTCGCGCATCACGGCAAGAACATCTTTGGGGGCCATTTCGTCGAGCACTTCGACCAGGGCGTGGTCGCCTTCCTTTTCGGCGAGGACGACCAGGTTGGCTTCGGCTTCGGAGATTTCGCCGGCGAGGATGAGTTCGCGGGTTTGTTTGATGACGAGCTGAGTCATGAAAAACCTTTCTTAACGGTCGACGGCATCGAACCCTTGTTCGGACATCCATTCTTCTCCGGCGTCGCCCAGGTCTTCGGAGGAGTCTTCGTCTTCTTCCGCTTCGGCTTCGGGCGCGGCGCGGGCCGTCAGGCCGCTGCCGAGCAGGTATTCAAGCACGGCGGCGGTGACGAGAAAGTCTTCGCCGCCGGCTTTTTGCCGGCAGAGGTTGATCAGCGGGTGGGCCCAGGCGGCGATGTCGATGGATTCTTCGAGTTCGGCCCAGGCGGGAAAGCCGTCGCCGCCGGGTTCGCTTTGGGAGGCTTCGTAAAGGAGGCGGCTTTTGCCGAAGCCGAAGGCGCCGTGAAAGGCGGGGGCCACCATTTCGGGCGCGGTGTCGATCATGGCGAGGAGGAAGGAGAATTCCTTGTGTTTGTCGCGCACGCGGCGCTGGAGCACGTCCTTGCCTTCGGAGTCGGAGCGCAGGTCGTCGATTTCGCTGCTGTAGCGCTCGAAAATGTCTTCAAAGTAAAACGAGGTCAAGAAATTACCTTTTCTATATAGGCGGCCCACAGGGAGCTGGCCTCTTGCAAGGGGTCGTCGATCAGGTTGCGCTGGCGCTGCAGGTCGTAGTCGCGCCGCTTGGCGTCGTCGGCGAGCAGGTCGTAGGCGGCCTGGATGCTGCGAAAGCGGTCCGCGGCGCCGGGGTCGGGGTTGCGGTCCGGGTGATAGAGGCGCGCGGCCTTGCGGTAGGCCGATTTGATGGTTTCGGCACTGGCGCTGGGCGCCACGCCCAGGGTTTCGTAGGGATCGCGCATGGTTTCTCGGTTCCCGTGGGAGCTGGCCGGTGGGTCAGCTGCCGATGCCGAGCCGTTCGCAGATGGCGATGGTCGGGGCGGCTTGGTTCATGCTGTAGAAGTGCAGGCCGGGGGCGCCGGCGGCAATGAGCTTTTCGCACAGTTCGCTGACGACGTCGAGCCCAAAGGCCTTGATGGAGTCGGAATCGTCGCCGAAGGCTTCGAACTTGCGGCGCATCCAGCGGGGAATCTCGGCGCCGCAGGCATCGGAGAAGCGGGCCAGCTTGGAGAAGGAGACGATGGGCATGATGCCGGGCACGATCGGCACATTCACGTCGAGGGCGGCGCATTCGTCGCGAAAATGCAGGTAGGCGTCGAGGTTGTAGAAGTATTGGGTGATGGCCGAGTTTGCGCCGGCGTCGACCTTGCGTTTGAAGGCGAGCAGGTCGTCGCGGGGACTTTTGGCCTGGGGATGGTATTCGGGGTAGGCGGCGACTTCGATGTGGAAGTGATCGCCGGTCTCGATGCGGATGAATTCCACCAGTTCGTTGGCGTAGCGCAGTTCGCCGGCAAAGCCGACGCCGGAGGGCAGATCGCCGCGCAGCGCGACGATGCGGCGGATGCCGGCGGCCTGGTAGCGCTGCAGGATCTCGCGGATGTGGGCGCGGGTCGATCCGATGCACGACAGGTGGGGCGCGGCCTGATGGCCTTCCTGCTGGATCTCGAAAACGGCCTCGAAGGTGCGTTCCTGGGTGGTGCCGCCGGCTCCGAAGGTGACCGAGAAGAACTCGGGCTTGAGCCGGGCGAGCTTCTGGCGCACCGCGCGCAGCTTGTCCGCGCCCTCGGCGGTCTGGGGCGGGAAGAACTCGATGCTTAAGTGCTGTGAGGAGTGAGGAGTGAGGAGTGAGGAGGTCATGACTGCTCCGTACGCTTCAGCGCGTTGATCAGGCCATTGATGAGGCCAAAGGTGTCGCTGATGAGCTGTTCCACGTCATCGGTCTGCCCGCTGTAGGCGAGCTCCTGGGCGATGACCAGTTGTGTGTCGAGTTCGCTGAGGGAGCCGCGGGCGATGCCCAGGAAGTGAAGAAACTCCCGGGTCGTCGTGCGTGCGGCCCCCTCGGCGATGTTGGATGGCACGGACACCGCCGCCCGGCGCATCTGGGCGGTGAGTCCGAAACGTTCAGAGTCGGGAAAGGCGGCGGTGAGACGGTAAATCACCTTGACCAGCTCGATGGCGCGCTGCCATGCGTGGAGGTCGCGGTGTTTTCTCCTCACTCCTCTCTCCTGACTCATCCCCGGGTCTTAATAGCGATAGTGCTCGGCCTTGTACGGGCCTTGTTTGGGCACGCCGATGTAGGCGGCCTGCTCGTCGGTCAGCTCGGAGAGCTGGGCGTTGAGCTTTTTGAGCTGCAGGCGCGCGACCTTCTCATCCAGGTGCTTGGGCAGGGTGTAGACGCCGATGGGATAGTCGGCGGTGCGGGTGAACAGTTCGATCTGGGCAATCGTCTGGTTGGCGAAGGAGCTGGACATCACGTAGGACGGATGGCCGGTGCCGCAGC
>ERZ650311.382-NODE-382-length-28928-cov-15.635715_pt1 | contig 28928 bp, 40 predicted proteins | sample MGYA00376247_ERZ650311 | MGnify/ENA primary metagenome ERZ650311 (study PRJEB26733, sample SAMN07839324) | wastewater metagenome | biome: small river; feature: stream; material: water | place: USA: North Carolina | collected 2016-07-28 ...
ACACCACCCCGCACACCACCCCGCACAGCACCCGCACACCCCGCACAGCCACCCCGGGGCCCGATTTTCGCGCGCGCGAATCACTCATTACCCGTCACCCGAAAAAGAAGGAGGTAGAGATGCCAGCAGAAGAGCAGGGCGCCGCCCAGCAGAACATCGTCTTCGCCACCGGCGCCGCCGACCCACTCGCCGCGGCGGGCGACGCCGGCCGCTTCGCCGCCATCACCTGCGGCCCCGAGAACGCCCAGGCCTTCAACGCCCGCCTGCGCGACGAGCTGCCCGAGTTCCACGCTTTCGCCCGCGAGCTCCACCGCCTCGGCCTCATCGACGGCCTGCGCGGCGCGCGTATCGGCCCTGTGGGCGGCCTGGGGCAGGGTGGGGTAGTGCCGGTGTTGTCGGACGCAGCAGAAAGCCGCCTGGCGGCCAAACAGCGCTGAGGAACGCACATGACCGTCTTCACCTACCCCGCCGACGAGCACCACTACCGCGACCAGACCGCCGGCCAGGCCAAGCTCGCCGGCGTCACCGGCCCCAGCTTCGTCTGCGCGCGCTGCACCCGCGTGCGCCGCACCAAGGGCCGCAAGCACACCGCCGCCGGCTGGTGGTGCGCCGCCTGCCACCAGGCGCGCGAATACGCCCGGGCTGCCAGGGCGGCGAAAGAGGTCAGGGCCGCATGACCCACCCCCCCACCGCCACCTTCACCGAGTTCGCCGCCCTCCACGGCTGCGTCAAGTCGCACGTCACCGCGCTGCGCAAGGCCGGCCGGCTGGTGCTCACAGACGACGGCAAGCGCGTGCGCGTGGCCGAGTCGCTCGCCCGCATCGAGGCCACGCGCGACCCGGCGATGGCGGCGGTGGCGGCTCGGCATGCGGAACAGCGCGGCGCCGAGCTGGTGCGTGCGCCGGCCGATGCGCCGCCCGCAGCGCCCCGCGTCGAGCCTGATGACGAAGCCTTCGACGGCGGCGACGAAGGCAGCCCGGACTACCAGCGCTGGAAGGCCCGCAAGGAACGCGCCGCAGCCCTGCGCGAGGAACTGCGCCTCGGCGAAGAGGCCGGCGACCTGGTGCGCCGCGCCGATGCGGTGGCGATCGTCGCCCAGGCCTTCACCAGCGTGCGCACCGCCTTCGAGGCGCTGCCCGACAGCATCGCCTCCACCCTGGCCGGCGAAACCGACGAGGCCCGGGTGCGCACCCTGCTGCTCGAGGAGATCGAGCACCTGCTCGGCAACCTCGCCAACGAGATCGGCGCCCTGCAGCGCAAGGCGGGCTGACCGATGGGCGCGCCGGAAGCCTTCACCCTCGACACGCTGATCCAGCAGGCCGACTTCCTGTTCGGCACCGCCTCGCGCGCGATCGCCCCGCGCAAGCCGATGACGGTCTCCGAATGGGCCGACGCCAAGCGCTGGCTGTCGAGCAAGGCCAGCCCCAAGCCCGGCCGCTGGCGCACCGACAACAACCCGCCCCTGCGCGAGCCCATGGACTGCATGAGCGCCCGCTCGCCGGTGCAGGACGTCGTGCTGATGTTCCCGATCCAGTTCGGCAAGTCCGAGTTCGAGACCAACACCCTCGGCTACATCATGGACCAGGCCCCGGGCCCGGTCATGGTCTGCCTGCCGGGCGAAGTCTCCATGAACAAGTGGATCAACCAGAAGCTCAACCCGCTCATCGAAGAAACCGCCGCGGTGCGCGAGGCGCTCACCAGCACCAACAGCCGCAACGCCGCCAACCAGAAAGACTTCAAGGACTTCGCCGGCGGCCAGCTCTACATCGAACACGCCGGCACGCCAAGCCGCCTCAAGCAGACCACCGTGCGCTACCTGCTGGTGGACGAATTCACCGACTTCGCCAACCAGCTCCGATCCGGCGACGACCCCGAGAAGATGCTCGAGGGCCGCACCTCGGCGTACCCCACCCGCTACAAGCGTGCATATGTCTCCACGCCGGGCGTGCGCGGCCTGTGCCGCACCGCCGAAAAGTGGGAGAAGTCCGACCAGCGCCGCTACCACGTCGACTGCCCGCACTGCGGCGAAGGTCAGCCGCTGGAGTGGGACGGCCTCAAGTGGCAGCGCGACACCGCCGGCAACGTCACCCAGGCCTGGTACGTGTGCCGCGAATGCGGCGCCATGATCGAAGAGCACCACAAGCGCCAGATGCTCAAGGACGCCAAGGCCGGCGGCACCGCGCGCTGGGTGGCGGCGCACCCCGAGCGCAAGCTGCGCGGCTACCACCTCAACTGCCTGTACTACCAGCCCGGCATGGGCCCGACGTGGGTGAGCTGCGCGCAGATGTTCCTCGACGCCAAGGACGACCCCGCCAAGCTCAAGACCTTCGTCAATGACCGCCTCGCCGAGCCCTGGGAAGACAAGTCCCTCAAGGCGGTCAAGGCCAACATCCTGCAGGACCGCGCCGAAGCCTATCCGCTGCGCGTGGCCCCCATGGGCGTGGTCTGGATCACCGCCGGCATCGACACCCAGGACGACCGCCTCGAGGTGCAGATCATCGGCTGGGGCCACGGCCGCCGCGCCTGGACGCTCGACTACGCCGTGCTCTGTGGCGATCCGCAGCAGGCCGAGGTGTGGGTGCAGCTCACCGACCTGCTCAACCGCCCGATCGAGCACGCCTGCGGCGCGCTGCTGCCGGTCAGCGCCGCCGCCATCGACGGCCGCGGCCACCGCACGCAAGCGGTCAAGGACTACGTGCGCAAGTCGCTCATCCGCCGCGCCATGTCGATCTACGGCGCCAAGGCCGCCAACGCCCTGCCGCTCGGCCGCCCCAAGCGCGAGGACACCGACCACACCGGCAAGACCGCCGCCGACGGCAGCCTCCTCACCTGGCAGGTGGGCACGGTGGCCATCAAGCACACCTTCTTCCGCCGCCTGGCATCCGACGCCGAGCAGGCCGACCGCGACCGCCGCTGGGTGCGCTTCTCCGACGAGCTGCCGCGCGAATACTTCGCCGGCCTCGTCTCCGAGGTCTTCGATCCCACCAAAGGCCGCTACCGCAAGAAGGGCAGCGCCCGTAACGAGCCGCTCGACACCTGGGTGTATGCCTACGCCGCCACGGAAAACCCCGAGCTGCGCCTGCACCGCTACAGCACCGCCGACTGGGACGCCGACCACGCCCGCGTGCTCGAGGCCGGCCGCGTGCGCCGTGCAGCCAGTGGCGAGCTGCTGTTCCACGACGACAGCGCCGCCGGGCGCCCCGCGATGGCGCAGCTTGCGGATCCACGCCCTGCCGCCACGCCAGCCGGGCAGGGCGCCGCCGACCAGCCGACCGAGCCGCGCGCCCCGATCGAGCAGGCCGGCCCGCCTGCATCGCCGCCTGCATCGCCGCCTGCCGCGGCGCCCGCCACGGCACCCCCGGCGCAGCCCGCCGCGCCCGCACCACCGCCCCGCCCATCCGCCCCCGCGCGCCGCGTCGTGCGCAGCCCCTACATGCAGAGGTAACCCGCCATGCTCATCACCGGCATCCTCGAACAAGTCGGCGCCGCCATCGGCACCACCGCCGCGCTGCGCCTGGCCGGCTGGCAAGACGGCGCCCCGGTCTACATCCCCGACAACCCCACCCCCACGCACAAGCTCTGCGCCGTGCTCGACCCCGACGACGCCGACACCGGGTTCGAGCTGCTTGTGCGCCTGTGCGCAGCCTTCGGCGGCGAGACCATCCGCCTGCCGCAGTGCGCCGAGCTCGACTTCATGCGCCGCCGCGGCATCATCTGCCGCCACCTCAAGCGGGGCGTCAGCGTGCGCTGCATCGCCCACGACCTCGGCATGAGCGAAAAGCAGGTCGCCCGCCACCGCCGCTGGCTCGAATCCGCCGGCCTGCTGCCCACGGTCTTCCGGCCCGACGCCGCCGACGCGCAGATGCCGCTCGCCCTGGACATGCGTGTACAGGCGCAAAAGTAGCCGCTCCCGCATGCTGCCCCCTGACCCCTCCGAGGCCGCCGCAGCATGCCTGTTTCCCTGTCCGACATCGACGAACTCAACGCCGCGATTGCCGTGGGAGAGCGCCTGGTGCGCAAAGCCGACGGCACCACCGTCGAGTATCGCTCCGTAGCGGACCTGATCCGCGCGCGCGACGACCTGCGCGCCGAGCTCGAAGCCCAGACCGCCGCAGCCACCGGCCGCACGCGCGTGCGCGCGGTGCACCTGTACCACGCCGGCAGGGGGTACTGATGGCCCATCGCCGCAAATCCACCCGCGTCACGGCCGCTGCCAAGCCCGCCACGCCCGCCACGCCCGCCACGCCCGCCACGCCCGCCGCGGCGCCGGTCGCCGCCCAAGCCGCTGGCGTGCAGCCGGCCGGCCCGTCCGTCACCACCGCCCGCAACCAGTTCGACGCCGCCGGCAACGGCCGCCGCATGCGCGGCTGGCGCGCGCCCGGCACCGGCCCCAACCGCGCCAACGCCAAGCTCGACACCCTGCGCAACCGCGCGCAAGACGCCACCCGCAACGAATGGACCGGCGCCGCGCACGAGCGCATCTGGGGCACCAACCTCATCGGCACCGGCATCGTCTGCCGCTCCAACACCAAGGACGCCGACACCAAACGCCGCCACACTCAGATCTGGAACGCCTTCACCGCCGCCTCCGACGCCGACGGTGTGCTCGACTTCTATGGCCAGCAAACGCTCGCCGTCGAAGCCTGGCGCAGCGCAGGCGAGGTTTTCATCCGCGTCCGCTGGCGCCGCGTCGAAGATGGCCTCGCCGTGCCGGTGCAGATCCAGCTCATCGAAGCCGCCCAGGTTCCCGTCAACCTCGATGCCGACAGCTGGCCCGGCATGCCGCTCGGCAACCGCATCCGCCAGGGCATCGAGCTCGACCGCATCGGCCGGCGCACCGCCTACTGGTGCTACCGCGAGCACCCCGGCGACGCCGTCGCCACCGCGCCCAACCACACCGACCTGGTGCGCGTGCTCGCGACGGAGATGCGCCACCTCTTCAAGCCCACGCGCCCCGGTCAGCTGCGTGGCGTGCCCGGCACCGCGCCCGTGCTGCCCAAGATGCGCAACGTCGGCAACTTCGACGACGCCGTGCTCGAGCGCCAGTCGCTGGCCAACCTCTACGCCATGATCATCAAGCGCACGCCATCCACCGCGGCGCCCACCATCGACCCCACCACCGGCCTGCCGCTCGAGCACGACGCCAGCGGCGCCCCCATGGTCGGCCTCGAGCCCGGCATCAGCCTGGAGATGGCCCCGGGTGACGACGTCACGTTCTCCGACCCCCCGGACGCCGGAACCAACTACCCCGACTTCATGCGCGCGCAGCACCTCGGCATTGCCGCCGGCGCCGGCACACCCTACGAGCTGCTCACCGGCGACATCCGCGACGTGTCCGACCGCACGATGCGGCTCATCCTCAACGAGTTCCGCCGCACCTGCGAGCAGTACCAGTGGCAGCTCATCATCCCCATGCTCTGCCGCTTCGCCCGCGAGGTCTGCGGCCGGGCTGCCGTCATGGCGGGCCTGATGCCGCAGCGCGAGCTCGCCGACTTCCTCGACGTCACCTGGGCGCCGCACGCCTGGCCCTACATTCACCCGGTGCAGGACGTGCAGTCCAAGAAGATGGAAGTCGACGCCAAGTTCCGCAGCCGCAGCAGCGTGCAAGCCGAGCGCGGCGAAGACCCCGAAGAGGTCGACGCCGAAATCGCCGCCGACCTCGCGCGCGAGCGCCGGCTCAACGCTACGGCAGGAGGGCGCGAACAGTGACCGAGCCCGCATCCACGACGACGGCAGCCGCAGCAGCCGGCAGCATCATGATTGCCGGCCTGGCCACCGGCCTGCCCGCCGAGCTGATTTTCCCTGCGTTCGTGGGGTCTCTGTGGGCGCTGCGCACGGCCGACCAGGGCGGCCCCTGGGCGCGCGCCGTGCAAGTGCTTATCGGCACCCTGTTCGCCGCCTGGACTGCGATGCCTCTGGCGCTGTTCGCGGCCACGCTCGCGCCCGAATCCGCAGGCGTCAGCCCCGAGTTGCTGCGTTACCCGGTGGCATTTGCCCTGGGCTGGGGCGGGCTCAGCATTCTGCTCGACCGCATTGGTCGATTCATGGGGGGGCTGCAATGACGCCGGCTGTCCTGTTCGTCGTGCTCGAGGTCGTCGCCGGTTGCGTCATCGCATGGCAGTCCGTTGCGCACCTCAATCGCATGTCACGGCGCACGCGCCTGCCGGTTGTTGTGGGCTGGGTGCTGCTCGGCGGTGCGGCGGCGGCGACCGTGGCCGCGGTGCTTGCCGGGCAGGCGGCACCCGATCTCTATAGCGCCGCCACGCTCGCCGGCGTCGCGCTACTCGTTGCTGCAGACAAGAGGCGCCTATGATCACCACGCTCATCAATCGGATCGCCGGGCTGCTGCGGCCAGCGCCGTCGCCGGCGGACCATCCCCTCAGCGCACCGAAGGCGGTCACGCTGCCGCCGGTCGAGCTCGTCACCCCCCCGCTGCTCGAGCGCCTGGGCGCCAGTCGGGCCGACGCCGCCACCTACGCCGCGCCGCTTAGCCGCGCGGCGCGCGAGTGCGGCATCACCGCCCCTCGTCAGCTCGCCGCGTGGCTTGCCAACCTGGCGCACGAGAGCGGCCGGTTTGCCACCCTCGAAGAGCGCCTGGGCTACACCGCCCCGCGCCTGGCCGCGGTTTGGCCTGGCCGCTATGCCGTGCGCGGCCCCAACGGCGCCTACGTGCGCGATACCGCCGGCACCGGCTACCAGCCCAACGAGCTCGCGCGCAGCATCGCGGGCAGTCCGGTGCAGATCGCAAACCTCACCTACGCCGATCGCCTGGGCAACGGCCCGGCCGAGTCCGGCGACGGCTGGCGATACCGCGGGCGTGGTCTCATCCAGATCACCGGCCGCGCCAACTACCGCGACTGCGGCGAGGCGCTCGGCCTGCCGCTGCTGCTGCGCCCCGAGCTGCTCATCGAGCCCGAACACGCCGCGCGCTCTGCGGGCTGGTTCTGGGCCCGTAACGGGCTCAACGCCCACGCCGACGCCGGCCGACTCGACCAGATCACCCGCCGCATCAACGGCGGGCTCAACGGCCATGGCGACCGCGTCAGCCTATACGAGACCGCTCTTGGCCACCTTGGAGGAGCCTGATGTGCTACCCGCCGTTTATCGTCTTCCTGCCGCTCTGGTGGCTGTCGCAGTGGCAGCTTGGGGCATTTACGACCTCGGCCGCACGGCTGGCCGCGATGACTGTGCCGCGCGAATTGCCGAAGCTGAGGACGCCGCTGCTCTCGCTGCACGTGTCGACGCGGAAGCTAAATCCGTGCGCCGGCAACAGAAAGCCAACGAACTGGCTGCAGCCGCCGCTCAGGCTCGTGACGCCCGAATTGGAGGGCAGCTAGATGCAGCGCGTAATGCTCGCCCTGATGTTGCTCTGCGTGACGACAGCGTGCGCGCCATCAACCGCGCCGTTGCTGCAGCAAACAGCCTGGATGCAGCAGCCGAGCGAATGCCGGGTGCCGTGTCCGTTGATGCCGTACCTGAGCGCCCCTGATGAGGTCGAGTACCTGATCCGGACGCATGAACTGATTGAAACCGCGGGAACGTGCAGACGCATGCACGAAGCGTGCCGCGAATACGTTAATACAGAAAGGAGATAGGCCATGGCCAGGGCATCTGCACGCGCGGTGTTCAACCGCATCTATGACGACGGTGTGAAGACCGAAGGTCGGCGCAGGAAGCCGGTTTTTGCTGAAACGGGCCCGGGTGGGGTGGTTAGAAATTCGCTCGGCGAAATCGTATGGCGTCCGGGCTGGAATCAACTGCTCAACGTGATGCCAACGACCGTAGCTACGGTGGCAGACCGAGCAGGAGATCCGCGCTATTCGAAAGTCACAAACAGCGGCGGAGGCACGTCGGAAATCGACAAGGGTCGCACGGACCCCTGCACCGGATTGCCTACCCTCAAGATGACGTGCCCGGCCGGCGCTGCGACGCAGTACCAGAGCGTCACATGGGAAAACCTCACGCCCATTGAGATGGGCGATGACGACGTGTGGCTGTTCAGTGTCTATTGCCCACCGCGCGGAGCGGGGGCAGTCGTGAATGTGTTTCTGTGCCCGACCAGCACGTTCACTGGGGCCAGCTATCGCAGAATGCAGTGCTCGACGACCCACGGTGCTCGTCTAGCACCGGGCTGGAACATAATCGCGCTGCTGAACAACGAGGTCCGAATCACTTCTACGACGTACGGTATACGTGGGACGAATCAGTATTCGGATTGGGAGCATACCGGCAGCGCCGCCAAGGACCAGCAAACGCAGTGCATCCACGTGCAAGTGGGGATGATCGCCGCCCCGGCGATGCCTACTGATTTCTGGGTCGGGTCCGCGCATCGCGGACCAGCAGGTTGGTGTAAGTCCGCCATCATGTGGGGAGGGGACGACATTCCGAACGGTTGGGGCGACTACGGAATTCCGATCATCGAGAGCTACGGCTGGCGGACCACGCTGAATCCGGCCTCGACATACACGGACCCGCTCTATACCACGTACATGAATCTGGACGTGATCCGCCAATTGAGTAATCGTGGGCACGAAGTATGGGGGCATGCGCGCATCCATGACAACCTGGAGGTCGCTATCGACAAAGTGACCCCGCTCAAGGCCGCGCGAGATTTCTGGGCGAGTCAGGGATTTGGCGTGGCTGCGCAGTTCATGTCGTGGCCGTTCGGGGCATACGATGCCGCAGCCGTGAGTGCCGCAAAAGCGCTGGGCTATCGAGCGTCGCGCGCGACGGTTGGCTGCGGGACGGCCTGGGCACCGACGCTAAACCCATATCAGCTACCCGCATGGACGTTCGAGGGCACGACCAACCCGTGGCAGTCGGATGCGCAAATCCATGGCACGATTTTGCGCGGGCAGTCGATGATGGCAATTGGGCATAACACCATTCCAGGCGGCGCCGGGCTCAATACGCGGCCTGCGGAGCTACAGCACTACGCAGACCATCTGCGTAGGTGGTGCGACCTTGTGGCAGAGCACGAGTCCGCGGGGAGGTGCGTTGTTGTCACGCCGAGCGAGTATTTCAAGCTGTGTGGACTGGACATGCACACAGCGACATTTGTCGAGTGACCCCGTTCTAATCCCCCTCGCGCGAGGAACCCGAAGTCGCAAACGGAAAGCCCGGCATTCGCCGGGCTTTCGTCATTCAGGGAGCGTTGCCCCTGGGGGTATGTAGTCTGGCTCGCCGGGGCGGCTGCCGTACCGGTATGCTGCCACTTGCTTGTTGTCTCGGGTGATCAGCAGCAGGTGTGTGTGATCGTAGTCGGCGCCATGCAGCGCCCAGAATGCCGCGTGCGCCGCAGTGGCCGTTGGCGTAGCGGTGCGCGTGTCCGTGAGGACTGCGCTACCACGCCCCTTGCCTCGCTGCTGCAGAACATAGACCCGATACATCGCCCGCCTCCTCTTCGCGTCACAGCTCGAGCGTTTTCCATTCGCCATCGCTCAGCCCTCTGTCGTCATTATAGGTGTCGGTCATGGATTGGCGCTTGTGTCCCAGCAGGATGCGCGTATCGACCCCCTGCTTGCGATACAGGCGCTCAGCCAGGCTGCGGCACTCGTGCAGCGTAGGTGGCAGCCCGGCGCCCTTGTGGGGGCCGAAAGCGCCCTCGCGCGCCTGCTCGAACCTTGCCGAAAGCGACGCACACACAAGCGGCTGCCCCGTACTCTTGCGCAGCAGGGTTTCACCTGGGCGCGTGTAGCCGCGGCAGGCCTCGACGGCCTCGCCCAGGCTCAACCCGATCACGTTCAGGCGCAGAGCAAGCGGCAGTCGCAGCAACGTGCCGGTCTTCTGCTGGATCACATGCAGATAGCCGTCGCGCACATCGCTCCACGCCATCTTCTGCAGGTCGCCGCGCCGCTGCGCGCTGACCAATGCCAGCGTGATCATGTGCGGCACCCAGGGCGGCTGGTGCGCTTGAGCCCATGCGTGGATCTGCCGCCACTCATCGAGGGTCAGGCGCCGGCGCGCAACCTGGGTGCGCTGGTGCCGTACCGCCGCCGCGGGGTTGGCGTGGATCCAGCCATAGGCCAGCGCCTCCTGAAACACATCGCGCGCCTCGATCAGCACGCGGCGGGCAAGGTGCGGGTACTGCTGGTGCAGCGCGCGCAGCATCTGGGCTACCTCGTGCGGCCGAATCCCTGAGATCGTGCGCGCGCCGAAGGCCGTCTCCAGGTAGCGCAGCGAGCTGTTGCGATTGGCGAGTGTTTTCTGCTGCAAGGGGCGCGCCTCGATGATCTGCCGGTAGATCTCCAACCAGTCCGAGAACGTACGGTATCGGGGCATGAGGCGACCGATGGTCGCCGAGAGCAGGCGTGACATGTTGCAGTCTCCAGTCGAGACACCCGGAACCCGCCGGGGCGGTGTCGAGATAAACCCAACGCACGTTGGATGCTGCGGCGCACGCGGCGTTCCGCGGTGCCTGAGTGCGGGCGTGATGCCAGTCACGCTCGGGCGCAGCCCTGAAACAGCACTGGACATCCGTGTACAGGCGCGCGCAGAGCATGCGCGCGAGACTGCGCCCATTCTTCGATGGGATGTCCCATGAGCACGAAACCCTTCTACGCAATCGCCCTGGCCGAGGACGGCCGATCGGCCAGCATCTCGGTGCGCGGCCCGATCGGCAACTGGTACGACGGCAAGACGATCGAGCAGTTCGAGTACAACCTCGCCGGCATCGGCGCCGTTGACGAGATCGTGGTGCGCGTGACCTCGTTCGGCGGCAAGCTCGAGCACGGCCTCGCGATGCACAACGCGCTGCGCCGCCACCCCGCGCGCGTGGTCGTCATCGTCGAGGGCGTGGCCGCCAGCGCGGGCAGCATCGTGGCCATGGCGGGCGACGAGATCCGCATGTATGCCAACAGCGCCATGATGGTGCACGGCGTGAAGCTGCTCAACGACGACGGCGAAGAGGTGGACAACGCCGAGGCCGCTCGCGCGCTCAATGCCACGCTGATCGAGACCTACGCCGCCCGCACCGGCAAGCCCGCCGACGAAGTGCAGGCCCTGCTCGACGCCGAAAAGTGGATGACCGCCCGCGAGGCGGTCGCCGCGGGCTTTGCCGACAGCGTCATCGAGATTGCCCCGGCCGCGTCGGCTGCGCAGCCCACGGGCGTGCTGGCCGCGTTTGCCTCGGCAATGCAGATCCCGGTGGAGGTGCTCGAGCGCGCCCAGGCTGAAGCCGCCGCAGCGCCGGCCGCCGCTGGCGACAAACCCGAAACCTCCGAAGGAGGTGATCCATCCGCCGCGCCCTCGGGCAACGCAGCGGGCGCTGATGCGCCGGGCGACGAGGGCGGGCAGGGCGCTGGCCAGCAGGCCGGCGCCGATGTGCAGCCCACCGCAGTGCAAGGCGCAGAGGCTCACGCCACCTTCGCGGCCCAGGTCAATGCGCTGGCGGCAGCACAGGGCATGGGCGATTACGTGGCCGCCTGGCTGCTCGACACGTCGATCACCACGGTGGACGAGGCGCAGGCCGCAATTCGCGAGGCCTGCGAGGTGCGCGACCTGTGCGCCTTCGCAAACGCCGCCGACCGCTTGCCGGAGTTCGTCCGGGGCCGCAAGTCGCTCGCCGATGTGCGCGCGGCACTGATCAACGCCCAGGCCGACGCGGGCGACCGCGCCCACACCGATGGGCACCCCAAGAGCAGCACCAGCCAGCCGTCGCGCGCAGGGTCGAAGCCGGCTGTGTCAATCGCCTCGATCTACTCGACCCTGAACAGCACCGCACGTCACTGACCCCCAGGAGAACCCTCTCATGCTGACCGAAACCTACCACGCCGGCGAGTTTCTGTGCGCCGAAGCCAACGGCACCCTCAGCCGCGAACGCATCGTCATCGCCTCGGGCGAGGGCGTGCTCAAGGCCGGCACCGTCCTCGGCAAGCTTGCCGGCGGCAAGTACGCCGCCTATGACAACGCCGCCGCCGACGGTTCGCAGACCGCCGTCGGCATCCTCTACGACGGCGTCGACGCTACCAGCGCCGATGCGGATGGCGTGCTCATCGCCCGCCACGCCGAAGTGGTCGAAGCCGCGCTGACCGGCCTTGACGCTGCCGGCAAGACCGATCTGGCCGCGCTGCAGATCATCTTCCGCTGACCGAATCCAAGACTAGGAGATAGCCCACATGGCTTCCATGGACGTTTTCAACGACGACGCCTTCCGCGTCACCACACTGTCTGCCGCGATCAGCGAGGCGCCCTTCCAGCCGACCCGCCTGGTCGAACTGGGCTTGTTCCGGAACGAGCCGATCGAGACCACCGAGGCGTGGTTCGAGCTCGACGGTGACACCATCAAGATGGTGAAGGCCGGGGTGCGCGGTGCGCCGGGTGAGCACAAGATTCGGGATAAGGGCCGAGCCGTTGCGCTCGTTGCCAAGCATCTCAAGCGCGACGACTCGATGATGGCTGACGAGGTCCAGAATCTGCGTGCCTTTGGATCGGAGTCGGAGGTGGAGTCGGCTGTGGCGCGCGTGCAGCGCATCGCAGGAAAGCATCGCCGCGACATCGAGACCACGATCGAGTATCACCGCATGGGCGCGATCAAGGGGCAGATCCTCGACGCCGACGGGACCACCGTGCTCGACAACCTATTCACCAAGTTCGGCGTCTCGCAGCAGACGCACGACATGAACCTGGACACGGACACCACCGACATCCGCGCTGAGGTCATCAAGGCCAAGCGCAAGTCCGAAAATGTGCTCGGCGCCGCGCCTGTGCGCTCGTTCCGCGCGTTCTGCGGCGACGCCTTCTTCGATGATTTCCTCGGTCACCCCGAGCTCAAGGCGGCGTACGAGCGATGGCTGGACAATGAGATGCTGCGCAATGACCCGCGCGGCGGATTCCAGTTCGGCGGCGTGATCTGGGAGAACTATCGCGGCAGTGTGGGTGGCGTGCCCTTCGTCGGCGCCGACGACGCGTACCTGGTGCCGGAGGGCGTGCCCGATCTGTTCGTGTGCAACTTCGCGCCGGCGGATTACATGGAGACGGTCAATACTCCGGGCCTGCCGTTCTACGTCAAGACCGCGCCCAAGCACATGGACACCGGCGTCGACATCCAGGTGCAGTCCAACCCGCTGGCGGTATGCACCCGCCCGCGCGCGGTCATCAAGCTCACCCGCACCTGATGAGCCAGGCCGCCACCGCGCTCTCGCGTGCGACGAATCGCGCCTATGCCCTGTTCGGGGAGGCGGCGCACTTCAGCGCGCGCGACGAGGCCGCCCGGGCCTGCACCGTACTGCTCGACCACAACGTTGCGCAGTACGGCGACACCGCCCAGGTGACCGCGAAAACCGTGGTGGTGGCTGTGCGCACCTGCGAGGTGCCCGATCTGCCGCGCAAGGGCGACGTGTTCGACATCACCGCCGGCCGGTTCGCGGGCCGTGCGTTGGTGGTGGCGAGCGTGGTCGGCAGCGACGAATTCGAGCACAAGGTGTTCGCAGCATGACCGCCGTCGCCTACAACGTCGAGCTCGACCGCGATGCCATCAAGGAGGCCATCAGCCTCTTCGAGTTCGTCGGCGGCAACAGCGCCGACGCGCTGCGGGTGGCGATCAACAAGGCCGGGCCCAAGGTCAAGACCGCAGCCGGCCGCGCGATCCGTGAGCAGGTGAGCCTGAAGGCGGCGTATGTGAACGAGCGCCTCACCTTCAAACGCGCCACCCGAAAGGACCTGAGCGGCGCCATTGGCACGCCTTCGCGCGGGCTGCTGCTGTCGCGCTTTGCGACCGAGCCGAACGTGTCCAACGAGTCGATCAGTTGGATCAAGCCGCCGCCGAATCCCTATGGTGGGCACTACGTCAAGGTCAAGCCCGACGAGCCCGAAAGGAAGATCGGCCGCGGTGGCGACAGCAAGCCGTTTTACATCGTGCTCAAGGGCAGCCGCGCGCTGGGCATCGCCCGCCGCACGTCCAGCGGTGCGATTGATGTGCTGCACGGCCCCTCGCTGTCGCAGGTCTTCGACGACGTGCGTGGCGACGTGCTGCCCGATGCCGGTGCCGAGCTGCAGGCGCAGCTCCTCGACGCCATGCGCTACCTGCTCGTCAAGCAGTACCCGCCCGAGGCCTGACGCATGCCAACCCCCATCCGCGAACAACTGCTCGCCGCCATCACCACCGCCGTGGGCGGCGAGTACGGCATCCCAGCGCCCGAAGACGAGCGCGACCTGCCCGTGACCATCGTCCAGGACGGCACCGACGAAGCCGGCGCGCAGTACGGCATCAGCGACTGGATCACCCCGGTGGCCGTGGCGACTGCGCAGGCGGCCGTCGATACGTCTGCACTCACGCCCACCGCCGCGCGTGCCGCGCTGCGCGCGCAGGCGCACGACATGCTCGCCGCGCTGCACCAGGCGCTCAACGCCGACGCAACCTTCGGCAGCCTGGCCGATGGCGTCGACGAGGCTGGGCAGGGCATCCAGACCGAAATCGGCAAGTTCGTATTCGCCGAGCTGCAAATCCGCGTGCGCTGGCATCACGTGCGCGGCAACCCTTACTTGATTGACGACCTGTAACACCAACGAGGACCAGCAAAAATGGGCGCTCCCATCATCCGCTACGAAGCCGGCCAAACGGCTTACCCCTTCGAGGCCATGACCGACAGCGGCGATCATGCCGTGTTCAACGTCTCGTTCTCTCCGATCTCCAACGCCGCCGGCAGCGAGCCGGTGGTGGCGCCCTATGGCCTGCTCACGGGCGGTGCGCTCACGCCGTCGGCCGCCAACAACGTGGTCAACGTCGCCGCGCTGACCGCCAGCATGGCCGCCGTGTCGGGGGCCAGCAGCTCGGGCGTGATCTCCGTGGCGGGCACCACCGCCACGATTACCCGCCCGGCAACGGCCGTGGCCAAGGTGTGTTCGATCACCGTCGATAGCACCGGCGCGGTCGTGGTCGTGCCCGGCACCGATGGCGCCACCACCACCTTCAGCGAGACGCGCGGCGCCGCCGGTGGCCCGCCGCTGATCCCGGTGGGCAGCATCGAGATTGGTCAGGTGCGTGTGACGAGCAACACCGCCGCGGTGGTCACCAGCGCGCAGATCTACGCCGTGCCCGGCCTGCACGTCGAGCGCGCCGACTATCCGCCGGCCTCGATCAACTACGCCACCGGCGAGGTCACCTTTGCCGAGGCGCTGCCGCTGATCCACACCGGCTCGGTCGCCAAGAAGGTGTACTTCCGCGGGGCCGCGCCGCTGTTCGCGCCGATCCCCAAGACGAGCGACTGGGTGCCGGCCGAGGCCACGTACTCGATCAACTCGACCGACACCTACGACGGCCCGGTCGGCTCGGCGTCGTCCTCGCTCGGCCAGGCGTCGTTCAACGCCATCCTGACCGACGGCATCACCGACGCCTTCCTGGCGCAGTCGGGCAAGGACATCTGGGTCGAGTTCCGCCCCGACCGCGACAAGCTGATCCCGAAGCAGCTCACGCAGGGCATCCTGGGCATCGGCCGCACCTTCCCGGCCGGTGGTGGCAGCTTCACCGCGGCTTGCACCGTGACGCCGCGCGAGAAGACGCTGGATGTGAAGGCGTAAGGGGCCGCGCATGGCGATGGACCTGAACGCCTTCCTCGCCGCCGCGCTCGCTCCGCGCGAGCAGGCGGTGGAGGTGCCCGAGCTGGCCGCGTGGTTCGCCGAGGGCGAGCCGGCGGTGTGGACCGTGCGCGGCCTGAGCGCCGCCGAGCTGGGCCGGGCGAAGGAAGCCTGCGCGCGCGGGCTGGACAACATCCGCGCGCTGGTCGAAGCCATGGCCGGCGATGCCAACGGCGACAAGGCCGCCAGCATTCGCCGCGCCTTCGGTCTGAGCACGGACGACGTGCCCGAGGACGTGAGCCGGCGGATCGAGATGTTGGCCGCGGCGAGCGTGTCGCCGGCCATCGGGCCGGAGAACCGCGATGTGATCGTGAAGCTGGCGGAGAGCTTTCCGACCACGTTCTACCGGCTCTCGAACACCGTCGATGCGCTCACCGGGCAGGGGGCGGTCGAGGGAAAGCCGAGGCGCTCTGGAGCGAGCCCGGAGTAAGGGCTGCGGCCTATCTCTGCGCCGAGCGCGGGCGGTTTCTGTACGAGGCCCGGCCGGATCACTTTCCGGCCGGCTACCTGACGGATACAGAGATTGCCGTGTGGGGGCTGTTCTACAAGGAGCGCGCTGCGCGCTCCGCAACCAGGTGACGCATGGCCGACGCGCAAAAAACCATCGAGCTGATTTTCCAGGGGGTCGACAAGACCGGCGCCGCCACCGCTGCGGCCGTGAAAAACCTGGAGAGCTTCGGCGGGTCGCTGAAGGGCGCGACCCAGCCGGTGGCGGACTTTACCGCCGCCGCGCTGAAGGTGGAGGCCGGCGTGCTGGCGGTGGGCGCGGCCTTTACCACGTTCGCGGTCAAGTCGGCGGCGGACTTCGATGCGGCGTTCAAGCAGATCACGACGCTGTTCGATGCGACCGACGAGGACCTGGCCAAGTTCAAGGACAGCATCCTCGAGTACGCATCGGGGTCGTCGGCGTCGCTGGAGGAGATCACCAATTCACTGTCGGCGGCGATCGGCTCGGGCGTCGAGTACAGCAAGTCGCTCGACCTGATCGCGACCGCCGAGAAGTTGTCGGTGGCGACGCGCGCCGACCTGAAGGGCACCACCGAGGTGCTGGTGTCGACGCTCAACGCCTACGGATTGAGCACGAGCGCGGCGGGGGAGGTCTCGGACAAGCTGTTCCAGATCATCAAGGACGGCAAGATCGAGATGACCGATCTGTCGGCCAGCCTGGCGAACATCACGCCCATCGCCGCGACGGCGGGCGTGTCGCTGGATGAGATCGGCGCGGGCATCGCCACGCTGACGGCTGCCGGTGTGCAGCCGTCGACGGCGATCGACGCGCTGCGTAGCGCGTTGAGCAACATCATCAAGCCCAGCGAGCAGGCGAAGAAGCTGGCCAACGAGCTGGGCATCGAGTTTGACGCGAACGCGCTGAAGAGCAAAGGCCTGGCCGGCGTGCTGGATGATGTGCAGAAGGCCACGGGCGGCAGCGCAGACAAGATGGCGATTCTGTTCGGCGATGTGCAGGGCTTGTCGGCGGTGATGACGCTGACGGGCTCGCAGGCCGAAGCCTTTGCCGGCTCGCTGGGCTCGATGGGCAAGGCGGCCGGCGCGGTGGATGCGGCGTTCGCGAAGATGAACGGTTCGGTCGAGCAGTCGAGCGCGAAGGCGGTCAATGCGCTCAAGGCGTTGCTGGTCGAGATCGGCACGCCGTTGCTGGACGAGTTCGGCGGCATCGCGACGGCGATTGCCAAGGTCTTTGCCGCGGTGGCGGACAGCGTGAAGGACGGGGCGCTGTCGGGGCTGGTGGAGTACATCGAGAGCCTGGCCGGCGAGATCCAGGAGGCGTTCGAGCAGATCGCCACCAACCTGCCGGCGGCGCTGGCAAAGGCGGATCTCTCGGGCTTTACGAAGGGGCTCGACGCGGTCGTCGGCTCGGTGAAGGGGCTGTTCGATGGCTTCGACCTCGGCAGTGCGGATGGCTTGGCGCGTGCGATCGAGACGCTCGGGGTCGCATTCCTTGGGTTGAGCAAGTACGCCGCGGGGGTGATCGAGAGCTTCGAGCCGATGTTCGATCTGCTGGTCGAGGTTGGCGATGGCGCGGCGGGGGTCGATTCCAGCGTGTTTGCGCTGGCGGGCAACATCGGCGGCGTGGTGACGCAAGCCAACCTGCTTGCGGGCGGGCTCACGGGACTGGTGCCGTTGTTCGAGGGCCTGCTGGCCCTGCTGGTGGTGAAGCAGGGCGTGGGCCTGGTGGGCGCGATGGGTGCGCTGGCGACGGGGTCGGGCGCGCTGGCCACCGCGCTGGGCAGCGCCGGGCTGGTGGCCGCCGCGGGCGCCGCGGGCTATGCCGTGGGCACGGTGCTGAACGACGGCATCAACAAGGTGGTGAGCTCGGTAAGCGGCTCGGAGACCACGCTCGGCGCGTGGCTGGCCGACCTGGTCAATTCCGCGGACGACGCCAAGGGCTTTGCGGTGACCGTGGATGGCCTGCGGATCTCGCTCGAGGACCTGAACAAGGGGGTCGAGTCGGGCAAGTACGTGTGGGACGACGTCACCGGCGCGTGGACGAGCGCGGGGAAGCAGGCCGACGTGCTCGCCGAGGGCCTGGATGGCGTGGCTGGCGCGGTGCGCAAGGTGAGCAAAGACGGGATCACCGAGTACGTCGACGCCATGGGCAACGTGGTGAAGTACACCGAGGATTCGGCCGGCGCGCTTCAGCGGTGGAACGATGCGGTGCTGGCGGCAGGGGGCGTGCTGGATGAATCGACCAGCGGCGCGCAGTCTTTTGCCGAGGCAAACCGCGCGGTTTTCGACACCACCACGGCCATCGTGCCGATCATCGACGAGGCGACCGGGAAGGTCGTCGGCTACGAGCAGAACCTGCTGGCCACCGGCAAGGCACTCGACACCGTCGGCAAGAGCACGGACGGAATCAAGAAGTCGGCCGAGGAGATCGCGAAAGCCGAAGAGGCCGCGCAGAAGCTCAAGCTCGAGCTCGAGAAAATCGCCAGCAACGAGCGCATCAAGACGCTGGAATTCAAGGCGCAGATCGACGTGGCGCGCATCCAGGCCGACGCGCAAAAGGTGGTGGCGGCGTTCGATTCGATCAACGCCGGGATTCAATCCACCGGCGAGACGCTGAGTAGCCTGTGGGATTCGCTGGGCAGCGGCGACCTGTCGTTTTCGCAAATGTTCGCTCTGCAGCGCGAGCTCGACAAAGAATCGCAGCGCCGCGATCAGGAGTTCAGGCTCCAGGAAGACCTGACCCGCAAGCAGATCGAGATGATGGATGCGCAAATCAACGCGCTGAACAACGGCGACGGCATGATCAAGATTTCCGGTGATGGCCTGCAGCCGCACCTGGAGGCATTCATGTGGGAGATTTTGAAGGCGATCCAAGTCCGCGTGAATGCCGACGGCCTGAAGATGCTTTTGGGGACCTGACATGCGAGCCGCAATTTCCAGCACGACTTACGACCCGGCCGGGCATGTCGAGCTCGACTGCCTTGCCGCCACCACGCACGGCGAGACCGCGCGGCGTTTGAACCGCGTGGCCACGCTGGACGGTGGCGCGGTGTTCAACGACTTCGGGCAGAGCGAGGCCGACCGCACGATCGAACTGCGCTGGCGCCCGCGCAGCGCGGCCGACGAGGCGCGCGTCGAGCGGCTGGTGCGACTGTACAACCGGCTGCACCTCGCCACCGCGCGCGGGGTGTGGCTTGCGGCGCCGGAGCGGTACGTGCCCGGCGCGAATGAATCCCGGCTGACGCTACTGTGCGTGGCCAAGCTTACCGAGGACTGATCCATGCCTGCTCCCGCTTCTGCGACCTATTCCGTTGCTGCGCTGTCTGCCGCGCACGCGGCGTTTCGTGACTTGATCGACGCCGGCACGGGGCCGGGCGAGATCCGCTTGCGCGATGCGGCGGATACGCTGCTGGCCACGGTGATGCTCGATGACCCGTGCGGCACGATCAACGGCTCGACCGGCGCGCTCGATTTCACGATTCCCGGCGGCGATCTGGCCGCGGTGACTGGCACGCTGTACGAGGGCTATGCCGAGTTTTGCGATTCGGCGGGCGTGGTGCACCTGACGCTGCCCACTGAGACCGGAACGGCGGCAATTCCCGGCAAACTGGTGGTCAATGGCTTCAACCTGATCGCTGGTGCCCCGCTGGATGTGGTGCTGGCGCGCGTGGGGTAAGCGATGGCGTCGAAAGTGCTGCTGTGCCGGCGGGACGGGGTGCCATCGGTGGCGGTGTATGACGCGAACACCCTGACCCCGTGCGAAGATAACGGGCGGTGGGGCGGGCTGCTGCTGAATTCTTCGAGTTACATGAACACCCTGGAGGCGAGCCCGGACGGCAAGCTGGTCGCGCTGCGGCAGCAAAACGACGGCATCGGGTTGCGCGTGGTCGATCTCGACACGATGAGCACGATCGCGCTGCCGGGCGTTGCCGCCACGGACTGGCCCGGCAGGTATTGCGCGCTGTGGAGCCCGGATAGCACGAAGCTGGCCCTGGGCCTGACGGCTGCGCCGTATCTGCGCGTATTTTCGATTGCGGACGGGGTGGCCACGCCGGTTACGGTGACGCAGCCGCCCGTGGCGATCGGCGCGATGGCGTGGAGCCCGGATGGCACGAAGCTGGCGTGCTCGGCATGGACGGATGGCGCGCACAATCTGTGGTATCACGACACGACCACATGGGCGATCACCACGCCGACGACGCAGCCGGATTACCCGCCGACTGCGCTCGCGTGGTCGGCATCGAGCGCGCATATTCTTTCGGGGCGCATGCCGGCCGAGCCGCCGACGCTGCAGGTGCATGTCGTCGCGGACTGGAGCACGATCTCGATCGCGACGCTGCCCTCGCAGGAGGTGCAGCAGATCGAGGTCTCGCCGGATGGGGCATGGGTCGGCGTGCGGCAGGGCCTGACGGGGCAGGTGCTTGCATACAGCTTCCCGGGCATGGTGCTGCAAACAGTCTCTGCGCAACCGGGGAATTCCGACTGGATCGCATTCACGCCCGACAGCGCCGAATTGTGGAACTTCAGCGACGCCACGTCTCCGCGGATTATGTCCTATCCGGTCTCCACCTGGGTGCGTGGCGCGCCCGCGGGATCGCCCACGGTGGATAAGCTGACCAAGGGTCAGTTCAGCAACATCCCCGTGCGGCAGCTGACGACCGGCGCCGGGCAGTTTCTGGACGATGCGGGCGCGGCGGCGGTGGGGCGCAAGGTGCGGATCTACGATCGGGCATCGGGCGTGATGCTGATCGAGAAGACGACCGATGCCAGCGGGAAGTTTTCGGCGACGCCGCTGCATTCGGGGGCGCCGGTGGATATTCGCGTGCTGGATGATGATGCCGGTACGCAGCACGACGACCTGTGCTTTGCGCGCGTGGTGCCGGTGGTGGTGCCATGAGCTACACCCCTGCGGCCGGCGATGCGATTTCGGGCGACTGGATCGGCGCGGCGGCCTACACGCCGCCGCCCGGCGATGCGGTGTCGGGCGACTGGCTTGCGGTGGCGATCGATGCGGTGGTGATTCGCTCGGCGGCGCCGTCGCCGCTGGGCGCCGCCGAGCTGCGGATGGTGACGCAGAGCGCGCTGGTGTCGGCGCCGTCGCCGCTGGGCGTGATCGAGCTGCGGATGGTTGCGCATCTTGGGCTCTGGGCTGCAGCGCCGTCGCCGCTGGGTGCGGCGGCAACGCTTGTGGTGCATGACTTCACGACCCAACTTGGCGATGGGCGGACGCAGTACGTGATGGACCTGACGACGCCCGATGGCGTGGTGCGCGTGCCAATATCAAGTTGGCAGGCGACGTTGCAGGCGGGTGCTGCGTCCTATCTGCAGGCGGTGGTGCCGGCCGCGGCCGAGGTGGGCGATGCGCTGGAGACGGCAACCGCGTTTGCGATTCTGCGGCGTGCGGTGGTGCCTGATGGCACTGCGATCGAGTACGAGATGGCGGCAATGCCGGTGCAGACGCGCACGCTCGACCACGGGCCGTATCGCTCGACGATGACGCTGGCGGGCTATGCAGAGGCGTTTGCCGAGGGCGAGGAGTCGGCTGCCGCGTTTGATCGCGTGCTGCACGGCGTGCGCTCGATTTCGACGGGACCGAGCGGGCATCGTGTGCGCTGTGCAATCGATTGGCTGCTGCGACCTGGGCACCGCGCGACGGTGGAGGGCGAGCAATTCACCGTCGCGTACATCAACTTCTACGTCAACGCAAATGATGCGTATGCCGACGTGGGCGAGCGCAGGGTGTAGCCGTGGGTTCGGCGACGGTGATCGAACACCTCGACGATGGGCTGTACCGGATCGAAGTCCGAGAGGCTGGGCCGGCGCAGATTCTGGCGATGTTGCGCGAGCTGTCCACGGCCGGCAAGGAGCTCGGCGGGCTCGATCAGGAGCTGGCCGCCCTCGCGGCGGAATACCTGCACCGCCAGGGTGACGAGGAGTCGGCCAACAAGTGGCTGGACAGTGAGATCGAGGACTGGGTGGAGGCCATCCAGAGCGGAGAGGACCCCGACCCGCCAATCGATCCGACTGACGAGAGCCAGGATGGGGCGGTCCTGTCGTGGCAGTCCGATCTCCTGTCAGCGCACAACGCGATACGATCGGCGCACGGGCTGTCGTCGCTGTCGGCGGATTCGCGACTGGCAGCGGCGGCGCAGCGGCACGCGCAGGATTTGTCGCGCACGGGGCGATGGGGGCACCAGGGCAGTGATGGCACGTGGCCCGAGAAGCGCGCCGCCGATGCCGGCTACCCGTTCGGCGTGCCTGGGTCGTCGGTCGGCGAGAACCAAGCGAGCGGGCAAAAGTCCGTCGATCAAGTGATGGACGGGTGGATGAACAGCCCGGTGCATCGGGCGAACATCTTGAAAGCCAAGTGGGTGCACGTGGGGTTTGGCTATGCGTATCGCGCGGCAGGGAAGATCCCGCATCAGTGGGTCGCGGTGTTCGGCGTGCCAGGGGATTGACGATGAAGGACATGCCGGAGCGGGTGCGCGCGGCGATCGAGGCCGGGATCGAGTCGCGGGTGAAGCGAGAGCGCGCGGAGTCGGAGCTGCTGCAGAAGCGGCAGCGGGCGCGGGCGCTGCGCGAGCGAATGGCGGCGCTGGAAAAGGCGCTGGAGCCGAAAGAGGTTGAGGCGTGGTGCGCGGACCTGACCGAGGACGCCACCGGCGAGGTGAAGACGATCGAGGTGAATGGCGAGTTCGGCGCTGAGGGCTCGATCCGCGTGGTTGCGCCGCAGGAAGTGGCGCCGTCGCTCGCCGCGGGCGATGTGGTGGCGCGCGAGGTGCAGGCGGGCGCGCAGGCGTACTTCAATGCGGCGATCTTGCCGGGCTGGCAGAAATTCAAGCCGACGTACCGGGCTGGAACGATCACGCGCGTGGATGCGACCGCAAACGTAGTGGATGTGGATCTCGACACGGCGCGTTCGAGCGCGCAGCGGCTGGAGATCAACCAGTCGGGGAGCCTGTCGGATGTGCCGGTGCGCTACATGACGTGCGATGCATCGGCGTTCGAAGTGGGGGACCGCGCAATCGTGGAGTTCCAGTCGCAGGACTGGACGCAGCCTGCGGTGATCGGGTTTGTGGAGCGGCCTCGCGGGTGCGGGGTGATCGTGCTGGCGCGGTTCGGGTATAACTACTGGTGGGTTGAGGACGAATGGTTTCCAGAACGGTATTACGAAGTCGCCGTTCAAAACAACGTGCAGATGTGCAAGTTCGATCCGCGCACGGGAGAAATCGAAAACCACGTCACGCACTATGTGATGCCGGTTTCCGAGAAGCCGCGATTTACATACAAGTACAATCCGTTCTACTGGAAGCAAAAGGTTTGGATTCAACGGATCGATAGCGAAAATCCATACCAGACGACGCTGCTTGCAGAGGACGGCGAAACGCTATCGTTTGGTTTTCGGTCTGGATATTGGAGCTTTGACGGGAAGCGGCTAGTCGGAACAATCCCGGAGCTCGACCTTGCGGTGATCTACAGTCCGAGCCCGGAGCCCGGAGAGCCGCAGCTGCGATACACGGAGACTCTCGGGCCGGTTTTCGGGCCGATCAAATCGAGAAAGGGCAAGCTTGCCGTGCATTTGCAGTACGACGGGTTTTTCTTGCGCATCTACGATTACGAGAAAGCCGAAATTCTGCACACGGTGAGCTATTACGACGGCTATGCGCTGGTCGACGTTGCGATCTCAAATCGATATTTTGCGGGCCTTTGGTTTCGGCAGACTTCAGCGAATGATTATGTGGTCTGCATCTACAGCCTTGCGACCGGGGAGCTGCTCGACGAGTCGACTGTTATCAGCGCCAACGGAATCGCAATGACTGATGCGTATCTTGTGGCGATGGACGCAGACGGCCAGCCAGGTACCGCAGGCGGGTGCGACATCTGGCGAATCGAGGACGGAGACCTCGTGCGCGCAGGGTTCGCATACCCGCTGGCGCGAAACAGCACATTAGGGGACGGCGCAGCGGGCAATTGACGCGTCACGACTGCACGCAAAAGTGCACGCAGGAATGCAAAAGCCGCGCAACGGCGCGGCTTTTTGGTTTGCATTCTTCCCGCTGAACTATGACGAGGACTCGGGGACGCGCATTCTAGCGCACTTCCAGAAACGGCGCGACCCGCGCCGGATTCGCTGCTTTTCCGCTTGCCGGCTTGCTGCATGCTGCTGCACACTCCCGCGCTCAGATGCACGGCACAGTGCACGCATTTTGCACATCGGGTGCACGCAGCGGGGGGGAGCATGGCGACGATCATCAAGCAGCGCGGGCGCTGGCGGGCGCAAGTCCGTCGCGTGGGCGAAAAGTCTACCAGCAAGACGTTTTCGAGCAAAGCCGAGGCCGTGGCATGGGCTCGGCAAATCGAGGGCGCGATGGATGCCGGCACGCACCGGCCGCGGGCGGTGGTCACGGTCGCGGAGGTGATCCAGGCGTACCGAGACTTGCGCGCGCGTTCGGGCCGGCCGGTCGCGGACACGGCAAACGAGCACTATCAGCTGCGCCTGCTCGATGCCGGCCTGGGGCAGAAGCGCGCGGAGTCGCTGACCGTATGCGACTTGGTGCAGTACGCGCAGGATCGGCGCGCCGAGGGCGCCGGTCCCTACACGATCAACACGGACGTGGGCCGGCTGGGGACGGTGCTGCGGCACACCGCGGCGGTGCTCGGGCTGGCGGTGCCGGATGTGGTCGGGGCTGCGCGCCCGACGCTGCACCACCTGGGGCTGATCGGCGGGGGTGGCAAGCGCGAGCGCCGGCCGACCGATGACGAGCTCGACCGGATCGCTGAGTACGCGCGCCAGGCGGCGCATCGGTCCGCGCTGTGGGCGGCGATGCCGGACATGATCGACGTGGCGGTGCAAACCGCGCTGCGGCGCGGGGAGTTGCTGCGCATCCGGTGGGAGGATGTAGATGCGGCGCGGCGACTGGTGCTGGTGCGCGACCGGAAAGACCCGCGGCGCAAGGACGGCAACGATCAGTGGGTGCCGCTGGTGGGGGATGCGCTGGAGGTGATCCAGCGGCAGCCGCGCGGAACCCGGCCGGAGACGTTGCCGGTAACCGGCTGGACCGCCAGGGCCAGTCCGGTTGACTGGCGTGTTAGGGCGTTGCTGCCGAAGCGTGACCATGTTTGCGTGTTACAAAATAGTGCTTGCGCTCAATGGTTGATGTGCTACAGTAACCACATCGCAACACACAACCCGGAGCCCACACCATGAACGCATACGCCACTATCGAATTCCTCTCCAACACCACCACCAATGGCCGCACGGTTCGCCGTGCCCTGGTGGACCTCTCCACCGCTACCGGGCAATGGCTCGGTTCCTTTTCCGTTCTCGGGTTCACCACCCAACAACTCAAGGACCGGGCCTACATGGAGGCCGACCTCAACCTCACCCACAAGGGTTACACCCTTCAATCCATTCGGGAGGCCGCGTGAGCGGCTTTGCCGCCTTCGCGGCGGCATGCCAAAGTTGCGAGCGCCCGAACATCGAGCGCCGGCCTGGCAACGCGCTGAACGTGGAGATTGGCACGCCTCACCCGCGCTGCTTGCTGAAGCCGCCAGATGGGCGCGGCGTTACCTGCGACGGCGGGACGCTCGACTACCTGCGAAGTGGCGGCAGTGTTCTCGCCTACGGCTTGTGTGAGGCTGCGACATGCCCGAAGTGAACAAAGGTGGCCGCCCCCCAGCCCCGCCCGGCCTGCGCCGGGTAAACGTGCCGCTACGCTTGCCGGAATGGCTGGTGCAGTGGATGGCAGAGCAGGCCGAGACGCCTGCTGAGTTGATCGAAGCCGCACTGCTGAAGGCGCACAAGCTGCGCCCGCCGCGTGCGCCCTAACTTCCCGTTCGGGGAGTCGCTGCTCTCGAAGTACTGGCTAGAGGCGTGTCGGGCGCTGTCGATCCCGGATTTGCACTGGCACGACCTGCGCCATGAGGCGGCAAGCCGGATGATCGAGGCGGGGTGGTCGGCGCACGAGGTGCGGGTGGTGACGGGGCATGCTTCGTCGCAGCACCTCGATCGATACGTCAATCTCGATCCGGCGGACGTGGCGCGGAAGCCGATTTGATGCGAAACAGCTCCCACAGCCCAGGGTGCATGCGGCGCATGCTTGGGCCCTCCGACTGCTCCCACTGCTGCCAGTTTCGCAGGCTGGCATGCACCAGCCCGGCAGCTTGCGCCTGGGTGAGTCCGGCAGCCTCGCGGGCGGCGCGGATCTCACATGGGGAAGGGTTGCGCGCCGTGCGGCCGGCGTTGCGATTGGGGTGGTTACTCATCCACTTCGTCGTCGTCAGGATAGGCTCTGTTGAGCATGGCAATGCGCTCGCCCCCAGCGCGGCGGCGGCCTGGCACTGGGTGTAGGCCATGTCAGCGGGGGTCATTGCTCAGGCCTCGGCGGGCGGCTGTCACGACCTGCCGCGTAGCCGGTCGTGTAGGCGGTGAGCAGCAACTCGCGCAGTTGCTCGGGCGTCATCACCTGCACGCCGCCGTCAGGCCATCGATAGCGGGCGAGGAATTCCGATGCAGCCTCGTGCATCACGCGGCGCCAGTTGCGTTGAGGATGATTTGTCATTACGCTCTCCTTGTTCCTCGCATTAGCGGGGATGGCCCGTGTTCGGCTTCGTTGCTGAATGTTGTGGTGAGTACGTTCCCCGCATCAGCGGGGATGAAGGCCCGGATCGAGCAATCGATCCGGGCCTTTCTTATTATTCCTGTTCGCGACGGATGACGTACTCGATACACGCATCAACGTCATAGAGGCCGGCGTCGAGCATGTAGGAGCATGCCATTCGCGCGATGCGCATTTCATGATCCTGCGCGATCCGCTTGCGAAGCTTGCTTGTCCCATCCACAGTGATGTTGAAGTTTTCGCCCTTATACTCGACGATCCGAACATCTTCCGCGCGGGCCAGCTTGCTGATGTCAATTGCGGTCATTTTCATCTCCTGGCCCCTGTACCGCGAGGCGCCGGTTTGGCTGTGTGCCGTGCTTCCTTGATTTGAATTATACACGAACGTTGTTCGCATGCAAGCACTTTTCACGCAGCTTGCGCGGCCGTTCTGATCCGTTCCAGGTACTCGGCCACGTCCTGCGCCGCGAACAGGGGCGTCTTGCCGCGCAGGATCACGGGGATTCCGAGCCTGCGCCGCTGGTTGCGCAGCGTGCCAGGGGCGAGGTGCAGCACTTCGCCGAGTTGTGCTTCGGTGAGGAGCGGGCCGTAGCGGTCGAGGAGGTGGGCGTGGGTTAGCAGTGTCATCTAGGCCTCCAGTGCCCGCAGCTCGCGGGCGTTGAATGTCATCAGTTCGGGCACGTTCGCGCGCGCCAGCGCGGCGGCCAGCGGCGGGCTCACGCTGTTGCCGCACATGCGCACCTGGGCGCGCTTGGGCAGGGGCTTGCCGTTGATCACCGGGGCGATCTGGTACGACTCGGGGAAGCCCTGGGCGCGGTAGAGCTCGCGCGGCTCGAGCATGCGCATGCCGATGTCGGCGATGCGGTATTGCTGCTGCTCGACCGTGACCAGGCCGAAGCGGTCGACGGTGGGGATGGTGTGCAGCGGGTCGCCGATGTGCTGGTCCTGCCCGCCCTCGCCGTAGTACTTGGTCAGGAACGCGCACACCAGGGCGTGGTGGTCCTGGGTGGTGACCGTGTGCATGGGCTCGGTCAGCGGTGCGCCCGGGCCGGTGTAGTTGCCACCGAAGTGCTTGGCGAGGAATGCGGTGATGAGGGCGTGCTTCTGGCTGCCGACGAGCGTTCCAATCGGCTTGTGCAGGTCGAGCGCCCGCGGCGCCTGGCCTGCGCGCTCGCCGTAGCCGGTCTGAACCATCGTCGGTGCCGCCAGCCCATCTGCAGTCTCGACCATGAACGGCCGCTTGGCCTCGATCACATACCGCTGCACCCCGCGCGCAATGCGCCGCATCGTGGCCTCGGCGAGCGGGCGATCGCGGTCGAAGATGCTCGGTATGGGGATGGCCCATTCGATGCACTCGGCGGCCGTGCGCCATGGCTTGAGCGCGCGCGACTTGACGCCGGTCGAGCCCGGGGCACCGTGCGTCGGCGCTGGCCAGACGATCGGCTTGCCGTCGCAACGCGCGATGAGGAACAGCCGCTTGCGCGTGGTCGGGGCGCCGTAGTCGCAAGCGCGCAGCTCGCGCCACTCGACGGCGTAGCCTTGCTCCTGCAGCTGGTGGACGAAGGCCCGGAACGTGTCGCCGCGGCGGGCCGGGCAGGGCGTGCCGTCGTCGCGCAGCGGCCCCCACGTCTGGAACTCTTCGACGTTCTCGAGGATGATCACCCGCGGGCGCACGAGCGCGGCCCACCGCACGGCCACCCATGCCAGGCCCCGGATGCGCTTGTCGCGCGGCTTACCGCCCTTGGCTTTGCTGAAGTGCTTGCAGTCGGGGCTGAACCAGGCAAGCCCGACCGGGCGGCCCTGCGTGACGGCCAGCGGGTCGATGTCCCAGACGCTTTCGCAGTGGTGCTCGGTCTGCGGGTGATTTTGCGTGTGCATGGCCACGGCCTCGGGGTCGTGGTTGATTGCGATGTCGACGTGCCGACCGAGCGCAAGCTCGATGCCTGTCGAAGCGCCGCCACCGCCGGCGAAGTTGTCGACGAGGAGCTCGCGCGAGAGGTCGAGGAGGAATTGGTCGCGGATCATGCGGCCTCCAGCTGAATCACCTTGTTCGGCGCTGCAGCCCAGCCGCGTACCTCCGTTGTCGTGAACTTCCCGGCGTCGGTGATGTTGGTGGTGTAACCCTGGAAGTTCGCGCAGTGGTAGGCCTTGTGCTCCTCGTGCCACACCACGAACAGGCGTTCTCCGCGCGGAAAGATCAGATCCCGAATCGTCGTCGCGCGCTCGAAATCCATGGCCTTGATCGCCTTCGAGAGTTTGTCCTCGAGGCGC
>ERZ650311.383-NODE-383-length-28906-cov-6.551211_pt1 | contig 28906 bp, 26 predicted proteins | sample MGYA00376247_ERZ650311 | MGnify/ENA primary metagenome ERZ650311 (study PRJEB26733, sample SAMN07839324) | wastewater metagenome | biome: small river; feature: stream; material: water | place: USA: North Carolina | collected 2016-07-28 ...
CACACCATTGTAGGTGAAGCGCCCCGGGGGAGGAGCAGATACGATAGGAGAGGGAACAGTTAGCTCTAGCATGATGCTAGCGTATAGAACGGCTAGCACGATGTCGTCATGAGATCCTTCGGGGGCGCCATAGATAAGGCCATTCCTATTGCCGCCCATAGGCTTAGAGCGGAAGCTGACAAACTGTTCTCGCAGGGCGGGGACATTCATTAGCTTCCACTCGCTCGACTGAAACAGCCGCCGCATTCTAGTAACGTAAGCACCCTTGTCGTGGACTCCACCATAAGTTAGCTTCACGTCCATGTAGGCTGCCCCGTACTTCTTGGGGAGCAGGGTAGACCCCATGTAGGCACCTACGCCCTGGCCGTCACCTACGATCATGGCCTTGTTATACCGGCGGTGGAGTTGGTCTAGGTGGGCGATCTGGGTGTCATAGTCCAGGTTCAGGGGCTCAACCCTTAGGGCTACCTGTTCCTTGGTATGACGGTCTAGCACGGCAGATACAGAGTTGTCCCCGATTAGGCCCCAGTCCTGGCCGATGATGTATAGGTGCCCGGGTTCAGGGTCCTTGCCGATGAACAAGGTACCATCATCTTCGATGCGGAGAATAGGAATGCTAATCACCGCATCCACGTTCTCGAACACCGCACCAACAGAGCTAACGAACACCCCGTCTAGTTCCTCCATCTCCTCTACCGTCTTAGTCTCGGGGGCAAGACGTGAGCGGAGGGCTAGGCGCTCCCTCATCATGACCACGGGATCGTTCCAAGGCGCTGACTCAGAGGGACAGTTAAAGCTAACGTAGCCAGCCTCGCCTGCCATGCCGCGATCATAGACTTCCTTGAACCACTCGAAGCCCATACCTCCACGCTTAGGGGTGCCGGTGATTAGCTTCTTAGCGTTGCGGCCATATCCCATAGGCCATACGGCGGCCTTGACTCCAGAGCAAATGAAGCCAGCCTCGTCGATGCAGATGCGGTCTAGCCTGGGGCCGCGAAGGTTATCTACCGACGAAGGATCGCCCGACCAGAAGAAGACCTCCCAGCCAACCTTATTCATCCCCCAGGGACGAAGCTTGATATACCGGAACTGGTCCTTGTTCTTGGTATCTAGAACTAGACCAGCAGCCTCCCACCGGGCAAGCCATTCCTGATAACGCTCCTCTACCTTAGCATGTGTCTGGGCAATATAGCCAGCCACATACTTACGAGTAAATCGGCTGGACTCTTCTTCTAGCAGGAATAGGTGGGTCGCCGTGTTGTGGGTGGGTATGTACTGCTTGCCCGCCAGGAACAGGCCAGTAGGGGAGCTAACTTGAATACACCTTACGGGGACAGACTCGACCGGGACTACAGAAAGAATCTCGCGCTTATCAATTAGCAGGCCGCCCGGCGTTCTGGTAACAGGAACGAATAGGCGGTGGACGCCATCCCCTCCAATGACGCCCGCTATGTTCTGAGTCTCCATTACCACATGATCGTCAGACACGTCGCATACCGTCCACAGGTGCTCAGAATCTGCTACGAGAGACGAGCCATCAGAGAACTCAACCCGATAGCACTGTAGGCCGTACTTAACCGGGTGGGCAAACTCTACGACACAGGTATTGCCGTCCTGGTCGAATAGGGTATCCCCCGGAACCAGGTCTCCCATAGTCTTCCACCCATCCGGGGTAGGGATGGGGGTATCTAGGGCGAGACACTTCCCAGCCGAGCGCCCACACACAAGAGTTGTGGTGTCCGTGGTAAGGGCAGTCCTAATCCATAGGTCCTGCCCCCCGGGATAGAGAACGGTTCCCTTATGGGGAGTAGATAGGGATCGAATGGGCTTGGTCAAGGTACTTCAATTGTACTACCGACTGACCTTATTTGCATTTCTCTTCTTGACAGCATCGAGAGCTTCCTCTTGTTCCTTACGATTGATGGCAATAAGGTGCTCAAGATAGCGTAGTCGCTCCTTCTGCTCCTCTAGTTCTCGCTCAGAGACAGGCTGAACCTTAGTCTTGGCTGACATTTTTGACCTCTTCCTTAAGTGCAACAAGGGCGGCGGTATTCTCTGTTAGCGCCCTAATGGCCAGGCTAGTCAGAGACACAACCTCCGTATGCATACTCTTGATACTTTCTGCGTTGATATTGCTAGCTGAGATTGCAGTCTTGACTAGCCACACCATACCCCCAGAGATAGCAACCGCAAGCCCAATTGCCGCCTCTAGTGGAATCGTGAAGTCTGCCGCAAGCACTAGCATTGCTAGAAGTCCCATGTTATCTCCCCCGTCGTCTGGCCTGAATACGTGAAATCGTATTCTTGCGGATTGTTGCTAGCTCTTCCTGAGAAAATGCAGGGTTCATGCTGTACCCCTGTAGCTCCTCAGAAAGCCACTGGTTTCTCTCACGCAGCGGCAGATTAGCGTCGAGGTCGAAGAAGTCCCTTACGATCCGCTCGACTACTTCGTCTACTTGGGGCTTACCCAGGGTATCGGTAGGTAGCTGTAGGCGGCGCAGTAGCTCAATGCGGACTTCCTTCTGACTCTCGGGGGGAATATCCTTGAGGCGGGCCTTGATCCAGGCGGCCTCGTCCTTGGGCTTGACCTGACCATAGGCCGTTACCAGCCCATCGACGATATCACCCGGATCCTGAGACAGGGGTACGGTGCCGTCTGAGGCGGGCTGGTCACCAGAGGCTTCCCAGCGGGCAACCCTAGAGCGGACCTCCCTGTTAATCAGGCCCATCTTGCGATCCCTATCGGGGTCATCGCCTAGGCTGTCGGCGTAAGCCTTAAGGCTGTTCTCGATGATGGCCTGTCTCTTCTCGGGATCTGCGTCCTTGGCCTTCTTGATGATGCGGTTAGCCTGGTCGAAGACCTTGTACATCTGCTTCTTCCTGGCCTCAATATCATCTGCGCTTAGTCCACGATAGGACTTGGTAAAGGGGTCGAAGACATGGCCCACGGACCTAAGAGTAAGCCCTAGGACGTCCCCGAGACTATCAATATCCCCTGTTTCCTCTGAAGCCTTGACGACAGAGTGTATTAGAGAGTTGGTCTCTGTAGCTGCGTCTGCTAGCGTCCTCATTGAGGGGTTGAAGAAAGTAGCGCCATCCTTAGAGGAGGCCCCGGTTCCTACTAGCGTCATCTCTACGGCAGGCCCAGTCACAACATGGGAAACTCTTCCAAGAACGGCAGCGGCCATATCCTCAATCGTATCCGGCCAACTTCCGTGGGGATAACCCTTGCCCGTAACCTTCTCCATGGCAGCCCTTGTTCCCGTGTACGAGCCCATCTGCCAGCCACCCATTAATCTGGCGGGCCAGTTAGCATACTGGGGACGACCGTCCTTCTCGCCAGAGTAGAAGGACCCGAAGGGGATCCCATCGGGGAACATCTTTCCCGTCTTATGGAGGTTCCAGGCTGCGGCGGTAGCGGTAGCTATCGCCACCATTCTGGCCATCGTTCCGAGCCTTCTCTTGAACTCGATAACATCTACGGGGTCGAACTTACCAGTCTTGGCCTTACTGGCTAGAGCCTTTATTCCAGCGGCCATGACTCCTGCGGGGGAGACCTTCCAGGCATTACTAGTCATTGTCTTAGCGGCTACGGCAAAGGGCTGAACCTGGTGGGTTCTGATGATCTTTGTTAGCTGATCCATCGTCCTCTGGTTGTAGTTGCCAGCCTGTAGAACCTCGCGGCGCTTGATCTCAAGCTCCTGGGTGGGGGTAAGAGGATTATCCTTGTGCTTGGAGTTGTACTTCTGAATCCTGGCCTCAGCCTTATCTAGGAGAAGCTCTCTCACCGCCAAGTCGGCGTGATTAAGGGCCCAGTTTCCTAGACCCTCGATGTTCAGCTTGATACCAGCCTTCTCTGTTAGGGCAGAGGGGATGGGCAATTGTCCAAGAACCTTCTCTACCTTACTAGCAACTGTGATGGGAGGCTTCTCACCAGGCTTGAGTACCTCGCCGGGCAGAAGGTCGCGTTCGCGGGCCTCGTGCTTATGGGGCTCTCTAGACGCCCCTACGTCAGCTAGGCGCTTCTGGAGCTTGTTTCTAGCCTCAGCATTATTGGCAAGTTCTCTAGCCCTAATGGTCAGGGCGTGTAGAACACGAATGGGTGCGGCCTTAAATCCTTCTGCCGTGATGTTCATTCCATGAAATACAGAGTCCAGGATGCCCTTAGTCTGTACCCAGGTACTTGCAGTAGATAGTGCGCCACCAAGCCCCTTAGCCCTCTCTACCACATGAAGATCGGCCAGATGCTGAAGCTCGCTAGCAACGCTGGGCTTAACCCAGAAGGTCTCCCCGGGAATGTTTCCGCCGGGACCCCTGTCTAGATAGAGGGTGGGGATCTTTCGTCCCTCGTCCATCGTAATTCTCATGCGGTCCCAACCCTTAACAGAGTCGGGGGTCTTCTGGTTCTCTGCGTCACTCTTCTTAGGATCTGCGCGGAGAGCGACCGCTGAACCCTCCCTTTCCATCGCCGAGACGACCCTGAATATGGAAAAGTCTGCTGCCGTATCCATAAGCTTGGAAACTATCTCGAAAACGTCGCCACCAGCCTTGGTGGGATCGATGCTGACATGAGAGCGTCTGGAAAGGATAGATCTAATCTTGTCGGTACCACCCTTAGAGAGTCTTCTTCCAATGTTCTCCAAGAAGTTCTTGGTGTTAATGTCCATTTTCTTGGTGTCGAATAGGGGGAGGGGCTGATCGTTAATGACAATGCCAGCCTCGGCAAGGTGGTCTTTGTACCACTGAGGGAGTTTGGGCAGATGTTCTCCCATTGCGTCCTCTACCTTATCGAGAGCGCTCCTAAGATCGTTCTCGGAGAAGGCTTCACCCTTGAGCTGAAGCAGCTCCTTCTCGGCCTCCGCTTTATGCTTAGCCGTAGAGGCCTTGACCGCCTCCTCGTAAGCCGTAGGAACGCGCATCTCTCCTACGCCACCGGCAGGCATGTGATACCAGTCCTGCGAGCCAGGAACCTGGGACTTGTTCAGGGTGCCCTTGCTCTTCTCGTAGGCCTCAGATGCCCGACGCATATTCTCTAGACCCCGGCCAGGGAACCACTCAAGGGTAGCCCGACCAAGACGGAATGCATCCTTGCCCCTCTCCTTGATCCAGGCTAGGGCAGGGCCGATATCGGGAACAAGTGCGATGCCTCGCTCGCCCGTCTTAGACTTACGAGCCCTAGGGCCAAACCGCTCATTAGCAATATCCCGAATACGTTCGGGAGTCATGATCTCAAGGCGATCCATCTCGGCGGGAGTCAGCCTGCGGCCTAGAGAGTCCTCAACCTGGGCTCTAGCGTCCTGGTGGATCTTGACGGTACGGTCGTAGAAGTCCTTAGCCTCGGGGACAACCTCGGGCTTCGGGGCCTCTACGACAGGCTCGGGAGCGCGGGCTAGAGACTCTCTGCTAACAGAAATGCGCTCACCCTTGTCGGTGACAACATCGACAATCTTCTTACCGTTCTCTGTGCGGACGGTGCCAGGAACGACATTGCCCTCTACCCCGCCCTCTGCAACAACGCGGGGACCTACCCTTGTGCCCTCAAGGGGATTGGGTAGTTCGGGGGACTTAGGCTTAGCGGGAGACTCCTTAATGGCCCGATCATATAGGGCACCAGCCTCTACGGCTGATAGGTGAGCGGGATGGCTTGCATCTACATTGGTAGAAGTCAGGGCCTCTACGGCTAGATTGCGGTCTACCCCGTTCTCTACCAGCTTCTTAGCTGTACTCAGCTTGGCCTCGAAGTCGTCTAGGCCACTAATGGCCGACTTGCCAGCGTCAGCAGCCATATCCAGCCGCTCGATGCGGGCGGCAATCACCGCATCCGTGTCCTTGGGATCTACGGGAGTGGAGGCAGGCTCTACCTTGTCGGGGATCTTAGCGGCACCTTCCCGGGGGATGTAGGGATGGATTCTCTCTACCTCTGCGGGCGTGAAGGTGCGAGTCCCCTCTGCCGTATCAACAGCAATAGCACCATCTTCTCTCTTACCAGATAGCTTACCCTCAACAATCTCCCCATTAGTAGCACGGACGGTGATGTCCTGGCCCGGGGTGATCTTGTCTACAGTTAGCGTGCGGGGACTACCGGGGCGTTCGGGAGCCTTTCTGCGCTCGACGGGAGCAGCCACAGCCTCGGGGGCAGGCATAGCCTTAGACGCCTCAACGGCAGCCTTAACAGCCTCCGCCTTGGCTTCCTGGGGAGTACGGCCGGAGTTGAGAGCAGCCTTCTCAGCCGCCTCAAACGCCACCATACTAACCTCGGGAGTCTTAGGAGCCTCTACCTTAGGGGCCTCTACTAGATCCTTAGGCTTGCGGGCGGTTGCTGCGCCACCAGCAAGACCAAAGACCACACCCTGGAGACCAGCCTGTAGGGCTGTTGCCGGGTCGATGTCGTTAACGATCTGGTCGGCTCCGGCGAACGCTAGCCCGCTGGACATAGCCTTGCCAACATAGTCAACGAACTTAGACTTCTCAGCAGAAGGGAGCTTGGCGAACCACGACTCCATGGGCTGAGATAGGCGACCGGCAGTATAGCCAAAGGCCGCAAGGTGTAGAGCGCCCTTAAGCTTCTCGTCGATCTCGCCGGGAGTAGAGACGCCACCGTACAAGGCCATAGACAGTGTATGTCCAAGCTTAGCGGCCTTAGCCTCTGCCGCAGCCGCACTTAGACCAGCCTTAACCAGCCCAGCCTTGGAGGCTACCGTGAACGCCTTAGACGCTGCGCCCATGGGCAGACCGGCAGCTGCCATTCCAGCCGTCTCGATACCAAACTTGACGATACCAGGGGCTTCCTCGACAGCCTTGTCGATCTGCTCCTGGGTCTTCTCGCTAACAGCATATCCCTTAGTCAGGTTGCCGGTTAGACCGCCGATGACGCTCTGTAGAGCCCCCATCCATAGGCGCTCTGTACGCACTTCGTCTAGGGCCTTCTTATCCTCTTCCGAGGCCTTGGCAAGATAGGCGCGGGCCTTCTCACCATTGGGAAAGGCTACGTCAGCAGCAGGCACCATCTGGGCAGTACCGTTGGCATTAGCCCCTCTTGCGGCGAACTTGGGCCCAGTGTTGCGCTTAGCGAAGATGTACTTGGCCTCAGCGATATCTAGCTGATCCTGCATCTTGCTAGCGTCTGCGCTAGTCTTGGCTGTCGGGAACTTATCCGACCACACCTCATCTACCTTCTTCTGGTACCAGCCCTGGGGGTTCTGGAGCCAGTCGATAGTCTCCGAGGGTAGACCCCGAGCCACAAGCTGCTTGCGGATAGAGTCCTTCTCTTCCTGGCTAGAGGCATTAGCCAGCCTATCCATTAGCTCGCTGCGGGTCGTGTAGTCGTTAAGGTTGCTGGATACGGCGGGCTTGCCGTCCTTATCGGTATAGGTCGATGCAAGGATATTCTTCCTGAAGCTATCGCTAGCCTCCTTCGGATACATCACCGACTTGCCCCAACCAACCGCCCCAACCCGGCGAAGGATAGCGTCCTTCTCCTGGAACTGGGGAGGATTGGCCATACTAATGGGGCTCATTGCGCCAGAGTTAACGTCGATAACCCCAGCCCGCATCTTGTCCTCATCTGTCGCAGTAGCCATAGGCTCCTGGGCAGGGAGGGTGATATCCGCTACCGGCTCGGGTAGGGTTTCGGGGGGCAAGTTAGCGTCAAGGGCTAGCTGCCGCTGCTTGTTGGCCTCCAAGACGGAGGGATCATCCAACGAAGGTGCCCCTCCTAGGCCGATGGAGCCTAGGAAGTCGTCTACCGGGGCGTTGTCCTTGGGCTTCTCTAAGGAGCCAAGGAACTCTTCGACGGGATCGGGCATTAGCGAATTCTCCCTGACGCCCTCAGACGGGCAGCAGCTTCAGCCTTCTGATCGGGCACTAGCGACGACCACTTAGCATACTGATCATCAGATAGCGTTGATAGATACTGTTCTAGGGTAGGTAGAGTCTTAGCCTTGGGCGCAGTACCTGACATTCTACTCTGAGATACCGCTCCAGCTGCTTCTTCTAGAGCCTTGCCGGTATGCTTCAACCCATTTCTCTTAAGAATCCGCTGTAGGGTAGCTACTCCTTCAGGGGTATTAACGTCCACCGTGTCCGGGAATGCACCAACGACCTTCTCTTGGATAATCTCAATCGTTCGAGGAGATAGAACCCGCCCGGCCTGATGGTCGGCTAGGGCCTTGTAGGCTTCCTGCGATGCCTTACGAGCCTTAGCGACCTTAATCTCTAGAGGCTTGATAACGCCTTCGGGGGCGAAGGACTTGCGGGCACTCCCGAGCTCAGACTCGGCATCAGACTCAGCAGACTTAACGGCCGCTAGCTGGCGCTGTAGTTCGGTCTCGGTAGCCTTGAAGTTGGCCTCGTCCTCTGTCTCCTCTACCGTCTTCATAGAGCCAGAGAAGCCCTTGGCGCGGAGGGCTGCATCCTCTGCCATCTTGCGCTTGGCCGCATCCTCTCCAGACTCGGGTCCAGTAGCCTTAGGGGCTAGGGGTGCAAGAGCAGGGTTGTTCTTAGAGGCCATACCAAAGTACTCGTCGATCCGCTTCTCGTAGTCGTTGAGGGTAGCGTCCTCGGGCATATCCCAGATAAGGCGCTGGAGCTTGATAGTATCCTCGCCATGGTCCTCGGGGTTAATGCCCATACTTCTCATACGGGAGTAGGTGGCGTTAACTACGTCGTTTTTGCGCCGAGTGTCCTTGTCCTCTGCCGCCTTGCGCTCGGCAATAGACTTACCGGAAGCCTCGATGGCACCCTTAGAGGTGGCAGGAAACTTGCGATCCATGATGTTAGCGATATCGGCCTTGAAGGTCGAGAAGCCAGTCCGGGGGCTAGGATAGGACTGCATACGCTTCGTCAGGCTCTCCATGAACTTAGGATCATCGATCCCACGGTCCATAGCCTCCTGCTGAGCGTAGGCCATTAGGTCGTTCAGGGCTTCCTGATCTTCCATCTTGGTCTTACGAAGGTTACGCTCCTCTGTGATCTTGGACTCAAGTACCTTGGAGTCAGCAAGTAGGCGCGCTCTCTTGTCCGCCAGACGAGCGGCGGCGTTGAGTAGCTCAGTCTGAGCCCCGCCAACCTTACCCTTACCCTGGCCTAGGCGCTTAGTTACCTGACCAAGTAGAAGGTCGGTGTCCTTAAGGTTCGCTACTACCGTCTCCAGATCCGTCTCAAGGGGAGACTTGTATACCTCGGGACTAGCTAGAGGCGACATGGGGGCAGAGCTCTGGCCCATATCCTCTAGGGAGAACTTAAAGGGTGACCCTTCGGTCTTGGGTGTGGACCCAGGAAGTTCACGAGGAGCCGGGGGAGGCGGAGGAGCAGGCATCTTGGGGATGGGTGCCGGGGCAGGATAGCGGAAGCCATCCGGCGTCTTGACCCACCATAGTTCTCCGGGCTGCTTCTGGCCCTGGAACATGGGATCATCCGTATTAGCCATATCCTCTTCTGTGACACGGCGCTCGTAGACAGCTCCACCCTCACCGGCAGGCATACCAGCGATCTTCTCGGGATTATCAAGAACACCTCCGATGCGCTCTGTGGGAGAGATGGTATCCGGGCTCTCGCCCAGCTGGCCGGGGGTATAGCCCCTGAACAGGTTCCCAAGCTGGCGCTCTAGCTCAGCCGAGTGCTTGCCCAGGTTCTCCTTCACCATCTGGTATTCCTGCTGAACCTTGGGATCTACCTCCCCACCAAGCTTGCCAGCAATCTCGAAGGCGGTCTCGTACTGGCTAACCTGATCACGCTCTGAGTCAACGAGCTTGCCCAGGAATTCTGCATTCTTGAGGGTGTCGTCCCGGGCCCGATCAGCCTTCTTGTCCAGAAGCTCCCGGTCCTTCTCGACCTGCGTACGACAGTCCTTACAAGCCTTATCCCGCCGCTCACCGGCTACACCAAGTAGATTGCCGATGCCCTTACCAAGACCTGCGAAACCTTCGCCAAGGAGCTGGCCCACCATTGCGGTGTACTTAGCTGCATCTCCTGTTAGCTGGTAATCGAAGGGGCGTAGGCGAGTACCTTCCTCTCGTAGATTGTTGCTGGCCATTATGTCATCTCCTAGTTGCTAACCATGTTTATGGGGCAAGATAGTTAGCGATTATAGGAAGCTGCCAATCCCGCCGAGGATGCCACCAATACCGTTCATGATGCCCGCAGTCTTGCCAGCATTAGCCGCGTCCTTAGCCGCGTTATACCCCATCTGGTTATCAAGACGGGACAGGTTCATACCAGATAGCATCTGGAGGAAGTCGCTAACCTGCATAGCAACCGGGCGGTTGATAAGGCTGGTTAGGTCAGTCATACGGTCGTACTGGTTCAGGCGGTCTGTTGCATCTGCCGTACTCTTCTGGATAAGAAGGTCCCGGCGACTACCGACAAGAGAGGCTAGGCGCTGTGCCTCGGCATCTGCCGCTAGGCCACCAGCAAAGCCGCTAGCACCAGTAAGGCCGTTAGCACCTAGCATAGAGCGTAGGTTGCCAATAGTCTTCTTGAATGCCGCGCCGGAGGTATCTACCCCCTTGCTGAACATACGGTCGATGTCGGCCTGGGAAAGGGTAGGTACGTTCGCGGCGTCAATAGCGCCCCGAAGAGTATCCTCAGCCTTAGTACCCCGGCGCTCCTCTTCCTTTGCCAGGCGCTCTGCCTCTGAACCAGCCTGCTTCAGGGACTCCTGAAGGGCATCGTTAATCCAGTCGGTCTTAGTCTCGCGGGCAGCTTTTGCAAATTTTCCACCCCAGATAGGCTTGAAGAGTGCGTCCTGATCTAGCTCGGGGTTGGTCTGGTTCGGGTCGGGCATGGGAAGCTCCTGCTGGTGTAGTGCAGTTGTAGGGATTATAGCGTGACCTCTGGATTTGGCCAGTGCTATCTATACCTTAAACCGCTCCTGTAAAGATGGTGTCGAATTGGACGGTGATGCCGCTGAGGTCCTGGGAGGGGCGACCATTCTGCTGGTATTGTACCTCTAGGATGTCGTCTGCAAGCAGGACCCGGTTGATATCCTTGGCTCCAGTTAGGGAGAAGGGCTTCCCAGCGCTGATAATGTTGCTCTGGGAGCTGTATGTCCCTAGGACCGAGCTTGAGGACCCCCGTCTAATGGCGGCCGAGATAGTAAAGTACGGGCCGGTAGTCTGCTGGGGGACTCCAGTAGACGACAGGATCCTAGCCCGGCGAAGGCTAAACCCAGGATAGGCCGGTGACCATACGGTCAGGTACCGGGTGGGTAGGGCGTTGCCTCGATAGTGGATGCTAATAGCCGGGATGGCTGTTTTATGGGCAGTTGCTCCAGCAGGATACTGGGTAGGTAGACCATTAACAGACGAGTATGTAGAGGCTACCGTATAGCCAATCTGGGGGGCAGCCCCTAGCGTACTAGGGAGCCCAAGTGAGGCGCTAGCCCCGCCTACCGCTACAGCCCTAATGGTGGGATTGGCAGTCCCGCATAGATAGCAGAGGAAGTATAGGTCCCCCTCCACTAGATTGAGGGCAAGTCCAGTTAGAGCCTTGGCCCCGGTTGCGGCGGATACGGCAAACTCTCCGCAGTCCTTTACTAGCGCATAGGGGTAGAAGGCCCCGTCGGAGGTCTTGCTAGCCGAGTATAGGCCGACTCTAGCCTTACCGTTGGCGCCAGATACCGTCGTTACCTCGAAGGCGATACCCTCGATGGTATATGAATTAGCGACGAAGGGCACGGCGATAAAGGTATCTACAGCCGGCTTGGCCGTAGTCAGGGCGGTGGCATTAGCCATTCCAGCCACATACCAGTCCTGGAAGTTAGAGTCATTAGCCTTGTAGTAGTTGTCTAGACCCCAGGTATCTGCTCTCTTACCGGGGATGTTAACCGTGAAGCTGCGCTCCAGGAAGGAGTCCATATTCAACGAGTTAAGGAGAGCCTGGAAGGCCCTAGTAGCTGCCGGGTCCCCCATCTTGGAGGGAATATTGAAGGCTGAACCCATTACTGCCCGCCTCCACCAAGAGGTACGTTAGTCCCGATGTAGGACGAGAAGGACATTAGCACAACCTCCATGCCGGGGGAGATTGAGATGAACCGCTGGACAAGCCTACGGCCCCTGTCCGTACGGTTGGGGAATTCCTTCTCTCCATCCGTGTCGGTCAGATCGCCCCAGTCCGTAGTACCTAGCTTGCGGTTGTTGAACAGGGCGGGCTCGTTATTGTCCACGCCAGCAGCGACATAGATCTGACCTTCTGATGCCTGGGGGTCGAAGGAGACTACGGTTCTATCTAGCCACTTATAGGCTAGGGGGTGACCAAAGTCATACTTGGCCGTCTTAACGTCTAGCAAGATGCCGCCTAGGACGAAGATACCGTTAGCCGGGGCAGTATCCCAGGGATTGGTGACAGTAATCGTAGATGCCGTGTTAGAGGCAATCTTGTTCCTCTGGATGACACCCGAGGTAGAGATATGCAGGACGGGGATGCCTGATAGCCCGTTGTTGCTAGTGGGCATACCGGGCGACCCGGTAAAGGTGGTCGTGTTCGTACCCAGGCTATGAGACGAGAAGGTCTGGACAGGCTCTACACCGAAGCAGCCATCGCAGTTACCGATCTCCAGCTGGAAGATGTTCCCATAGGCGTCGCCGCCAATGGTGACGTGGCTCCCGCTAACCCCAGGCACAGCCGTCATAGCCGTGATTGAGGGTAGGTGATCCATAGTGAAGGCGCCACTCTGGGTGTCATAGACGATCCCATAGTTGTTCTTGGTCTCGCCGTCTAGGGGAACAGCCCAGATGATGCACTTGGTCGAGGGGTTGTAGACGCTAACGATCATCTCGGCTTCGTCGAAGTTAATCCGATCCAGGGTACGCTGAATACCCCGGGGGAAGGTACCAGCGGGGGACGGGGGTTCAGAGATGGACTGAGGATCGCCAGATCCAGTCCACATGTAGATCCCATCCCGCCCTAGCCAGAATAGGGTTCCTTCTACGTCAACCACAGAGCCGCCAGAGAAGCAGCCCATCCCTTCACCGATGTTCTGGAGCCTGAACCCAGACTCGTGATCACCATAGATGCGCCATACCCCGGTCTTAGTCCAGGCGATGAGGCTATCCCAGGCAGCCTTAAGGCCCGAGATACCAGACTGGTCTAGAGAAGTAATGTCCCCAATCTCATTCCCTGAGGGGAAGTTGTTGGGCAGTAGGGGCTCGCTGTAGTAGAGAGAGAAGGGGTTACGCTTGTCCGAGACCGTATAGTTGGCAGCCGTAGCAGTACCAGAGTAGGGCAGACCCAGCTTAACGGTACCGGCAGCCTCATCTACATCTACGATCAGGTACTCGTCAACGTCGCCGCTGACCTGTAGAGTTCTACCAATGCACTTCTCCTTCATGGCCAGAGTTGTGGAGAAGGTAGCGGTATAGCTCTCGTCAACGATGGTGACGGTACCCCGGGTGATGTCGGCAGCCCTTAGGGCGCCTCCGGTCCAGACCGACCCCTTGTAGACAGCGGCATAGCGACCGACCGTGGGAGGACCAGCGGCGTATAGGCGATAGATCGTCTCTTCGTACGGGATTGCCCCTACCCCGACCAGAGTGCCGATATCACTCTCTGTACCCGTATTGAGACTATCGACATAGGGCTCCGAGGTAGCAATAGTCGTATCCTGTACTCGCCATAGGTCTACGCCCCCGGTAGCTGTTCTTAGCTGCCGGAAGTGGGTGGCCCCATATCGGGTCGAGGCGTCTACGAAGTTGGTCTGGTTGATGTTGGTATTATCAGCACTGGTGATAGAAGCTAGCGCGCTTCTACCCGAGAGGGCACCATCACCAGAACGATAGTGCTGATAGGCGTAATCATACTCGCCAGCTGCCGGGGCCGTACCAGTACCGGCAACACCGCCCGCCATCAAAGGGGTGTTAGAGAACGCCATTCTTGCGCCACCAACGTCAACCTTGGAGTTGAACCCGTTACCGATCACGCCAGCAATCGTCGATCTAAAGGTGATGGTACCGGCGCCAGTGTTAATGGCAGATCTCTCCACTAGGTGCTTGGTGTGCCAGTAGGTGCTAGAGTAGAACCCATTCCGGGTCATCTGGTCGGCGTCGTAGTATTCCGTGCCGTTAGTGCCCGTACCCTGGATAAGGGCGTCTAGGTTGTTCAGGGTAGCCGCAATGTTAGCCCCAATCAAGACCTGAGCGGCCGTGAAGGTGGTCGTATTGAGGGTAGTCTTGAAGTAGATGTACTCCGAGAAGGTACCGTCAGGCTGTGCGCCTAGCTGAATACGGTCACCGTCATTGGGGTTGGTAGTGATCGTAAGGACAGACGAGGCCCTTGTCCCAGTGGGGGCTACAGTCTGCGCCGCCTGAGGAGCTAGGATACCGATCCTATAGTGGGCCCCATTAAGGACATGGCGCATTGCCTCAATGCCATGAGAGATAAAGACACTTCGGGTGGAGGGGATCGGGATGGCCGTGTATAGGCCCGTCTCTCGAATAAGGGTAGATAGGGCCGTGCCTAGGGTTAGAGTCACCGCCGACGACGGGGCAGTTAGAGCTCCGACGGTGTTAACTACAGGGTTTCCTAGACTCATGGGGGCTCCGGTTAGCGAAAGCTGATGTGGTCAGGGGCATCGATGGCGGGCCCAGCTGTCGGCATGATCCGGCTCAGGTAGGCAAGACAACCATCATCGGCCCCATCTAGGATGGCCATCACCAAGGTCTTTACGCCCTGGGGAATGAATCCAGATACGGGGATTGTAACCTGCGTCTTGAGAATCGAAATAGCTCCCTGGATGGCAGAGCGTACCAGAGGGCTAGAGATCTTATCGTTTAGGTGGGCGGCTAGCTTGTCCAGGGCATAGGCCGGAACCTTGCCCCCATTCAGTAGGGCCTTGGCGTCGGCCAGATAGCCTCTCATATCCGCTACTTCCTTGTTGGGAGTCTGGGCCTGGACTAGTGCCCTATGAACAGACTGAGAGGTAGCCACCCTTAGAATAGAGGGCCCCTGGTCAATGACAATAGGCAGCAGGGTCTTGCAGCCTCCCATAGTCAGGGGGGCTAGGGCAAGTAGAAGATAGGCTAGAATCTTGCGCATTATGTTAGCGTGCTCTCGTAAACTCTTCCACCAGCCACGATAACCAGCTTTCTCTGATTATTGAGGTTGAGGTTGGGGCAGATGGCCTGGATAGGTACAGGGTGTACAGACAGAGGAGTGGCAGCCATAGTCGGGGAGCCGGTTGTAAGGGCGTGCCTCTCGAAGGGCGACAGGTCCTGAACGTGGCCCTGACTATCTAGCTCCATGTGATAGCAAGCCAGTACGCCTCGGGCATAGGGGTTAATCAGGCGGGTCCAACCATCCTGCTGATCGCTCTTCGCGTAGCTAAACAACCGAAGGAAGTCCATGTTGCCAGTAAAGCGCAAAGCCACGGGCAAGGTCCTACCCACCAATAGAGAGTCGGTTGTATTAGCTAGCGCCCCGCTGGCTAGTGTCCCAGATACAGACGATCCATTAGCCCTTAGGGTAAAGGACGCCGCTGAGTTCTTGACTAGCTGCCATGCGATGATGGTATTAACGGGTAGGCCGGTAATGGCTAGGGTGGTTACTGCCGCTGCGCTGTCTGTAATCTCCGCCACGATACGCCCGCCAGAAGTAGAGTCTACGTAGACGTAGATATCCTTGTTAGCGGCCGTACTGGTACCCCTGGAGAAAACAGACGATTGGGCTGACAGATCGGTAGCCTTGATAAGACCCTCTAGGGTCCACGAGGGCATAGTGTCTAGGTCCCAGATGCGGCTATCGTAGGGGAAGTTCACGTCGTCGTTAGATCCATCGAACGTAGCGCAGTAGGGACCATCCGTAGGGATAGCCTTGGCTAGACGGACCAGCCCAGGACGACGAACACAAGCCCCGGAAGTCACACGAGCATTAGCAAACTCCTCAAATGCAGCTGCCCCAGCTGCACCAGCCTGGGGCTTGGTGGTCTGTAGGCCACTACGGAAGTCCGAGTGGAAGGTTGTGATCCGATTGGGCATGTTGACCTACTAGATTACGGGTTGGCAGGACCGAAAGGACGGTTCCAGAACCCACCCTTGGGGCTATCAAACCTGCGCCGCATACCAACATGAGGACGTACCCGCTGGGTGCTAGCCCAGCATTCCTTGATGAGCATATCTACCTCTGCCTTAGAGGTAATGTCCTTCAAGCCACCCATTCTCTGGGCCATCAGAGCAGCCGCCATAAGGACTACGGGCTCCCTATCCTGGTGGAATACGGGTGTATCCGCCTCGGTTGTTAGCTCGGTCCAGTAGGTTAGGCCGCGCACCTTGACACTATACGTATCATCGGGGACGGGCCATAGACGTAGACGGCGAATGTTAGTGTTGGAGGCTAGGGGCGGGCTCATAGTCCAGTACCGGGGCTTACCCCGGGTCGTGGGAATGGGCATTCCCTGGTCGAACTCCCCCTGCTCTAGCATGGTGGAAGTCCCATACCATCCAGAGGCCAGAAGAGTTACAGAAGCCACCGACTCAAGGGTCGAATCAAGGCTAAACTCGTCAGCATAGATGGTATAGGCCTGGCCAGAACCCGTGTCCTCGTTATAGACCCGATCAAGTGTAATGACTGTAGGGCTAGAGTACGAAAGGATCCTGTACCAGGGTGAAGCACTGGATAGGGCAAACCGACGACCTACCATATCGGAGGTGAAGGTTGTGCCGGACCCGGTGATAGTCGCAGAGTTGTTAGTGACGGTAACCGTCCCAGTCTCATATGCCGGGGCAGTTACTACGAAGAAGTCCTTCTCCCGCTCGGGCCAGGCATAGGCCGTCCAGACCATGCGGGCACCCCAGTTGAGATAGCGCAGTAGCGAGACTCTGAAATCGTCGCTCGGCGAGCCACCCGCGCCGCAAAGAACTGCCAATTCATCTATCATTTGCCCAGCAGTTAGGTTTGCCATGGTATCTCCATAGTCCTATGGGCCCTAGAGGTATTAGTTCTAGAGCCCTTAGGAAGTTCTATTAGGCGCCGTACTCTTCGACTACCCAGCAGCCCTGGGTACCAGCTCCGCCAGCAACAGCACCAGAGCCGTTTAGAACGGCCCCGCCGCTGCCACCAGCGCCATAGCCAGCCCCGTCGATCCCAGTGCCAGCCGAGCCCTTAGAGGCTCCGCCTCCGCCGAAGACCGTTGAGCCACCTTCGCCAGAGCCTGCGACCACTAGACCGGTAAAGCGAATACCCTTGCCGCCAGGAGCGCCAGCACCGTTAACATCTCCATTAGTGGAGATCGTTCCGCCAGCCCCTCCAACGACACCGATGGAAGTTGTACCAGCCGCCATAGCCTTGCCGCCAGAGCCACCCTTAGCAGTGACGGTTGTCCCGCCAACTACAAAGGTAGAATCTCCACCTGCTCCACCATCACCGCCAGAGTTGTTACCAGCCGTGCCAGCCGCGCCACAGGTGTAGGCATAGGCCGTGGAAGGATCCACGGTAAACAGCTTCTCGACATATCCGCCAGCCCCACCGCCACCGCCTAGAGCAGCCTGAGAAACAGTAGAGGTTGTACCTCCACCGCCACCCCCGCCGCCTACTCCACGCACCAGGATACGAGTAGTATTAGCCCCGGTGGTGAAGTTAGCTGAAGCCGAGGTAAGTAGCGTACGACCAAGAAGGACTCTACCAGTAGATACAGCTACGGCCGTTAGACCGAGCGTAGTCCGACCGGCAGCAGCGTCGGCATCGTCTAGAAGCCCCTGGGCAAAGTCCGTGCAGGTAACTGCCTCGGGCACCCCGGTGCTTGCTGATACGCGGCCAATAAGCTTGTCGGTGGCAAGGTCTGCCATCTTGGCGAGAGTTACCGAGCCATCGGCAATAGCCCCACTACCTCCCGGAATTACGATCTGGCTCATTGTTCAGCTCCTATTACAGGCCCAGAAGGGCAGCCTTGATCGTAACCTTGTCCGACGAAGATCCACCCGTACGCTTGACGTTGACCCGTAGATAGGGGGCAAGTACTGCGTTGGACAGGAGGACATTCACTGAGCTGCTTACCCCTAGCGTATAGGAGTTAGCGTATACAGTATTGGTGCCGGACGAGGGGCTAATGTTGAGCTCCCGGAACCAAGTCGTCCCATCATTCGACCACTCTAGATACCACTCAAAGGAGGTGGATGTCGAGCGGGTGATGACAAGTTCGAGGTTGGCTAGGGCAGCCTGAGCGCAGTACAGAGTATCCGAGGCGACATAGCTAGTCGTCGGGTCTGCATCTGCGAAGATTGTTGATAGAAGGATTAGGCGCTTATCTACGGGGCGAGTAGTAGATCCCGCGCTGAACCCTGTGATCGTTGCATCAGCCATTGCTATGCTCCTTAAGTGAAATGAGGGCTGGGACCCCTAAAAGAGATCCCATGCCCCCGAGTGGATCTGGATTAGAGGACGACGCCAGCTGCCTGGAGATCGTCGATAATCTGGTTGACCAGCTTCTTGACGGCTAGAAGGTCGGCCTTAATGAGGGCGTCTTCTGCCGCTAGAGTAGCCAAGTTATTGCGCAGGGCAGCAACGTCGTTGGCGTAGGTCGAACCATCCGACAGAGCCGCAATGGCGGTCGTCGAGGGGGTGCCAGCCGAGTTATCGGTAATGGCGTGGGTCGTAGCTGCCGGGTTAGTAGCAGCCGCCGTCGAATAGGTCTGCGTATAGGTCGTCCCTGTGGCTAGACCAGTGCCCGTCTTAAGGGCAGCTGCCGAGGCATAGCGAAGGAACACATTTCTCATGAAGGGTGATGCAAACACGATTAACCTCTTGCGCGGGTGATTTAGCCTGACCCCGCTGGCCAGGTTGTTTAGATGGAAGATGGGTGGGGACTGGCCGTATTAGCCAATCCCCACCACACCTGAGCCTAGTTAGGCTTGGGAGGGGGTTTTGAGGCCCCCTCCCGGATGTTGATTAGGACAGTACGGTCTTGATCAAGCCGCCAACGGTGTTGTCAGCGTCCACGTCTGCGGCAACCGCGACACCGAAGTTCGCAGTCGTCCAGGCGTTAGCTGCACCACCGTCACAAGTACCGTCAGTCGAACCGTGTACGAACAGGTTCTCGCCAATGGCGATATCGTCCGCACCGCTCGTCTTGATCGTGGGGTAGTAGCCCTCGACCAGGACGAAGCCGTAGTAGTTCTGCGTCATGACGCCTAGGGCAACGCCCGCAACGATGGCGCCGACAGACGAGCCGCCGGAGATATCGTTGGTGAAGGCAGAGCCAGAGACGTTAGCAATCGTGCAGACCTGACCAGCCGCGTAGGTTACCGCGTCCTTGAACTGACCATAACGTACGACCCAGCGGCCATACGAAGGGTGGAAGTAGACGAAGTTCTCCCCCGCCGTTGCCCGTGCAACATCGTCATTGACGACTGTCGGGTCTTCAAACAGAGTCGGAATAGCCATGTGTTATTTCCTGTGTGTGTTAATTGGGGTTGGTTAGGGAGATGCCTATTAACTGGTGATGCTATAGATTTTTCCTAGTGCCCGACGCTCGAAGGTAGCGAGCTGCCCGTTCCAGAGGATCGAGCTAACCCACGCCATCTGGCGGTTCGGGAGGTCGGAGACGAAGCCATCCGGGTGCAGCTGGAAAGCCGCATCCTTCATCTCGATCAGCTGAGCAGCCTCACTGTTGATCGCGTAGATGACGCCGCTGGTGCAGAACGGGTCCGAGACGATGGGCGTACCCATGAAGCTGATGGCCTGGAAGCCAAGGTCGCAGTACTGCTGCGCCCGGCTATCAACCATAGCGTGCGTCTCGAAGTGACCGATCACTTCCTTGTGGATGTAACCCCAAGTCGTCGGGTCGGTGAAGGCCGCGGTCGGCTTGCCCGCGTCTGACTGGTCAGCCAGAGTGCGGAACATAGCGACGAGAGCGTCAACACCACCTGAGGCGAACGAGCCGCCTGAGGCCGAGTAGTTTCTCCACCATGACTGGGCCGAGGCAGAACCGTCAAGGTTGCCGTACGAGCCAGACGAGGCCGGAGTCGTGGCAATTGCCGCCGGGAGGCCAAGGAGGTCGAGACCAGCCACGGGGCTAGCCGCGTAGAGGGCCGTGAAGATGCTGCGCTTCAGCTTCTTCATAGCGACCTCAGTCTTGACCTTGACCAGATCCAGGATTGCCTCTTCGCCGCGACCCATCCACAGGTCCTGATGGTAGATAACCACCGGCTCCTGATAGAACGACCACGGGTACTGAGCCTCTGTCAGGACTTCCGAGTCCTGCATGGGGATGGTAGCTGCCTTGGAATAGGCGCCACCGAGGGGAGATGCGCCGTTAATGACGGGGACCACGAGGGTCTGGCCGCCAGAAACCTTGCTCATCTTGTTCTTGCGCAGCTCTTCGTAGAGCGGGCACTTGGTGAAAAAGTTATCGGTGGCGATGGTCTTCAGGTGCGTACGAGCCGCAATCGTGAAGACGGTACCTACCGACTTGCTGTATGTGGGAAGGGCCATGTTAAATCCTATTTGGACCGCGAGCTATCTTGTTAATTGGACTTGCCAATGTTAGCAAGAATGCTCTTTAGGTCCGACTCTGAGACTTCTTCGCCCCATGCATTAGATAGTTCACGATAGACGGCATTATGATAATCATCCTTGCCGTTGGTCGGGGACATAGGTCTAACGGGCGGGGAAATCCCGCCGCTCATGGGGGGTGTAGCTACCCTCGTTACAGGAGCATTAACCTGAGATCTCTGAGGGGCCGGGGCTGCGCTTACCTGCGTCTTAGCCTTTTCAAGCTGGACGAAGGGGTCAACGAAGTCCGCGACATTCTCGGGAGTTACCTGGAACTTAGTCTTTTCAGCGTAGAGGCCAGCCTGACTGGCGGCTCGTTCTACGAGTTCCTTTGATAGACCCTGCTCTACTATGAACCGCTGCTTGAGGGCCATACCCACTGCGTTCATCATACGCTGGGGGGCATATACCTGCTCATCAATGGCTCGAAGTGCTTCCTGGGCAGCTTCCTTTCGTACCTTCTCACGCCACTTCTTGGCCGCCTGGGGGTCAAGGAAGTCTACTTCCTCGTCCTCCTGGTCCTGAGAGGGGTGATTGGTATGATCGGGCTGGTCGGCAGCACCATTAGCTCGGGCCTGTAGGAAGTTAGCCAGATTCTTAAAGGCTTCATGGTCAGCCTTGAGCTTACGCCACAAGGTTGCGTCTTCCTTATAAGACTGGTTCTCTTCCGTTAGAGTCCGGGCCTGTTCTGCTAGGGCCTGGGTCTTCTTAGTAAACTCCGACTTGATCATAAAGCCATCCTTGATTGCTCTTTGGGTGGCCTCTGATAGTCGAGAAATCTCCGGGCGAATGCTATCGGGAACGATGGAGAGGTCCATAGCCGGGCGCGGGGCGGGGTCCGAATGGGACTCGTCCGTCTGCGATACCGGGGTTACGGCGCCTTCCACTGAATTGCTCGTCCCAACGGTGGAGTCCGGGCTCGTCTGGCTCTTCCCGAAGGGGGAATCTGCCAGGGCCTGTCGGAGATCTCCAACCAGGTCGGGGGCGTTATCAGCTTCAGACATTTGTAGCTCCGTTTGGTGGGAACCTTTCCCACCGGATGGTAAAAGTATACTATCTAACTGCACTAACACAACGAACTATTTGTCGGGATATCTGCACTACAACTAGAGGACAGGGGTCTTAGGGGCAAGATGTTGCGGGTTAACGCATAGTCTATTGCCGCAGGACCTTATTAGTCTATCCCCCGGCTTTAGTGGACCTTTCATTAGTTCGTACAAGTAGCGGTGGGCATAAACAGTCTTCCCCTTAGATTTCAGGTAGACGCCGTATCCAGTGTGGCCAATTGTCCCCGTCCATAGAAGGCAGGAACTATTAGTATCTGGGGCGACCTTGCTGACGAACCTAGGGGGAAGACTGGATAGATCCATTAGTTCTGCCGGGGAGGATTAGATCCACCCGTCATGTCCTTAACCCCGCCCCCTGATACCTCTCTATTAGTCTCTACTGCCTTGGCGGTAGATAGTCTAACCTTGGCGGGTGATGGGGTGTTGGACTTGGGCTTAGGCTCCTCTCCGGGGGGATTAGGACCCGGCTGTGCTGCCTGCTGCTGCCTGTTCATCTGTTCCTGGAGGAACTGCTTGATGGCCTGGATCTTAAGCTCGTTCTCCGAGGGGGAGTAGTCGGGCACCTTGCCCAGGGACATACGCTGGAAGAGTAGATCCATCAGGGGCTTGGGATCCTTATAGAGCAGGCCGCTAGCATCTCGGGCCGATAGGACAAGCTGGAGAGCCTTCATGAGCATGTTGATATGCTCCATATCGTCTGAGGCGCCCTTGGTGCTGAAGCTAGCAACGATATCTACCCCGTCCAGGGACTCTACCTTCCACTGGTCAAACGGGCTATCCTCTACTACTTCGCCCTTCTGGTTAACAAGAGGGGTTACATAGCGGTTAGATAGATAGCGACTGGCCTGGGCCTTGGTGAAGGCTAGTCGGATGAGAATGGCAGTCTTGCGGGCAAGGTTGCTATAGCCATGCTCAATCTCAGAGATGATATCCCCTTGGACATCCCCGGCTCCCCGGGTAACTAGCTGCTCCTGACCTAGGGTCTGGGCAATAGGCTCGCCAGTGATCTGGCTAGGAGCAACAGAGGACATGGCATAGAAGTCTTCGGTGGCTAGACGGCGAGCGACTAGCTTGTCCTGCCCCATACTTCCATTAGGTAGAAGGTTGATAGTGGGTCGGCCAGCCTGCATATCATCGGCTAGCTTCTCTACGATAGTGCCGTCTGTGCCCATCTGGAGGGCAAGTCTAGTGTCCTCATTCAGGCCAGGGGATACCTCATAGATACGCGCCGATCTCTTAGCATCTGCCAGGATAGCTGACTCAAACTTGATAACTTCGATCTGCTGGGGGAAGCCATAGGCGATTAGAGGAACGCCCAGGGGACGGGTAGGATTGGGCTTATTGTGGGTATACGGGGTCACCCACTCGCAGGGGAAGAAGTCATCAAAGGCCGGGAGTCCATCGGGGCCGATGTAGGGATAGGTTGAATCCCTCTCTAGATAGCCGTCGTACCCTTCTGTAATGTAGTGAACCGACATTGTTAGCCGGTCCCAGATCTCCCATACGACGTAGCACTGGTTAATCTCGGGGCAGCCATACTCTTCCCTTACCCACTCGTGACCAGATGATCGCTCTAGGGTAGAGGGCTTGGCGTTACGGCGGGCTGCGCCCTTGAAAGGCTCCCAAGCCTTGAACTCCTCTACGGAGAACACGATCTTGCGGGCCATCCACTTGGCTTCCTGCCTGTCCCATACCGTAGGATCTACTAGGCAGTGGGTTCCATAGGGTGTCGCCCGATACCAGATCTTCTTGTTAACTACCTGCTGGGGCTTCTCCTGCTCCTCTGCAAACATAGCCTCTGCCTCTGAGGCTAGGCGTAGTAGGTTCTCCTTCTGGAATTCGGTCAGGGTAAAGGTGGCCTGGGCGTGGACATTACGGGCTACGCTAGCAAGATAGAGTAGATCCATGCCGGGGAGGGGATGAACATCAGCTCCCTGGGCAGCTGCTAGCACTAGCTCTACCGGGTCTGTGGCGAATCCTGCCAGCCGCTCATGGTCTACCGTAAACGAGTCTACTCCTAGCCAAAGGATCCAGGCTCCCAGGGTAGCCATATCATCAATGGCCTGTCTAGATGCCTGGGGTGCCCCGCCCCTCTCCATGACACGAGCAACTAGATGCTCATTCATATTGGACAGGAGCATATCCTCGTCGCGCATACCTGAGATTCTAATCTCGGGCGAGTTATCGTGGCACTTGGACTTGATATACGCCACTACTCGGGCCACAAGATTGACGTTAACCTGGGGTCCAGGAGTCCCCTGCTCTGTAGCGGGATCCTCTGGAGTGCCCGGCATAACCCCGGGGAAGATGTTATCAAGGGCGTTCTGATAAATCTTACGCTCCGTAGCTAGCGGTTCCCAAACTCTGCGGGCTGCATCTAGAGATGCCTTGTGCTTGATAACTTCCTTGCGCTCTCTCTCAGATAGTCCAGCCATCTTTATTCTCCTGCCTGAGGCTTAGCTTGGAGCTTTGCCATCTTGCGTCTCTTGTATTGATCTGAATTCATCTTGCTGGTGCAAAGTCGGCATCGGGCCGCCTTCCCACTCTTGGTGTGCTTGTCCTTGTTAAAGTCCTGGATGGACTTCTCCACATGGCAGGAGCAGCAAGTCTTGGATTCATTCATGTTGGGTGTAGGTGATGGGCCCCCTGGTGGGGGCTTAGGATTCAGCATCCCAGCCGCCCCACCTAGGAGACACCTATTACTTGCCAGCTTCCAGGTCCTTAATCTGCTTGAGAAGGCCGATAGCCTCAACCTCTGATGCCTTGTACTTGGTCTCGAACTCAAGTACAGCGGCCTTGGCCGGGGCATAGTTGGCATCTTCCTGGGGAATGCTAGCAAGACGGGCGCGAAGCTGATCGAAGCGAGTCTTAAACTCTACGGTCTCCTGGTCCTTTGCTGCCCAGGCCTGCTTTAGATCGCGGATCTTCGACTCCTTCTGCCACTCTCCCATAGCCTTGCCGTTGTTAACCCAGTCGCATAGAGAGAGATAATCCCAATATGCGGCGGTTGCTCGGCTACGGATACCGTCCTTACTTACGCCAGTGGCTACAAGTGCCGCGATAACCGGGGCAAAGAAAGCCTCTGCGTTGATAGTCTTCATGGGGGCCTCCTTGTTGGGGGCCTTGACTGCATCCTTAGTTACGTCGCTCATGTGTGTTTCCTTAGGTGGTGGGGGAAGTATTATCCCCCGAATACTGGTTTTTGCTGCCTCTTACTCTACTTCATTGGGGCTAGCATCGATATCACCCTCGGGCAGCTGCTTAGAGGGGCCGATAACTTCGCCGTCTAGATGGGAGATCCGGGGGAGAACCCCCAGCTGGATCTTCACCTTCTCCTCGAACAGACCACGGTACTCGCCCAACAGGCGCATGGCCTCGATAATATCCTTGGCCCTAGCCTTAGATCCATCGGGGCATTCTCCTGTTTCAATCATAGCAGTAAGGGCAATAACACCCTGGCCGAAGGCGTAGGAGGCCATATCTAGGGCCTTACCCGCCTTCTTCTCAATCATCTTCACTACCTTGGGATTAACCCTCATGCGGCGATACTCGTACCAAACCCGAGGACTACCATGAGGGATCTTACTCCCGGCGGCTGCAATACACTCCCACTGAGTCTTACCATCTAGTACCGCCTCTACGAAGGCGGCCTTATCTAGATTGGGCCCCCGGCCCTTCTTAAGGGGCGTAGAGGGGGTAGCGGGGACTAGCTCCGACACAACCTCAATAGGCTGCTCAGATAGGTGATTAGGCCCCTGGATAGGCTCGGGGGTATTACTGTCCTGCATTGTCATCATCCTTAGTAGCTACTACCTTAGGCTGAGCCTTGCGTGCTTCCTTCTCACGCCGCTCTACTTCCATTAGAAGGGCGTATCTAATGAACGAGGAGATAGATTCCCCTAGGCTTGAGCCCTTTACTAGCGCATCCATTCGGTCCTTAAGCACCTGAGGAAGACGGATCTGGAACGAGGCAGTATGAATAGCAGCAGTCTTTGACATGTTAGTTTCTCTCGGGCTAGCTAAGCGAATCCTCAACTGGTTTTTACTGGGAAGTATCTGTGTACCAATTGTACTGTATCTGTAGTGGACTACCAATAGTAGTTCTCTCCGTCTACCCTCTCTCTACTAGGTGACATAGGTAATGGGTTCAAGTATGGGCCGAACCTGTTCATGCCTATTCCTTAGAAATACCAGGAAAACCCTGGGTTTTGGCCGCTTCTAGCTCTCTTGCAACTGCTGCCTTAAGGGCCTCTCTGGCACTCTCTATCTCCTGTAGTATCTGGTAGAGGTCCTCCCATAAATGGGCGCGATCTCCCTGCGTAATCTCCTGCATCCTAGAGAGTGTGATTCCTACCAGATTTCGGGGCCCTAATTCATGCCAGAAATTTGTTACAGGTTGGGCCGGTTTTCGGGTCCTAAACAACCATAGATAGGATAGGACTACCCCTATTAGTACCCCGGCTACTAGACAGCTAAGAGCTAACATGATTGGTGTCCATTTGGGCGGGTTGGCTTAGATATCCTCTGGCGTTCCCTTGACCATCTCTACCAGGGCGATGATAGCTTCCTTGAGGGCAAGGTTAGCATCCTCCCCGGACAGCAGATAGTTGTAATAGAACCCTCCCTCTGCCAGGAGGGACTCTAGTAGCACGATGTCATCAAGCTGGTTAGCTATCCGACGTAGGAGATTAAACTCCCCTATGACCTCGGGGCCAAGGGCAGGACAGCTTCTAAGAGCTTCCTCTAGGGCGGTAGTTGATAGCATTACTTTTTGAGCCTATCGCCAAGGTCATATACGTATGAGCGTAGGGAGGATATGGGGTCGCGGCTAGACAAGATCTTCTCTAGGCGCTCCTTGACTTTAGATATCGTCCAGTCAACAGTAGTGCTAACTAGACTCGACTGCTCTCCAAAGAGAGAGTTCCACTCTTCTATTCCTTCCCTTTCCTCTTTTCCCCTACTCATCGCAGTGGCTACAACGGCAGCGAGCTTCTCTTCTGTAGGGTCTACCTTGGGGGCGAGGGTCTGGGGGTTCAAGTCGAATACGTCAATGGGCTTAGTCATGTTGGTTATACCTTGTAAGAGTTGGGGCAATCTTCTGCGTGGTAGGGAGAGTCACTATTAGCACAAGCCACGGAACAACCTACGTCCTCTGGGGCCTTAAGTGCTGCGTGTCCTACGTGGAAAGGGTCAGGTAGAAGGGGGCGAGAGGACTGGTCCCCCGGGTTGAAGTGGCGCTTGCTCTCATTAGGATCAAACGGACCACGATTGTTAGTTAGGCTGACCATGGCTGTCTCCTGTGGGGGCTGCTAGACGAAGGATGTCTACCGAATACTGGTGTCGTCCACCGCTATTGGGCAGTCTCTTGATGCGAATGACTGTGCCGTTGCCAATCTTAGGGTTGGCTAGAAGGCCCCGAAGGGCCTGACTGGTGATGATAAACGAGTAATCGCGCCCGTCATCCTCTCCAGTGACGTGAGCAACTGAGACTTCCTTACTAGGATCCCAGGGACTAACCGCCAGGATGGTCTTCTGGAAAGAGCAAGTGATCTCAGTGCCCACGCCAAAGGAGAGAAGGCGCGTCTTCTCGATGGGGCCCTTACGGTGGCGTACCAGGGCTTCCTTATTCTTCTTCTTGGCGATGGGGCTAGTCTTAGCCTGAAGTCCAGCGCCAATAGTCTCCGCCGCCTTTCTAGACGCCTTCACCTTAGGCTCGCAGTAAGCACAGGTAGTACCCCAATCGTCCATGCTAGTACGGGCCTTGTTGTTAAGGGTGAAGTCGGCTAGATGCCGAGCGCAGTGACAGCGAATGCACCGCTTGATGGCGTCAAAGGGGATCTGGGGTAGGTCCATAATTAGGGCGGGAGAGGTAGAAGAGGGGGAAGAAGTGTCCATTTCTGTAGATCAATTGTACCTCAAATGTAGAGCAGTTACCAGGAAATAGACCCCACCTATCTAGCCCTCGTTAACAATTCTTAAGAGGAATTCTTAGAATCGTCTTAGAAACAGGGGGATGAGGAGCATCTCTCGTGTAGAGACAGGGGAAAACTGCACCATTGACATTGACCTAACCTACCCGTCCGTAAGGACTTACATCCACCCTACGAGTTTGCTTGACAGACCCACGAAAAATGTCTAGAATGAGGATGGCGGTGGCGGCGATGCGAAAACCTGAGCGAGCCCGGTTGAAAAGGTGGCGGCAAGAAACCTGGTTAGATCTCATCTTGCTACCTACCCATTCAATCCAATCACCAACTCTGGTTGGGTTGCAAGGTTAGATCTCACCTTGCTAACCTACTCTAGTCCATACCAGAGTACAACACAACAGGACTAGGTGATAGAGCATCTGGATTGGTTAGGGTAGATAGATCAGCAAGGTATAGATCCCTCCACTATAAGACCTCTTAAGGATCGGTCTACCTAAGTGGATTTAGGTGATCTCCAGAGGGGCTTATAGAGGGAAGATAGATATGAAGAGGGCGGACCTGTCTACACCAATCCTCCCTACAGGACCTCAATAGGGGTAGGTATAGGCGCCCCTTACGGGGCTTGGGTAGATAGGATGCGACTAAGGGAAGAGCATATTCACCCTCTCCCCTAAGAGACTTCTCCCACTTCCTCATACAGACCCACCTTGTTCCGCGCTGTTAGCTCTCGACTACAGATCTACTTGCCCGCTAGATGTAGTGCATCTGTAGTGGACAGCACAGTACACTCGTAGTAGACTCTACTCTCCTCCACTGGAGATAGACCATGAACGATGTACCGCCTTCTCCCGACAAGTCAGAGTGGGCTAAGCAGGCCGCCCTAGGTTTCCTGTATCCATACGACTCCCGCCACGTCCCGTGCTCTGTTCTATGGGACCGTCTAAGCTCTGCCGGAGAGACCGCCCATACCGAGCTGGCCTGCCTCCTGACGATTGCCAGGATGATGGGGCGTCTTGACTCAATGACCAAGTGTAACGCCCCCGTAGAGCCCACCAGTGGCGCCTAGTGTCAGCTGGGTAGTGCCCCGAGATAGCACCCTCCAGGGCAATGCCCAGGACCCAGGACCTAAGCCCCGAGGAAAGTACTTGCTTGTACAGCAGAGTGCGGTACATTACCTCCATGGATTCGCGTAGTCGAGTCCTTCGCAGACGAGGTAGCAATGACAAGTATCGACGATCCCCGGGTGCCCGAGAAGATCAAGGCCAAGGTAAAGGTCCAGGCTAACTGCTGGATTTGGACTGGCGCCCTGAACTACGGCGGGCTACCCCGATTCAGGATTGATGGGTCAGATACTACAGTCGCCAAGATGATGCTTGGGATCTTCCAGGAGGTAGTTCCTTCTGGCACAAGGGTCAAGGCTATCTGTGGCAACCG
>ERZ650311.384-NODE-384-length-28899-cov-10.822008_pt1 | contig 28899 bp, 36 predicted proteins | sample MGYA00376247_ERZ650311 | MGnify/ENA primary metagenome ERZ650311 (study PRJEB26733, sample SAMN07839324) | wastewater metagenome | biome: small river; feature: stream; material: water | place: USA: North Carolina | collected 2016-07-28 ...
CGACCACGCCGTCATATCCGTTATCCTTCATCCAATCGTAGGTTTCCTCCTTATTCCCAACGATGCTAACGTAAAGGTCCGCTGTCAACTGGACCCGCCCGATGCCGTCGAACGTGACGGTCCTGATCCCTTCCTCACTCATCAAGTCCGGGATTTGCTTCAGCCTGATGTCGTCATATTCCTTGGTCAGGGCCTTCCACTCGACATCCATTGCTTCCATCCTGGCCTGAATCGCCTTCATCTGGGTGGCCAGCACCAGAAGCCTATTATCTGCGTTCATGTCATCCCTCAGTGTATGTCCGAACCTCCATTATACCACAGGCCGGCATCCGTGCATAGTCTCAACTACAGCAGAGAATCAATTGACTCACCCTGGGACAAAGAATAGGACACGAAGCTGGCCAGCGACGATTTTCTGGCTATCGACTCTATCACATTTTTGTCGACAGGCAGGTCGCTGGCTATATCCACGTACATGCAGTGGTGCGTCTGCCCAATTCGGTGGATTCTGTCTTCCGATTGAAGGCGGTCTTCCAGATTGAATGTGTTGCTGTAATAGACGGCCAGGGTGGCCGAGGTTAAGGTTATGCCTGCCCCCCCGACAGCATGGTTTGACACGAAGAACCGTAGAGTGTTGCTCTTCTGGAAGACGTCCACCATCGGCTGTCTGGCTTCCTGCGGGGTCTCTCCGGTCATCACCATGACGGTGCCGGGGTACTCGGCGCTTAAAGCTATCCTTATCGCCTCTATTTCCGGCAGAAATCTGGCCCATATCACCGCCTTCCCGTCGAAGTCTTCCAGAAGCTCTAGCAGTTCTTTCATCTTTGGGTTGCTGGTTAGGGGGTTGCCCTCGTCGTCGAACCCCCCGGCCACCTGCTGGGCTCTCAGCATGGCCTCCAAGACGTTTTTCATCTTGATTTCTTTGTCGTCGGTAATGAGCTTAAGGTGCTTCTTCAGACCTTTGCATATTTCCTTCTGCTCCCTGCTGGCCTGCACCATTCGAACCTGATACGACTTCAGGGGCAGGTCTTTCATGTCGGATTTCCGGATGACATCGCAATGCGGCTTGATCTTATTTAGCAGAATGTCGGTCTTGGTGTAGCCGACAATCTTCTTGCCTTCATACCCGCCCATCACGCAATACTTGTTCTTGAACGAGTAGTACGATATTTCCCCTATTGCTTTGGGCTCCACGAACTGCATCTGCGGGTACAGGTCCTGCAGCCCCTGGGTTATATTGGTCCCGGTCAGGGCCAGCCTGTATTGCGATTCCGAGTACAGTTCCAGAACGCTCTCTGTTCTTTTGGTATTGTGATGTTTTATCCGGCTGCTCTCGTCCAGGATGGTCATGGACACCCCGCCAGACAAGAACTCCTTGCATATCTCTGGCCCGCTCTTGACGGACATCGCCTCGATCCCGACCACCAGGACGGGGAAAGGGTTCCCGTTCATCCAGTGGGTGGCAAACCGGCCTGATTCGTGCACGTGCAGAGTATGCGGGAAATCGGCGTATCTGTCGAATTCTTTGGCCCACACCCCTTTGATTGATGTGGGGCAGATGACCAGGAGCCTCTGTATCAGTCCATATTTGTGTCTGAGACCGGCCAGGGCGATAGACGACAATGTTTTACCGGCACCCATTACCCAAAACAGGGCGAACCCTGGGTGAGGCCACGCTTTCGTGATTCCCTCCAGTTGCCTGGGCATGAGACGCACGCCTTTCAGGACAGACGAAGGGTCACAGGACAGTGGGGGGATCGACACCGATGGCCTGCAAAGACTGTGGATTTCCTCCGACACCATGTCGGGCGGCAGGCAATTCACCACATGAGAGGCCACTAGCTCGTTAAACGGAGCTATCCAGACCTTATTTGACGCGTTCCAGCGGGCACCCGCTGATTTCGCGATATGATTCTCGAAGAACGGAAGACGAAACACTATCTTCCCGTTTTCTACTGATGCTTTCATTCTTTTCCCCAAAAGAAGGGCCGGTTATACGATACCGGCAAACGGGGGAGGAGGGTGGCGTTATGACGGTCGCCAGCCGGGGGTTTTAATCCAGGGTGCCGCCCTCGGAATCCGTGTCGCCGGACTCGCCGATATCGGGGGTCTTCTCGACTTTCTCGAGCTTGACGGCAGCCTTCGCGTCGGCCTTGGCCTTGATTGCGGCTTCCTTCTCGGCGATCCGGGCGGCGTCGGCAGCCTCATTCGCGTCGCGGAAATCGCCGGCGAGAGTGGTGATCTGATCGCGGACGGCGATCGCCTTGTCGGCGGCTTCCTTCTGGGCTTCGGTGTAGTCGGTGCCTTCGGGGACTTCCGGCAGTTTGGTCAGTTTGCGAAGCACGCCGCCGAGAGTCATCCGAATCTGACCGTTGTTCAGGTGGCCGTACTTGGTGGTGTCGATGCCACACTCCCTGGCGATGTGGACCACCTGAGCGAGTACCAGACCGGCCAAAACGTTGCCGATGAAGTCGTCCTTGTGAAAGCTGCCGCCGGCGGTCTTGACCATATTCGAGATATTCGGACGGATTTTGGCTTTCGTGGCCGGTTGCGTATTTTCCATTTGCTTCTCCTGTAAATGATTGATGTTGAGGTACCCTGTCATCGAGCACCCCCATTATACCACGGCACGGACCATGGCACAATGGGGATAGAGGGGTTAATACCTGTTTGCAATCAGCGGGCTAGCGCTCCAGGAGGATCAAGGAATCGCCGCCGATTTCGATGATGAACGAATTCACCTGCCGGATTTCCGGGGCTTCCCCGTCAGTGCAGATGACAGCGTTCATCTTCTTGCCTTTGGCGTCCATGTCATCCAGGTCGTCCATATGCTTCACAACAACATCAGATGACACATGGAAGGCGTCGAACCCATTGACGGTCTTGATGTTCTCTTTGGGCACCGAGAAATAAACCCCGGTACGGTCCTTCACTATGCAAGCTGGTTTCATTCTGCTTCTCCTGGTCAGGTGCCGGTGCTGCGACGGTTTTCTCTGGTGTTGCGGTCGACGCAGGTCTTGCACTTCGACCCACCAGACTTGGGGAACCGGGAGCGGTCCTTGACTTGGCCACAGACGCTGCATTCCTTGGCGTGGGCCAAATCCGACTCGGACTTCATCCTTGACTGGGAGACACGCATGTTATGCTTGTTGAACTCGATTCCGTCGGTGAAGTCTTCGATTACCAGACCGCGACGGGTTAGGTCGTACTCGCTGAGGCTGCCGTCCGCCTGACGAATCTCCAGGTACACGTCGTACTTGCCCGGCATCGGGCGACGTTCCCAGGAATTCTCATCCTCGATGAACTCCTTGATCAGGCCGGTGTACAAAGCCGTGATCCTTTCCTCGACGGCCGATCGGGGCACCAGGATGCCAGTATCGGACTGAATGGCCCGAATCAGGCCGGACGCTGCCGACCCGATCAGGCTTGCTGCTGTATGGCTGATTTTCATTATGCTTCTCCTAACTGTGGGACAAAATAAAATCGATCAGGGCGATCCTGGCCTCTAGCATTTCTACAGCAAACCACGCCTCCCAAATCTGTGTCGGCATCCGACCGTGGGGAAGATACATGTAACCGTCGAACAACTCGATCAACTCGGGAAACATCCTGTTGAAATCAGAGGACACCGAGACCACCGGGCTGCAATACAAGGATTCCGGAGCCATGCTGAAAACAGCACTCTTCAATTCGGGACAGACGAACGCCGAACCGTACTTATTGAATTCCTCCTTCAGCGTCCTCCTCGCCTCCATGTACAGGGCGCGCTTGGTGTCGTCGATCTCGACGTGTATTCTGAGGTCATCCATCGTGATTCTCCATCATGTCGATAAGCTTGAGGACACCCGAACTGATCGCCGTGCTGACCAAGACGTGAAACATCCAGGGGTCTTCCTGGATGGCCTCGAGGATGTCTTCAGTGCACTTGCGCATTTCCTGCGTCAGGTCGATTAGCAGGGTGCTGCCGGGTTTCTTCGCCTCCTCCTCCAGACTGCCACCGATCTGATGGATGGCGGACGCGGCCAAGCAGTGCGCCAATTGATGAGAGGACAGGAGTCCCCCCAGAATTCTGTCGTTCATTACTTCTTCCCTCCGATCAATGTGCTCGATTTTCTTCTGGATTTCCGCCATAGCCTTTTCGAGATTGGCGTGGACACTCCGGTTTTCCCCGCAACGCTCGATGATTCCGGTAGGCACGTGGGTCACGCACACACCGTTGTGACTCGGGAACCAGGCCGTGCCTGTATCGAACGACCCTACTATGCAATCTTCTCGAAGCAATTCCATCCTTCTTTCCCCTTAGTTAATGGGGCCAACGTCACTGACGGTTCAGTCGTTCGGCCCCAACGTCACTGGCGATTCAGTCGTTCAATGGACGTGCTGACTGGGAGTAACAACTTGGAAGAGCACCGGGAAAGCGCGAAACGCCGCCAACCCAGCATCGGCCATCACTTTCACTTCCTTGTCGATCGCGACCCTGAACTCCTCCAGGTTCTCGTCGGTATCGACGTGGCCGAGACGATCCGCCTCCTTGTTGAGACGGTCGATCGCGTCATCCACGTTTTTGGCCGATGCCACCGCGAACGCCAGGAACCGATGCTCGTTGTTGTTGCGAGATTCAACGATTTCCGGACACTCCCTGGCTGCCTGCGACATCACAGCCCGTGCCAGGATGCTGGACAGGATCGCGGTGCTGATGCCGTCGAACGGATTATTGCTCATTTTGTTCCCCTATAAAAGGTGCGGAATGCACCACATGCCGTGCTATCATCTAACACGGCATAAGGTGGGTATCAGCAGGTGCGGGCGAAATACTCCAGGGTGTTGACCATTTTCTCGAACACCAGCATGGACGACCGACCACGGTGCGACATGGCCTTGGCGGTCAAATCGTGCGGCCACTTGTCCCAGCCCCGATCAGCCTCGTGGATCAGGTGGTTGCACCCGCACGCGACCAGGAGCATCTGCGCCTGCGCTGGGAAGGACGCGTCAGACTCGGTACCAGCCTCGTATTTCTGCTTCAGCCGGTTGAATTTGCGCAGGTGCTTGATGCCGGTCTCGGCGCAAGCCAGATCGACCGTCGATCCACTGGTGCAACCGATACCGGCTCGGATCGCGTACGGGCGCATGAAAATGTCGTCCTTGTTTTCGTCACTACCCACCTGCGCCGACAGCTCGATCACGACGCGCGGGCTGTTCCAGGAGACCCTCGGAATCGTGATCCGCAGGGTAATGTGGCCGTACGGGGGGTTGCGCTTCTCCATATAAACGTGGGCATACGGCTCGTCGCCGCCAATGACCTTCTTGATTTCGTCGCTTGTGCTTTGCATTTTTCTATTCCCCAATAGAGTGGTCGATCGACCAGGAGACCCATTATACCATGACTCTCCTGGCCCGTCAAGATTCAACAGTCTTACCTGTACTGCTTGGCCATAAATTCATCCTGGTCGTAGCCGAGAAGGGTGCGCTTCCCGGTGGCGTAATTGTAACCTTCGTTGTACCTGGGGTTGTTTGGATCGCCGTCGTCGAATTCCCCCCTGGCGTGCTTGGCGCGCAGTTGGCTGTCCGCTTCCTTCATCGCTGCCGACGCGAGGTGCTTCGGCAAGTCATAGCGCTTCGTCATTTCGTTCCCCTTGGCGGTAGGTGGAGTCTAGGACTGTTTCCATTCGGTGGGAACCGGCATCGGGGCGGAGGTTATTGGCACACGCCGAGAGCCGATCCGCAGGAACCCGCCCTGGACCGTCACGTTTTTGTAGTAATCGCTGATCTCACAGAGCCAGCCCGATCCGTACTTCTTCTCGTACCGGATGACCAGGGGCTGAATTTTCAACCGATACTGATTCGGACCGAAGGTCAGCTTGAAGTGCCCGAACCGATCTTTGGTCCAGACGTCCGACGCTCCCAGCGCCGCGAGGATTTCTTGCTTCGTCATTTCGTTCTCCTTGGTGACCGGCAGGATTGCCTGAACAGGCCGCACCTGCGGACGGCCTGTGCTCGGTTCCTACGCTCCAACGTTGCCGATGCACTCGACTGGGATCGCGTCCAGATCGGCGGCGTCCTGCAGGACGGCCACGTCGTCCATGAAATCGTCTGACAGGCCGACGCCGACCAGATCAGCGACGCGGGCGATTTCGAGCTTGTCGTCAGCGATCCAAAGCTTCCTCCAGAGACCGCGAATGCGATTGCCGGAATTCATGCGCTTCTGGCCAGGGTTGAGGCTGGAATATTTGGCTTCGTGCGATCCGATCGGGAGCTTGAAGACCTTGTCGGCGATCTCGCAGACTTCCAGGGGCTCGAAGTCGCGCAGCGCCTTGGCGATTGCATCGGCGCAGTCAGCAGATGCGGAGCCTGCTGGGCGCTTGGTCTTCGCATAACGGACCCTGGCTGCCTTCAGTTGCTCGGACATCCGGCAACCGGCGGTTTCCTCCAGATCGACGTCGGCACCGTGATCATCCTCGCGGTCGTCATCCTCATCATCCTCGCGGTCGTCATCCTCATCATCCTCGCGGTCGTCATCCTCATCGCGATCCTCATCCTCAATCGAAACGATGGGCTCGACCTTAGGCTCGTAAATCGCCATGGAACCAGCGCGGGCGCTGATCTTGCCGGATTTGACGGCTGGGAAAGCTTCGGGCTGGTCCAGGGTGATCACGAACCAACCCTTGCCGACGTTGCAGATGACGCCGGTTGCCGGGCAGTTGTCGGTGGCACCAGTGGTGGCGACGACGTGATCACCGACCTTAAATTCGGGGGCGGATTTGGTGGATTTGGCGGCAGATTTCATGTGAGTCTCCGGTGGGTTGGTTAGTGAGTCATGGTGGCGGCGAACAGGGCTTTTACGTCCCTGGTGAAACCGAGGATAACTACTCCTTTCTGCGCCAACCATGCGTCGACCAGATCGTCGACCGCGATGACGGCAGGGGGCGCGTTGTTCAGGAAATGTCTGATGATGTCATCCTGAACGTTGATTGGCATCTTCGCGAAGGCCAGCAGGGCCTCGGGGCTCATTTTGGCGCTGACGTAGGGTTTTTCGTCTTGGAATTCGGGGGTGGCGGCAGATTTCATGTGAGTCTCCGGTGGGTTTGGCGGCGGGGAATCCGGGGCCAGGTCGGCGATCGACCATAGGCACATTATACCACGGGCACCAGGGGCTGTCAAGTATCTTGCTGGGTTGCAGCCATCAGACTTTTTTATGGGGCCATAAAAAGGGATGATAGACTCTCCTTTCTGTAAATCCCCATACCTCCCCGTACTCGACCCTCAGTACTCGAGCAGGAGTTACTATCTCTTAGTCGGCCCTCCCCATTCGATTACTGAGAATTAGAGAGGGGCCAGGAGCTCGATAATAAACCTCCTTAGTCACCTATCGCTTTCGCAAGAGTGGATACTCACTCGCGTCGTTGGGGGGATTACTATTATCTCGATATGGCCAGGGGGCCCGGACGACGGGCGCCGGGCACTCGATATGTGACAGATAGTATCCCTATTTCCTCCGGAGTATCGGTCCGCCACAGGACGGGAGCAGAGTGGGTACCGTCTCGATAGTAATCAGACCTCCATCGAGACAGGTACCACTCCTGCTTCCGGGGGGTACGATTTCAATCCCCCCTCCGGAAACGCGAGGGGGTCATTAGAATCTGGACCTAATCTAACTCCATTCGGCCCCAGCCCCTGGACTCGCGCGCGGGTTCCTGGACTGAGACCGAAGACGGGCCGATCCTGGCCGCCCGGTACCCCGGCGATGGGCCCCGGCGATGGGCCCCCGGCTGGCGTCGTGGTACCTCCCTGGCCATCGGCCGCCCACCCGGCACCCCCGCCCGCCCGCCCGCCCGCCATTGAAACCGTGTTACACCGACCCTGGCCGCCCGTCATCTGTTCCACGCCATGTTCCACGGCCATATGTCTTCCTGACACGTCGTGGTACTTCCCTGACCAGCGGCCCCTGGCGACTATATCAGTGCCACCGACCCTGCGCGAGGGCAAAGAATGACGACGACATAAACATGACGAGAGGATAAACAGCATATGACGATCGGATAAACAACATATGACGATCGGGTATGTAACGAATGACGGTAACATAGGACGGGCATGCAATCGACATGGGGAATAAGACATATGGCAGGGGTAGGGGTACCCGTGGAAAAACAAAAGCCGGCGTACGTACATGTGGTTTCGTCCTCGCTCTGGCCTCCTCCAGCATTCTAGCGAAGGGCGGTAACCTTAATCATCGAGCCCGGTAGCTTTAGTCACCGAGCCCAGCAGCCCTCGATATTACCTACTATTTCCAATTGACAGCCGCCCCTGGTTGTGGTATAATAGTCAAATGGAGATCGGAAATGGCAAAGCGGTTCTGGGAATACCCCCTTCCTGTCGGGTATGACGAACACGCAATCAGTGCGCGCACGATTATGCTTAACTACCGTCTCCGCTGTGCTGGGCTGATACAGGAAAGGGAAGAATTGCTGGTTTCCTCCATCATGAAACTGGTCGACGGCGACAAGCCGCTGCCGAAGGCCAAACTTCGTGAAACTGCCGCCCCTGTCAGGGCCGCCCTGGGGGTGTAATGCCTACTCAAAGCCGAAGCCAGAATACAGCCAGATGATCGAAGACCTGAAAAGACAATTCGAGCAACAATGAGCGACCTCCCCGCCATCCCCCGGAAATCGTTTGAGACCCTCTCGGATCGGGAGAGGGCGCTCGTGATGTGCTATGTGGAATCCGGGTACAATTTGTCGGCCACCGTGAGGGAAACCGGCATATCCACTGCCCAAGCAAAGAAGATGATGGCTATTCCGAACGTCCGGAAGGCCATTCTGGAAGTTCAAGAAGACATCGATTCGATCGATTTCCTGAACGAGAAATGGGTCAAAGCGCAAATTCTGAGGCTCTTCCCGATGGTCATGGGCGACGAAGACACCCCCGCCCTGGATTCGAGGGGCGAGCAAGTGTTCGTGAGGCAGTTCTCCCCGTCCGTGGCGATGAAAATCCTCGAGTACGTGGCTCCGAAAAAGGCCAGCGGGGTTTCGGTGACTGTCAACACCGGTGCTGAATTTACCGGGATGTCCGACGAGCAGCTGGACGAGTTCATCAAAGCCAAGCTGCACACTTTCCCGATGGAAGGGATGATCAGTGGAGTTCCCGAAGAAGCCTTACCCACTTCCGAAACCACCCAAGAACCCCTGTCCGAAGTAACGGAGCCCCTCAAATGACGGCTATGGTTTCCAGAGAAGCCCTTGCTGCCGCCGTAGCGGAGAGGTGCCGTCGTACCAGAGAACGGAAGATAGGAACGTATTACCCGGACACCGGTCCCCTGCGCAGAGAGCTTTATCCGAAGCATTTGAAATTCTTCGAGGCCGGTTCGAGGTATCGCGAGCGCATGATGATGGCCGCGAACCGGGTGGGGAAAACGGAAGGAGTCGGAGGGTACGAGTTGGTACTCCACTTGACCGGCGAATACCCGTCCTGGTGGACCGGAAGACGGTTTAACAGGCCCATCAAGGCCTGGGCGGCTGGTGACACCGGGAAGACTGTTCGAGATATCATTCAAGAAAAGCTCCTAGGCCCCCTGGGGGACATGGGGACGGGCCTGATCCCCAAGACGAGCATCGTAAAGGTCATGAACAAGGCCGGGATTGCCGATGCCGTCGAAATCATCATGGTCAAGCACATTCATGGGGGCGTTTCGAGGCTTACTCTGAAGTCTTACGACCAGAGAAGGGAAGCGTTCCAGGGGACGGAGCAGGACGTGATTCTGCTGGACGAGGAGCCGCCCCTCGACGTGTACACCGAGTGCCTGATGCGGACGATGACCAACAATGGGCTGGTGATGCTTACCTTCACCCCCCTGATGGGAATGTCGGAGGTGGTCCTGTCGTTCCTTCCGGGCGGAAAGATGTCCGACGTCGACCCGGAAATTGACGAGTCCTCCTCGAAGTTTTCCGTCATGGCCAGCTGGGACGACGTTCCTCACCTCACCGAGTCGTCCAAAAAACAACTCCTGGAGTCGATTCCGTCGTTTCAAAGAGATTCCCGGTCCAGGGGGATTCCTCAGCTGGGGTCCGGGGCCATCTACCCGGTGCAGGAAAGCGAAATCATCGTTCCGGACTTCGCCATCCCCAAACACTGGCCTCGAGGGTTTGCACTGGACGTCGGCTGGAACAGGACGGCGGCGATCTGGGGAGCCCACGACAGGGATTCCGACACGATTTATCTGTACAGCGAGCATTACAGATCGCATGCAGAACCCGCCGTCCACGCCGAAGCCATCAAGGGGCGCGGGAAATGGATTCCGGGGTGCATCGACCCAGCTGCCAGAGGCCGGTCGCAGAGGGACGGCGAGCAGCTGATGCAGCAATATGTCGATTTAGGTCTCCCCCTGGTCACCGCCATCAACGCCAAGGAAGCCGGAATATACAACGTATGGCAGAGGCTGTCGTACGGGAAGATGAAAGTATCCAAGAGCCTATCGAACTGGCTCTCGGAATTCCGGCTTTACCGCAGAGACGAAAAAGGACAGGTGGTGAAAGTCAATGACCACTTGATGGACTGCACCCGCTATCTGTCCATGACGGCTTCGGAAATCATGATCACCGAGCCATTCAACAAAGAACCAGAAGAAGATTCACACATCGCCCCCGGTGGTCACGCGTGGATGTCATGAAAACTGAGAGAGAATTCCTGTTGGAGATGAACGGGGCCTCCCTGGTGGTCGGTAAGTGCAGGGCCCTGCCGGTTGCCATTCAGGGCCTCGTGGCTGAAATCAGTTCGGTGTTCGTTAGACCCGGCATCCGGGGGGAAGGGAGGGGGCGTGCGATCATTGAAAAGGTTTGCAGTGACTTTGATGATGTCGGCGGCGCTCTCATTCTTCAGGCTGACACGAAATGGCTGGAAGAATGGTACTCCAAGTTCGGGTTCTTGAAGTTTCAGGAAGACCCAATCCTGATGGTCAGGCTGCCAAAAGCAGTGTCAAGAGTGGTGAGCTAGATGCCGACCCTCCTGGATTTGTTGCGCGACAGCAGGAAGGTGTCCTACAACGATGTTGTGGATCATAACAGGATTCCTGAAAGACTTCGCAACATTCCCCCGGCCCCCAAGGAGCCAGAGTGGGATATCCGGTCCGGTCTTCCCGAACCGGGCCTGGGGCACGTTGCGCCGGAAGAATGGCTCCCTACCGGTATCGGGACGAAACTGGCGGCTTTGGCGGGCAAAGGTGCCGTCCTAATGGGCGCAATAAAGTCTGCTGGGAAGTCCGGGCTGTCGCATAACCCGGAAGAAAGGGCCCTGGCATTTCTGACGGCCCAGCGCAATGCTGCCAAACCAGTCAGTGAGGGCGGTCTGGGGCTTCGACCGAACAACACGGCGGAGGAGAGAGCTGCCGCCATGGGGTTCAAGGGCGAGGGGTACCACTACAGCCGAGCCAAAGACGAAGTGAGCGAATTGGACCCACTGAAGAATCCCATTGGTTATAAGTCAATGATACAAGATTGGGGGGCAAGCGATCTGGATTTTGTGGGCACCCACGTCGGAACTAAAGAGGCGGCTCGCCTTAGATTCGATGATACCCAAGGTCCGGGGAGAAGAATCGGAGGGGCCACATATCCGGTAAAGTTTGTCAATGATCGGCCCATGACAACCCTCGATGGGAACCCTTTGTGGGAATCAGAAATGATGGACAACCTGTTGAGGATGGCTCGTCCTCCCAGTGAGGTTTCTTCATTCCCAGTAATTGGGCTCGACAACGTGCTTCGTGACATGTTGCCGAAGGGGGAAATAAAGGCTATCCGCAAAAAGTTTGCTAGCAAACATAGTAATGCGCCGTATGTTAATGATTGGGAAGACATTGGCAGCACCAGTCACATGGTCCCTCCGCAGAATATCCGCTCCCGGTTTGCGGCGTTCGACCCGGCCAAACGAGGTGACCCTGATTTGCTGGGATACGCCGACCCGAGACTCCTTGGGCTTATTGCTGGCGGAACCGCTGGTGGCATCGCCCTGAATCAATTGCTGCAGTTGAACGGTACCCAACGATGAGCGACAAAGACGACGATCTCCTCAAACAAGCCGAAAAACGGCTTGGGATTTGCCGCACCGCCGAGAATGACAACTTCAACGACGCTCGCAGCGATTTGAAGTTCCTCAAGGGCGAGCACTGGCCCGAGGATTCCAAGCGTCAGCGTACCATCGAGAAGCGCCCCTGCCTGACCATCAACAAGCATCCGGCGTTCTTGCGGCAGATCACCAACGATCAACGCCAGAACCGCCCGAGCATTCACGTTCACCCGGTGGATGACGCGGCGGACCCCAAGCTGTCCGAAGTGCTGGAGGGGATGATTCGTCACATCGAGTACGCCAGCAATGCGGACATCTGCTACGACACGTCCGTTCATTCTGCGGCGGCTGTGGGATTCGGATATTTCCGGCTGATCACTGATTATGAGGCCCCGGACTCGTTCGATCAGGTGATCAAGTTCGACAGGATTCGCAATGTCTTCTCGGTCCATATCGACCCGTCCACCAAAAACCCCGATGGCAGCGACATGCAATATTGTTTTGTCGAGACCAGCATGTCCCGGCGAGAGCTCAAGCGCGATTACCCCAAGGCGGAGTCCGTTCAGACCGCCATCAACGACGACGACGAGGATAAGCTGGTGCTCGTTCTCGAGTACTACAGCATAGAGGAAACCCCCGATACCCTGCTGAAGCTGACCAACGGGGAAGTGGGGTTCAAGAGCGACCTGATCGAGCTCCCTGAGGGGGTGTTGGTTCTCCAGGAACGCCCCTCGTTCAAGCGCAAAGTGATGTGGAGGAAAATGGCCGGGTTCGATGATAAAGTGCCCGGCAAAGCCAACCCCATCAAGTATGAACCACGCCTCCTGGACGTCCTGGACGAAACGGAAATCCCCTGCTCGTATATTCCCGTGTTTTTGGTGATCGGCACCGAGGTGGATATCGACGGAAAGGTTACCTACTCAGGCATCATCCGCGACTCCAAAGACTCGGCCATGATGTACGACTTCTGGATGACGTCGGCCACTGAGGAAGTGAGCATGCGGCCCAAGACCCCCTACATCGGGGCTGAGGGGCAGTTCGCAGGCCACGAAGAGGAATGGAGACAGGCCAATGTTCGAACCTTCTCCTATTTGGAGTACAAGCCCAAGACCGTTAACGGGGTACTCGCTCCCCCGCCTGCTCGCCAACCTATGGCGGACGTTCCTCAGGGCGTACTCCAAATGGCAATGCACGCCTCGGACGAAATCAAGGCGGTAACGGGAATCTACGACGCCTCTCTGGGCGCGCGGGGCAATGAAACGAGCGGGCTGGCGATCAACTCGCGCAAGAAACAGGGCGACCTTTCCAACTTTCACTATATCGACAACCTGAGCAGGACGGTGCGCCACGCCGGGCGTTGTTTGGTGAACATGATCCCCAAGGTGTACTCGGGGCCGCGAATCGTTCGGGTCATCGGGAAAGATGATAAGGTGGGCCATGCGAAGATCAACCAGCCCGGTACTCCTGAACTGACCCAAGACGATCAAGGAACCATTCAAGCAGTTCAACAGGTGATCAATGACGTCACGGTGGGCAAGTACGATGTTACGGTACAGGCTGGCCCAAGCTTCTCCACCCTGCGCGACGAATCAAGATCGGCAATGATGGAGCTCAGCGGGAATTGGCCGAAGCTAATGGACGTGGCGGGCGATGAAGTGGTCAAGTCCATGGACTGGCCGGGGGCTCAGACTATCGCCGACCGAATTCGCAAGACCATTCCACCCGAATTCCTTGCCGAAGACGGGCAAGGCCAAGACTTGCCGCCGGAAGTCAAGCAAATGATGGATCAGGCCACACAGCATATCCAGGAGCTCGAGAAGCAACTTCAGGAGGCAGCCTCCGGGGAGCGGGTTGAGGTAATCAAGGCGAAGAAGGACATCGAGATTGCCAGGATGAACAACTCCAGCAAGATGGATGTCGAAGAGCTCAAGAGCTGGATTGCCCTGCAGCTTCAGGCAATGCAACCACCGCCCGCCCTAACGGCGGACGTGCAGCAAGACATTCAAGAGAACGACACCGCTTCCTCTGCCGGCCAGCAGGGGAACCAAGCGCAATAGGCCATCGTGGAGAATACCATGCCTGATGACGTAGCACTGCCCGAAGTAGAAACTCAACCTCAGGAGCCTGAGGTACTGGAGCCTGAGGTACTGGAGCCCGAGCCTCAAGAAGACCATGAGCCTGAGTCCCAAGAAGCGCAGCGGGGAAAGAAATCGGCCCAGCAACGGATCAACGAGATCACAAAGGCCAAGTATGATGCGGAGCGCGAAGCCGCCTATTGGAGGGGAATCGCAGAAGGTTCTCGTCCGCAATCTCAGCAAGCTCCTGTCCAGACCCCTGGTGAACCGGTTGCCAAGCCCAATCTTGCGGACTTTACTGACTACGAAACCTACATCGAGGCTCTGACCGATTGGAAGACCACCCAGAAGGTAAGTGAAGTGGTGCACCACCAGCGAGCCGCCACGGCCCAGGAGCGTCAGCAAGCGGAAGCCATGGAACTGGCCAAGGGCTGGGCCAGCAAGCAGGAAACCGTTCGCAAGTCCATCGCGGACTACGATGAAGTAATGGGCGGGGCCGACACGGTTGTGGCCCCTTACATCACCGATGCAATTCTGACTTCCGACCGTGGGCCGGAAGTTGCGTATCACCTTGCAAAGAATCCGGCACTGGCGGAGAAGCTGAATAGGCTGAGTCCAATAGCGGCTGCACGTGAAATTGGTCGCATCGAGGCTGCGCTTGAGAAGTCCTCACCTGGAACATCCCGTTCCGCCCCACCGCCTCCAGCCAGAACCACAAGGTCATCTGCCACCATTCCTGGTGACCCTGCGAAGATGGACCACGAGGAGTATCGGGCTATGCGGGCCAAACAAGGCGCACGTTGGGCGCGATAACTTTCATTTCATAAGGAAACGCAATGAGCAACACACTCGTCACCTGTTCCATCGTCGCCAGGGAATCCTTGGCCATCTTGGAGAACATGCTTTCGTTCAGCACGATGGTCAATCGTGACTGGGAAGCCGAATTCACCAGCAACCAGTCCCGTGGGTACGCTCCCGGCCAGACGATCAACATCAAAAAGCCGCCGCGCTACACCTATCGGTCGGGTCGCGTCGCTGTTCCGCAGGCCACCGTCGAGACCACGATTCCGCTGACGCTGGCTCAGGGCGGTACTGACCTGAACTTCACCTCGCTCGAACGCACGTTGAGCCTCACCAAGTTGGAAGACAAGCTCCAGGCGGCGATGGCCACCGTTGCGAACGAGATCGACCGGCAGGGCCTGCAGTTGGCCCACTACAACACGTTCAACGCCCTCAACGCCACTGGCGCACTTCCAACCACCCAAGCACTGGCGATCGCCGCCATCACGGACTCCAATCGGCGTCTTGACGAGATGGGCGCTCCCCGAGACAGGCAGCGCGGCTTCGTCATGGGTCCGGCCCTCAATGGAGCGGCCATCCAGGGCTTCGCCGGTCTGTTCAACGCGCAATCGACGATCGGCAAGCAGTTCGGTAGCGGCTTGATGGTTGACAGTCTGGGTCTGGCTTACGCCATGGACCAGAACGTCGACACCCACACCAACGGGGCGGCGACCGCCACCAACATCAACGGTGCGGGTCAGACCGGCTCCACTATCACCGTTGTAGCCACGGCGGGCGGCACTCTGACTCGCGGTACGGTCATCACCCTTCCCGGCGTGTTCGCGGTCAACCCGCAATCACGTACCAGTACCGGGGTTGCGGCTCAGTTCGTAGTCACCGCTGACGTCCTGGTGGGGTCCACTTCGATCCCCATCAGCCCGGCCATCGTCACTTCTGGTGCGTTCCAGAACGTCACGGCTAGCCCCACCACCGCACAACCATACGTCATCGTCGGCGCGGCTTCCACCAGCTACCAGACCAACGTCGCCTTTCACAAGGACGCGTACACGCTGGCCATGGTTCCTATGTGGGCACCTCCGGGCGGCAAGGGCGTCATTGACGTTGCCCAGGAAACCTACAAGGGCTACACCATCAAGGTGACGGAGTTCTACGACGGCGTGAACGACAACAGCATCATGCGTCTGGACGTCCTGTTCGGTTGGGCGGCGACGTACCCCGAGCTGTCCGTCAAATACTACACCGCCTAATTGACGTCGGCGCGGGGATTGCTCCCCGCGCCACTTGGAGGAGTTGGGCATGAACGTAACCGTAACCATGCGCCCGTTTGCAGCTTATCATGTAGAGGTTTAGTATGGAACTGTACTGCACCGTAGTCAAAAGCGGGAGAGTCGATGAATATGGTCGACCTTTATCTGTTAATCAACTGTACTCGGGTAGTGACGACCTAGTAAGGTCTTTGATTGCCTCTCAGGCGGCGGTTGAGTATCCTCAGGTGACCGCAAACGAGTCTCTGGTGTCTCATGAGGAGGTCCATTCTCAACTGGGAACCCCTCCCTACAAATTCAAACGAAACTTCCAGACCAAGAAATTCACCGTTCTCGACGACATGGCGTCTGCGGCCACGAATTGGAACAACAGCCGCACCGGCTGCACACTGTCCGATGACACGACGATCATCCGCGAGGAAAACGAGGCCGTCAATGCGCTGAAAGTAACTATCTCTGCAACATACGCGCGGTTCCAGCGCCAGTTCGGGTCAGCAGTAACCATCACCGGAACTGTGAACGTCTGGGTGTATTTCGACAGCAACCCTACTCCGGGAATGACGTTTGAAGTGTACTTCACGTCGGATTACACCAACTTCGCCACCAAGTATATCAAGTGGTACTACCCTGGAGACACGTATCTTCGCAAGGGGTGGAACTGCTTGTCTTTGAACACGGCTGACGACGGAACGAAGACGTGGGCGACCATTACCAGCGGAGGTGGTGAGGCTTGGACCAACGCGATGAACGGCATCAAGATTATCGCGAATCATCCAACAGCTTCAGGGCAGGTTTTCAGGATAGGCGGAGTTTTTTGGGGCGGCGAGGCCCGGGCAAACGTTCTGGTGAATCTGGATGACGGCTCGGATAGCCAATGGACGATTTTCAATATCTTCAGATCGCGTGGAATCCCGATAAACCTGTCGATTATCACGTCAAAAGTTGGACAGGCAAACTACCTGACATGGGACCAGCTCGACCAGATGTACGCTTGGGGATGCGACATTATTCCCCATTCGGTTACGCACCTGACTGGCGGGATGGATGCCTCTACGGTGTCTGATGCTACTTACGAGCTGACCCAATCTAGACAGGTGTTGTTGGATCACGGATATCTGCGGACTGCTGACATCTTCGCCTGGCCGCAGAATGATTATGTCTCGTCGGTTGGCGTAGACCTGATCGCGCTGGCAACATCTCTTGGCTACAAGATGTGCCGTGGCAGCACTCGCCGAGACTTGCCGACTGCACAGGGAATCGATAACCCAATGCGCCTGCCTAGCGCTGACCTTGGTGGGCGGACCCTGGCGCAAGTCCTGAAGGTTTTGGATGCTGCTGAGCTTTACAAGCAGACGAGCATCCTCTACGGACATAGGCTCGTCGGAACGGCAACCTCTCCTGCGTCTGGCGGGACGCCTCCGGCGGACGGCCTGGAGTGGTACTGGTCCGACTATGTCGCCCTGGCCGACAGCATAGCCAGTCGCTACACAGCCGGGACGTTGACGCCAATCACGTACAGCGAGTTGAAGGCGGAATGTAGGTACTGAGACAAAGGACATATCATGGCCATAACCGCGCTTCAGCTTATCACCAACTCCATGCGATTGCTGGGGGCGGTGGCTTCCGGCGAGGCCCCCACCCCTGACGAGCAGAATGACTCCCTGGTGGTTCTCAACGACCTCCTGGACTCCTGTAACAACAAGGGTCTGGTAGTATTCGCCAATTCCAACAGCGCGTTCAGCCTGATCGGTGGGCAACAGTCCTACACCATAGGCCCTACAGCGGCCAACTTCACCGCCGCCCGTCCGGTCGGGATTGAGTATGCGTTCGTCACCTACAACACGCTAGACTTCCCACTGAGGCTGCTGACCCAACAACAGTGGAACGCCATCACGCTCAAGAGCTTCCAGGCCCCCATCCCCAACTCGCTATACTACGTGGGAGAGTACCCCCTGGGAGTGATCAACATTTGGCCCATTCCTTCGGCGGCTATGACGATCACGCTCAGCGTGAACATGCAGTTCTCTCCTCTGTCCACGCTGGCGTCTAGCATCGCCTACCCTCCAGGCTATGCCAAGTGGCTGAGGTACCAGCTGGCCTGCGAGCTGGCGTCGGAGTTCAAGCTACCCGTACCGGCTGAGGTCAAGGAAACGGCCAGGGAAGAACTGGGAGACATTCAGGCGGCTAACCGTCAGCAGCCGGTGTCCAACTTTGACACGGCCCTTACCGGCGGCCAGTCCATAGGCATAGCTGGGTTCCTGGGAGGCTACTGATGTCCAGAGTATCTCTTGCCTCCCCGCTGGAGACTCGGGCCGGGAACAACACGAAGGATTCCAGAGCCATCAACGGTATTCTGGAGGCTGCGGGGGAACAGGCCGGAGTCATCAAGCGCCCCGGCAGCACCAGCGTCGGGTCGGTTACGTCCGGCACGTCTCAGCTCTTGGCGGAGTTCAATAGCAAAGCGGTTACGGTGATTGGCGACTCCCTCAAGGTCAACACGGTTTCCCCGTTCGCCACCGACTCCACCACGGCGCTTTCGCCCCTGTATGGGTCGCTGGACTTTACCAGCGTGACAAAGGGGCAGGCGGCCAACGACAAAGCCCTGTTCCTGAAGACCTCCAAAGAGGCCTGGGTACTGACGTGAGAGTGCCCCTTCCCACTGACTTCACGGCCCGGTTGTCCAGCGCGTCCAAGGATGCGAGGATGATCAACGGCATGAAGGAAGCGAAGGAAAGCGGAGCAGTAGTTCTGAACCGTCCGGGGCTGGTAGATACAGGGTACGATTACACCACTCCCCAGGGCATGTTAGGTCTTAATGGTCTGCTGTACCTTATATACGACGATAAGTTTGATGTAAGCGCGTATACAGGCAGCCCAATAATACCTACAATAGTGATAGGCACCTACGTGGATGGGTACTATGCTATGATTGACAATCCACCCACCGCCCCTGGTCCTGGGGATGCCTATTGGAGCACCACTCCGCCCGGAGCGGGCAGGGCCATATCGTTCATTTACATAGACCCTGGGAGCGGCACCAACATAGTCATGAATGACTCTACCACCTCCCCATGGATTCAGTCTCAGTTCCAGGGGCCGGTGGCGGCGTCGGATGCAGCAACCATCAAAAAGCTGCAGGCAGATGTAATAGCGGCTGGAGGGGTCATTTGGTGGGATGACGATACTTGGGGTACTCCCCCGCACTACACAGCAACCGTGTATAGGATCATCCCCACAGGATTGGCCAGCGACGGGTCGTGCACCAACTATACATACGGGTACGCCACTGGAAGGAACTGGCTGGCTGGGTACGTTACGTCTGAGATTCCTGCGGCTTCCACTGTTGCTGGGTTCGGAGGCACTGGAGCCCTGGTGTATTCCCAGAGAACGTCAACCGGAGTTACAATATCCTCCACCGGAAACGTGGCCCGAATTTTGCTGTCCGATCTAACCTCATATGCTGGGTCCCAAACTCTCCTGCTTTCACGACGCATAGAGGTGTCCGGGGCAACCCAACCTGAGTACAACGGGACGTTCGAATTTGACCTCAGCCTGATTGCCCTGGACACTTTCTCGGACATGGCCAACGCCTATCCGTTCTACGTATACTACACCATGTCGGGGACTCCTGCGGCTTCTCCGGCCACCGGCAGTATATCCATCAAGCACTTCTTGCCCGTATGACCACTCTCGCCGTCACCGTGGCTGGTCAACCGTTCGACATGATGCAGTATGTCGCTCAGCAGAGCATATACGGCATCTTCTTCAAATCAGCGTATGACGCATTTTCGTTCGAGGCCAACGTGCTAACAAAAGTCACCGACGCAGACTACCCTGGATGGAGCAGCGTCACTCCAACAAGCATTACCAGGGCAGGTTCCACCGCCACTGTAACTCTGCCCTCGTCCGTAAACTGGCAGTCAGGGTCAAGCGTAACGGTGGCCGGGGCGGCGCAGACCGAATACAACGGCACGTTCACCATTACCGTGACGGACTCCACTCACTTCACGTACACGGTCACCGGCACCCCTGCCACCCCCGCCACGGGCACCATCACCGTAAAGGGCGGCAGAACTACGGTGCCGGGAGTGGTGTACTTGGACGGCTACTTCTTCGTGATGGACGCCAACGGGGTGATCTACAACAGTGGGTTGAATACCCCGCTGTCTTGGAACGCTTTGGACTTTATCACGGCGGCAATCGAGCCAGGGGCCGGGGTAGCAATCACCAAGTCTCAGAATTACGTGGTTGCCCTGAAAGAGTGGAGTACGGAGTTCTTCTACAACGCCGGCAACTCTCCAGGCTCCCCGCTCTCGCCCGTTCTCAGCGCTTTCACCCTGATCGGGTGCGCCTCTGGAGACTCCGTGGCGTCCCTGGATGAGACAGTCTATTGGGTAGCCAAGGCTCGCCAGCGCGGCCCCGGCGTGTACCGCATGAAGGAGTTGCAGCAGGAGAAAGTCAGCAACCCTGACATAGATCGAATTCTCGCCGCCGATGGCATGTCCTCTGTGTATTCCTACGGGGTCAAGATTGCCGGCCACTCGTTCTATGTCCTGGGACTGAAGACGGTCGGACTCACCCTGGCCTATGACGCCACCAGCAACTCATGGGCTCAGTGGACCAGCTTGACGGCTCAGGCCCCCAAATCCTGTACTATAGCCCAGGTCGGGGGGCTGGCTACCGTCACCTGTACCTCCCACGGTTACACGGACTGCTCCCCGGTGACGATAGCGGGCGCGACCCCCTCCGCCTACAACGGACTGTTCCAGATCAACTACGTGGACGCCAACACGTTCACTTACGAAGTTCCCTCATCGACCACCACTCCGGCCACAGGAACCGTCACCGCCACGGGGTATGATGAAACATACTTCAAATACACTCGCTACGTGAATGCTGCTGGCAGGGATTTGGTACTTCACGAAACCACCGGCTCCCTGTGCGAAATCAGCGATTCTGCCTATGACGACGCCGGTGCCCCCATCAAGCTGACCATCCGCACTCCCAAGGTGGACGGGGGCAACGAAGATTGGAAGACTCTGGGACAGGTCAGGGTGGTCGGTCTGAAGCAGGGAGGGGGAGCCATGTTGCGGTGGTCGGACGACGACTATACTTCATACAATAAAGGGCGTAGAATAAACCTGTCGGACCCCCAGGCGAGACTGCGGCGCTGCGGCAAGTATCGGCGCAGGGCGTTTGAGTTGATTCACATTGTATCGCTGCCGGTTCAACTGGCTGCGCTTGAACTGGACTAGGAGAGGTATATGGGAACCAACATGTTTAGCAATCCATACGTATTTGGCCCCAGCAGCAGCATGGAGGACGACATAGCCCACTACAGGCTGAGGGAACAGTATCCCACGTTCGAGGCGGATGCTCAGAACGGTGGGTGGAAGCCCGATGGACGGGGAAACTATACCCGCACGTATAACGGAATCACCCAGACCCTCCCTGAGTCCCTGCTGGTTTCCCAACTGCAGGAGCAGAAGCAGGCTACCCAACTGAGCACCCCGGTACAGGTCGGAGGGGGCAGAGACTATTTGTCCCAGATTCAACAGTATCTGGGCGGTCCTCCCCAGAGCGTCATGAATAACTACGGGGCCAGCTCTCAACAGTACGACAACCCGTATGAACAGCGGCTCATGCAACTGATGAATAACCCGGACTCCGTAGCTAACACCAACGCGTACAAGTTCAGGTTCAACCAGGGTCAGCAGGCCCTGGAACGGTCGGCGGCGTCAAGGGGTATGCTCAACTCGGGCAACACTCTCGCGGCTCTGGCTGACTACGGACAAGGTGCGGCTTCCCAGGAGTACGGGAACGAGTTCAATCGGTTGTCTGGGGCGGTCGGCCAGCGCAACCGGTACAACGTGGGGCGTATGGGCGCGGCCAATCAGGAGTTGGGGTTGAGACAATCGGGATACCAAGATCAAGCCGGAACGGCCCTGAAGGCTCTGACCAGCTACGACGAGAACCTGATGAACGCCAGAAATTCTGCGGCCAAGAACGCCATCGGCACCGGGCGCATAAACGCTGGCGAGAAGGCCAGACCCTCTACCTGGTAAGGAGCAAACATGAACCTGTCCGATCTACTCAACATGCAGATGGGCGACATCATGCCGGGAATGCGGCAGGACCCCAGAAGGCTTCGCCGACCGCAGGGGGCTACGGGGGAATGGGCTCCTGAGGAACTGCCGCAGCAATTCGGCGCTACCGGAGAGTGGGACCCAATGCCTACCCAGCAATTCGGCGCTACCGGCGAATGGGGGCCTGTTTCTCAGAACGTGGAGGATATGAGACCCAGTTACAGCAACGAGCCTGTGGCCCGTCCTCAGCCTATGTCCCCGCCGCAGGCGTCGCTTCCCCTCGCGCCAGCAGCACCACCCCCGTCTGCGTTCAGGAAGGAATCGTCCCAAAATCCCATCGACAACCCAAGCGTTCCTGTTCCCAGCGGCACCGGGATGATTCGCAACACCCGTACCGGTAAAGAGTACAGGCTGGGCGGCGGAAGTGCCCGGCAGTCGGGGCAGGAACTGGATTACACCCGCCCGGTCGAGGTGTTCGGGCAGGGTAAGGGCCACTACCTGAAGAACGACCCCATGGCTGCCTTGGTCAACGGGAAGCGGGTGGACTTCGGCAGAGATACAGAGAAGGAACGCAGACTGGCCGGTGAGGACCTGAAGCTGGCTAAGGGTAGTCAGGACCTGCAGCAAGGGGAGGCCAGTCTGGACGAGTCCAGTTTGAAAGCGATGATGGGGGCCATGAAGGTAGCGGATACCTTTGGCGGTACTAACTTGTCGGGCATGGTTTCTCCGGCCATAGAGGGACTACTAAGCGTTGCGTCTGCGTCTAATAAAAACAAACCCAAGGCTCCCTCTGGGTATCGGTGGACCGGAGAAGGTAACCTGGAGCGCATTCCTGGGGGTCCAGCCGACGAGAAGGTGGTAAACGCCTTCCACGCCGACACGACGGGATTGCAATCGGCTACTTCGGCCATCGACAACCTCCTGGGGGTGGCGAAGCAAGTGCTGGAATCCCCTGGGCTCGAGGGCAACTACGGAATACGTGGGGCCGTGCCAAACATCCCTGGAAGCGATGCCGCCAACACTAAGGCGCTCCTTCAGAGGCTCAAGGACGTGGCCGGGTTCTCCGCGCTTAACGACTTGAAGGCCGCCGGCAAGAACGGTTCCAGTGGGCTGGGGGCAGTGACGGAGTTCGAACACAAGATTCTACAGAATCAGTTGGCGAACGTGGACAAATCCCAATCGGCGGCGCAAGCCAGGGCCGAAATCGGAAATCTAATCCGGGCCACCGAAGCCAGCAAACAAAGACTCTCCAACCACTATCGAAGCGTCTATGGCAAGATGATAGACGATTCGGTTCCCGATTCTCCGGTTCCTGCGCCGGCGGAAACGAAACCGGTAATCCCAGGTACGTCGAGGGCTGCCGGGAAGACGAGCTTCGACTCTTTGCCGGACCCCAAAGAGTACGAGGGCAAAACCATCCGCGATTCCCATACTGGCCAACGCCTGAAGGCTGTCGGAGGAAGGTGGGTGCCGGCGTAATGCCCAGACTCCTTGACCTTTTCCGCTTAAACGCGGACGCTGTAAAGCAGACCCCAGCTCGTCTTCGGAACCTCCCGCCCGCGCCCGTCGAGCCCGAGTGGGACATCCGGTCGGGGAAGCCGGAACCGGGGCTGGGCCAAGTCACTCCTGAGGAATGGCTTCCCCCCGGAGCAGGAATGAAGCTGGCCGCGCTCGCCAAAGGGCTGGCCGGCAAGGCCGCCATCGCCGGCACGTTCATTGGGGCCAAGCACCCGTCCTGGATGAAGGAAGCTGCCGACGAGGCGCTACGGCTCAAGGCCCAGGGGGTTGACCCTCGTGAGATTTGGGCCAGGACTCGGACGTTCACAGAGCATCCTGGAGTGGACGCAGTACAGGAAATCTCGGACGCAAGGTCTGCAGTCAACCGAGGTGCTATGAGGACCCCCATGGCTGGCCGTCCAGACTACAGCTATACCCCCGGCAACGGCACCCCTGCCGAGGATTTGCTCCAACACCCCAACTTGTACCGGGGCTACCCTGAGTTGGGGGAGTCCAAAATAGTGGCCCGCATAGGCAATGGTGTTGATACTTATGGTGCGTACTACCCGAGAAACGGCAACATAGACGCGTCCGCGTCCGATTTAGCTAAGTTGAAGGGTGTTCTCACCCACGAGCAACAACACGGTGTCCAGTACGCTGAGGGGTGGCCTACCGGGGGAAATTCAGCCTCCGTACTCTCCGACCCCCAGACCAGAGATCATGCTATGAGGTTGGCCAAAGAACTGGAGAGCACAGGGCACGCTCCTGATGTTGCTTACAAAAGGGCTGCCTATGAGACCTATCGCCGGTTGGCCGGTGAAGCGCAGGCTGAGGCGGCCAGGGCGCGTATGAATATGACCGACGCTCAGCTCACTCAAAACTACCCTGGGGACTCGTACCCTGTTCCCCTCAAAGACTTGTTGATCAGGAGATAGTCATGGGACGATACGTGCTTGAAGAAGACGCTCCGCAGGAGTCCCGGTACCAGCTGGAAGAGTCTGGGCTGGTCGAGAAGGCCGGCAATTGGATCAGAGACACCTTCGGCGCCGGGGGCAACCTGAGGGGCTCTGCCATCGGCGGGGTCATGCAAGGCATGGCCAATCCGGTTGTCGGCGCAGTTCAACTCGGGGCGCACGCCATGGGGCTGGGCGACAAGATCGACCCCGCCATCGCCGCCAAAGAGGCCGAGTATCAATCGGCGCGAGCAGGGGCTGGGCGGTCGGGGTTCGACGCGGCTCAATTGGCCGGGGAAGTAGCCAGTCCCAGCAACCTGATTCTTGGGATGACTGGCAGAGTAATCGGCGCTCCGACGATGATGGGGAAAATGGCCAGCGGAGCGGCAACCGGTGCGATCATCGGGGCTACAGCCCCTGTTACCTCCGGCGAAGACCAGCAAAGCTTCTGGAAGAAGAAGGGGGAACAGGTAGCCATGGGGGCAGCAGTTGGCGGCGTACTCCCCCCGGCGGTGTCTGCTGTCGGAAGGGTGATCAGCCCTAACGCTTCCATGAACGATTCCGTCAGAAAGCTCATCGATGCTGGCGTAAGGCTGACCCCCGGTCAAGCCCTGGGCGGGATGGCTGCTCGAGTGGAAGACAAGGCCAGAAGCTTTTTTGGCCTAGGCGATGCCATTACTGCTGCCCAGAAGCGCGGGGAATCCGATCTGAATGTTTCTGTTCTTAACGAGGCCCTCGGCATGGTCGGCCCCCTGGCCGGTCTGCCCAGCAAAGCCATCGGTCCCGGTCACGACGGAATTGTTCAGCTGAGAACCACAGCCCAGAAGGCGTACGATGATTTGGTTCCCCATCTGCACGCCGACCTCAACGACACGCAGTTTTATTCCAACATCAATCTGCTGAGGAATCACATCGCCCAGATGCCCCAACAGGAGCAGGACGCAATCAACCACATCATCGACCGGGAAATCGGCCACAGGATGGACCCGGCAGGTAGGCTGATCGGGACCGACTTGCAGGACGCTATGTCCGCCGTCAGGGATCACGCCGCCAGCTTCGCCAAATCGTCGTCCAAATACGAGAGAGACGCGGGGGAGGCCCTGAGGGCGTTTCATGCTGAGCTGCGAGATTTGTTGGAGAGAACCAACCCTCAATACGCCAACGAGTTCTCCAAAATCAACACCGCTTATCGAATCTTGAAAACTGTCGATCGGGCGGCGTCGTCGGTGGCCTCTCCAGAAGGCATTTTCACCCCCAGCCAGTTTCACTCCGCCGTCAAGGCCGGGGACATATCGAAGGATAAGAGGGCATTCAGCGAAGGGGGCGCATTTCTCCAAGGGCTGTCGGGGCCTGCCAAGTCAATCATGTCGTCTCATTACAACGACAGCGGCACTGCTGGACGTCTGGCCATGTCTGCCGGGGCACTGGCAAGCGGCATGGCGTCGCCCGCTATCCCTCTTTCCCTGATTGGGGCCTCGGCGTTATACACTCCCTGGATTCAAAAGCAACTGGTGAAATCGGTTACCAGCCGCCCCGATTTCGCCCGCCCCCTGGCCGATCTGCTCAACGTGGGCGGCACTTACGCGGCCCCAGGAGTGGCCGGGTTCGTTTCTGGGAGGCAATAATGGCTGTTGTAGTCTCTCCACCCCCGCCCAAGACAGACGGCAAGTTTGACGACTGGATGTACCTGTTCTGGAAGAAGGTGGTGTCGGCAGTCTCATCCGTCACCGGCATTCCGGCTGGGGGTTCAGCTGGGACCGTCCTCAGGAAGATCGACGGGACAGACTACAACGTTGAGTGGGGCTACCCTGTGCTTGGGTACCTCTCCACGGAGGGGGCTGGGGGCATAGTCTATCAGTCAGTAGACAAGTCAACCAGCGTCACTTTGGATACGAAGTGCGGTACCATAGTCATGCAAAATTCGACTTTGTTGGACTCCACTACCGTATCCTTTACCCTGTATAATACCTACATAGAGTCCACTGACGTGGTGGCCTTAACCATACAAAATGGAAACGGTGCCGGTATGGGGTCGTACCTGACCCAAGTGGAGTATACCAACACTGGTCAATGCTCTATTGCTCTGCGCAACATATCAGGTGGCTCTATTAGCGACTATGTGTACTTAAACTTCGCCATCATCAAGGCATACAATTCGTAAGGAACAAGCATGTCCTGGGACGGAACAGAACGACGCGGCGCTGAGAGCAATCAGTACCTGACCCTTCAGGATCAGTTGAATCGACAGGATGACATTCTGTTCGACCTTCGCGAAACGATCAAGGAGCATATCATCGAGTCCAGGGAGGTGGGGCCAGCTCTCAAAGAGCTGGCCACCCTGTGGAAAGCCAGCAAGGTACTGGGGGCGATCTTCGCCGCCTCTGCCGCAGCGCTTGCCAGCATGTGGTCCCTATTTGTCTGGACCAAAGACCATCTGAAGTAGTGCCTCCAACGGCAACAGCCAGAGTCTGAGGGTTCTGGCTGTCATCATCTTCAGCCGGGTCTTGATGGGTATGGGATAGAGTCTGTAGGTCATTTCACTTCTCCTTTACTGATTACATAGGGGCGCCAAGCAGGGGAAGTGGCTTTTGCCGCAGTTCATCCCTTCACTTCCAGGCAGCGTATGCCCCGGCTGGGGTTGATCCACAGTATGCCCCGGCCCTGGAGTTGCGGTAGTAACTGCACATCCACACGCTACCGTTTCTCCATATCTTGGGCTTCCAGGCGTTCATCCTGGCTCCCATCCTTTGTCGTCCGACAACGGCACCCCAACCATTCGCCCGAAGCACTTTGAGCTGCACACAGCGTGGTTGCCGTCTGTGACCGCATCCTTCTCGGGCACCTTCTTGCCGCACTCTTCGCAGGTGATGGTGCCGTCGAAGGGTATGTACTCCCCAATCCCCTTGGAGGGGAACTGGGCAGCAGACGGATCAAACACCGAACCGTCGGGGCGCACCGTCCACCAATGGGGCTCTGTAACATTCCAGATGGGGCAGTAGTAGTGGCCTCGAACCAGGGTCAGGCTGGGGTCTTTGGAGCAAGCGGCTTCGCTGAGCTCTTTGCACTTGCCCCGAAACTTCAGGTAGTCGTTCATGCCTTCGGCTCCCAATCCAACAGCACTCCGCAGCACGCCGGCTTGTGCTCGCCGTGCTTTGCCATCGTATGGAGATCGGCATCAATGCCGCTCCATCCAACTCCAAGATGGTCAGCGCACTCTCTCCAGCCGGCCAGCATGTCCGCCGCGTGAGACCTTTCCGCAACATCCGTCGCGTCATTTACAGCGTCCACCATTTCCAAGTGACCTCTTGCCACGTTATTCTCCTTAATGAAAAACGAAAATGATCATGACTTCTGCCCTTTCTTCCACTCGTTATATTCAGCCTCGTACGCGTCCGCCGCTGCGTCTACGCTTCCTTGGTTTATATGAATTCCAGATAGTGGATGTATAATACCTTCATCTTGCAAGTACTTTATCCAATCTGTGTCACTCCAGCCTATTGGAGTCGGTGGTCTCATCCTTTGTCGTCCCTATTCACCTTGTCATGGTGTTTAATCGCCATGTCGACGGCCTCATTGATGTTGGCAGCCATCCCCCACTCCTCCCACTCATCTATAACGAGACCCTCCCCCTTGTCACTCACTGGAGGGATAAATAGAGAGACATTTCCGGCACCGGCTTCGATGTCCAGCGATATTTCATATTTATTCGGCAATTTCTCAGCAGCCCGTTCGATGGCTAGACCGATACGCTCATGATAGTTCATTTCCCCTCCAGTGGGTCATCACCTTCTTCCTCATCCTCATCGAACACGGCGTCATCTATGCAGTTGCCCCAGAAGTCTTCTTCAGTCTCGGTTCTGGGGTCGTGTTCGTGGCCGATACAACGGCCCCAGGTGGCCTCGTCCCCCGGTCCTGGTGTGAGATGGCTACTCACTGTACTCCCTCGCACACTTCTATGAGCTTCTGTTTTTGGGCAGCCTCTGCGGCGTCCCCTGCGGCATCTGCGGCGGCCCATGCGGCGGCCCCTGCGGCGGCCCATGCGGCGGCCACTGCGGCGACCCCTGCGGCATCTGCGGCAGCCTCTGCGGCAGCCTCTGCGGCAGCCTCTGCGGCGGCCCCTGCGGCGTCCCCTGCGGCGTCCCGTGCGGCGGCCCATGCGGCGGCCCTTGCG
>ERZ650311.385-NODE-385-length-28879-cov-16.420171_pt1 | contig 28879 bp, 23 predicted proteins | sample MGYA00376247_ERZ650311 | MGnify/ENA primary metagenome ERZ650311 (study PRJEB26733, sample SAMN07839324) | wastewater metagenome | biome: small river; feature: stream; material: water | place: USA: North Carolina | collected 2016-07-28 ...
TGCCGTAGCGCACGGCGTTGGTGCCGCTGGCGCGGGTCGAGGCCATGCCGCCGAGCGAAGCATCCGCGCCCGGGTCGATGGGGAAGAACAGCCCGGTGCCATGCAGCGCCGCGTTGAGCGTCTTGCGGGTCACGCCCGGCTGCACCACCGCGTCCATGTCCTCATCGTGGATCGTGACGATCTGGTTCATCTCCGACAGGTCGATGCTGATCCCGCCGTTGGTCGCCAGGATGTGCCCCTCCAGCGAGCTGCCCACGCCAAACGGGATCACCGGCACCCGGTGCGCGTGGCACAGCTTGACCACCTCCACCACCTCGGCGGTGGAATGCGGCCACACCACCCCATCGGGCAGCGCATCCGGAAAGTGCGATTCATCGTGCCCGTGGTGGGCACGCACCGCCTCGGCAGTGGAAAAACGCTTGCCGAAGCGCTCGGCAAGGGCTTGGGTAAAGGCGTCGGGCAAGGGCATGGCAGGCGTGGGAAATTGGGATTGGGAAGTGGGCGAGAGGGTAGCGCGGTTTGGCGCGGATCACTACCCGGGAAAGCCCCGCTCCCCACGACCCTGTAGGTCGGACTTCAGTCCGACACCCAACCCCGCCGCCCCGCCCCCGGAGGCCGGGCAATCGACCAACATTTCGCGCCATCCGGATCGCACGAAATGTCGGACTGAAGTCCGACCTACAGGGCCGTGGGCAACGGGAGGGTGGCGCTCACCCCATCGAGGGTCCCGCTCACCCTCGATTGCCTAATCTTTAGGCAATCGACCCTCCCGATTACCCTCTGTTGCCTAAATTTTAGGCAATGCCGCCTAATCCTTAGGCAATGCTGCCTAAAATTTAGGCGACGTCGCCTAAAAATGAGGCGACCGAGGGTGCCGGTTACCCTCGGTTGCCTAAAAATCAGGCAGCGTCGCCTAAAAATTGGGCAGCGGAGGGTGGCAATTACCCCCCGTCGATGAAAAACCACCCCCCACCCCCTCAAACCCCGGGCCGGGCTCAGGCCGCGCTATCGGCCTTGGCCGGTGCGGTGCGGCGCACGTTGGAACGCATGGTCTCCTGCAGGGGCGTCACGTTGTCGGCCTTGCCGAAGGCCTTGAGCAGCCGGTAGCCGTCGTAGCTCGCCGAGAGGATGTCGCTGCCCAGGGCCACCTGGGTATCGGCGCACTTGGCCGCCAGCGCCTGCAGGCGGATCAGCCGCGGGCGCAGCGCATCGAAAGCGGTCAGATCGCGCTTCAGTTCGCCCAGATCAAAGCCCGGCGGCAGCGCCTGCTTGTTCTGATCGAGGATCGCCACCGTCTGCCGGCAGAAGGTCTCGCTCTTGTCCCCGATCTTGGTCAGCTGCCGCACCTCGTCCGGCGTGAGCGACACAAAAACGTCCATCAAGCCCTCGATGGCATCCAGCGCTGCATCGAACTTGGGCAGGTTATCGGTGAGATCGAGGGAGACGAGGTTTTGAGTCATGGTGGTGCTCCTGAGATTGATTGATGTTGTGTGAAAGTACCGTGGTGCGTTGTTTACGCGATTTCAATAATACATGATGGTAGGCGATATGGATTTGCAGGGTGGGGCGGTTTCGTGCCCAGGCTCTGCCCCCGCCCTTGCGGCGATCCACGAGCCATCCCCCTTGTGATGGCGATGGCTTATGCTTTGCACTCATTGAAAGGGCTGGGGAAAAGCATGGCCAAGCGCTGCAAGGTGTTCATCTCGTATGCGCACAAGGATGAACTGCGAGGGGATTCGAAAGTGGAGCCTGGCGCGGGTTATCCAAGCGTCTTCCTCTCGCGTCTCCAAGCGGCCATTGAAGGCCATGAAGAACTGCTCACTGAGGATGAGATCTTCTTCGACGCCGCCAGGCTGGATGCAGAGGCTGCCTGGTCCGGTGCAATCGGCGAGGCGCTGAGCCAGTGCTGGCTACTGATATTCCTGGTCAGCGCTGATTCGATCAAATCAACCTTCTGCAGGCCCAAGGAACTGGCTCCGGTCTTGTTGCGGCGGGTGCCCGTCATTACTGTGCTGCTGCAACCCTCGACCGACTGGCACCTCGCAAAGGTGCGCGATCCGAGTACAGGGGCGGAGTTGGGCAAACTTGGCGACTTTCACTCGGGGGGGCTACCCAAAGAAAGAGTGAACATGAAGCCCGTCAGCGCGTGGGCAAGCGAGGATGCAGCGTGGGACGATGTCTGCAAGCGAATTCTGACCTTCATGCAAGGCGACAACTTCAGAGAGCCAGGGGGTGTTCAGTCGGCGCCAGTGCAAGCGGAAGTCGGCACAGTTGCCACCGCCGATGTAGCGTCAGCGAACAACACTGCAGACGCCACCCGACATGCGCAGTTGTTGCGCCAGCATCTCCACAAAGCATGGCGGTCTCTCGAAAGGCACCCTGAATTCGTCGAAGACCCGCTCTTTTCCGGTCTTGCCAGGCCACTCACGATTGAGGCCGTCATGGCGCGTGCTGTGGACTTGCCCGGCAGCACGGCTAATCTCGTCAAAGTCGGCAATGCGCTGGGGAGAGTCTGGAACAAACCGGAAAGTAGTGCAGCGTGCGATGCCTTCCTGCGAATGCTGCCCGTTGTCGTAGACCGCTTCATCCAGAACAAGAGAGGAACTGCGCGGCTGGCTGATCATGAGCCGATCTGGGTTCGGGATGCCTTGACCGCCGCCACAATTGCGGCGGAACAGCAGAACTTCGGGCTTGCGCTCAAAAGTGGTAAGCGTGAGCCCGAGAGCGTTTTTGCAGCGACACCGCCAGCCGTTGAACTGGGCATGCCCGGAGAGTTCGGGCCAAGCTTGGTAAATCGTGAGGCGATGCGGGCAATCAAGCGACGCCGCATCGGTACGCGCGGAAAGATCGACCATGACACAGTCAAGGCTACGGTTGACGCGATGCGTGATGCGTTCGATGTCGCGGTGCGAGTGGATGCGGTGGGCGATTACGAAGACCCCATGCGACGGCAACAGCTTTGCGAATACCTGAAGACCTGCGGGATTCACACCTTCTTTCTTGCTGCGGAGGAGCAGGAGCTTCCGCCGGAAGAGTGGGCCGATTTTCCAATCGGTAGCCTGGAAGAGGCATTCCAGAGCGCGTTTCCCGTCGAAATCGAACCTCAGAGTGTCTCGCCTAGTACGGCGTTGCCGTGGTCCGAGAGTCGGCAGTGCTTGAGACGTCTGATGACGGAAACTTGCAGACGTCCGGACCTTGCCGCTCAGCGCAGCCACCTGCTGGATGCCATCCAGACAATTCAGGAGCGAATTGCTGCCGAACCGGAGGCCGCCGATGCGCCCACTGTAAGGCGATGTCTTGGCGAAATTGAGAAGGGTTTCCAGGGCCTGCCCACGCAAGACCCACTACGCGAGACACTAAACTTAATTCGGGATGGCCTCAAAGCGGCGTGGCCCGATTTGCTGAAATTGATGTCCTGAGGACGCCCCCATGCCCCCCCCAAAATCCCCTTTTGCCAGCTTGAAGGCCGGAACAATCACCAAGTTGGATGAGACGGTCGAGTACGCTCAATCCTGGCACCAGTGGTCCCAGCCGGAAATTGACGCGTTGACCCTCGCCTATGCGGCTGGCCGGCCGTTGCTGGTGCGCGGCGAGCCTGGCACCGGCAAAACCCAGTTGGCCCGTGCCGCAGCCCAGGTTCTTGGTTGGAAGCTGCATGCCGAAACTATCCACCCCCGGTTCGAGCCCCACGAACTGCGCTTCCGCTTCGACGCCGTGAAACGACTGGCGGATGCGCAGGCTGGCGACAAAGGGGCTGACGCTTTGGACGACCATCGATACTGGCGCCCGGGTGTGCTCTGGAAGGCCTATGGCTGGGATTCGGCAATAGAGTTTCTGCCTGTGGTGGAACGAATCGCCGAACCTAAGGGCCACGTTGTCCTCATCGACGAGATCGACAAGGCCGACAGTGATTTGCCCAACAGCCTGCTGGAGGTATTGGCCCAACGGAGTTTTCATGTGGAGCCGGTGGCTGAACCCATCGGTGGCCCCAAGGTGAAACCACCCTTGATCGTCATCACCACCAACGAAGAACGGGATTTGCCTGCCGCCTTTCTGCGCCGCTGCATCGTGCTTTCTCTGGCGCCGGATGGCGAATACGCAGGCTGGCTGGTGGCGCGGGGCAAGGCCCACTTTGGCGCCTTGGAGAAAGTGGCTGGGCGAGAACTCGCGCTGATGGACGACGACGTGCTGTGGGAGGCTGCCGCGCAACTGGTGAAAGACCGGGACGCCGTGGCAGGGCTCAATCTCTCCAAGCCCGGCCTCGCCGAGTATCTGGATCTGCTCTATGCGCTGCATGCCCTCTTCGAGGACGAAGCAGACGCGGGTAAACGCGCCACCGCCCAGCGCAAATGGCTTGTCCGTTTGTCGGCCTATGGATACCTGAAGCACTCGGTCGACGACCCGAAGAACGCCGCCAATCAGTCGACCAACGCTGCTGAACGCGGCAAGACGGCTGACCAGGAGCCGCGCTGAATGGGCAACCTCCGGATCAGCGGACGTGCCGATCTGCTCCGGGCGCTGGCCGATACCTGCGGACGCGATCCCGATGCAGTTTCCGGTGATGAACTGGCACGCTTTGCGTCGCTGCTAGACTGGCGCGCCCTGCCCGCTGAGGGAGGGGGTGGGGTAGAGGCGCTGATTGGGGCCGAGGCGGGGGGCGAGGAATCCGGCGACCAACCCGGCGATGAGGGCGAAGATCACATCATTGCCGATCCGCCGCCCCGACCAGAGCCCGGGCGGCGCCCTCCCCTGCAGGCCCGATTCTTTGTCGTGCTGGAATCCCGCGAGCTTCCGATGAAGGAGGCGCGCGCGACGTCCAGGCAGCTTGAGCCCCTTACCGCAGCCGATTGCGGACCATTGAATACGAGTGAACCGCCGCCAATCCAGCCACTCGTCCCGCGTGCACGCTTGTGGCCGGCCCTGCGTCGCTCTCTAAGTCAGACCCGGGCTGGCCGTGTCGACGTGCCCAAGCTGGTGCGCCGCCTGTCCCGGGCCGAGAGCATCCGGCGCCTGCCGCGCACAAGCCGCTGTGGCACCGGCGGAGAGATCTGGATCGTTTTCGACATTGCCCAGCGCCTGATTCCGTATGAGCACGATCTTGTAGGCGTTGTGGATGAGGTCCGGCGCCTGCATGGGGCGGCCAACGTGCGCCTGTGGCTGGTTTCGGAGGTGCCCGATGCGGTGCTGTCAATGCAGTGCGGCCGGGCAGAGCCCGAGGCCGTGGCTGGGCACATTCCCGCTCCACCTGCGGGCATACCGATGCTGATTCTGGGCGACCTGGGTTTGCTGTCTCGCGAAAATGCCGTTGGCGCTCAGTGGATTGCGTTCTGCCGTCGGATGTCAGTCGCTGGCGCTCATCCGGTGGCCTGGGTGCCTGCCTCGCCGCAACTGGTGACACGCGAAACTGCCCGCTACGCCCGCGTGCATTGCCTGGGCGCCGGTGACCTCCGGCACGTCAAACCCAACCGCTGCGCCGCCCAAGCCCAATGGCCCGACGAAGCCTTGCACCGCCTGCTTGTCCGCATTGCCTGCTGCGTGCGTGTCGAGCCCGCGCTGCTGCGCAGTCTGCGCCTCCTGTCGCTCGAAACTGCCGCCGAGCCGGGGTTGGAGGCGCTGGTGTGGGCGCATCCATCGGACGTTCGGGCGGGTTATCGCTTCTGCGAAATCACTACCCCTGCGCTGACCAGCTATCGTGCGGCTTTCGCAGCCTTGGGGGCTACCACTGGCGGCAGGGCCGAGCAGGATGAAGTCTTGCGGCGGATGCTGGCTTGGCATGCCTATCGGGGGCGGTCCACTGGCGCGATGGAGTCGCTGATCTGGCGTACCCATGCAGCCCGCTTGCCGGATGAATTCAAGCTGGCAGTGGAAGGCGCCGGGGAATGGATGAGCCGCGCCGGTCTTGTTGCCGATGGGGTGGCGGGCGATGTGGCGGGCTACGCGAGAGATCTGCTCGCGCGCCAGGGCGGGGATTCTCGGCTGATGGAGGTTCAGTCCGAATATTTTGCGCCTCTCTGGGCGCGCAGTGGCCAGGAAACCATCCCCGCCGGCCTGGCCTCGGCCGATGTGGCTGCCGCCCGGTGGCCGGTGGCGCTGGAGCTGGACGAACGTGATTACGTGCTCGTCCAGCAGGGCGACAGGCTGTTTCTGGAGCCGCGGGAATTGCGCCAGAAACAGGAACTCGACGGCTGGGCATCCATGCCCTGGCCGGTGGTGACGATCAACGGGGGCTTTGAGTGGTCGCGGAGCGACGGGGCGATCCGTCGGTGGTTTGTCCCGGGTCTGAAACCGCTTGAACTGCCCCTGGGAGATGGGCCCGAAGGCTGCACCTTCTCATTGGCGTCGGGTGGACGGCAGTGGGATTTTGGTTCCGTCACGCGACCTTCATGGGCCATCGAATGGGGGCAGGGCGCCAATGGAGTTTATGCCTTGGCACCATCGCCAGTGGGGCCGCCAAGGCCGCTGTATTGGGATCCACCGTCCCTGTTATTTTTTGACCGCTTCCATACCAAGGGGCGTGGTTTCAGCGCCGAAACAATACCTATCGCGCCGGGCGTCAGGATGTGGGCCGATCTGGAGTTCGGGTTGGTGCTCGACGTTCATTTCGGCAGCGCCCTTCAGCGTTTCCGCTGGATCGAGCCCGGCGAGTTTTCGATGGGTTCGCCTAAAGGCGAGGCGGTGCGCTTCGACGGCGAAGGCCCGCGTCACTTGGTTCGTCTGACGGAAGGCTTTTGGCTTGCGGAGACGGCGTGCAGCCAGTCGGTGTGGTCGTTGGTGATGGGGAGGAACCCGAGCAACTTCACGGACGACCCGCAGAACCCGGTGGAGCGGGTGAGCTGGCATGCCGTCCAGGATTTTCTGCGTGAAGTAGAAAAGCGGCTGCCTGGGGTGAAGGCGGATTTACCGACGGAAGCGGAGTGGGAATACGCGTGCCGTGCGGGCAGTGAGACGGCATTCAGCTGGGGCGACGGGATTACGCCTGAGCAAGCCAACTACCAACCCACGATCAGCTACGCCAACGGCCCAACGGGCGAGTGGCGGGAAAAGACGGTACCGGTCAAAAGCTACGCCCCGAACGCGTGGGGCCTGTACCAGATGCACGGCAACGTATGGGAATGGTGCGCGGACGGCGAGCGACGATACGACCGCGCGCCGCACGCGGACCCGCGGGGCCCGGAGGGCAGCGCCCCGCGCGCCGTGCGCGGCGGTTCGTGGTTCGACTACCCGTACAGACTGCGTGCTGCCTCCCGCGACTACAGGCACCGCGTCGGGGACTACGACGACCAGGGCTTCCGCTTCTCCCTGAGGTCCACAAGCAGCGAGGAGCGCCCGCCGGATGCGTCGGTGGCCCCGGAGGGTTTATTGGCGCCGCTTGATGCACACGAACTGTCCAGATTCTTTGATGAGAAGCAAAGGGCGGGCAATGGCAGTGTGGGTGTTCAGTCTGGTGAGCCATCAAGGTCATCGAATGTAGACAGAGGCCGCATGCTTGAACGTATGTCGAGAATGCTTGTAGTTGGTAAGGGTCCTGTGCCGTGGTCAGCGCTCCGCGAAACGATACCTGTGGCGAAGAAGCCAAAGCCGAAGCGCGGAGGCAAGAGGTGACCAAAGTTTCTATTCAGAATCACGCCCCCGACCTCACCTGGCGCCCCGAGCCCCAGCGCTGGCCGGTGGTTTTTCCGCCGGTGTGCGCCAGCGCGTGGGGGGATGACCGTTTCGGATTGTGGATCGATGTGGTGCTCGGCGGGCCGGTGCAGCGTTTCCGCTGGATTGAGCCAGGTGAGTTTTGGATGGGATCACTGGAGGGCGAGGTCGGTCGTTTTGACAATGAAGGCCTGCAGCACCAGGTTCACCTGGCCGACGGCTGCTGGTTGGCGGAGACAGCCTGCAACCAGGCGATATGGCGGGCGGTGATGGGAAACAACCCTAGCAGGTTTAAGAGTGACCCGGAGAACCCTGTGGAGCGGGTCAGCTGGGATGAGGTACAGGGTTTTCTGCGGGAAGTGGAAAAGAGCCTGCCGGGGGTAAAGGCTGATTTGCCGACGGAAGCAGAATGGGAGTATGCGTGTCGCGCGGGGAGCAAGAATGCGTTTAGTTGGGGTAGTTGCATTGCTCCCAATCAAGCCAATTACGACGCCACAGTCAGCTACGCCAAAGGTCCGACGAGCGCCTACCTTGAGAAAACGGTGCCGGTCAAGAGCTATTCCCCGAATGCTTGGGGCCTTTACCAAATGCACGGCAACGTGTGGGAGTGGTGCGCGGACGGCCTGCGGGATTATGACGGTGCGCCGCAGATCGACCCGCGTGGCCCAGTGGGTGCAGAGGCCGACGCTGCGCGTGCCGTGCGTGCCGTGCGCGGAGGGTCATGGTTCAATGACCCTCACGGGCTGCGTGCTGCCTACCGCAACCGAAGGCGCCGTGACGAGCGCGTCGACTCTCAGGGCTTTCGCTTCTTACTGGTGCCTAGACGCAATCTAGTGCGCCCGCCGGAGGCGGTGGTCACGCGGGACGCGTGACCGGGGGTTTGGCCCCGGAGGGGCCCGTGGCCCGCTCCGGGACGGGGCGGGCCACGACGCTGCGGATCTGCAGGTCGGACTTCAGTCCGACACCCTGCGATCCAGATGGCACGAAATGTCGGACTGAAGTCCGACCTACAGGTTGAGCCCCATTCCCCATTCCCCAATCCCCCCGTAAACTCCGCCCGTTCAACCCACGGAGCCTTCTCCCATGTCCAAGACGATCATCGCCACGCCCAACGCCCCTGCCGCCATCGGCACCTACTCCCAGGCCGTGAAGGCCGGTGACACCGTTTATATGTCGGGCCAGATCGGGCTCGATCCGGCTTCCATGCAGATGGTCGAGGGCTTCGAGGCCCAGACGGTGCGCGTGTTCGAGAACCTCAAGGCGGTGGCCGAGGCGGCCGGCGGTTCGCTGGGCGATGCGGTCAAGCTCAACATCTACCTCACCGATCTGGCCAACTTTGCCAAGGTGAATGAGGTGATGGCGCGCTACTTTGCCGAGCCCTTCCCGGCCCGCGCGGCGGTGGGCGTGAAGGAACTGCCCCGCGGCGCGCTGGTCGAGGCCGACGCCGTCCTCGTGCTCGGCTGATCTTGCCCGACACCGCCGCGCCCGTTGCCACCGCCGCGCCGCCCAAAAAGGCGGCGGTGCGCGGCTGGCCGGGCGTGGGGCCGCAGCTGGCCGAGCGCCTGGCCAAGCTCGACATCTTTGCCCCGGCCGATCTGATCCTCCATCTGCCGCTGCGCTACGAGGACGAGACCCGCCTTACGATGCTGGCGGACCTGCGCCCCGGCGTGCCGGCCCAGTGCGAGGTGGAGGTGATCTCCTGCGACGTGAGCCCGCCGCCCCGGCGCCAGCTGCTGGCCCGGGCGTCGGACGCCAGCGGCGAGGTGACGCTGCGATTCGTCCACTTCTACCCCAACCAGCAGAAGCAACTTGCGGCCGGCAGCCGGCTGCGCATCTTTGGCGAGCTGCGCGACGGCTTCTTCGGCGCCGAGATGATCCACCCGCGGGTCAAGCCGGTGGCCGCGGGCGAGCCGCTGCCCGACAGCCTCACCCCGATCTACCCGACCACCGCGGGCCTCGCCCAGTCGGCGCTGCGCAAGATCATCGGCGGCGCGCTGCGCCACAACCCGCTTGTCGACGATCTGCCCGAACCCCTGCGCCGCCGCCTCAACCTGCCCACGCTGCCCGATGCGCTGCGTACGCTCCACGCGCCGCCGCCGTCGATGGCGATCGTGGACATCGAGGACCGCGGCCACCCCGCGTGGCAGCGCGTGAAGCTGGACGAACTGCTGGCCCAGCAGATTTCGCTCCGCCGGGCCTACGCCGCCCGCCGCGCCAAGAACGCCCCCAGCCTGCCGCGCCACGACACGCTCACCCGCAGCCTGCTGGAGCAGTTGCCCTTTGCCCTCACCGGCGCCCAGGGCCGCGCCTTTGCCGAGATCGCCGCCGATCTGGCCTCGGACCACCCCATGCAGCGCCTGCTGCAGGGCGACGTGGGCTCCGGCAAGACCTGTGTGGCGGCCCTGGCGATGCTGCTGGCCGCCGAAAACGGCCGCCAGGCGGTGCTGATGGCGCCCACCGAGATCCTCGCCGAGCAGCACTACCGCAAGCTGGCCGACTGGCTCGCGCCCATCGGGCTGGAGGTGGCGTGGCTCTCGGGCAGCCGCAAAAAGAAGGAGCGCGAGGCGACCATGGCGCGCCTTGCCGCCGGCGAGATCCTGCTGGCGGTGGGCACCCACGCGCTGATCGAAGACCCGGTGGCCCTGCCGCTCTTGGCCCTGGCGGTGGTGGATGAGCAGCACCGCTTCGGCGTGCGCCAGCGCCTGGCCCTGCGCGAGAAGGGCCAGGCCGGCGAGTCGCCCCACATGCTGATGATGTCCGCCACGCCCATCCCGCGCACGCTGGCGATGAGCTACTACGCCGATCTGGATGTCTCGGTGCTCGACGAGCTGCCGCCGGGCCGTACGCCCATCGTCACCAAGCTGGTGTCGGAGCAGCGCCGCGACGAGGTGATCCGCCGCGTCCACGACGCCTGCGTGGCCGGCCGGCAGGCCTACTGGGTGTGCCCGCTGATCGAAGAATCCGAAGCCCTGCAGCTGAAGACCGCCCAGGAGAGCTTCGAGATGCTCACCGCGGCGCTGCCCGATCTTAAAGTGGGGCTGGTGCACGGCCGGCTCAAGAACGACGAGAAATCCGCCACCATGGCCGCCTTCAGCGCCAACGAGGTGCAGGTGCTGGTGGCCACCACGGTGATCGAGGTGGGCGTGGATGTGCCCAACGCCAGCCTGATGGTGATCGAGCACGCCGAGCGCTTCGGCCTCGCCCAGCTCCACCAGCTGCGCGGCCGGGTGGGGCGCGGCGTGCATGAATCGGTGTGCATTCTGTTGTACGCCCAGCCCCTGTCCCAGGCCGGGCGTGAGCGCCTGAAGGCGATCTTCGAGCACACCGACGGCTTCATCATCGCACGGGAAGACCTGCGCATCCGCGGCCCCGGCGAGTTCATCGGCGCCCGCCAGAGCGGCGTGCCGCTGCTGCGCTACGCCGACCTGGAAGAAGACGCGGTGCTCGTCGACATCGCCCGCGATCTGGCCGAAACCCTGCTGCGCGACGCGCCCCGGGTGGCCGATGCAGTCACCGCCCGCTGGTTCGGCGGAAGGGCCTCGCTGCTGAAGGCCTGATCCGGTCCCTGTAGGTCGGACTTCAGTCCGACAACATCGGGTTGGGCAGGTGGGCTTGTCGGACTAAAGTCCGACCTACAGTGAGATCAATAATCGGCAGGCTGGGATGCAAACGCCGGTCCGCCCCTGGCCCGGAATCGCCCCGCGGTGGAGAAGCGCCACGCCCGGCGGCGCCCGCACCTGTAGGTCGGACTTCAGTCCGACAGCGTCGGGTTGGGCAGGTGGGGTTGTCGGACTAAAGTCAGACCTACACTCCGCCGTGCTCCCCTGGTCCGCCATAAGCCGTACAATTGCGCGGCCCGCTGGCGGGCGTTTTTCGTTTTTCCGCACACCGATGACCCTCGCCCATTTCCCGGGCCGCGATCCCTTCCGCATGGCTGCCTGGCAGGCGCCGCGGCAGATGCGCGGCTGGCTGACCGACGACAGTTCCCTCACCGCCCGCATCCGCGCCCGCTGCGGCAGCTTTTCGCTGCAGGTGGTGAGCCAGGGCAAGGGCCGCGTGCTGCCGGACGAGCTCGCCGCCCTCGGCCTGCATCGCCATGCCAGCCTGTGGCAGCGCGAGGTGCTGCTGATCGCCGACGGGGAGCCGGTGGTGTTCGCCCGCTCGCTGGTGGCCGACACGATCATTCCCGCCGACTGGCACCTGCTGCGCGGGCTGGGCGGGCGGCCGCTGGCGGCGGTGCTGTTCGACGACCCGCGGGTGGCCCGCTCGCCGCTGGAGGCAGCCCGCCTCGACACCCGCGATTCCCGCTGGCACCACGCCGCCCGTGCTACCGGCAACGCCGATCTGCCGGCCCTGTGGGCGCGCCGCTCGGCTTTCCGGCGCAACGGCGCGCCGCTGCTCATCACCGAAATCTTCCTGCCCGCGATCCGGAGCCTGGCCCCATGAACCCGACCATGCCAACCCTCACCCTGCGCGAGCGCCTCGCCGAATACGAAAAGCTGATGCGCCTCGACAAGCCCATCGGCATCCTGCTGCTGCTGTGGCCCACCCTGTGGGCCTTGTGGGTGGCCGGCGAGGGCAGGCCAGCGCTGCTGGTGGTGGCGATCTTCGTGGTGGGCACGGTGCTGATGCGCTCCGCCGGCTGCGTGATCAACGACTACGCCGACAAGGATTTCGACGGCCACGTGGAGCGCACCCGCAACCGCCCGCTGGCCGCCAAGCGCGTGACGCCGAAGGAGGCCCTGTGGCTCGCGGCCGGGCTGGCGGTGGTGTCCTTCCTGCTGGTGCTGCCCCTCAACCTGCTCACCATCCTGATGAGCGTGCCGGCGGTGTTCCTGGCGGGCAGTTACCCCTTCACCAAGCGCTTCCTGGCGATTCCCCAGGCCTACCTGGGCATCGCCTTCGGTTTCGGCATTCCGATGGCCTTTGCCGCGCTGCAGGGCGAGATTCCGGCTGTAGCGTGGGCGATGCTGGTGGCCAACGTGTTCTGGGCGGTGGGCTACGACACCGAGTACGCGATGGTGGATCGCCCGGACGACCTGAAGATCGGCATCAAGACCTCGGCGATCACCTTTGGCCGCTTCGACGTGGCGGCGGTGATGCTGTGCTACGTGGCCACCCTGGCGATCCTCGGCTGGGTCGGGTTTGTCACCGGTGCCGGGCTGGCCTTTGTGGCCGGGCTGGTGGTGGCGGCGGGCATCATGGGCTACCACTACACCCTGATCCGCGAGCGCGACCGGGCGAAGTGCTTCAAGGCCTTTCTGCACAACAACTGGGTGGGCGCGGCGATCTTCGCCGGCTGGGCGGTGGATTACCTGCTGCGCGGCTGATCAGCGCCGCTGGGGGCGCGAGCCCCGCAGAAGCGGGGTGAGCATGTCCATGGTGCGCTCGGTGGCGCCCCGGTGGGATTGGGCAAAGTCGCGCCCGGCCTGGCCCATGGCGGCGCGGCGGGGCGGGTTGGCGAGGATCTCGATGGCTTCCTCGACGGCGTCTTCGATGTCGTCGGCGCGCACCGCGGCGCCCACCTCGATGGCCTGCTCGCACACCACCTTGAAGTTGAAGGTGTGGGGCCCGACGATCACCGGGCAGCCCACGGTGCTCGCCTCGATGGGGTTCTGCCCGCCGAGCTTCTCCCACGAGCCGCCGATGATCGCCACGTCGGCTGCCGCGCAGTAGGCGTACATCTCGCCCATCGAATCGCCCAGCCACACGCGGGTGTCGGCCATCACCGGGACATCCTTGGAGCGTTTCTGCATCTGCAGGCCGGCGCGCTTGACCAGCTTGGCGACCTCGTCGAAACGCTGTGGGTGGCGCGGCACCAGCACCAGCAGCACCTCGGGCGGGCACAGCCGGGCGAAGGCTTCGAGCAGCGGGCCTTCCTCGCCCTCGCGGGTGCTGGCGGCCAGCAGCACCCGGCGCTGGGGCCCGAAGCGGTTGCGGAACACCGCGCCCAGGGCCAGCATCGGCGCCGGCGGGGCGATATCGAACTTGATGTTGCCGGTGACCATCACGTAGCGGGCGCCCAGGTTGCTCATGCGCTGGCCGTCGGCTTCGGTTTGGGCGCCGATGGCCGACAGGTGCGCGAATGCCTTGCGCGCCAGCGCCCCGGCCCGCGCGTAGCCCTTGGCCGAACGGGCCGACAGCCGCGCGTTGACCATCGCCAGCGGGGTGCCGGTCTGGCGGCAGGCTTCCACCAGGTTGGGCCACAGCTCGGTTTCCATCAGGATGCCGAGGCGGGGATGGAAATGCCGCAGGAAGGCCGCCACCGCCCACGGGAAGTCATAGGGCAGATACACGCTCTGCACCCGCGGCGCGAGGCTGCCATAGAGCTCGGCGGCGGTGGCCCGGCCGGTGGGCGTCATGTGGGTGAGCAGCACCGAGTGATCCGGGTGCGCATCGAGCAGCGCATGCAGCAGCGGCGCGCAGGCCCGGGTCTCGCCCACCGATACTGCGTGCAGCCAGATCACCGGGCCCGGCGGCAGGCCGGTGTAGCGGCCCAGGCGTTCGCCCACGTGCTGCAGGTATTCCGGCTGCTTGCGCGCGCGCCACAGCAGCCGCAGGCCCACGAAGGGCGCGGCGGCATACCAGACGGCGGTGTAAAGGCTGCGATGGATCAAGGGGATGAGTGTCGATGCGATGGCCTCAAAGTATACCGGGCGTTGCAGATGCCACGGCACAAGTTGTGTCTTGGATTTACGCTGTCATGTGCCCGTGCGAAAATGCCGGGCTGACGGTTTCGCCCGGAAGGCGCGCCCGCCCTACAACCTGCATCGTCCCTCACGAACATGAAAATTCTCGTTACCGGCGCTGCCGGCTTTATCGGCTCGCATACCAGTCTGCTCCTGCTGGCGCGCGGCGACACCGTCGTCGGCCTCGACAACCTCAACGATTACTACGACGTCCAGCTCAAGCTGGATCGCCTCGCCCGCCTCACGCCCCACGAAAACTTCCGTTTCGTGAAGCTCGACGTGGCCGACCGCGAAGGCATGGAAAAGCTCTTCGCCGAAGAGAAGTTCGACAAGGTCATCCACCTGGCCGCCCAGGCCGGCGTGCGCTACTCGCTGGTCAATCCCCACGCCTACATCGAGAGCAACATCTCGGGCTTCATGAACATCCTCGAGGGCTGCCGCCACAACAAGGTGCAGCATCTCGTCTATGCCTCCAGCTCCAGCGTGTATGGCGGCAACACCAAGATGCCGTTCGCCGAGTGCGACAGCGTCGACCACCCGGTGAGCATGTACGCCGCCACCAAGAAGGCCAACGAGCTGATGGCGCACACCTACAGCCACCTGTTCGGTCTGCCTACCACCGGCCTGCGCTTCTTCACCGTGTATGGCCCGTGGGGTCGTCCGGACATGGCCCTGTTCCTCTTCACCAAGGCCATCCTCGAAGGCCGCCCCATCGACGTGTTCAACCACGGCAAGATGAAGCGCGACTTCACCTACGTGGATGACATCGTCCAGGGCGTCATCAAGACCCTCGACCACACCGCCGAGCCGGACGCCACCTACAACGCGGACGCGCCGAACCCCAGCACCAGCAACGCGCCCTTCCGCGTGTTCAACATCGGCAACAACAACCCGGTCGAGCTGATGAGCTTCATCGAAGCCATCGAGAACGCCGTGGGCAAGAAGGCCGAGAAGAACTTCATGCCGCTGCAGGATGGCGACGTGCCCGCCACCTACGCCAACACCGACGCCCTCAACGCCTGGACGGGCTTCGTGCCGGCCACCCCGGTGCCGGTGGGCATCGGCCGCTTCGTCGAGTGGTACCGGAGTTACTACAAGGTTTGATGTCTGTCGCGCTGGGCGGCGTCCTGCCGCCCGCCAATCCTGAAGTCGGGCGCTGATGGAGCGCCTGACCGTCAGCCTCGTGCTGTACCGGCCCGACGCCGCGCAGCTCAAGGCAACCCTGGATTCGCTGGTCACGGCGAGCCGGGCGGCCGATGTCGTCCCCGATCTCTTCCTCATCGACAACGGCGGCAGCGACGCCGTGCTCGCCGGCCTGCAACTGCCCGACGACTGGCAGGTTCACGTGTTCTCCGGCCACGGCAACGTGGGCTTCGGCTGCGGGCACAACCTCAGCCTCGATGGCGCCGGCGACGTCCACCTGATTCTCAATCCCGATCTCGAACTGGCCCCCGACGCCCTCGTCGAGGCCCGGGCCTTCTTCCGCGCACACCCCGAATGCGGCCTGATCGCCCCGGCGGTGCGCTGGGAGGATGGCCGCGTGCAATACCTGTGCAAGCGCGTGCCGACGGTGTTCGACCTGTTCCTGCGCGGCTTTGCGCCCGGCTGGCTGCGCCGCCGCTTTGCCGCGCGCATGGCCCGCTATGAGATGCAGGACGTGATCGGTGACGCCGTGGTGTGGGATCCGCCGCTGGTGAGCGGCGCCTTCATGTGCTTCCGCACCGACGTGCTGCGCCGGCTCGGCGGTTTCGATTCGCGCTTCTTTCTTTACTTCGAAGACTACGACCTCAGCCTGCGCGCCGCCCGTGAAACGCGGATCGCATATGTGCCGACGGTGAAAGTCGTGCATCATGGCGGCCACGCGGCAAAGAAGGGCTTGCATCACATCCGCCTCTTCATGCACGGTGCCGCGCTGTTCTTCCGATTGCACGGCTGGAAATGGTTCTGAAGACTCCCCTTGAAACCCGTCGCGCGTGGCTGCGCGGCGGGGTTTGCGCTGCCCTTGCGGCTGCGTTCTGCGGCCCGGCCCGGGTGCTGGCGGTCGCCGGTGTCGCGGCGCCGCCGCTGCTCCTGGCCGAAGTGCTGCGGGGCGATGTGGATGTCACCCGCTACTGGGTCAGCGAAAAACTCGATGGCGTGCGCGCCGTCTGGGATGGCCGCGTCCTGCGGTTCCGCAGCGGGCGCGTGGTGAATGCGCCGGCGTGGTTCGTCGCCGGCCTGCCGCCGGAGCCGCTGGACGGTGAGCTGTGGCTCGGTCGCGGGCGTTTCGAGGATCTGTCCGGCATCGTCCGCCGCCGCGAGCCCCGCGACGACGACTGGCGCCCGGTGCGATTCATGGTCTTCGAGCAGCCCGGCGGTGAGGGTTCCTTCACCGAACGCATCGCCCGTCTGCAGGCCATCGTGGCCCGGGCCGGCGTGCCGTGGCTGGCGGTGGTCGAGCAGTTCCGCGTCGCCGATCGGCCGGCGCTCCAGGCAAAGCTCGACGAAGTCGTCGCCGGTGGCGGCGAAGGGCTGATGCTCCACCTGGCCGACGCGCCTTATCTTACCGGCCGCAGCGACGTGCTCCTCAAGCTCAAGCCGCTCCTCGACGCCGAAGCCACGGTGATCGCCCATCTGCCGGGCCGCGGGCGGCTCGACGGCCTGATGGGCGCGCTGCTGGTGGAAACCGACAAGGGCGTGCGCTTCCAGCTCGGCACCGGCTTTACCGACGCAGAGCGGCGCAATCCGCCGCCCGTCGGCAGTCTCGTCACCTTCGTCTATCGCGACCTGACCCAGGACGGCGTGCCGCGCTTCGCCAGCTACCTGCGGCGGCGCGAGGTGTTCTGAACGCCATGGGCATCCTCGTTACCGGCGGAAACGGCTTCATCGGCAGGCGTCTCGTGGCCGCCTTGCGGGCGGACGGCCTGCGCGTGCGGGTGCTCACCCGGCGCGAGCCGGCCGGCCCCGACGAGATCCGCGGTGACCTGTGCCAGCCGGCCAGCCTCGCCGCGGCCTGCGCCGGCATCGACACGGTATTCCACTGCGCCGGCCACGCCCACGCCTTTGGTGCCCGCAGCGAGGCCGACGCGGCGCGGCACCGGCTCGTCAATCTGGAAGGCAGCCGGGTGCTGGCCGAAGCCGCCGGCCGGGCTGGCGTGCGGCGGCTGGTGTTCCTCTCGAGCGTCAAGGCGATGGGCGATCCTGGCGACGACTGCATCGACGAAGCCTGGCCCGTTCCGCCCGCGTCGGCCTACGGCCTCGCCAAGCGCGAGGCCGAGGCCGTGCTGCTGGCCACCGGCGAGCGTTTCGGGATGCATGTGGTGTGCCTGCGCCTCGCGATGGTCTATGGCGCCGGCGGGCGGGGTAACCTGGAGCGGATGGCCGCGCTGGTGCGGCGCGGGTGGTTTCCGCCGCTGCCCGAAACCGGTAACCGCCGCTCGATGGTCCATGTGGTCGACGTGGTGGCGGCGATGCGACGGGTGGCGGGCGACCCGCGTGCAGCTGGGCGCAGCTACATCGTCGCCCACCCCAAAACTCATTCCGGGCGACAGCTTTACGACGCGCTGCGGGCCGCCAGCGGCATGCCTCCGGTTGGCTGGGCGGTGCCCCGGGGCGTGCTCGCCGCGGCGGCGCGGCTGGGCGATCTGGGCGCGGCCGTCCTCGGGCGGCGCATGCCGCTCGATAGCGAGGCGCTGGATCGGCTGCTCGGCTCGGCCTGTTATTCGCCGGCCCGCATCGAGCGGGAGCTGGGCTGGCGCGCCAGCGTGGATCTGGCCGATGGCCTGCGGGAGACGCTCGATGGGGCCTGAGCTGCTGCTGGTGCCGGCGGTCGCCTTTGCGGTGGCCTGGGCGGTCACCTGGCTGTGCTGCCGGCCGGGGTCGTGGCTGCATTTTCTCGATCAGCCCAACGAGCGTTCGCTCCACGTCAAACCCACGCCGCGCACTGGCGGTGTCGGGGTGATGGCGGGGGTTCTGGCTGCCGGGCTGGTGCTTGCGCCGGGCGCTGCGCCGACGCTGCTGGCAGCCGTCGGCGGTGGGCTGGCGCTGGCGGCGGTTGGGCTGGTGGATGATCGACGCAGCCTGTCGGCGCGGTGGCGGCTGGTGGCGCAATTGCTGGTCGCGGCGGTGTTTCTGGCGCTCTTGAGGCCTGCGGCGGGCTGGGCCTTTGGCTTGCTGTGCGTCGTCGGGCTGGTGTGGATGGCCAATCTCTACAACTTCATGGATGGCTCCGACGGCCTCGCCGGGGGTATGGCGCTGTTCGGTTTTGGCACGCTGGCTTGGGCGGCGCTGGCTGCCGGGCAACCGGGGCTGGCGGCACTGGGCGCCGGGATCGCCGCCGCGGCGCTGGGCTTCCTGTGCTTCAACTTCCACCCGGCCAGGATATTCATGGGCGATTCGGGTTCGGTGCCGCTGGGCTTCATGGCCGGCGCGCTGGGGCTGGCCGGCCATGAAGCCGGCTCCTGGCCCTTGTGGTTTCCGCTGCTGGTGTTCTCGCCCTTCATCGCGGATGCGACGGTGACCCTGCTGCGCCGGGCCTTGCGCGGGGAGAAGATCTGGCAGGCCCACCGCACTCACTACTACCAGCGGCTGGTGCGGATGGGCTTCGGGCACCGGGGCACGGCACTGGCGGCCTATGCCCTGATGGCCGCGGCGGGGGGCTCGGCTGTTGCAGGCTTGCCACTAGGGTTCTCGCTGCAGTGCGTCATGATTACAATGTGGATATTCGTCTACATGATCCTTGGCTGGCTGATCGACCGCGCATGGCGCCGGTTCGAGGCCGCCGAGGCGCCCAGGCCTTGATCAAGAAAGTCTTTCACCCTTCGCTGGTCTATCTGTCCGACGTGGTCGGCGTGGCGCTGGCCTGGTGGCTGGCCTACCTCGTCCGCTTCAACTTCGATATTCCGTCGGAGTTCAACGCCGGCCTCTATCAGGGGCTGGCCGTCACGCTGGTGCTCCAGGGGCTACTGCTGCGGGCCTTCGGGCTGTACCGGAGCATCTGGGTCTTTGCGAGCCTGCCGGATCTCGTCTGCATTGCGCGGGCGGTGGTGGTGTCTGCGCTACTCACACCGCTGGTGGTGGTGGTCGCGGTGCGCTCCGCGCCGGAAGTGCCGCGGCTGGTCTTTGCGATGCAGCCGCTGCTGCTGGCCATGTACATGGGCGGCTCGCGGGTGCTCTACCGCACCTGGAAGGAATCCCGGCTTTATGGTGGGCTGCGGGCCCTCGGTCAGCCGGTGGTGGTGCTGGGTACCGGCGATGCGGCGGTGAGCCTGGTGCGCGAGCTCTCCCGCTCGGCCGAGTGGCGGGTAGTGGGCCTGCTCGACGACAACAAGGCCAACCAGGGACGCGAGGTTTACGGCTGCAAGGTGCTCGGCCGGATCGCCGATCTGGAGCGCATTGCGGAGGAATACAAGGTCGGCCACGCCATCATCGCGATGCCCAACGAGCGCCACGAGGTGCGCCGCAAGGTGGCCAGCGCCTGCGTTCGGGCAGGGGTGAAGGCGTTGATCGTGCCGGCCATCGCTGACGTGATGACCGGCCGCGTCAAGGTGAGCGAAGTGCGCAACGTGGACGTGGAAGACTTGCTCGGCCGCGATCCGGTGCGCATCCACACCGCCGAGGTGCGCGAATACCTGCGTGGCAAGTCGGTGATGGTGACCGGCGCCGGCGGTTCGATCGGCACCGAACTGTGCCGCCAGATCGCCCGCTACGAGCCGTCGATCCTGGTGTGCTTCGACATCAGCGAGTTTGCACTGTACCGGCTGTGCGAGGAGTTCGCGGTCCATTACCCGAACATCCAGCTGGTGGCGCTGGCCGGCGACGTGAAGGACGCGGTGCGGGTGGATGAGGTCATCACCCGCTTCCACCCCCACGTGATCTTCCACGCCGCGGCCTACAAGCATGTGCCGCTGATGGAAGAGGACAACGCCTGGCAGGCGGTGCGCAACAACGTGCTGGGCACCTGGCAGGTGGCGCGCAGCGCGGTGGCCTGCGGGGTGTCGCGCTTCGTGCTGGTGTCCACCGACAAGGCGGTCAATCCGACCAACGTGATGGGCGCCACCAAGCGGCTCGCCGAGAAGGTCTGCCAGGCCATGTCGACCGAGGGCAAAACCCAGTTCGAGATCGTCCGCTTCGGCAACGTGCTGGGCAGCGCCGGCAGCGTGATCCCCAAGTTCCAGGAACAGATCGCCGCTGGTGGCCCGGTGACGGTGACCCACCCGGAGATCACCCGCTTCTTCATGTCCATCCCCGAGGCCGCGCAGCTGGTGCTGCAGGCCGGCTCGATGGGCAAGGGCGGCGAGATCTTCGTGCTCGACATGGGCGAGCCGGTGAAGATCGCCGAACTCGCGCGGGATATGATCCGCCTTTCGGGCCGCAGCGAAGAGCAGATCCGCGTCGTGTTTACCGGCCTGCGCCCCGGCGAGAAGCTCTACGAAGAGGTGCTGGCCGACGCCGAGGAAACCCGCGCCACCCATCACCCCAAGCTGCGCATCGCCCGCGCCCAGCCAGTGGAGGAAGGCAGCCTCGACGCGCTGCTGCAATGGCTGCGCCAGCGTCGCGCGGTGGGCGCGCTGGAGGTTCGCCGCGAGCTGCGCCGCTGGGTACCCGAATACACCCCGTCACCGTCGCCGCCGGCGCTGACGGTGGTGGATAAGCCCGGACTGCGGGCCTGAACATCATGGCAACTTACGCGATTGGCGACATCCAGGGCTGCTTCACCTCCCTCACCGCGCTCCTCAACCGGATCGACTTCGACCCCGCCCGGGATCGCCTGTGGCTGGTGGGCGATCTGGTCAATCGCGGGCCCGATTCGCTCCAGACCCTGCGCTTCGTGCGCGACCTGGGGGCTTCGGCGGTCACGGTGCTGGGCAATCACGATCTCTACCTGCTGATGGTGGCCTACGGCACCGTGCGTGCCCGGGGCAAGGACGACACCATCCAGTCGGTGCTCGACGCGCCAGACCGGGACGCCCTGCTGGGCTGGCTGCGCACCCGCCCGCTGATGCATCTGGAAGACGGCTTTGCGATGGTCCACGCGGGGCTGCTGCCCGGCTGGACGGTCTCCCAGGCGCGGGCCCTGGCGCGGGAGGTGGAGGGCGCCCTGGCCGGCCCCTATCACGCCGATCTGCTCAACAACATGTGGGGCAGCGAGCCGGCCGCCTGGCACGACGGGCTGCGGGATTACGAGCGGATCCGGGTGATCGTCAATGCGATGACGCGGATGCGCTTCTGCACGCCCGACGGGGTGATGGATTTCAAGGTGAAGGGCGAGGTCACCAAGGCGCCGAAAGGCTACGTGCCGTGGTTTGAGGTGCCGGGCCGGAAGAGCGCCGACGCGACGGTGGTGTTCGGCCACTGGTCGGCCCTCGGGCTGCGCATCGAGCCCAACCTGCTGGCGCTGGATTCCGGTTGCCTGTGGGGGCGCGAGCTCACCGCGGTGCGGCTGGAAGACCGCAAGGTGTTCCAGGTGGCCTGCCCCGGGCTTACCCACGGCAAGCTCAAGCCGTCCTGAGCGGGCCGTTTCAGGCTCTTCTTTTCTTCTGCTGATCTGATGTGAAGCCTGCCGGACCGGCGGGCTTCAGGCGCTTTCGATGCGTTCGAGGATCGCGGCCCGGGCCGTGTGGGCGAGGGCCTTGCGATCCGGCGTCTCGCGGGTGCACAGGGCCGGCTCCACGTCGATGCGGGCAACGATGTGGCGCTCGCCGACGATGGCCCGCAGGCATTCGCCCAGGCTCACGTCGCCGTCGTAGGCCGGCGCCCGGGTGAAGCGGCCATCCGGCAGGCGGTAGGCGATGGCCAGCGGCTGGATCAAGGCGCCGGCGTCGATGGCCGGCTGGAGCAGGGCACCGTGGAAGTTGTGCAGGGTGCTGCCGTCGGTGGTCGTGCCCTCGGGGAACAGCGCCACGTACTGGCCGTCGGCCAGCAGCCCGGCAATCTCGCCATTCACGACCTTCGCGTGGCCGCGGCTGCCCCGGTGCAGGAAGACGGTCTCGCTCTTCACGGCGAGCCAGCCGAACAGCGGCCACTGGCGCACCTCGGCCTTCGAGATGAAGGCAGCGGGCCAGGCGGCGTTGATGATGAAGATGTCCAGCCACGACACGTGGTTGGCCACCAGCAGGCAGCCGGGCACCACGTCGCCACCGCCGCGAATCTGCAGCGTGACGCCGAGTACCTTTACCAGCCGGGCCGACCACCACTGCTTGAGCTGGCGCCGGCGTAGCAGGCCGAGGAAGGGGAAGGCCGCCGCCGCGATGGCCACGCCGACGGCGATGTGGCCGGCGAGGCCCAGGTAGCGGGCGAGGCGGATTGCGAACGGAGCGGGGCTGTCGGGCTTCAGTCCTTGCGTCCCATGAAGTGCTTGGCGTAGCGGGCGTCGAGCCGGGATACCGGCAGCAGGACGGGCAGATCGGCCGTGTTGAAGTCAGGATCCCAGGCCGGCTCGCCGCAGATCCACGCGCCGGCCCGCAGGTAGCCCTTGATGAGCGGCGGGGTTTCGGCGTCGAGATCCTGGCGCAGGGCGGCGAGGGGGAGCGGGGTGCGGGGGAACACGCGGTATTCGAGCGGACAGAGGTGTTCGTCCTTCAACCGATTATACAGGCTGGCCGCCATGTGCCCGCCGTCGGCCATGCTCACCGAGGCGCAGCCGATGAGGTAGTCGTAGTTGTTCTCGAGCATGTAGCGGGCGAGGCCCGACCACAGCAGGGTGATGACGGCGCCGGAGCGGTATTCGGCGTCGATGCAGGAGCGGCCGATCTCGACCATGCGGCTTTTGAGGTGGCGCAGGCGGGTGAGGTCGAACTCGTTTTCCGAGTAGTAGCTGCCCACTTCGCGGGAGGCGGAGGGCGACAGGATGCGGTAGGTGCCGACGATGCGGCCGGCGTCCTCGTCGCGGACGATCAGGTGCTCGCAGAACGGGTCGTAGAGGTCGCGATCGACACCCGGCGTGCGCGGGTTGAGGCGGGCGCCCATCTCGTCGGCGAACACCCGGTAGCGCAGCTTCTGGGCTTCGAGCACTTCGGTGGGGCTGGTCGCGAGGCCCACGTGCAGGTTGCGACCGGGGCGTTGGGCAGCTTGTTGTTGCTTGTGCAGCATGGCGGAAATCCTCGTGGGGTTTCCGCGCATTGTGGGAAGGGCGCGTTGCGGCCCGGTGAAGGGGCGGTTACCGGCGTGTGACGGTGCGCCCAAAAAGCGAAGGGAGCCGCTGGGGCTCCCTTGCTGGATGCGGCCGGGCCGGAAGGCTCAGCGGGTCACGCGGGTGGTGCGGCCGTCCTGCAGCAGGCGGACGCGTTCGCCGGGCTTGAAGTTCTCGCCCTGGTCTTCCTGGGTGATGGCGAGCATTTCGCCGTTGTCCATCTTGAGGGTGATCTCGACGCCCTGGCTGCGGGTCAGGCCTTCTTCCGCCGCCGCGCCGGCCAGACCGCCGACCACCGCGCCGACCACCGCACCGATCGCCGATCCCTTGCCGCCGCCGACGGTGCTGCCGGCGATGCCGCCGACGGCCGCGCCGCCGATGGTGCCCACCGGTGACTTGGTGCCTTCGAGCTTGACCGCGCGCACGCCTTCGATCACGCCGAGCCGAACGCTCATCACGCGGCGGGTTTCGGTGCGCTGGTAATCCCCGGCGCCCTGGCCGGTGGCACAACCGGCGACGGTGACGGCGGCAAGCAGGGCAACGCCCAGATTCAGGATTCGCATCGTTCTTCCTTTCACCAAAGGGTTGAGCCGAAGGCCTTGCGATAGGCCTCGGCGATTTCATCGCGGCTGGGTGCGTGGTTCTGGCCACCGCGGCTGGCAATCTTGATGGCGCCCATCAGCGAGGCGAGGCGCCCGGTCTGATCCCAGTCGAGGCCGCGGTCGATGCCGTAGAGCAGGCCGGCGCGGTAGGCGTCCCCGCAGCCGGTCGGATCTTCGACGCGGGTGGGCACCGCGCAGGGGATGTCGATGCGCGTGCCGCCGGTGTGGATCTCGGAGCCTTCACCGCCGCGGGTGACGATCAGCGCCTTGACCTCGCCAGACAGGGATTCGATCGAGCGCCCGGTGCGTTCGCACAGCAGGCGCGCTTCGTAGTCGTTGACCGTGCAGTAGTCGGCCAGTTTCAGGCAGGCGAGGAGTTCGTTGCCGCTGAACATGGGCAGGCCCTGGCCCGGATCGAAGATGAAGGGGATGCCGGCCTCGGCAAACTGGCGGGAATGCTCGAGCATGCCGTCGCGCCCGTCCGGGGCGACGATGCCGAGGGTGACGCCGCGGGTCTGGCCGATGGTGTTGACGTGGGAGTGGATCATCGCGCCCGGGTGGAAGGCGGTGATCTGGTTGTCGTCGAGATCGGTGGTGATGAAGGCCTGGGCGGTGAAGGTGCCGGGCACCTGGGTGACGTGGGTGCGCGGCAGGCCGAGGGCGTCGAGGCGGTCGAGGTAGGGCGCGGCATCGTCACCGACGGTGGCCATGATGAGCGGTTCGCCGCCGAGGAGCTTGAGGTTGTAGGCGATGTTGCCGGCGCAGCCGCCGTACTCGCGCCGCATCTCGGGCACGAAGAACGAGACGTTCAGGATGTGCAGCTGCTCGGGCAGGATGTGATTGCGGAAGCGGTCATGGAAAACCATGATCGAGTCGTAGGCGATGGAACCACAGATCAGCGTGGACATGATTCGGCGATGGTTGGGCGGTTGCTCTGCCGGCGGTTGCCGTCAGGGGTAGAAGACGTACACGCGGTAGCCCGCGGCGGCGACGCCGGGGGCCTCGAAGGCGATCCGGGTGGCGACTTCGCGCTTGGCGGCGAAGGCGTCCTTCGGGGCGTCGGCGGGCAGCCACTGGGCGGGTTCGAGCACCTTGCGGACAAGGGCCTTGTCGCGGGCGTCGGTGAGGGTGATCTCCAGGTGCGGATAGGCCTGGGGGAACTCCGCCCGGTTGCGCAGGGTGGCGTGCAGGGTGAAGAAGGCTTCGCGGGCGGCGTCGGGCTGGATGTCGGAGCTCTCGATGGCGATGTCGGCGGCGTTGCGCGGCAGCGGCAGTTCGCAGCCGAGGGCGCCGCACAGGCTTTCCATGAAGGGCCGCATCTGGGGCGAGGACTGGACGATCTCGCTGCGGAACACCAGCGCGCCCTGGGCCAGCAGGGCGAGGCTCAGCAGGGTGGCGCCGGCGGTCCAGGCGGCCTGGCGCAGTACCGGCGACGTGGCGGGTTCGGCTTCCGGTTCGATCGGCGGCTCGTCGTCGGCGTCTTCGTAGGATTCGACGGTCTCGACGGTTTCGGCGACGATCTTCGGCTCGGCCCGGCGGGGATCGGCGCTGGTGTCGATTTCGATGGGCACGTGGGCGGCCTCGGCCTGGGCTTGGGCGAGCATCGCGGCGGGCTCTTCGCTGGCCGGCCAGGGCTGGTCGTGGGGCGTGGCGGCGAGGGCTTCCGGCGGGGTCGGGTCCTCGTCCTGCTTGTGGAGCAGGGCGTCGAAATCGACGGGTTCGGCGGGCGGGGCCTTCAGGTCGAGATCGGCGGCGGACGGCCAGTCGGGCTGGAAGGGGGGCGCCTCGAAGGGTTCGACAGCGGGCGGGGCGTCGCTGGCGATCACGTCGTCGAAGTCGTCGCGCTCGTCGGTGGTGTCTGCGGTGTGAGCATCGCTGCCGAACTCGGTGGTGGGCGATGCTTCGGGTGGCCAGGGTTGTGCCGCGTCGATGTCGATATCGATGTCGGCGAAGGGCGCGACCGGCGCGGCGGCTTCGTCGGCAGGCTGGGACGCTTCAGCGGGCTCGTCCGGGAAGGCGTCGACGGGCTCGCTGTCGGGCAGGTCGAAGCTGGGGGCGTCGGCCGGGGCGGGTTCTTCGGGCGTGTCGAAGGCGTCGCCATCGCCTTCTTCGGCAGGGAGGGCTGCGTCCGGGGTGTCGTCCGGGAGGGCGGGCGCTGGCGGGATGTCGGCTTCGGCGATGAGCTCGTCCGCCAGGGGCTCGTCGGCCAGGGGTTCAGCGACGGGGGACGGTGTGTCGGCGGGCAGGAGGTCGTCGAGGTCGAGGAGATCTTCGTCGGCCGGTGCGGCGATGTCGGCGGCGCCAGCCGCCGGGGCTTCGACGGCGGATACTGCGGCGGCCTCGACGGGCGCGGCGTCTTCCTGGGGCTTTTCTTCAAGAACGAAGATGGGCGGCTCGGCGGGAGCCTCGACAGCGGGTGCCGGCGTGGGCGCCAGGGAGAGGGTGTCGGTGGGTTCGGTGTCCTCGGGGATGCGGCTTTCCAGCGCGTTGAAGGCGTGCTGGCAGTGGCCGCAACGCACGCGCCCGCCCCGGGCCTGCAGTTGCTCGGGGCGAACCCGGAAGGTCGTGGCACAGGCGGGGCAGCGTGCGAGGATCATGGCGTGACCGGTCGTTCTCCTTCGAGGCGGACCCAGCCGTCGTGCGTGGCGCCGACGGTGAGCGCGATGAAGGGTGCGTAGGCTTCGATGACTTCGTCCGCCTGGGCTTCGAGCACGCCCGAGAGGGCGAGCCTGCCGCCGGGTGCGACGCGGGCCGCGAGGAGCGGCGCGAGCATCTTCAGCGGGTTGGTGAGGATGTTGGCGACGACCCGCTGGAAGGTGCCGTCGAGGGGCTTGGACGAGACCTGCAGGTGCAGCTTCACGCCGTTGGTCTCGGCGTTGAAGGCGGCGGTCTCGACGGCCTTCTCGTCGATGTCGACGCCGGTGACTTCGCCGGCGCCCAGGCGGGCGGCAGCGATGGCGAGGATGCCGGAGCCGCAGCCGTAGTCGAGCACCGTGACGCCCGGCTCGATCACGTCGGTGAGCCATTCGAGGCACAGCCGGGTGGTCGAGTGGGAGCCGGTGCCGAAGGCCATGCCCGGATCGAGGATCAGGTTGATGGCGTCCGGCGCGGGGGCTTCGTGCCACGAGGGCACGATCCACAGGCGGTCGGTGATGCGGATCGGGTCAAACTGGCTCTGGGTGAGCTGGACCCAGTTCTGTTCGGCGACTTCTTCGATGGTGAAGGGCGGCACCGCGTCGAGCCCGGCGGCGGCCGAGGCGGTTGCCAGGGCTTCGGCCAGGTCGGTGTCGGTGTCGAAGAGGGCGACGACGCGGCTGTGATCCCACAGGCTGGCCGGGTGCATGCCCGGCTCGCCGAACTGGGGCTTCTCGGCGTCGGTGCCTGCGTCGGCATCGTCGATGCTGACCGACAGGGCGCCGTGATCCATCAGCGCCTCGGACAGGGCCTCGGCGCGGGTGGCATCAGCCTGCAGGATGACGGAGATCCACATCAGCTTTTGCTGACCTCGTTGCGCCCCGCCAGCTTGTGCTCCAGGTAGTGGATGCTGGTGCCGCCTTCGACGAAGCGGGCGTCGAGCATCAGCTCCTGGTGCAGCGGGATGTTGGTCTTGATGCCTTCGACGAGCATCTCGGACAGCGCGATGCGCATCCGGCGGATGGCCTGGTCGCGGGTGTCGCCGTAGGCGATCAGCTTGCCGATCATCGAGTCGTAGTGCTGCGGCACGGTGTAGCCGTTGTACACGTGGGAGTCGACGCGGATGCCGGGGCCGCCGGGGACGTGCCAGTTGGAGATCTTGCCCGGGCAAGGGGTGAACTTGAACGGGTCTTCGGCGTTGATCCGGCACTCGATGGCGTGGCCGCGGAACTCGATGTCCTTCTGCTTGTAGCGCAGCTTCTGGCCGGCGGCGACGCGGATCTGTTCCTGGACGATGTCGACCCCGGTGATGAGCTCGGTGACCGGGTGCTCGACCTGGACGCGGGTGTTCATCTCGATGAAGTAGAACTCGCCGTTCTCGTAGAGGAACTCGAAGGTGCCGGCGCCCCGGTAGCCGATCTTGCGGCAGGCTTCGGCGCAGCGTTCGCCAATGCGCAGGATGTGGCGGCGCTCGATGCCGGGCGCGGGCGCTTCCTCGATGACCTTCTGGTGGCGGCGCTGCATGGAGCAGTCGCGCTCGCCCAGGTGGATGGCGTTGCCGTGCTGGTCGGCGAGGATCTGGATTTCCACGTGGCGCGGGTTTTCCAGAAACTTTTCCATGTAGACCATGGGGTTGCCGAAAAACGCGCCGGCTTCGGAGCGGGTGGTGGTGACCGCGTTGAGCAGCGCCGCTTCGGTGTGCACCACGCGCATGCCGCGGCCGCCACCGCCGCCGGCGGCCTTGATGATCACCGGATAGCCGATGGCGCGGGCGATCTTGACGATTTCCTTCGGGTCGTCGGGCAGGGCGCCTTCGGAGCCGGGCACGCAGGGCACGCCGGCAGCCTTCATGGCGTCCTTGGCGGAGACCTTGTCACCCATCAGGCGGATGGTTTCGGCGCGGGGGCCGATGAAGACGAAGCCGGACTGCTCGACCCGCTCGGCGAAGTCGGCGTTCTCGGACAGGAAGCCATAGCCGGGGTGGATGGCTTCGGCGTCGGTGACTTCTGCGGCCGAAATGAGCGCCGGGATGTTGAGGTAGCTGAGGGCGGACGAGGCCGGGCCGATGCACACGGATTCGTCGGCCAGCTTGACGTACTTGGCTTCGGCGTCGGGCTGGGAATGGACCGCGACGGTCTTGATGCCCAGCTCGCGGCAGGCTCGCAGCACCCGGAGGGCGATTTCACCCCGGTTGGCGATGAGGA
>ERZ650311.386-NODE-386-length-28809-cov-50.854872_pt1 | contig 28809 bp, 43 predicted proteins | sample MGYA00376247_ERZ650311 | MGnify/ENA primary metagenome ERZ650311 (study PRJEB26733, sample SAMN07839324) | wastewater metagenome | biome: small river; feature: stream; material: water | place: USA: North Carolina | collected 2016-07-28 ...
GAAGAACAGGGTAAAGAGTTTGGCGTTTACACAGAAGGAGGCCCCGCATAAAGCACACCGTCCAGAGTATCAGGTACTGCTTGACCGTCGGACGTTTTGCCAAAGCCGTCCGGCGGTCGAAAGGATGACGCAGATGCGTAAACCAGCACAACCCGGAGCCCGCCGCAGATCCCAAGCCAAGGGCGCGGTCTGGGAACGATGCGTAAGCGAATGGTTGAAGCGACTGAAGGCGGCTGGAGTACTGACGGTGTTTCACAAGCTGGAACCTACCAAGATCGGCGAGCGCTTCGTAAAGGATGCAGGGGCCGATTTCGTCTGCTGCACGTCGAGCGGGAGCTACATCGCGATCGAGTGCAAGCAGACCAAAGATCGTCGGTTCATGCGCTCGCAGATCAGCGCCGTGCAGGTTGAGCACCTCGACGCTGTACCGCGTTCGTTTCTGGCGCTGCTGATAGACAGTCGCCGGTTCTTGATTCCGTGGCAAAAGGTGCCGTGGGTGACGCTTCGGAGTGCTGACGGAGTGAGCGCAGACGACTGCGCGATCTGGGAAGTGCGCGGAAGCGGGCTGAGCGTGATTGAGATGCGGCTGGGTTTTCCCGACGGTGAGTGAGAAAATCGACGTGGTTTGTCGTTTTTTTCTGGACATGCGCAAGGGGCCACGGTAGAACTCTGGTCACTGAGGCACACACAAATGACCAACACGATGACCGACGAAAACACTGGCACCTCGTACGACCTGACCGGCGACACCAACTTTGATTTCGGTGATGGTAACGGATCGGTTCCGGCTCACAAACACATGAACGGTGGCGGCTGGGTGGCTGAGACAGCCTCAGTTGACGCTAGTGCGTTTGTGGGGCCAGAGGCCCGGGTCTACGGCGAGGCCCGGGTCTGCGGCGAGGTCCGGGTCTGCGACAAGGCCCGGGTCTGCGACAAGGCCCTGGTCTACGGCGAGGCCCGGGTCTACGGCGAGGCCCGGGTCTGCACCACGCCGATCTTGCTGACGGGCTATGAGTTTGCAATCACGATCTGCGATAACCAAATGCAGGTGGGCTGTAAAACTATCATGCAGTCTGTTGAACTGTCAGCAGATCTGTTTCCTGAGGAGCAGTGTCCAAGGTTAAGGACCGCTGCGACACTCATCATCCACATCATCAAAGCGCACTGGGATTACTGCAAAGATCGAGGCAGCGCGTGCGCCTAGCCGACAGACTGAGCGCTGCCCGCAAGGCCCGGCAGATGTCGCAAGCCGCAGTCGGCGCAGCGCTCCAACCACAACGCAGCCGCAAGCTCGTGTGGGAATGGGAAAAGGGCCGCTGTGAGCCGTCGCTTGCAACGGTGACGCAGATGGCCAAGGTGCTGAACGTCGAGCCGTGCTGGCTCGCGTGGGGGATTGAACATGGCAAGTGAGCCGCGCACGATCAAGGGGCCGTGCTTTGACTGCGATGACGCACTAGATGATGCTTGGGAGTTCTGCCCGTGCCCGTGCCATGGATTGCGCAGCACCCGCAAGACAACACCGACGCCCCGAATTGAACCCGACGACCTGCGGCCAAACGTGCCGCCGAGGATGATGTGATGACACCAAACTGGACAAGCGAGCGACCGACAAAGCCGGGGGAATATTGGCTGAGTCTGCCGCCTAAACAGAGGACCAACCAACAGAGTGCAATTCCCGTGGTCTGCCATCCAAGCAGCGGCATCCTCGGAGTATATTATGATGGGATTACTGGAGAGTGGTTGAATGCTGTGATGTCATCGGCTCTCGACGGCGCGCTCTGGTCAGTCCGCGAGACTCCGGCGGACCCGTTTAAGGAGGTGGGACAGTGAAGCGACCAAACGCGCCTCAGATGGAAATTGTCGTCGATGGGGTCGATGGGACGTTTACCTGCCGCTGCCACCAAAGCCGGAGGTGAGGGATTGAACGATCAATACGCCTGTCCGAAGTGTTTTGAGGGCTATCTTGAGTCACAGGGCAAAGAGAGCCTGCTGCGCTGCGTTTGTTGCAGCGCGAGGTTTGAACCGAACGACAAAGTGAGCCACTACATCTCACAGAGCGAACAGCCGCCGAAACCAGAGGTAAAGAAGTGAGAGACACACATCGCATCGAACAATTAGCCGCCGCAATCCAAAGCGTTTACGGACATCCGTAGCGCGGAACAGTCCGCCGATTATCGCCACGGAGTCCGCGCCGCCGCTGCGATCCTGCTCGGGCTGGTGGTGTTGTGCGCGCTGGCGAGTCTGAAAGGATGCCCATGAGTGACCGACTAGCAGAGCTACTAAAGCTTGCCAGCAACGACAGCGGAGACACAAGCGACGACAAGCCGCCCGGCGTTCGCGTCGGAGACATACTGAGCAACGGATGGGCGAGCAATCGGAACCCTCTCAAACTGTTTATGTACCTGGGAATGAGCCATGATTCGTTCCGGGGCATCAACATAGATGGCAAGAGCGCTGGTCCTGTTCGCAAAGGTAACGCCGTGAAAATCGTACTTCCTCGCGATACGCCGGACTATTGGAGGACGTGGGAACTACTTGCAAAGCAGTTGCCGCTGCTGTGTCTTGCTCTCCTGTGCCTGTCCGGCTGCCTGACCGCAGCCAAGATCTCAGCATGGCAGCGGGAGGTGTACGGTTGGGGGACGGACGCGAGCGCATCGAAGCCGTGCCAGGTGGCGAGTGCAAAGGCGTCCGCGTACCTCGCAAAAGCAAACCAGCGGCTTGCAGAGGCGGGCAAGCTCACAGACCTGGTCAGCGACAGCCGAGCCCGCGAACTCGTTACCAGCGCCGCACTGGCCTGCGGCAGGAGGATGCCGTGACAAACGGCGAAACGCACAAGTTTTTGCTTTACTCCGCATGGAGGCTTGGCCGCTACGGAGTCACTGAACTGCGTCATACGGTGATCGCGGCTGACGTTGTCGGTCTTGATGAAACATTTGGACAGGATGCAAGGACATGCAATGGCCCTGTTTCCGAGGGTCTATGGATGGCGGACTTCCAATACACCGAGGAGGACGACGGGGTCCGACCTTATTGGAAAGCCACCCAGGTTTCAGATTGGATCCGACTGACCGCCGCGCAGGCCGACGCACTTGCGCAAGGCAAGCCGTTTGCCGAAGTGGTGGCAGCATGAGAAACCCCTCCGCCATCATCACCGCGCTGGCCTCTGTGCTTGACCGCATTAACACCTGGCTTGGCCGATCGCAGGCCGAGCAGGCGAAGGCACAAGATGACGAGGTGCAGCGCATGAACCGAGAGCTACAGGAACGAGCGACGGAGACGAACGATGGCAAGTCTCGATGTGCGGAAGCGCCGCATCACAATAGATGAGGCAAAAAGCGCGATTGCCGTGCTAGGAGTCGAGCCGTGCTGGCTCGCGTGGGGAGAAGAACATGGCAAGTGAGCCGCGCACAATCAAGGGGCCGTGCTTTGACTGCGACGATGCCGATGGCTTCGACTGTGTTTGCCGGTTCTTTCCCGATTCTGACCTCGCATGTCCATGTCATGGGAGCATCAGAGATACGAAGCCAAATCCCAAGATCGAGCCCGAAGACCTGCGGCCAAACGTGCCGCCGAGGATGATGGCATGACAGACGAGCAATACATCGACGCGCTCTTTGCCAAGGAACCATGCGGATACGACAAAACGCCGGGCTTTCGTGCTTTCCTACTCGACTGACGCGAGGGTTGCGCGGATGACAGCAGCGATTGTGCTGAAGCCGGTGCCACCAAGATGTCGGACCCGGTGCGGTCGCCCAAATCGGCGCTGAGACTGGCTGAGGTGGCGTGCTTGGAGTGCGTCAAGGACACAGACTGTGCAGCCGATCAAGAGTGCGTCGGTGGGCACTGTCAGAAGAGGAGACGGTGAGAGATGCCAAATCATGTGACACATCGCGTTCGGCTACATGGCTCAGAAGAGGACTGCAAACGGTTTTATGAGCAGTTCTTCCGAGACGGAGGCTTCGATTTTGAAACCGTGCTGCCGCAACCCGAATGCGTGAAGCGAACACAGAGCGGATCGCAGGCGTCTGTGTGGTTCTTCGCTCTGACGGGCACGTTTTTGCCATCAGAGTGCCGCAATGGCATGCCCACTCAGCATCAATGGGGATGGGTTCCGCGCCATCTCAAGACCGCCGTTGATGTTGAAAAATGGCTGACCGAAAAAGATCCCAAGGGTCGCGTATTTGGTGAGTATGCGATTCAGTGCCTACGGGAAACCGGGTTTGAGTCGTGGTACCAGTGGTGCAAGCATTATTGGGGAACGAAGTCGAACGCATATCAAACCGAGGTCGTGTCTCCGTCAGAGTTTGTGTTTCAGACTGCGTGGTCTCCGCCGATTCCGGTGCTTGCGGAAATGGCCAAGCGTATGCCCGGAATCATTCTCGATGTCTGCTCATACGACAAACGGGATAATTTTGCATGCGTCGGGCAGTTCAACGGACGGAATGATTATCGCAAAGTGCCATGCTCTGAGGCTCTGTCCGAACAGGTCTACGGAGAAAAGCGACCGGAGCCGGAAGAGTGAGCGAACTACTCGACCTAGCATCCGCCGCGGTTGGTGCGCTGTCTGAGTCCGCAGCAGACAAGCGCGCTGACGAGGCGGCGAAGGTTCTACCGGAAGCGAAACGAATTGCCAAAGAGTCACAAGAGCGCGCAGAGAAGCGCAGGAAGAGGAAGAAATGAACCGAAGAGGTCTAAAGTTGTTGGCGCTTGCGTTGATGTCCGGCGCACTGACTCATACGATCGGCACGGAAGCACCACCGGAACAGCGGGAACCCATTCTGCCGCCGCACACGCCAGAACAGATCAAGGCGCAGGCCAAACGAGAGCGCAAAGCCAAGCGATACGCAAAGGAGCAAGGGAAGTGATGGACGAGAAACCACTACCAGCCAAGCGGCTGGAACACGCACAGACGAAGCTACAGGATGCGCGGGCGGCCATTCGCCTGGCGCATCCCATGATTACACCGCCAGCGCCTTGATGAGCACCCAATCGTTGAAGTTTAGAGCGCCGCCGCTGGTGGCTTTGACCATAACTCGACACTCGCGAGACGCCAAGATAGACGACGTCTGTAGCACATACGAACCGCTCGCGGTGAAGACGTGCTCTGCTGCCACTGTGCCAGTATCGCCGCGCACGCTTTGGATGTCCACCCACGGCGAATTTTCATCGTAGCGGACCTGGACCTTGACGATCGTTTCCGTCGCGGTGCCAAAGTTGTTTGTGACAAACAGGCTCAGCGCGCCGCGCAGACCGATTGCCATCCGTGACGGATATCTGCCTCCTACCGGCGCATCATTTTGCGCAGTGTACGACGTGGTTAGCGTGGTCGCGATCTGTGACGTTCCAGTGATATCAACATAGCTTGGATCTCCGCTACCTGCTTGATAGCAAATGATGCCGTAGTCGCTATAGTGTCCCATGGTCTATCCCCTCAAGTGCAGCAGTATTGCTCGCCAGTCTTGGCACAGCGCGACGGAGTGCAAGCCCCGCCGCCGGTCGTTGGATTACAGGTCACACACGGTGGCGGCTCACACTTTCCAGCAACGCACAGTCCCTCACAGCATGGCCTGCTGGAGCAATCAGCCCCAACTGCTGCGACACAATAGGTACAAGCTCCGCCCACGCACAGCAGGGGATCTGACTCGTCTTTGCAGCACTGGACGCCTCCAAGGCATCCCTGCGCAAAGCCAGCGCAGCGCGCAAGGTCCGGCGGCGGTGACTCCGACATGTCCGCGATTGCCATGTCTGACGGGACGGCGTCGGCATGGTCGCGCGGACCGGGCTCTGGCATCGATGACCGCCGCTCGCACGCGACGGTTATCAGCAACAGGGCAAGTAGCAGCGCGCGCATCAGTTTGTGACCTCGATCGAGCAGCTGAGATCGGACGCGGTGCCAGCGCTCGACACCGCTTTGAGCGACACGCGATCGCCAGCTGATACCGCTGCTGTGTTGCTGGCATCCGAGCACGTTTGCCCGGCTCCTGTGATCGTGCAGGTAGTCGTTGTGTCTGCGCCATTGAGCCTCGCCGTGATGATCACGGTGTCCGCACCGCCTGGCGCTGTCCCAAGATAGCAGCGCAGATTACGAGCCGTGCCAGCGCGCGGGGCAATCAGCAGATAGGCCTCGGTCGTGCCAGATGCAACCACGCCAGGGCCGACAAGATACAGCGTGGCAACGCCCAAGACTCCTTTGCCTGCGCCAGTGATTGACGCATAGACCGATCCACCAGTGGATACCGTGAGCGATCCGCCCACGACAGCAAGTGGTGAAGAGTAGGACAGCGCGACTGTCTGCCCAGTGATAGAGAGAGGCACTGTTGCGACAAGAGGGACTGATCTCCAGCCACCGGAGTACAGGCGGAAGTATCCAAGCGTCGTGTCGTAGCAGACATCGCCGTTCGTCGGGCTAGATAGTCCGGCGCAGTTTGACGACGTGCGAAACGACTTCGCGCCGTGCAGCTTGGTTGTGCTGGCGCTTCCGTCGATGACGTAAAGCTGCCCATCAGACGCCAGGTGATAGATGCACGCCCGGCCCGATGGGCATGACGGCGCAGATGTCCACGGGCTGAAAATCTCCTTGTTCCCATCGGCAGCGATCGCCGACGATGAGAGGAGCGCAAGGCTAAACAGAAGCAGTCCAGTAAACCGAACCAACATAGGCAGCATCCTTTGCGACGAGATCAAAGCCCGTCGTGGTTACGAGGTCACAAGAGACAGACATCGGCTCTCCGGTGTTCGCGTCGATTGAAGACGCGATCGTGATCTCAGCCGGGGCCGATGCAAACGAAGGTGAGAACAAGATTGAGACGCGCGCAGACGAGCCCGTGAAACTCGCGACACCGCGAGCCTTTGCACCGGGAGACACCGGCACCACGTAGATGCTCGACGACCACGCCCATCCATGCGACTCGATGAGATCGTCAATCAGCAGTGGGCCAGCCGCCGACGGAACCACGCCAGACACCATCTGGCCATCGGGAAAGAGGATGGTCCAATACGGTTCAGGACTTGACGGGTGTGTCTCCGTCGCATATGGCAGTGTCAAAGAAAACTGCCCAGACCCGTCGGTGATTGCAATCTGACCGTGATCCAGTGCCGGATTGCCGACGATCAGCGGATTGCGCGCCGCGTTTGGTCGATAGGTTCCGCCCGTGTCAAAGGTCAGAGCCGACAGCCCAGGGACGGCATAGACCGGCAGATTGGGGATTGCGGTATGCACGCCCGCTGCCGTCCGATACCCGATTTTGTCTGTGATGGTACAGGGCATAATTTCTATTCCGCCGAGGCCGACACCGCCGCCGCCGCATCCGTCAGCGCCCCGGTGTCGTCGTGAATGGTGATTTGGAGCGCAAGGTTCCCGCCGCCCGACAGATAAGGCTTGACGCTAATCATGTGCGCATATCCATCCGCAATTGTCGTGCCACTGACAAAGCAAAAGTCAGGGTCGGCAGGCGCACCATGAAACTCCGCCGTGTAGCTGCCCGTCCCGGTGCGAGTAAATGCCTTGAGGTTGTAGTGACGTTTGACGACGCCGCCGCTAAAGTTCACCCATCCGAACGGACGAGTGCCAACGCAGTCGAGCCCGACCGCGCGAGCCGTGCCGGGGACTGCCGTTTCTGTCAGCGTCGCGGAGACTTGAGTGGTTCCAGCGACAGCAGACACGATCGCGCCGCCGGTTCCGTCCACCACCAGAGCCGCGAGAGAATACGTCGCGCCGACGATCCGATTGATCGCGTTTTGCAGCGAGTTGAGGTCAAATGCCTTGATCGCCGGAGCTAGTCCGGCAACATAGGTCGTGAGCGGTGTTAGTGGCCATGCCATGCGGGGTGCTCCTTAGCACGGGATCGCGTTGTCTGGTATTGCGTTTGTAGTGTCAGGGATTGCACACACGGTACCCAGCGCTGCGCTAAGCTCAGTGACGCCCCCTGCCGTGTGCGCTGGCTTCCATCGCGTTAGCGCTCTCTGAGCTCCGTCGAGGTCGTATCCGGTGCCGAGCAGCGCAGGGTCAGCAACCACAACAAAATCGAACTGGGCCGCCCCCAAGCCCTCGCCGTTTGGCGTTGGCGGTGAGCCTGCGTAGTTCATGCCAAGCCCCTCGACGAACAGCGACCATGATAAAATGGTCACGTTGACCAGCGCAGAACTGAACCACTCGACGGTCCATGTGCCGTTGATAGTTTGTCCCGCAAACTCTGGCAGGTTGACCCTGTAGGTTTGGCCAACGACCGACGTAGCCTCGGTATCAAAGCAACCAGCGACGCGCTGTGCAAAATATCCACCGGGGCCGCTCACTGTCAGCACAAGCGCATCCAGGCGCGTGGTTGTGAGCGAAAATGTCAGGATTGCCCCCGCTGGAGATACGCGCGGGTCATCGGCAACGCTGACAGTTCCACGCACGACCGGCGATGGTCCCAGTGCGATTCCTGGGTAGGTGTGCGCCGTCCGCTGCGCTGCTCGGTCAGACTCTAAGATCTCAATCTGCGTCGGATCGGCATAGAGGAAATATGGCTGTAAAATTGCTCTGATGTCGCTGAGCGCAAACGCCCCACGCATGCGCAGCACGGCAATCACCGCCTGCTTGCGCTGCTCGACGGTTCCATATAGTGCAACCTTGGTTTTCGACAGCCCGGTCGCTTGCTCCCACGCCGAGAGGTTTTCCTCGATGCTGGCGGGGTTTAGCTCGCTGACAAGCGCCTCCATCCTGTCGGTGCCGTAGTCCTTGACCACGCCCGCCAAGCTGTAGAGCACGCCGCCGATAAAATCGGTATTGTCGAGAGCGTACAGATCTTCGCTGCCCGCAGGTAGCAGAGAGATCAGCAGCCGCTTTGCATCGGCCTGCGTCACTGCACAACCTCAATGCCGCCCGAGCGCAAAAACAGCAGTTCAGGACCGACGCCAGCCCGAATGTCGCGCGGCTGTCGATTGATTGCTGCAAAGGTTCCGCCGTTGATCGCTGTCTGCACTGCTGTCGCGTATGGAGACATGCTTTGCACTACGCGCGTACCGTCGGTGTCTCGTGTCTCCATGACGACATCAACGACCCGCTCTAGTCGCAATTCGTCTTCCCATGCGTCGTTTGCGTCTGCCGTTCCTGACGCACGAGATGGGCCGAGCGAGTCGACGTAATCTAAGATCCTCTCGGCGATTGGCTCAACGATGGCCGAACCCGCCCAAAAGTAATCAACCGCGTCCGTCGGTGCAATCGCGAACGTCCTATCGAGCGTCAGCGTTGCGCCGCCGATGTTGGTTACGCGCGCAACCCAAGGCAGCGGACTTGCTCCCGCCGTTGATATGACGATCTGCACTCGCGGGGCCTTGCCGGCGGCGAATGCTGCTGCCAGGTTCGGAGGTATCGCGCCCATCGTGATCGTGTTGCCGGTGTGCGCGGTGATCGTCGTGAAGGCTCCGAGATCGTCCCAGTCAAACAGATAGGTGCCGTTTTTACCCGTCGAAGGTTGCGCACGCACGCGCACTTGCACCGCCCGAGAGGTGGCCATTTCAGGGGCGTAGACCGTTGCCACCGCAGTCACCGGGCGCACCGTGTCCATGTACCCCTGGACACTTGCGACTAGCGCCGCGCTTGGTTTTCGCCCCGTGCCGCTGCCGTCTAGTGTGATCACATTGTCTACCGTGCCGAGTCCGTCGCGGAGTGGATACACCCAGCACCGAAACACATTTAGCGCTGCGCCAGTGACGACATTAAACGACGACTCAGCCCACGCCCTGTAGTCTGCCGCCGTGCCGCCGCGCTGTGGGCTTTGGATGCGTCGCAAAAGCCGTTGTAGCAGTTCCAGATCGGTTTCTGCGTCCTTGGCTGATGTCAGACCGGACGTGAGCACGATCGTTACCGTAATGCCCGCTGGTGGGGCAAGCCATGTGAGCGTAGTACCAGCAGACAGATTTGCCTGTGTCCCTTTGGTCACGCTGACGAGTTGCACCGGCTGCGTGTTCGGTGGGCCGTCCGTGGTCACGTTGGCGACCGTTTCGACCACTACTGCGCCAGTGCTGTCCCGAGCCTGAGTGCCAGCGGGGATCAGGACAGCCGGAAGCGTTGCACCTGGGATGCCTACCCCGCCCGTGCTGATCGTCGGACCTTTTGCGCCATACACGCCTGCCACGTCGGATGGCAGACCAAAGACAAACGCCCATGCTTCCAGCGCCGCGCGGCTTGTTTTGGAGCGCAGATTGCCGTCGGCATCTTGCTGATACGCGGGAATCGCGTCGTTATTGGCTTGCAGGATCTGGCTCTGTGCCAGCACCCAAAAGCGAGCGAAGGCCCGAGCGAGTAAGCCGCAAAAACTGCGATCTGAAAGGTCGATCGGCGTCGCGCTGTTTTGGAACGTGACGCGAAAATAGGCCAGCGCCGCCGCGTTGATCTCGTCCTCGGTATAGACGATCATGTCAGGTCAACCGCTCCTTTGCTGCCGTCGGGTAGTGTCCAGGCGCATTCGATGCGCCACTTTGCCGGACCCAGTTTAAGCGCGCGCGCCGTGAAGCCAGAGATCAGGCGCATCTCTGCAAGTTGCCGCCCGCCGTCCTCTGCGTATGCCACCAGTTGCGAACCTGTGATTGTCCGATCCTGCGTGACGGTCCACAGCAGCGTACCTCGTCGGTTTTGTGGGTCGCCGTAGTAGCCACCGCCTTGCACCTGATCGCCCGGCCTTTGCCCCCGCTTGCGACTCATCAGCGTTGTGAGCACGGCATGTGAGCGCGTGTTAGCGAACACGGGGTTTCCGATGTTCGGTCCACTGGTAGACACTTTGGCATCAAACTTGCCCGTGGCGTCGTTTTTCACCAGCTCAATATCTACGCCCGTTTGACGAAACATGTTACGGCTTCTTTGCGTAGCAGTTTGGCGAACCGCTTATCGTCAGTGCTGGAGGTGTCAGAGTTGGGCTTGCCGACGCGACCGCCCCGGATACAGCGTGCGTGTGGCCCGCAATCAAATCTAGTACGGCCTGCAATTCGGCATGCGTCACCAGCCTATCAAGTTGTGCATTCACCGACGATCCAAGCTTGACACTCTGGCCTGCTGCTGGGACAAGCAAGATCTTGCCATTGGAATCAAGCAGCGCCTGTGCCCCGGATGCAGTCTTGATCTCGACGCTGCCCGACTTGTCGAACGTGATTGTTGATCCTGCCCCGTCGTAAATCACTGGCTCCAGTTCATCGGTTGGCTGTGGTCCCGTGGTCAGGTCGTCGCACGCGACAACCACCGCTCCGCTAGATCCCGCCCTTGGGGCCAGCACTACTGCCTGCGTGCCCTCGATTTTGGGGCGCACTCGAAAGCCCTGCCACTGATAAAAGCGTACTGGCTGCTGCGCGGTCTGCTGACCCAGCGTTTCGTCAGGATGACACGTTGCTACGAATCCAAGGCCCCATTTGCTGCTAAAAGACGATAGGGTGGCCATTTTGACCATGCGACCGGCCCATTGCAGCACCTGTGCCCGAAGGTTGGCAATCATTTCACCACCTGCGTATTGTTCGCGTTACTTGTCGTCGTGGGTGGATCTATCACGTCGCCGACGTTTAGCGTAGGCTGGCGATACACGCCAAAGTTTGCCTGTAAGCACGGCTTGCGAAGCGTGACGATCGTTCGATCTCCGCGCTCGTCTCTGTCGCAACGCACCGACGCAATGTAAAAATTGCCCCGGATGCCGTTCACGGTGTCATTGACCGCGCACATCTGGTCGGATTCCCACCAGTACGCGCGCTGCTGTCCCGCGTTTTTTTGCCAGTGTCCCCGGACGGTGTAAACCACTTGCCAGCTATCAAAAACGCCTTTGTTATATCTCCAGAGCGCCTGTGCTTTCGCGTCCGTGGCGTTGTATAGGTCGCCGTCCGAAAAAGCAAACAGCCGATAGAATGGCAATGCGTGCTCATTGATGAAGCTGTGATTGTATTTGCCAAAGTTCTGATTTGTTGGATTTGGCGTTAAGTCTTCGTCCAGCCGTTCCCAAATGCAGCTTACCTGCGTGTATCGTCCATCAATCGTGCTGCTCATTGTGCAGTCGAGCACGTTGTTTTTGTCTTTTTCAAACTCGGCTACATCGTGGTACTCAATTGAAAACAGAGGTTCGCGGTTGTAGTCCGGTCGCCAAATCTGTAGATAACCGTCGCACGAGACGTTTATCAAACAATTGATGCGGCGTGCGTAAGCTGCCAGGTGATCAGCGATTGTGTCGCCCGGCTCGACCTGAATATAGGTGAGCACTTGTAGTGCTAGTTGTAACTCAATGATCGCTGCCGCCCGACCTTGGTTGAGCCGCTGCTTTAGCCGCCGGTTGATCTCGTTGCTCTCGCGCCACCCTCGAATTCCCCAGCTTGGGTGGATCCATTTGGGATCGCTCAATAGCTGTTCCCATGTCGGCTTTTGCAAATTGTACCACGGCGGCGCATGGCAGTTTTGCAGGTGCCACCCCAGATCGGCCCCGGTTATTTGCAGCACCGTGCCGCTGCCGTTGCTGGTGCGCGTGCGGCTTGTGATAATGCCCAGCGCTTTCAGGGTCAGCGCCCCCCCGTCCACATTGGGATTGCGCAAGCTGACCCTGACGGTCTGGCCTACCAAAAATTTGTCTCGGTAGGTGCCGCGTGGGTCGGGAATCACCAGCGAAAACGGATCGCCGAGTTGGAGCACGTCAGATGAGTACGAAAACTGCACCGTGTTTACAATGCGAGTTGCGCTTGATTCAGTCGGAGCGTAGCCAGTTTGCAGCGCTCGCGCGACTGAATCCACGACCGACTGACCGAGCACTGCACCGGATGCACTTGGCCCGCCATAGCTTGTCTGTGGCGAGTCGGTGAGTTCGATAATCGCCTCGGTGCTTGCGTCCTCGCGCTGGCTTTGGATCATTGACGTGGTACCGGGGCGACCATGGTGATTTTGGTGCCCTGTGGGATGGTAAGCGTTGGTAAAAACGGATTCAGCCGCTCGACTTCCGCCCGGTGCGACTGCGCATCGCTGCCATAAACCGCTACCAGCGCGGCAAGCAGCGTCATACTCGATGGCGTGACGTACTCGAATAACTGCGGCTTTAGGCTCTCGATCGCGATAAGCAACTCGCGGGCCGCTGCTTCGGTCATGTACGCTCCGTGACGATAGGGGACAAGTTCTACGGGGTCGGCCAGGCTGTATGCCAGCGATGCGTCAAGCGCTGCAAAATACGCCTCGCGCGCCGTCCGCACGTTGTCGAGCTGAGCCCGCAGCGCTGGGTCTACGCCCTGGTTTTGCACCGACTCTAGCGCGGCATTGACGAAGGCTGCTGTCACCCTGCCCATGTCCTGTGCTGCCGTCGAAACACCGCGCATGATCGGCGATGTGCTGCTACCAAAGCCCGCCACCGATGCCGCCACCACGATCCCATAAGCGTTGACAGCTTGATTTGCTCGCAACTGCGGCGTGGGCTGCGTCTCAATCGCAAGCCCTTGATCGATCTGGTCCTCGACGAACTCAAGACGTATCTCGATCGAATCGACCGCCCGCTGTGGCTCCTCACGCGCATGCAGCGATCGCCAGCCAACCTGCCAGCGTCCGAGCCGGGGATCAACTAGCAGCCCTTTTGGCTGTGAGCGCTGCGCCTCTACGAGCGCCTGATAGCGCGCCCCCGCAGACATCGGAGAGCCGCCAGCTGTAAGAGGTGACGTGCCCATGAGTACAAGCGCGTAGGTGAAACGCGACGGCGATGCACCCATTGACTCAAGCACCGCACCATCGCGCTTGAGCAGTTCAAACTGCGCTAGCCGCTGCCCATGCTCGTGGTCAAACAGCAGCACCGCTCCGCTCAGGTCTAGCGCCTGTTGCCCGTTTGGAGTGAAAGTCAGCGAGGCATACTCGTCGAGCCCAGGCATTAGTAGTTAGCCCCCGCTCGATTGCCTGCCTTGTTGTCCTCGACGGCTTGCTGTGTACTGCTTTTTTCTGGCTTGGCGATGATCGGCGACTTGGCCACGGCTCGGGCCATTTTGTCAATGGACGCTTGGCCGATCTCGATCATTGGCGTGCTCGACCTCCTGGCCTTGCTTTCTGTCATCGCCTCGGTCCCGACTGCCTCGGTGATCTCAATCGCCCGTTCCACTGTCGTTGGCATGTACGCTTTTAGTGTATCGACCCCCGCCTGCGCCTTTCGGTTTCCCTCGTACAGTGCATTCCGCTTATCGCGCTGCGTCTGCACTGCCTCGCCAACCTCTAGTTCTACATTTGCGCGCTCTGCATCCACTTTAGCGCGGCGCTGTCGGATGGCTTCCGCTTCGGCCATTTTTGAGGGTGCCGCAAACTCGCCAAAGCCCTCTTTGCGCACGCGCTCGATTTGGCTCGGAGTCATTTCGCTTGGCGGCACCATGCCAGCACCAGCGAGCGCGTCTTGGACCGCTTTGGATGCTTTCTCCCGCCGCTTTCCTACGCCGAGATCCGCATGAATGAACGCTTCCGCCGCCTGCACACCCTCAATCGTGTTGCCAAACACGTTGTAGAGCGCGGATTTTGGGATCGTACGCCAGTGCTTTTGGAGGGTTTCCAAGCCCTCCATCTTTAAGGTCGCTCGCCCTTGTTCGTCGTACTGAAACGGGTTATAGGTCCGATCGCGCTTGAGCACGCGCATTGTTCTGACGAGCTGCTGTAGCGGGAGGTTGGTCATCACGCCCATAACGGCGCTAGCTGTTTCCTCGGCCACCTGTGGAGACTTGCCTTTTCCCAGTTCCGCGATCAACGCTGCTTTCGCTTCGAGCGATCCACCCAGCTTGGCCAGCATCGGCGACACGCGCAGAAGCGTTTTTTCCAGCGCTATCGAGCCACCGACTGTCGAGAAATCCAAAGCAATATCCTTGAGCCGCTGGAGTGAATCGCCGATTTTCTCGACCGGAACGCCAAGATCAGTCATTAGCGACGCGCCGAGTTTGCCAACGTCCTCAAGCTCACGCCCGGTGTCGTTTGCATAGGTTCCGAGGTCGCGCACTGCGCCGCTCGCGTCTCTTTGCGTCACATCGGACAGCGCCCGCGCAAATCCAGCGACGCGCTCCGACGAAACTCCGATGCTTTCGCCAACGCCCATGAATCGCGAGCGCATCGCTTGAGCATCGACGCCGAAGCGCTGCGAGTATCTTGCGATGCTGTCGGAAAACTTGCGCGCCTCGTCGCCAGCGCGCCCAAACTCAATCGGGCGCACGTCGTTGAACGATTTTGAGATGTCCGACGCCACGCGAAACGCGATACGCCCAAGTTCTTGCAGCGCTCCACTTGCCGCGCCTCCTTTTTTGCCGACGTTGCCAACCGCATCCTCTGCTTTGCGCATGTCAGACACGGCGCGGTTTACGCCGTCAGCAATGAGCCTGATGATCGCTTCGCGTTCCATTTAGCTTGCCAGTAGCCTATCAGCCGCCCGCTTGACTGCATACCAGCGCGCGACATCGGCGTCGAGCACCTGCCGCAGTGGTCGCCCAAACCATTCTTGAGGCGTGCTCTCGCGCACTTTCATGATCAGCCACGGGCGGCATATCATTTTCCCTTGGCCTGCTCCTCAAGCTTGCGCATGTCGGTCGCGGACACGATTTCCGGGTATTCGCTCGCCATGAACGCAGCGTGGGCTTTGGTGAGCGCGTCGATGGTCTGATCGACCAGTCCCACGCGAAACCGCTCATAGTTGGCGACCTCGACCAGCGGACGGCCCGGATCGTCGATATCCCGCAGTGCCGCAAACAGAAAGCGGATATCCACTTCGTTGCTCACGATATAGGCGGGAATCGGCGGAAGCTTACCGTCTTTCTCGGCCCACTCTGCGCGCGTGCGAAGGTACTGTTCCGCTTGGCGCAGTACCTCCGTTTTCTCGGGAGCGCTCACCGGATACAGAAGCGCTTTGATTTGACGCTTGATCCAGCGGCCATCACGGTCTTTGACATTGAGCCAAAAAGTGACCTCTTCGCCGACGCACGATACGCCTTCCTGGCTGTCTAGGATTTGTCCGAGTTGCATATGCCCTCTATTGCAATTGCTCAGCGTTGATCGAGATAAAGCTGATCGTCTTGTCGGTGATGCCGGTCGCCGGATCGTTGGTCATCGTCCACCGGCCAATCACGCACTTTCGGCACGCCCAGTGCGACGACATGCCTTTATCACCCTCCCAAAAATCCCAGGTGAACCCATCGCCGTTACGCTGCGACTGCTGTTTGGCCAGTAGCTCAAACTGGTCTTTTTCAGCAGTGCCCGCAAACGTCAGCGTGACCATAAACGGTGCCTGACCTCGTGCAACGCCGATGCCGCCTCGAAATCCGAACCGCGCCAGAGTCGGAACATCCGAAGTCACTTCCATGCGCACCGCCGTTACAGCTTCGACATAGTCAATGCTGTGAACGATTGGGCGCGCGAGGCTGGTAGGTAGTCCTTGTGCCATGTCTTACCCCTTAGCTGGCAAGCTGTGTGACGACGGAAAGCTGCTCAAGTGGAGACGGGAAGCGCTTTGGAAGCTTCACGTCTACTCGCGCTGGCTGCTGTGGGTTTCGCTCCACTTGCAGCGCTGGGATGATGTCGCTTGCCCCATCGAACCAGTCAAGAGCGTCCATCGCAAACATCTCTGCCCCAACCGCGGTTTTGAGCGCATCCGTAGTCGTGCAGAACTCGGTGTGCGGCTCGCCGTATGCTTTCAGGTTTTTCCCCTGGATGACCTTGGCCATCTGCACGAGCAGCCGCTCTCGCACTGCCAGATCCGTCAACAGAAAGCCCCAGAATGCATATCCGCGATCAATCGTCGCGCTGGGCTTGGCCGACGTGCGACCACTTACGATCGCAAGTTGGCCGCTGTCGTTTGTCCGCAGCGGAGCCCCAAAGTAGCTGACCATGCAGGCATTGGTATCAGGGTCGGTTGGACGCACCGCCGGATGCGGCAGCATCCACGGAGTACGCTGGTCGGTGACAAACACCTGGCCCGCGTAGTTGAAAGGCGGATAGTCGATGTTGCGCGCGACGATGGCAGCGGCTCGGGCTGCGATGTCACCAACTGGCATCGGATTGGACCGCGACCACTGCGGGAACGTCAGCGGAGTCGTGGTCAAGTTCGGGCTGGTGCTGGTGTGAACAGCGCCAAAGTACGCAAGCCCCGCCGTGTGAGCCCACATCAGCACTTGGCCCTTGTTTTGGCCCATGCCGCCACCGTTTTGCTGGATGAGGTGCGACGCGAGCGAACCCATGACCGAGTAGTCGGTAATGGTGCCAAGCTGCGTCATTCCTGCCGTGATGATGTTGGCAGCCTGACCCGTAAAATCCGTTACCCACAGCTTGAAAAGTTGTGACGCTGCAAGGTTGGTCAGCACCGTGCTTAGCGATGGACTCGATGACGATGGCAGCCCACTTGCCGCAGTTCCGAAAGCTCCCGCAATCGTCTGTGTGATCGTGCTGGTGATCTCCGCGCCGATAAAGTTCAGCGGTCGCTCATCGACGTAAAACAGCGTGATCTCACCAGTCTTTGGCGACGGCTCCGCTGCCTTCATCACGGTTGCATTACTTGCGTTGATGGCTGCTGTCAGCGCGGCGCTTGTCGTCACTGCCGTGTCGAGGTTTGCAATCGTTACCGACGCGGACCAGTCTTGGTAGTTTCTGATGGTCAGCGAGCCAGCGCCGCTTGATGCGCCAGACACCGTGAGCGTGCCGCAGGATGCCGACAGAAGCATGGCAGCCGACGAGAAGCGCACCATCACCGAGAAGTCTTGACCCGCGAGGGCTGCGACTCGCGAGGTGAGCACGATCTGACCTCCGCTGTAGGCCGCCGTGCAAGGCAGGAAGTCTTGATCCGCTTGGATCACACTCACCATGTCTTGCATGATCGTCGCGTAGGTGGACCCGTTGGCGATCGTCGAGTCATACTGCTTGCCCGCGATCCACAGTGTCCAATACCCCGCCGCCGCCGCACCGGTGCCAGTGGAGCCAAGCACGGCCCCGGTAGGCGACTCAAGCACCTTGATAAACTTGGTCTGCGCAGTGCCAGACGGAGCCGACACCGGCATAAACCACGTCTCTGCTCCGACAGTGGCCCCGCCCTGTGCGGCAAACGCGCGGAAGTAGCGATGCAGCCCCGAACCCGTGCCGCACTTGGTGACAACTTCATCCTCTGCCTGTGCGCGAAACAGAGTGCCCGCCTGCGCCGTGCCCGCGCTGGTCTTGTGGCTCAGAAACAGCACCCGCAAAGGAGCCTGTACCGGAGCCGCGCCGATCAGCGACAGGTAGACGTACACGCCCGGAAGCTGTACCGAAATCGGAAGATCTGGATTTGTGATCACGACTCATCCTCGACGCTGAACAGTTGAACGCTGCCTTCTAGCCAGCGCGAACGTAGGAAATCATCAAACGGCAGCACGTCGCCGTCTGGATTGATGAATTTCCCGTATTGCCCAGCTCCGCGCTGAATGTGTACGCCGGGGTGCGACGGCTTTACGAGCACACGCGCGCCGAGTTGCGGCTCGCGCTGATGGTCAAGAGGACTCATGATGATCTCACCTCGAAGGGGTCGCCCGTTACCGGGGCAGATGTCAGCCGGTAGCTACAGAGCAGCGTATCGGCAATGATGCTAGTTGCGTCGGTGCGCGTCACACCGACCCGTAAAGAGTTTGGCGTCTGGCTTGGCGCTGGCTGCCCAACGTCCGCCTCTAAATAGATCAAGGTGCCATTTGGCAGCAGGTCGCGGTAGGTGTCGCTGTTGGCGGAAAAAACGTGCAGCCCTGGCGACACGCTCACGGGCTGGCCGTCGAAATACGCCACGCCGGGCACTGGCGCTGCCGAGAGTCCGCTTTGAGGCTGGATGCGCAATCCCTGCGCGACGAAGTTTGCGGGGTCGAAGGCGCGCCCGTCTGGCGTGCCCGTTTCGTACCGCTCGATAGATGCTGCCCATTGCGGGAACAGATCTTCGTCGAGAATGTGTACCGTCCCGTGTACTGTCAGATCAATCTCTGCGCGAAAGTACCGCTGCCCGAGATCCTTCTCGACAAGCCGACCGCTACCGTCGATCGACGCAAATTTGATGCAAATTCCAAGCCCAAGGTCGGTTCCCGCCAGCAGATAGCGCGCATCCCCCATCAGGCGGTAGATTCCGCGTTCCGAGGATATGCCCGCGTCCTCTGCCACATCGCTTCCGTACAGCGCGTCTGTGCCGTGCCGCAGGTTAAACGCCGTCGAATGCACAATCAGCCGCCACTGCGTATCGTAGATTGACCCATGCCGCAACGCCCTCATTGCAAGGGTGTCTTCGATCAATTCGACGCCGAACGCTGGCCGCTGCGCAAAGATGCGTTGCAGGAACTCGCCCATGTCTCCTTGAAACGCCTCGACGGCGTTCACGATGCCACTGCGCACGCGATGAATCGGCGCGAAATGGTTTGGGCCAAGGGTCATGCTCGATGACTGCCGCAGCCATCGGCCATTGCCGTTTGCCTCGATAATATCCGGGCTTAGCGGCGTGTCGGTGCTCGCCTTGCTGAGTTGATACACCACGCCCTCAGACAGCACCCAGATCAAGGCCCGGTTCGGTAGCGGCTCAGTTGTCACTGCTGCAAGTGCTGCCAAGTCGGCGACTTCCTGATAGCGCCGCAGATACGCCAATTCGAGCGCCCGCACGACCGCATCCTGCACCACAATTGAGGCAGTGCGTACATCGAGCGCTTTAGGCACGGCTTGCCCGCTTTCCGGCTTGACCCACTAGGTGATCTAGCGCCATCTCTGCAAATGTGTCTACCCGCTGCTGTGTCCACTCCAAAAACGTGCGTTTTGGCAGCGTAGCACCGCGCCCTACGCGCCCGCCCTCGTTTTGGACACCAGCCCACGGAATGACGCTGCGCATAGTCCAATTGGCTTTGCTGTATTCAATGGTGCAACTCGACGCGATCCGACCGAGGGACTTTCCCTCTTTGATGGCCTCAATCTTTTGCGCGGTCTGTGTAATGCGCCGCTCGACACGCTTATAGAGCGCAGTTTGCCCCTTGGGTTGCAGCTCACCACCGGCAGACAACCGCACAACCTCTGCGATTTGTGCCTCTTTGCGAGAGACTGCTGATTGTCTACGCTCGGCTTGTTTCTCGCTCTTTGCTGGACGTAGAGATGTTTTGATCGCCCTCCTACGCTCAGCTTGCAGCCTGCTCGACAGCCCTCGATACTTGCTACGCTCCGCGCGCTCGATTCGTCCCTCGATCGAACGCTTGTACTTTTGCTGCCCCTCTTTGCTACGTGGTGCCCACTGGCCGTTTCCCTCGGAGTCAAACACCCCTTGGATCTCGGTCCGCATGTAGGCGGAAAAACGCTGCATGACCGGAGCCAGGTCTGAAAACTTCGACGCCAGCACGCTAAGTTCGCGTTTGGCTCCGTCGATTTCAAACTCGAAGGTCAGCAAAACCCGCTCCGTTTCCAACTTGCCAGCGACATGCGCGACCGGCCCGCGTCCAGATCAATCGCGCCGACAATCTGCTGCGGTGACTGCGGGTTGTATTCCGGCGTCCCTTGCTTGATGCGCTTGGTTTGAAGCGCCTCTCGCTCTGCCGCCACAGCCAACGCGAACGCCTGCACGCCCTCCGGCATCGCCTGCCCGCTGCTGCCATATTGCCACAGCAGTACGATCGCTGCCTGCGCCGCCACTGTCACCAGATGCGGGAATTTATCGCGAAAGTCGGCGATATCCGTGACGTGCTCTGCGTGGATTCCTGCGGACGCGAGAATTTGATTACACGCATCCTGCCGCGCCATTTCCGACGTGGTGGTGTTCCAAGTGCCCGTCCTCTCCGGGTCGAGCAGTTGGGTAAGCTTGTCCTGCCCTCCCATGCGACGCCACAGATCGGCGTCCGTCAGAAAGTTAGGATTGGCCACGGATGCGCCTTACTCCGCCTCGCAGGTCAACTGCTTGCTTTGTGGGTCGCTCGGTTGATGGCGGCACCGGCTCCGATTGTTGCTCGCTCGGCGGTTCTGCCAGTTGCGCAAGCTGCTCTCGGCAAAACTCGGCGTGTTCGCGATGCTCTGCGATCTGCTTGTTCAGTCGTTCGATCTGCTCTTGCACGTCGGTTTCCGCCGCTTGTGCCCGTGCGATCTGCTGCTGCAAATCGTGACGAAGCGCCGCGCGCGCTGAATCGGCCTGCTGCTTTCGCCGCTCTGCCAATTCTCGCTTGCAACGCTCTGTCTCCGCTGCTGCCGCCGCCTGTTCGTCTTCGACCCAGACAAACGCGCCGGGGTTTCCGGCGTATTCGTCTTGGTCGATTTCGATGACTTGCCCCTTGCCAAAGGGGCGCTTGACTGTCGCTTGCAGTTGGCGTGCCTGCATTAGTCCGCCAGCCAATCGCCGTATGAACTCGTGTCGCTGGCGTTGATGGCATTTTTAACCAGATATGCCGCTTCGGCGTTGGTCACGTTGGCATCCACTCCGCCGACAATGCGGCTGATGGTGCCACCGGTCAGCGTCTCGCGCCCAAAGTCGGGGAAAGACACGACAGCAAATGGCGAGCGAATGTCACCCGGCATCTGCGTGATACTGCCCTTGGTTCCACCGGCGAACGCAAACACAAAACCCACGCCAAAGTTGCGCACGCTGGGTGGCTGCGTGTGCATAAACAGCACGTCCGGCCCAATGAACGTCCGCAGCGCTTCGGTGCCGTCGTCCTCGGTGGATTTGTTGTAGATCGCCTCCGAGATCGTGATGGCACCGCGTTCCGCACCGATCAGATCCTCGATGACGTTTTGCAGCGGGTAGGCGCTGGCGTACGACTCCAGCCGACCGAGCGCAAGCACGTTGCGATTCTCTTGGATCTTGTTCAAGGTGAACTGCGACATCACGATTTTGTTGACCTTGCCGCCGCCAGTCTTCAGGCGAATCTGAGTGCAGATTTGCCGCCAGTGCGGGATCGGGTTCGCGTCTGGCGATCCGATGCGGTCATACTGCCGCGTGGTGCCCGCCAGATCCTCGTAGTTCGTGATGATGCTGGTGTTCCGCAGAACATCTTTCATCACGTAGTGCTCCATGCCAATCTGATACGCCTCGACGAGGTGATACAGATTTTCCGGCACATACTGAACGATGTCGTCTGCTTCGGCTTCTTCGCGGTCGTCGTTTAGCACCTCGACGGCGATGTCGGAGCAGTTGTAGCTCTGCGAAGCGTCCATCTTGAATCGGACGCGCGCGATCGAGTCTCCGCGATTGCCCGCGCGCAACTCATGCCGCCGCAGCAACTGCGCCCGGTTGACGCCACGGATCAAGTTGCTGCGCTTGTCAGTGACTTTGATCGGCATGAGCGTATCCCAAAGAAACGAACTCATGTCCTGTCGGTACGCCACCGCCAGATCGGTCAGTGGCACGTTTACGTGGAGAACTGAAGAAAGTTGACCAGCCATTTGTTACACCCCCGCCTTGACGGTGAGCATGGTAAGTTTGCAGGAGTTGGACGCGCTCGCAGCGCTCCACGTCCCCTTGATTGTAATGGTCTGCGCTGCGGTCCAATCGACCGACGCCTCGCCAACGGTGCCAGTGATTCGCGAGGTTGCGGTTGCCGGCACGCCCAGCCCCGCAAATCCCGCTGCGTACGCTTTGCCGGATGATCCAGCCACGCGGGCTACAAGCGACAGGTTGAACACGCCGATGTCGCCGCCGCCGTTGGTCACATCCACCGCCACGGTTTCGCCGATGAGCGTCGAGCCAATGTACGCTTTGAGCGTAAGCGTGTCGGTTCCGTTGCCGCTGGTGACATCTACGCGCGCCTGAATGTCGAACGTCTGCCCTGCCTGCTGCACGTACTTGGCCGGGATCGACACGCTGCCGAGTGTGGTTTCTGTGGTGCTGTTGGTAAGAGCGGTCCCATCAGCCACCGCGACCGACATCGGCCCGAACCCGCCACGCTGAGCGGTAAGCAGCACCACGCCGACGCTTTGCAGATCCGCGCTCGATGACTTGCTTTGCTCGAAACGGCCAATCGGCACAAGCAGCGCGCGATTCGACGGAGTAATCGGCTGCACGGTGCCGTCATCTGCCGGATCGTATCCAGCCTCGTCGCCCTTGCTGCATGCCGTGTTGGCCTTCAGCGTGGCGCGGGCGATGCCAGAGACTTGCACGGGGAATCCCGTAGCGTCTTGACTGGCTGCGTCGAGCGTCCGATCTCCCATCGAAATGCCGACGAAGTTACGACCGTAATTGAGCGCGGTAGCATTGGCCGGGTTGGTGACGAGCCGATCATCGGAAGCGCTCGCCGCAACGACGACGCGAAACTTTGCAATGGTCGATGTCGAGGACGGCAAAAAGCCGCGCGCCGAAAGCGACTGCGCCGCCTGCATGCCCGACACCTGGACCGAGGTGGGGATGTTGAATGACATGGGCTACACTCGTCCTTTCTCAGCAAGCGCCATTTCAAGCGCTTTCTTGGCGATGTCGCCGTGCTTTGCCTTGGGTTCTTGCTTGCGCAGTTCTGCGCTGATCTCGCGCGCTCGCTTGGCCACGCCCATGTCCTTGTACGCCATGCCCTGAAACATGGTCATGCCGTCGCCGATGTCCGTGCTTCCAATGGTCGCCTTGCCCATCGGTGAGCCTCCCTTGAACATGCTTCCACTTCCGACGCCCGCCTTTTTGAGGACCGCCAGCACACTGCGCGCCACCGTCGCTCCCTGGTTTTTGAAGTGCTCTCGCGCCTCATCGGGCGAGTAGATGCCAGCCGCCTCGGCGACAAACTTCTCGCGCTCTTGCTCTGCGCGAACAGCGGCTTGCTCTGCTTTGAGTGCGTCAAGCTCTGCGCGCATATCGGTGTGTGCCTTGCGCTCTCCGATGAGTTGATCGACAAGGGCCTTGACCTTGGGATCTTCGTCAGCCTCGGCATTGACTCGACCCTGCGTTCCCTCGCCGGTCGTGGTGTCGTCCTTCTCGGCGAGCGCTTTGGCAATCGCTGCCTTTTTTTCCTCGTCGGCTTCGCTTTTGTAAGCCGCACGAAGGGCTTTCCGGTCCATCTTCGCGTATTCGTCCATGGCTTTCCTTTCCGCTCGGTGCGGCTTTTTCACCCGTGCCATGATCCGCGCTCTGTCCTTGGCGCTAATCTTGGCCGGTTCTTTGATAATCTCGTCGCACAACCCGACCCGCTGCGCGTCCTCTGGGGTCAGCACATGATCCCCGCCAGCAAACCACTCGTCGATTTGCTCGTCGGAAATCCCGCGCCGCCGGTACAGTGCCCGCATTAGCCCCGCCATGCGGTCGAGGTCGTCGGCAATCTGGCGGTGAGAGGCGGCATTGTCTCCCCCCGGTGCCCATGGCCCATGTAGAACCATGTAGCTCGCCTCGTACATGCGGATTTTGCTGCATGACGCAGCTACGTAACTTGCCGCGCTGCTTGCCTGTCCCTCGATGATGGCCGTCGTCTCGCCCTTGTAGGAGTAGAGAGCATTTGCCATTGCAAAGCCCTCGACGACAGATCCGCCCTCTGAATTGATCCGAACCTCAATGGGCGACCCATCCGTAGGCAGTTGGGCGACAAACTCCGCAGCGCTTGTTCCCCCTCCAAACTCATCTTTGCCAAGCAATCCGTAGAGCTTGACTGCTGCCACTAGATGCCCCCGATCACGATCCACTGACCGACGCCCGTTGCGGATGAGTACCGGATTTTTCGCTGCCGGTACGCGACCGCCATCGACAGAGTAGACGACGCTCCGTTGATGTTCTTGCCGTTCCCGTCTACGGTCAAAGCGTTGGAGCTTCCTTTGACCTCGGAAAAGTGAAACGTCATGCCGTCGTAAGGAGACGCTGGCAGAGTGATCGTGAAACCGCCGCCGGATACATCGAACGGAATATACTCACCGTGCTTTTCCGACAGCGTAAACGCTGCCGCATAGGGAGTCGTTGCCGAGCACGACAGATCGAATCCTGCCCGCATGGTTCGGTTGTTTTGGCCAAAATACTCAACGTCGTGCAAACCCATGTATCACCCTCGGGAGAGCCCGCCTTCATTCGGGTTCTCCATTGTTGGTTCATCTGTCGGTCCACCAACGGACATATCCTTGGGACCAAGAATGTCTCGCGTGCCGCGTAGCGCCTGCGTATCGCTGCGCGCCTTGGCAAAGCCCATCTCTCGATACGGCTGATCTGCGTCGATCTTGAGTCCAAGCTTATTGACCGCCATGTCGAACAGAGTCATGCGAACGGTCGGCGTCATTTCGCGCGTTACCCGCCATTGCGGACGACCGCACTTGCTCAGGATCTGGCGCGGAGTGGCACCCAGAGATGCGCACAAGCCGCGCGGCAGCGGTTCCCCCCACTTGCCCCCGCCAAGGTACTGCTCGCACGACATACGCAGGCTGGAGCGCATCCATGTCCGGATTTCGCTCGCCAGGTTTTGCTCGCCGTGTTCGATGTGCTCAGCTTTGGTGTCGGCGTGCGTCTTGGATAGTGCATAGGAGGAGCCAGCTCCGCCAGCTTCCGTCGTAAGCTGCTCGCCTTGGCGAAGCTTGCTCTGCTCGGTGTTTATGACACCCAGCAGCGCCGCGTGCATGCCGCGTGCATCGCCATCGCTCACGCCGGGGCTTGCGTCGATCTGCACATCGCCAGGCAGCGCTGCACCGTCACCGCCGCTCCACGCTTGCATCTGTGCGATGATCTCCGCCTTAAACTTGTCGTCTTGCCAGCGGTCGGGATCGTATTTCACGATGGGGTTTCGCAGACCCCAGATTTCCAGGGTGGCCGCCCACCTGGCCCACGCATTGAGCTTGATCAGTGACAGCCAAATGTTCGTGTAGTTGAGCCCTCGACGGCGCACCATAAAATCGTGGGCAGCGTAGTAGGTCAGCCACTTGTGCGGAGTCAGACTGACGGGGAAAAAGCCGTCCCGCGAGTCAAGCTCTAGCGCGTCTCCCTGCGCAAGATTCCACCGACTGTGGACGTTGCGCACCCACTCAAAGCCAACCGGCACCAGCGCCTCTACTGAGTAGCTTTGCCCACCACTCACAAACGACACATCGCGCCAGTCGTAAATCGCTTCTTCGATTGCGTACCCGGCATGGTCGCCAAATAGCAACCGCTTGCATGCTTGCTGCCAACCGTGGCACTCGTCGGTAAGAACCTTTTGCTGATAATCAGCGACGGCCTGTGCAAGCTCTGAGGAATCGCACGGCTCGACGGTAAACGGGCTTCCGGTGATGGCCACGCGAAAGCTGTTATCGACCGAGCGGTAATGCGAATCTGCCAAAATCACATCTTCGTCGAGACACGCTTTGTCGAGCATCCAGCCCGACACCAGCACTGTTTCAAAGATGCTGCCGACGCGCTCCGGTGTGAGCCCTCGCAGGGGATGCGTGCTGACAAAGTTTGGCACGGGACCAAGACGAGCCGCGACGCGACCGTATAGCGCATCGGTGCTCTGTACCACGCGCACGGCGTTTTCACTAGTCGGAAGCCGTGTGCCCTCTCCGGTGCGCGAGCCGATCCCTTCGACAATTTTGTGGTCTGTGACTGCCCGTGCGCTTTGAGCCGACAAGCGCCCGACGTATTCCCTCGTGCGCCTTCTTAGCTCGTCTTCTGTCACGCAACCTCACCCATCGCGCGCAGTGCCCCAAGCGCCACCACAGCCCGCTGATGGTCTGCCGAGCTTGGCTTGGCTGCGTCGCGCTGCACTCGCTCAACCACTGCTCGCCAATCCGCTTTTGGCTTTTCTTTGCGCACCGCCTCCAGCTCGGACCGCAAAAGCGGATCTTGTCCGCCCATGCGCGCTAGTTCCCGATCTCGATGCTGTGCGGCCTCAGTGCGTGCTTTTTTAGCCATAGACATTCTTGGTTCCGTTTTTCCAAGTAAATCCCGTATCGCCGCCGCCTGTGATCACCCGCTTAGGAGCAGGGAATACCCACCAGCACACGTAGCCCATGGCGTCGGTGATGTGCGAATAGAAGCCCGTCGGCTTGCCTCCATAGCGTGCCTTTACCCAGGGACATTCGCGCAGCGCTTCGCCAAGCTTTGCCAGCCGTGGCGACACTCGCAGCCGGTCGTCTGCAAAAAGCTTGTTGGTCAACCCGACGCGCTTTTCGATGGGCGGGTTTTTCGACCATGTGCCCTTGTCGCTCTTTTTTTCAGCCGGTGGAACAATCCGCCACCGACGCGACGTGAACACCTTGAAGCTATCTCGACCGTTGCCGCTGTGTTTGCCATCCTGCCACTGACCCGAAGCATCACCGACCCATAGCAGCGATTCGGGCTGATATCCGGCTTCGTCGATTTGGTCTAGTAGTTCGTCCTCGGTGCTGTTTTCTGCGACAAACTCATCAACCACGAACACCATTGGAGCATCAAGCGTGCCGTAGATTTTGCAGATTACAGCCGCGTGGTGTGGCGTCCCTTGGAAGTCTACGCCGCCGATGTAGTCATACACTCGACCAAGCCGCCGCTTGGTGAAATCGCGCGTGATGTCGCCAAGTTCCGGCTCCTCCCGCATGTGCAGTAGCTTTGCAAATTTAAAGTAAGCACGGTCGCCAATCGGCAGTAGCAATCCTTCGACATCTGCTTTGGCTGCTCTCGGGTCCAGGTCGGCGAGCATCTGTGCGACTTGGTCCGCCGTTCCTGTGTCGCGGGTCGTGTTTCCGCCGGACAGCATATGCACAAAGCGCCAGTAGAACGGCTTATTGGCTTCCTTCGCTGTCTCTGCTTTTTCGTGCAGGTCCATAATCCATTGACCTTTGGTTGTCTGCGGTGGGTTGGCCGTCAGGATTGCCAAACCGCCTTTGTCTTTGATGCGAGGTATCGACGAGAACGGCACCGCCTTGGGCATGATGCCAGCCTCGTTGATCATCACGAAATCGACGCGACCCTTGGCCCGTAGCCCGTCGATGCTCTCTGCCGTAGCGTTGAACATCTGCGCGCCAGTCAGCCACTTGTAGCAATGATGCGGCCACTCTCGGTACTGATACCACTGCGACGGAAAGATCGCTTTAAATGTGCGATCGACCTCGGAACGATCGGGGTGCGCTCGGGAGACGATCCAGGCGATTGAATGGTCGCGGTCGAATGTGGGGAACTCGATTTGCAGCGTGCCCAGAATCCCCACTGCCGCATAAGTCTTGCCAGCACCACGATCACCGATCGCAAACAGAGCGGCAAAATCGCGCGGTCTGCCCGCTGCGCGCTCCTGCATCCACCAGCCAGCCCACTGCACAAGCTCAAGCTGAGACTTCTCAAACTTCAGCACCGCGCAGCGCTCAGGGTCTTTTCCCGTGTACCGCTGCTCGATTTGGTCCCACTGCCCACCGTAAAAACCAAGCGTTTCACCCGCTGGATCTTCCCAGGCTATCGCAATGTCAACAAAGCGCGCCTCTTCGCGAGCCTGCTGATCCTCAAGATGGGCGCGAAATCGTTTTCTTAGTGCGTCCGTTGGCACTCACGGTTCCCCGGCTTTGGTCCTCGGTGTCCGTTTCTTTGAGCGCCTTTTTGATCGTCTGCTGCTCGGCTGCTTTGTCTCGCAGCATCCCAAGCGCTTTCCCGAGTCGTTCCATCCACTGCCAGCGCTCGATACTGGTCAGCGTCGCATCGCGGATCACTTGGTCAAACGCGATCAACATCGCATCGTTTACCCACGCAATCGAACGTGCCGAGTCTCCAATTGGCGCACTTGGCAAGCGCGAAAAGTCGCCGACCGCTGACGGGTCGATTCCTTTTTCCCTGGCTCGCTTCTGTCGATCCGACACGATCTTGCGCTTTGCCGAGCCCGACAGTTCTTTGCCGGTCTTTGGATCACGCTGTGGCATGTTGATCTATTGGGGGCCCCTTATGGGGATCGTCTCCATTGAGATCGGAAGACACACGTCTGAACTCCAGTCACGATCAGCGATCTCGTATGCCGTCTTCTGCTTGA
>ERZ650311.387-NODE-387-length-28795-cov-6.579402_pt1 | contig 28795 bp, 25 predicted proteins | sample MGYA00376247_ERZ650311 | MGnify/ENA primary metagenome ERZ650311 (study PRJEB26733, sample SAMN07839324) | wastewater metagenome | biome: small river; feature: stream; material: water | place: USA: North Carolina | collected 2016-07-28 ...
TGATGGAACTCCATGATGCACAGATGGAAGTCATCACGGTGAAGGACATGGAGCGGGCACTGGAGGTGGTGAAGATGAAGCTGCGTCATGGACACGACACCATCAAGCTGCCACCTGTACCGGAGCACTTGAAGTGAGCCGCCGAGCACGAATACTGAACGCCCTTATCATTGTTATCGCGGCGACCTCGGTGGCCGTGCTCGTGATCAACATCATCCTGATAGCTACATGGAGGTACCCATGACGATGGAAGACGAACGCAACCTTGATCTCATGGTTGCTGAACTGGAGCAAGAGAACCGACTGATGAGAGCACGAAATGAACGACTCGAACGAGAGAACGAAGAACTCCGAGACGAGAACGCCCGATTCAAAGTCACACTGGAACGCATCATTGCCGTATCCCAGTTGGCCTTTCGGGACGGTAGACCCGAAGGAGTTAGAGAAGTGGGGCCGTCGAAACAAGACCGTCACCCCGAAGACTGAGTACGAACCCGCACCATTTTGAAAGGAAGACCATGAGCAAGATCACCAAGAAGCAGCAAGTCCTCAACCACTTCCTGAGCCGACCCAACGCCACGCCCAAGGCGGTGGCCGAGAGGTTCAAGATGGCGATGCCTGCTGTGTACACGCTGCGCAAGCAAGCGATGCACCTGTACCAAGAACAACAAGCCGTCGAGATGCTCGGCCCGCAGATCGACGAGCCACAACGTGTTGTGATTCGTGACTTCACCCCGTCCGAGAAGGCAGACGACCGTCAGGTGGGCGGCGACCACTACAAGAACATGGGCGTGGAACCGTGGAACGTAGTCGATACGTGGCCCCGTGAGCAGCGCATTGGCTACTACCGTGGCGGCGCTCTGAAGTACCTGATGCGCATGGGCAGCAAGGATCAGTCTGCCGAGGAGATCGGCAAGGGTCAGCACTACATGCAGAAGCTGCTGGAGGTGCTCAACGAAGTGGACGACTCCACCACCGAGGGGTATGCGGCTGCTGACATGGCGAGTGCGGCTGCACAGGGCTTCCGTGATGGCTACGCCTCAGCAAAGCGGGGTGAGTGATGGACTCGCACAAGACAAGCCAGACCGCACTGGCGCAAGGCATGGTGGATGAGGTGCTCGATGTGGTCTACAAGTACCACGGGGCAGTTCCTATGGTGCTGGTGCTTGGCGTACTGGAGGTGCTGGAGAATAGTCGCGTGTTCGTTACCACACGGGAAAAGATCAAGCACCCCGAAGGCACGGAGTGGTACGACGCCACCATCGCCACCCTGAAGGAGCGGCTGCATCCATCCACCCAGAAGGAGCACCGCGACATCGCACAACAAGTTCTGACGACACTGCGCACCGTTGCGCCGGTCACGATGGACGCATTCTTTGGAGACACGTGATGGACACTCGCTACTGAAACGTAGTAAACTGTAGCCATGAGCGCAAAGAATACCCCTGAAAACTTCTGGGCGAAAGTCCAGATTGGAACCCCGGACAAGTGCTGGGCGAAAGTCCAGATTGGAACCCCGGACAAGTGCTGGGAGTGGCAAGGTGCGAAGACCAGCAGTGGGTACGGCAATCTGTCGTGGCATGGGCTGCATGTCCAAGCGCACCGGGTTGCCTACTTCCTACACAACGGAGGCATTGCCCTGCCCACCAGCTTCCGGCAAGAGGGTGTAGCCAAGCGGTACCGCAGGTTCGTACTGCACAAGTGTGACAACAGGCTGTGCTGTAACCCGGAGCATCTGTTCCTCGGATCAATGCGGGCCAACCAGTTGGACGCCTACCAGAAAGGGAGGAAGACACAACCCAAGAGCCAACACGCAAACGCCAAGCTGACCGCAGCGCAGGTGGTTGCGATACGGCAACGCTACGACGCTGGCGAGAACACACAGCAACAACTTGCTACTGAGTTCGGAGTGACCCAGCGCGTGATCAGTCTGATTGTCAGACGCGAATCCTACAAGGACGTTTAATATGATGGACATTGTTACAATAGACATAGAGACTTACTACGACAAGGACTACAGCCTGTCGAAGATGACCACGGAGCAGTATGTTCGCAGTCCCCTGTTCGAGATCATCGGTGTCGGCATCAAAGTCAACGACTACCCCACCGACTGGTACTCCGGTGACAACCCCGGCAAGTTCCTCAAGTCTCTTGACTACAGCAAGCGGGCGATCCTATGCCACAACACTGCGTTCGATGGTGCCATCCTGTCATGGCATTTCGGTATCCGTCCGAGGCTCTGGCTGGACACGCTCAGTATGGCTCGACCGCTGCACAACGTCACTGTCGGTGGCTCACTCGCCAAGCTGGTGACGTACTACGGGCTGGGCAAGAAGGGCGACGAGGTGGTGGCTGCGCTGGGCAAGCGCAAGGCTGACTTCACCGAGGCCGACCTTGCTCAGTACGGGCAGTACTGCATCAACGATGCGAACCTGACGAAAGCCTTGTTTGACAAGATGAAGGTCGGCTTCCCATCCAGCGAGTTGTTGATCATTGACCAGACGCTGCGCATGTATACCGAGCCGACCATCGAACTGGACGTGCCGCTGCTGGAGAAGCACCTCGAAGAAGTGAAGACCCGCAAGCGCACCCTGATGGCTGATCTGGGCCACGGCATGGGCGGTGAGCAGGCAGTGCAGGACATGCTCATGTCCAACGAGAAGTTCGCCAACTACCTCAAGTCGCTGGGTGTGGAGCCGCCAACGAAGACCAGTCTGAAGACGGGCAAAGAGTCGTGGGCGTTCGCCAAGACCGACAAGGGCATGACTGACTTGCTGGAACATCCTGATGATCGTGTGCAGGCCGCTGTGTCCGCTCGCCTTGGTGTGAAGTCCACGCTGGAGGAGACACGCACCGAGGCCCTGATCGGTGTGGCTGGGCGCGGACGACTGCCTATCATGCTGAACTACTACGGCGCACACACGGGTCGCTTCAGTGGCGGCGACAAGCTCAACCTTCAGAACCTGCCAAGCCGTGGCAACACCACGATCAGACGGGCACTGAAGGCACCCGAAGGGCAGATGCTCATCTCCTGTGACTCGTCGCAGATCGAGGCACGTACTGTGGCATGGGTGGCAGGGCAGGACGATCTGGTGCAGGCGTTCCGTGACAAGCGGGATGTGTACTCCGAGTTTGCCTCTGAGGTCTACGGTCGCACCATCACCAAGGCTGACAAGGTGGAGCGGTTCGTCGGCAAGACCTGCGTTCTGGGACTGGGCTACAGCATGGGCGCTGAGAAGTTCCGGCGCACACTGGAGATCGGACAGGGCGGGATCAGCGTCAAGATCGACATCAACGAAGCCGAGCGGATCGTTCGACTGTACCGCCAGAAGAACTGGAAGATCGTGCAGTTCTGGCAGAAGTGCGGCAACGCACTCAAGGACATCTTGTACGGTGGCAGCAACGAGTTGCACCCGCAGGTTCGGTACGACAAGAAGGGCATCCGCTTACCCAACGGGTTCTACATCCAGTACCCGGCGCTGCGTGAGACGGCCAACGGGTTCATGTACATCTCGGACATCTCGGATGCCCGCACCTACCAGAAGGCGTTCAAGGATCGAGTGCTCACTGGCGCACCGCCCGACGACATCGCATGGACGAAGGTGTACGGCGGCAAGGTGACGGAGAACATCGTGCAAGCTCTTGCTGCACTCGTGATCCGTGAGCAGATGGCCGCAGTCGGGCAGCACTTCAAGGTGGCCTTCCAAGTCCACGACGAGATCATCATCGCTGTGCCCGAGGACAACGCGCTGGCCGACCAAGCCAAGCTCGAAGCCCTGATGTCCACCGCCCCCAAGTGGGCACCCGACCTGCCGGTTGCGTGTGAGTCCGGTGTGGCTGCGAACTATGGAGACACGTGATGAACGGCGAATACTCAGTGAACATCCACCCCGAGTCATTCGAGGTGTTCCTCAAAGAACTGAACACGGTGAAGTACGGACACGATGGCAGGTTCTACTGGTACGAAACCCCCGACGGCGTGCGGGGACGCAGCTTGACACGTGGAAAGATGTTGGCCGCACTCAGTGCGGTGCGTATCCACCACCCCGGCATCAAGCTGCAACTCGTAGGCAAGCTCCCCAAACGCAAGGAAAAGAAATGAACATCGCTGAGATCAAGCGCGAACCGCGCAACGCTGAGGTTCTCCAACTTCTGGAGGCCCTGACCCAACAGATCAAGGACAGCCCCAACACGACCGAGTTGTTCGTGCTTGCCAAGATCGACGGCAACTACCACCGCTTCTCATCGGGCATCGAAGACCTGATGCAACTGGTGGCGACGCTGGAGTTGGCGAAGTTCGACGCCCTGCAACGGATGGCTGGTTGACAGGCGGCTGTGGTGGTGTACACTGGGGCTTCCAACTTTACAAATCCCCCGCAGGTAGTCCCTGCGGGGCACACTGCCATGCGTCTGAGCCACTCCTACTCGTCGATCAAGCTGTTCGAGAACTGCCCGTTGCGGTACTACCGCCAGCGGATCAAGAAGGACGTGGTGGACGAGGGCGGCGAAGCGTCCAAGTACGGTGAACGTATCCATGCGTTCCTTGAAGCCCGACTAAAAGGGTCGGGATTGAATGCGGAGACGGCGCAGTACGAACCCCTCTGCGCATCGGTGGAGCGCATCGCCAAGCAGGGCACCCTGCACATCGAGCATGAACTGGTGCTGAACGAGAACCTTACACCAACAGGTTGGTGGGATGCTGACGCATGGCTGCGCAGCAAACTTGACGTTCTTGTCATCGTCGGCAACGACGCAGTGGTCATGGACTGGAAGACGGGCAAGCGCAACGCCGACCAGTTCCAGATGCAGATGTTCGCAGCGCAGGTGTTCAAGCACTTCCCCGAGGTGCAGCGCGTCAAGACTTCCCTCGTGTGGCTCAAGACAATGGAGATGGACACCAACCAGTACAACCGCCTCGACATGAACGCGATCTGGGCTGAAGTGATGAAGCGCATCCAGCGCATCCACGATGCCTACGACCACGGCAACTGGCCTGCCCGTCCCTCTGGGCTGTGCCGCTTCTGCCCCTGCCGTCACGACTGTGACTATGCTAGGGTTTAACCTTACACAAAATACTTGACAGGTCTGTAAAGGAGAGTATGATGAGTGCCATGACACCCGAAGGCAAGATCAAAAAGAAGCTGGTCGAGATGCTGAAGAACGAGAAGGTCTGGTACTTCTTTCCCGCTGCCAATGGCATGGGCAAGGCCGGAATCCCTGACGTGATCTGCATCGTCGAAGGCCAGTTCGTCGGGATCGAATGTAAAGCGGATGAAACGAAGAAGCCGACCACGCTGCAACTGATGTGCGCCAAAGACATCCGGGCAGCAGGCGGCTACTGGTTCCTCGTCTACGACGATTACTCAATCGCGGATGTGGAGAAGTGGATTCAAACATGGAAGAACAGGTGACAACATGCTGGTAGTTGAGAAGGCCAAGGCTCTGGCCCTCAAGCTGAACAACCCGAACCGGGTGCTGGACTCGATCCCCACGGCCAAGCCGCTGGAGGTTCGTGGCACCCAGATCGTGGTGACTCCGCACCGGCTCGATGAGGTCAGGGTTCTGCGCAATCTCGGGATCAAGGCACCCAGCCCCATCCTGCACTACTACGGCTGGCCGGGGCAGTACACCCCCTACGACCACCAGCGCGAGACGGCTGCGTTCCTGACGCTGCACCACCGCTGTCTGGTGCTCAACGAGATCGGCACGGGCAAGACCCAAAGCTCCCTGTGGGCAGCGGACTACCTGATCAAGACCAAGCACGTGAAGAAGGTGCTCATCCTGTCACCGCTCAGTACGTTGGAGCGTGTGTGGGGCGACGGCATCTTCACCGGCCTCGTGCATCGCAAGTTCGTGGTGCTCCACGGCACTGCTGAGAAGCGCATGAAGTTGCTGCGCACCGAGGCTGACTTCTACATCATCAACCACGATGGCTTCCCCATCATCAAGGACGAGTGCCACGGCATGTTCGATCTGGTGATCGTGGATGAGGCTGCTGTGCTGCGCAACCCATCGACTCAGCGGTTCAAGGTGTTCCGCAGATGGATTGACAACAACCCGCAGGCACGGCTGTGGCTGATGACTGGCACACCAACACCGAACGACCCGACCGATGCTTGGGCACTGGCGAAGCTGGTCAACAGCCCGTACTGCACCAAGACGTTCACGGCCTTCCGTGAGCAGGTGATGATGAAGATCGGCCAGTGGAAGTTCGTGCCGCGCCCCGAGTCCGTGGAGATCGTGAAGCACATCCTGCAACCTGCTGTGCGATTCACACGCGACGAGTGCTTCGACTTGCCTGAGACGATTGTGCAGACCCGGCAGGTGGAACTCACCGCCGAGCAGAAGAAGCACTACACCCAGATGCTGCGGCACTTCGTCACTGAGGTGGCACAGGAGCGCAAGTCTGGCGGAACCATCACCGCAGTCAACGAGGCTGTGAAGATTCAGAAGTTGGTGCAGGTCGCTTGCGGCGTGGCGTATGGCGACGACGGTCAGAACATCGAGATCGACTGCTCACCACGTATCAACTTAGTGAAGGAGGTGATTGAGGAAGCTGGCGAGAAGGTGATCCTGTTCGTACCACTGACAGGGACACTGCACATGCTGGAGAAAGAACTGAGCAAGCACTGGACGGTGGGCGTGGTCAACGGCGAGGTGTCGAGCACACAACGCAACAAGATATTCCACGACTTCCAACACCAGAAAGACCCCCACGTTTTGATTGCCCACCCCGGCACGATGGCTCATGGTCTGACACTGACCTCAGCCTCAACGATCATTTGGTACGGGCCGATCAACAGCAACGAGGTCTACGTGCAAGCCAACGGGCGCATCGAACGCATTGGCAAGCGCAACGTGTCGAACGTCATCCACATCGAGGCCACTGACCTTGAGCACAAGATGTACGAACGACTGAAGAACAAGCAGAAGTTGCAGGGCTTACTGCTTGACTTGATTCAACAACAAACACAAAGGTGATGACATGAGTACAACCCCAAACGTGGGTGACGTAATCCGTACCTACATGAAGCTGCGCGACCAGAAAGCCGCCATCGAAGGCGAAGTGAAGGAGCGCGTGGCTGATCTCAAAGCCAAGATGGAAAAGCTGGAGGCGTACCTCAAGACGCAGATGGATGCGCAGGGACTGACCAGCTTCAAGTCTGACTACGGCACAGCGTTCCTCACCACCACGGACTACGCGAACGTGGCTGACTGGGATGCAGTGCTGGGCTTCATCCGCGAGAACGAGGCGTTCGACATGTTGGAGAAGCGTGTCAGCAAGATCGCAGTGCGTGGATACATCGAGGCCAACAAGGCAGTTCCCCCCGGCATTACATACGGCACCAAGCTGGAGGTGAACATTCGCAAACCCGGTGCCAAGGCAGAGGAGTGACATGATCAAGGCATTCAAAAAGTGGCTGGCGAAAGCCGCCTATGACGGGCTGCAAGAGCAAGGCCCACAACTGGCTTCGGCCCATACGTCGAGCAGGCTCGGTGACATGCTGGCCGATTCTGGTGCCGCACTCGTGGCGTTCCAGATCGACAACGGATTCGTGGTGCGAACCATGAACCGCAACGCTGACATCGTTTCAAGCCGAAGCCTCGGCTTCACCTACTGCGCTGACCACCAAGCCATTGCTGACCACATCGTGTCGTCTGCGATGCGCAACAAACTGGGCGTGCAGTCCGACATGTTCGAGAAGGAGAAACAAGCAGCACAACGTCAGTACGCAGCAAAATCCAGCGGCCTTAAAGTCGCACAATCGTCCCAGCCCCACGGCTATTAACCCAAGGAGTCTCACAATGAGCAACATCGTTCCCGTCAACATCCAAGTTCCCGCCCACCTCGCTGCCCGTGTTGGTGTCCCTTCCATGCTGGGCGCTGCCCTGACTGGTGGCCTGTCCTCCGGCCAGTCGTTCCCCCGCATCTCCATCAAGGCCAGCCGCTTCCGCATCGTCGAGGGTGACACCGAGACTGTGCTGGACTCGACCACGCTGGATGTGGTGATCGTCGGTGCCAACCCCCGCCTGTCCAAGACTTGGTACGCCAAGCAGTGGGATGCGAACGCAGAACCCAGCGCACCTGACTGCTTCTCGCTGGATGGTATCGGCCCTGACCCGGAGTCCACCGACCCGCAGAACGACATGTGCGCAAGCTGCCCGCAGAACGCATGGGGTTCCAAGGTGACACCCACCGGCCAACAAGTTAAGGCGTGTTCGGACAACAAGCGTCTGGCTGTCGTCGCTGCTGATGATCCGAGCGGCCCGGTCTACCTGCTGTCGGTGACACCCGCTGCACTCAAGGGCCTGAACCAGTACCAGAAGGAACTGTCGGTGCGCGGTATCCCACCCGAGATCGTCAAGACTCGTGTATCCTTCGACACTGATGCGTCGTTCCCCAAGCTGAAGTTCACCTTCGGTGGCTTCCTCGACGCCGATGTACAAGAAGTTGTGGATGGTCTGTTCGGTTCGGAACAGGTCAAAGAGATCACCGGGGAAACCCCAAGAACGCCAGTGGCTGTGCCGCAGATTGCCAAGGCACCAGCCCCTGCACCAGTTGCGCCGAAGCCCGCTGTCAAAGCAGCGGCACCCGTTGAGGAACCTGCACCTGCCCCTGCACCCGCACAGGCTGCTGCACCCAAGCGTGGTTTCGGCGCATCCAAACCGGCTGCTCCCGCCCCTGCTGCCCCCGCAGCGAAGGCGGCTCCGGCCAAGGCCGCTGCCCCTGTGCAGACTGCTGATGCTGCCAGTTCGTTGGCCGATGAGATCGCTGCTCTCGTCGGGGAGGTGAGCGCAGATGCCGCCTAAGCCGCCTCTCGACTTTGCAAAGGTCGAGGCGCTGCGCAAGCACATGCTCCTGACAACTTCGGACATGTCCGAGTTGTTGGGTGTGTCCCGCATGACGTATTATGGATGGGTGAAGGGCAAACCCCTTCGCAAGTCGAATGATGAGTCAGTGAGGACGATGCTGCGCAGGCTGCTTGCAGTGATGACAGACCACGGATGGCCCATGCCGGACGTGATCGCGTCGGATCAAAAGCAGCGCAAAGAGCGCCTCGTTGCGATTCTGAACTCGGATAACTAAGGTAGGCAGGGCGGGTGTCCCCCGTCCTGTCTCAGCAGGGGCAATATGGACACGTTGAATTTTCTTCAGCGGGTTCTACCGTCGGCAGGTTTCTATGTCACCACAGTCATCAATCCAGATGGGCGACGCCAAGGATTCTTCGCCACAGTAGAGGAACTCGCAAAGGCCGTGGTTGGCTTAGACCAGCGCGGCAACAACACATACTTCGCCATCTCGGCGTTCGTCGAGAAGGGGAACCGAAAACAGGAGAACGTCCGGGCGACCAAGGTAATCGCACTGGATGTCGATTGCGGAGAGGGCAAGCCGTTCCCCACGTGGAAGGAAGGGCTGGCTGCGACGGGTAAGTTCATCCAGCAGATGAGCCTGCCCAAGCCCATGATTGTCCACTCGGGCAACGGGCTGCACGTTTACTGGTCACTGACCGAGGAACTGGAACCCACACGCTGGAAGCCGCTGGCCGAGGCCATGAAGGCAGCAGCGAAGGACAAGGGCTTCGAGATCGACCCGGCTGTGCCTGCGGACAGTGCGCGAGTGCTGCGCCCCGTGGGCACCACGAACCCCAAGAGCGGGACTCAGGTCAAGCTGCTGATCGACGCAGCACCCACGACCGTGGAGCAGATGACCGCCTGCTTGTCGGGATACATGGTGGCTCATCCCGTGAGCCAGTCACGTTCAACATCCAACAGCGGGTTGTCACAAGCCCTCGCTGTCCAGCAAGACTTCCCACCGGCCAACGCCACCGTCATCACCACCAAGTGCCAGCAGATCGGCTGGGCTGTGAAGAACCAAGGCGACGTGGAGGAACCCTTCTGGTACGCCCTGATCGGTGTGGCTGCGCACTGCCAAGACGCAGATGCCACGGCCATCGCGTGGTCAGACCAGCATCCCAACTACAACGCCAACGAAACCATCCGTAAGGTTCAGCACTGGAAGTCGGCCACCACTGGCCCGACAACCTGCAAGAAGTTTGAGGAACTGCGCCCTGCTGGGTGCAAGGGCTGCAAGTTCAAGGACAAGGTGGGCACCCCCGCCCGTCTGGGTATCCAGTACCTTGAGGTCGCACCGCCCACGACTGCCCCCGACAACGCCGCCCACGACATCCCGGTGCCACGCCCCTTCAAGCGCACCACGGACGGGATGAAGATGACCATCGACGAGACGGACATCGACGTGTGCAAGTTCGACATCTACCCCGTGGCCTACGGCAAGGACGAGTCACTCGGGTACGAGACGGTGCGCTTCCACTGGAACCGCCCGCATGTCGGCTGGCAAGAACTTGCGATGCGGCAGGCGCTGCTGACCGAGGGCCACCGCGACTTCGCCACGGTCATCGCTGACCAAGGCATCGTGCTTCACAACAGAAACCAGACGGGATATTTCCAGATCATGCTGCGCTCATACATGGACGAGTTGCGGCAGAAACGTGCGATGACGAACCTGTACGCCACGATGGGTTGGAAGGAGAACTTCTCCCAGTTCGTCATTGGTGACACGATTCTGCGTCGCAACGCTGATGGCTCCGTCAGCGAAGAATCAATCAGCCTTGCCTCCGGCTCGGCACGACTGGGCCACGAGTTGTGGTCTACCTCCGGGTCGCTCGATGCGTGGATCAACTTCACGTCACTGGTCGCCAAGGCCGATCTCAGGGCGCACATGTTCGCGCTGGCCGTGGGGTTCTCCGGCCCGCTGTATGCGTTCACTGGCCTCAAGGGTCTGACCGTCTCGCTGTACGGGCCGACAGGCGGCGGCAAGTCGCTGGCCCAGATGTGGATTCAGTCCATCTACGGCAACCCCGAGAAGCTCCACTTCGCAGCCAAGTTCACTCAGAACTCGCTGTTCGGTCGCATGGGTCTGTACTCCCACATGCCCATGACCATCGACGAAGTGACCATGATGGACAACAAGGAGGTGGGCGATTTCGCCTACTGGGTGAGTCAGGGTCGGGACAAGGCACGGATGAACCGCAACGCCGAGGAGCGGGACGCGAAGACGTGGGCACTGCCAGTGGTCGTATCCACCAACAAGTCCATGAACTCCAAGCTGATCGCCAGTGGTCTGGACACCGATGCGCAGTTGGCCCGTATCCTCGAAGTCAGCGTACCACCCAGCAAGATATTCACCAAGGACAGCACGGCTGGCCGCAAGGTCTACGAGTTCATCACCGCCAACTACGGGCTGGTGGGCCGCGAGTTCGTCAAGCGACTGCTGGAGTTGGGCGAGGCCGGGGTTCGCGCTGCCATTGCGCAGGCCACCGAGGACTTCCGCAAGGAGTACAAGGCGCAATTCGCGGGTGAGGAGCGGTACTGGGAGCAGTCCATCATCCTCGCTGACCTCGCCGCCAAGCTGGCAAAAAGCTGGGGCCTGATTGACTTCGATCACAAGGTCGGCATCGAGTGGGTGCTGTCACAGGTGGGTGCCATCCGCCGTGCTGCTGCGGAGTTCAAGGTCGATGCGTTCGATCTGCTGACCGAGTACCTCAACGAGAACGCCGACGCCACGCTGACCGTCACGCAGACAGGCACCAACAAGCCGATGATTGATTTCAGCCGGGTACCCCGTGGCGAACTGCGGGTGCGCTTCGAGATGTACCGCAAGTCAAACGGCGACATGTTCTCACATGGCACCGTGATGCTGGATCGCACCCACTTCCGTCGTTGGCTGGCGCAGCGCGGCGCAGACTACAAGACGTTCATGGGTGAGTTGCAGGTCGAGAACGTCGTCGCCACGCCGAAGTCCAACAAGGCATACCTCGGCAAAGACTCACCGATCAAGCTGGGCCAGTCCTACGTCATCGGCGTGAACCTCAACCACCCGCGCCTGCAAGGTATCCTCAGTGACGCAGACCAAGCCGTTGAAGACTTGGCCTACGGTCAACTGAAGATCGTCACTCCGTGACGCCGTAGAGTTCGAGGATACGCTCCGTCTCGGGTCGCATCGCTTTCGGTGCGGCCCGCAGATACCGCTCGGTGGCAGTACGCTGGGCTTCCCGCAGTGCGCGGTTGGCCGAACCCTCGAAGCTGCGAATCTCAAGGCCAGTGCCCTTGGCCGCTTCGTTCCAGTCCTTGACCATCTGCACCACTTCGCGGGCACGTTCGTTGTCCTTGGCGATCTTGGCGCTGACGTACATCCCACGATACGTTGCTGCGACATCCTTCTGGTAGTCGCCGATCCGCTTGGACACACGCACCACGTCGTTCTCTGCCACGGCAGCAGCCGGGTAGAAGCCCAGCGCACGAGTCAGCATCGTGCCAAGATGTAGGTCGTTGCTGACCACGTACCCCTTCTGACTGACGATGGCACCTGCGTTGTTGTAGGCCATCATGTCGCCCAGCGCACGGAACATCACCACTGGTGACTCGCGCAGGATGGAGTTGAACGAGGTCTTGTCGTCCAGCACACCCACAGTCTCCAGACCGTAGCGGGCAGCGTCAGCCGTGGTCGCCACAGCACCTTGCAGGAAGGATGCCACCGGGCCAGCGATCTCGATCAGTTCACGCCCCACGTCGGCACCGGCCAGCGCGATGCCGGTTCCGGGGATGATGTTGGACAGCGACACACGGTCGGCCACGTTGGCAGGCGTGATGGTGTTGAGCAGACCACGCATCAGGATAGGCGTCATGCCGGGAGCGATGGCGTCCAGAGCTTCGGCCAGAGTGCGCTCGGCGCTGCCCTTCCAGACCTTGTTCGGGCCAAGCCCCAGCGCCTGCGCAATGGTGTCGATCAAGTCCATCAGGTCTTCGGCGAAGGGCAGGCCCTTCAGACCGGCGAACATGGCGAGGATGCCCAGCGCCAGCAGTTGCTCCTTGCGCGGCAGCGAGGCCAGCATCTGGATGCTGTTGACCGGGAACATCTTGAACATGAACAGGAACTGGCGCACGTCGCCACGGAACATGGCGGGGCGGTTGTACATCGCGTACTCGCCCAGCGTGTTGTCGATCATGTCCACGGCGAACTTGTCGGCCACCTCGAAAGCTGTTGCTGTGTCCTTGCCTTCGGCCAGAGCGCGTGCATAGGCCATGCGGAACGCAGCCAAACCAGTTGCACGGCGGCTGTGCTGCTCGGTGTAGTTGAACAGCGACATCCACGTCTCGGCAGCAGCCTTCGTGGCACCGGAGCGGAACTTGCCCCGTGCGGAACCCAACAGCGAGTTGGTCAGTGCGGCCTGCATGGTGCCACCGCCGACTTCCTTCTGCATGAAGCGGGCCTCAGCTTCGGTGAAGCCCGAAGCCTTGAGCTTGGCAAGGTCAGCCAGCAGGTCGTCCCAGAACTTCACCTCGCTCTGACCGAAGCCCTTGGTCGCACCGATGGCGCGGCTGATCTCCACAGAGGTCATGCCCCAGCCGAAGCCGCCACCGAAGGCGTTCTTCTGGTTGTAGCCGGAGAAGGCGGGCAGCACGTTGGTCGCCAGCGACAGGTAGTTCAGGATGGCCGTGGCAAACGACGCGCCCATGAACGTGAAAGTTGTTGCCGTGCGGATTGCAGACGCTGCTTCGCCAGACGCGAAGTCCGTGTAGTCCACGTTGGACTGCGACTCCATGAAGGCCACGGCGCGACGGCCACGATCCTTGAAGCGGTTGCCCATGACCGGGGACTCTTTGGTCACGAACGTGTAGTGGTAGTCGTCGAACTCCCGCTTCGCTGCCAGCTTGGCGGCGTCGGACATGGCCGGGTCTTTCTCGGCAGCTTCCCATGCAGCCTTGCGGCGGTCGTACTCACCCTTGTCGCCGAACCACAGGCGGATGGAATCCGGGTCGCTGTCGTCGAACAGACGGTCGAGACGGTGACGGTTCTGCTTGCGTGCCACAGTGGAAGCAGTTGCCTCAAGATGTTGCGACACGTACTTGATGGTGTTCGGGTCTTCACCGGGAGTGCCCGCACGCTTCAGGCGGGTACGTGCCTTGGCGTTCTGCTGGGTCAGGCCCACGATCAGACGCTCACGCTCCTCCGGCGTGATGCTGATGGAGAAGCGAGTGATGGCCGAGATGATCTCGTTGAGGTTGGCCTCAGCCGTGGTGGACACTGTTTCACGGGCCGTCTCAGGCTGTGCAACAAGTTTGACTTTCCTGATCACGAACTCGGTGCCGTCCAGCACCTCCATCTCGAAGCCGCCCTCGACGCCATCGAACAGACCTTGGATGCGCTCGGCCATTGCTTCGGCCTCGGCGCGGTTCTCCACCTGCGAGAACAGAAGCTGCTGACGGTACTGCTCCGACACCTTGTAGATGCGGCCAGTGCGGGGATCGACAGCTTGGATGCGTACCTGCCACGAGCCTTCACGCCCGAACGGAACGTAGCCGCCAGCGATGGAACGCTTGGCGAGTAGCTCGGCGTCGGTCTTGCTCAACTCGAACAGGGCCAGATTCTGGATGGCCTGCTGCATGGCGAAGCGATCCGGGCCGGAGCGCGGGATGTTGGAGCCTTCCTTCAGCGCCTCGATACCCTTGAACACGTCGTCGGCCTCGGCCCCCTCGAAGAAGTCCTGCACGTCCTTGTTGCGGTCGGTGTCGCGGCCCAGCACGGCGGCGTTGAACTTCTTGATGAAGTCGTTGGCAGCGGCCACAGACTCGCGCTTGGTCAGCATGACACCACTGGCGTCAATGGTGGAGCCTTCGGCGCGGAGCGACAGGTACTTGTCCTCGATGGTCTTGAGGAACGAGCGGTCGTTGTCGGTCAGGGCGCGGTCAAGGAATCGGGCCACAACACGCTCCACGTTGTCACGCTCACCCTTGGCCGCAGCGAAGTTCGCCAGCAGCATGTCGATGGCCGACTTGTTCATCGTGTCGCGCACCTCGTTGTACATGATCCACTCCGGGCTTTGCTCGGTCAGATCAGGCATGGCGGGGTAGGACTGCTCCACCTCAGCGATGTAGGACGGCGCGTCGATGCGCTTCTGGTACTCACGCTCGATGGCCTTGCGCTCCTTGTCGTTCGCAGCCAGATCGAGTTCGCGGTCGCGCTCGGCCCGCAGGGCAGCACGTTGCTCCTCGGTCATGGGCCGGGGCACCCCTATGGTGTAAGTGATACCCTTCTTGAAGTCCTCCAGCGTGAACTTGCCACGGGCTGCGAGGATGTCGTAGACCTCTTGGTTGACACGGGCCTCGCCACCTTCGATGTCGATGAGCGAACCCATCTTGCGCAGTTCAGTCTCGGTCAGGTCGCCCAGCTTCACACGGCTGGTGACGTTGAGCATGGCCGAGGTGCGGTCGATCTGCTCCTTGGTGGCACCGTTGGTGAACTGACGGCCCAGCACTTCCACAGACGGAGACAGCACGGTGTCCATCATCTTGTTGTACTGCGCACGCAGTTGCGCTGCGGTCTTGCTGGTGTCGCGGAAGATGTCGTACAGACGGCGGTAGCCTTGGTTCTCCCGCGCAGCGTAGTTCATCGACTTCAGTTCACCAATCAGGCGGTTGGCGTAGTCACCGATGTTGATGCCACGATCCTTGGCTTGCTGGAACAGGTTGGTGATGTCGAACAGCTTGAAGCTGCGCTGACCCGAAGCGTTGGATGCAGCCACCCGGTTGATCTCGTCGTAGTACTCACCGGCCAGAGCGAAGCGGCCAGAGCCGTCCGGGTCGTCGATGCCTTCGATGCCAGCCATGCGCTGGGCCATCGCCTTGAAGTCCATGAAGGTGCCACTGGTGGTGCCGTTGCGCACATAGCGGCGGGACTGGCTCACGAGGTAGCGGGCGGCATCGTCGTCGAAGCGCACACCCAGCTTGTTCAGGGCGTTCTTGATGGCGTTCCAGAACCGGGCGATGATGTTGGTGTCCAGCATCCCGGCGAAGTCAGCGAGGTATTCCTCAGTGGCCTCACGGCGCGACATGCCACGGGCCTTCATGGCGGTATCGACTGCGGCCTTGACCTTGGCGCTGGAGTTGTACACCCCATCGAGGGCAGCGTTCAGTTCGCGCTCGGTCAGCAAACCACGGAAGCCGAAGTGGCCCAGCGTCTCGTGCGCCAGCACGAACTTCAGTTGCTGCTCGGTGGCAACCCGGTCAGCGAAGATGATGACGTTGCCGTCACCGAACGAGTAGCCCACGGCGTTGGCCGTGTCGAAGTCACCCTGCGGGCGCGAGGCCACAGCCTGCGCATACAGCGTGGGGTTCTTGGCTTTGAAGTCCGCTTGGTTGCGGTAAATCTGCACCTTCGGTCGCACGCCCAGCTTCGACAGGAACGCACTGACCAACATCTTCACACGTCCCATTGGGACAGGGTTGTTGACCGGCGTGCCGTCGTCGCGGAAGTAGCGGCCATCGCCGTAGTCATCGTCGCGGCCAATGTTCCAGTCATCCAGCGAGAACGGTGCTTCGTAGTCGTCATCGGTGGGGATGTCCGACTCGTCGATGATGCGCTCACGCTCGGCCTGCACGGCGTCCGTCACCTCCTCAGTGGAGACACGGAAGTTGCCCTTGATGGTGCCCGTGTAGGGGTCGCCGTCCTCATCGAAGTAGTCAGCCAGCATGTTGCCGTTCTGATCGACGAAGGTTTCCATGTTGGCGGCACGTACCGCAGCCCACAGATCGCGCAGCTTCTTGATGGCGTTGGCCCGCTGGGTCTTGTTCAGCGGCACCGTCTTGGTGTTCAGTTCCTTGATGTAGTCGGACAGCGCCGTGGCGGCGTTGGAGCGCGTGTCGTTGTTCAGCTTGGCACCGGCCTTGCCGATGATGCCGCTGACGGCAGGCGCACTGGCCTTGTACTTCTTGACCGTATCGGCGGGCAGGTTCGCCACGCGCAGTTGGCCGGAGTCCAGCATCTTGGTGGCCGCATCGACCGACAGACCCTTGACCACCGTGGTGATCTGCGGCAGCAGGCCGCGCTGGGTGGCGTAGTCGAACCACGGCTTGGAGTCACCCTTGGTGGCACCACGGGTGTACACCGCCTCAACAGACGGCAACGTGTTGACCAGTTCCAGCAGCGCGGTGTCGATGGCGTTCTGCTGTGCGTCGGAGAACGACGTGGTTGCCAGCAGTTCACGGGCACGCATCACTGCGGCCTTGGTGTTGGTTTCCTCGCTGGTGAAGTAGGCGAACTCCACCACGGTGCTGATGGCATCGCGGAAGTCACGAATGTCCGTGGCCGCTTCGGCTGAAGCGAACTCGCTGTTGACCAGTTGCAGCGGCGTTTCTTCCACGTCGCCGAGAATCTCCTCGGCACGCTGCATGGTGGCCTTGCCCTCGGCCACATCCTGACGCCACTGGGTGCGCACAGGTGCGGGCAGTTCGTCGAACGCCGGAGCGCCCTCGGGCTTCATGTCCTCCCACGCTTCGGCAGGAGGAAGGGCTTCAACCTTTACCGGAGCGGGGGCGGCGGCGGGTGCCGCCACGGCTTTTGGGGGCTTGGGGGCCTCCTTGGCTTTACCGCGCTTCAGCGTTTCGGCTTTGACCGCCCCGCTGCTGACAGGCTGGCCGCGACCGCCTGCTTGAGCGCCGCCTCCTTGGACTTGGGCCGTGGGCTGGTTCCCAGCTTGCCCCCCGCCTTGTACTCCCGCATTATCTTGCTGACGTTCTGCGACACGACCTTGTTTGAGCTTCCCTTTTTGAGCGGCACTTGGAGCCTCCTTCGGCACGATCTCGACCGCAGCGACACCGGCCTGCTTCTTCAGGCCACGCTGGGTGCGGGGTTTGGAAACCGGCGCTTTGGCCGGGGCGGGCTTGACTGTCTCCTTGCGGCCAGCAGCCTTGAGCGCAGCCATCGAAGGCTGGCCTTCCTGCGTGAACAGCGGAAGCTGGGCGCGGCGCTGGGCAGCAGTCTGTGGAACCTCCACGGGTGCAGCCACCGGCTGGGCACCGGGCACACCACGGCGCAGAGCTTCTGCACGGCTGGGGCGCGGAGCCTGACGGCGGTTGAACAGGTCGAGTTGCACCGGCTGGGTCGGGCCAGCTTGGCGCATGGGCATCGTCGGCTGCACACCAGCTTGTTGCTGTGCCTGTTGCATCGCATACAGATCGCGTGCGTTCTGGCTCTGACGCGCCAGTGCCTCAGTTTGTTGCTGGATGAGTGCCGCTTGCTGGGCTTGCGCAGCCTCAAACTCGCGTTGGCGGCGCAGCCGGTCTTGGATAACCTGAAGCTGGTTCGCCATCTGCGTGTTGGCCGGAGCCTGCGGGGCGGAACCAGCGAACTGGAGCGCACCTTGGGCCGGATTGACCACGGGCACCTGAGCCGGAGCCGGTAGTCCGGGCAGCGGAGCGGGCGGCTGCATCCGGTTCGCCAGTTCCTGAGCGGAAATCTGACCGCCGAAGATGTCGAGCACACCCTGCGTACCGGGGGCACCGGGCGGGACGTTGCCCTGCTGGGCCAGCATCTGGTCGGGGTAGGCCACGCCTTCAGGCGTCACCATCATCACCGGGCCACCCATCGGGGTGACAGGCTGGACAGGGGCAGGCAGGGCGGGGGCGGCAGGGCCACCCAGTTGCAGCGGAGCACCAGCAGCAGGGGCACCACCCATCGGGGTGACAGGCGTGTAGTACGGAGCCACCGCCGTGCCGGGGCCGGGAGGCTGGGCGGGCGGCACAACGGCAAGCGGGCCACCGCTGGGTGCCGGGTCAGTGTTCTGGGCCGGGTTGAGCAGGTTGGCAGGCTGCTTGCCGCGCAGGTTGGCGACAGCGCCGAGCGGGCCACCGACACCGAAGCCAGCGGCGAACGAGTTGATCAGGCGGTTGACGTTCTCGGGAGAGCCGAAGTCTTGGTCAGACAGGCCCAGCAGCAGGGCTTCCTGCCCCAGTTCCGTGGTGCCTTCGAGAGTGCCACCGACCGCGCCGCCCACCGCGCCACGCTTGAGCAGTTCCAGCCCACGGCGGGTAGGGGAAACCCCTACACCCATCGGAGTGGGTGCGCCCACGCCCTTGAACACGCCCTTGAACACGCGACCGGCCAGCAGGAACTCGGGCAGCGTCTCCATCACGGCGTAGGGGATCGACCCGGCCAGCGCCGTCAGGCGGGCGTTGGTGTCTTCTGCGCCAGCGCCTTGCTCACGCAGTTCGCCGTAGATGTCAGCCGCGCCCGTGGCGACGTTCTGACCGTAGCGTGCGGCCACCGCGCCAGCGATACCGGCTGCTTCACGCAGCAGTTTCTGTTCGGCGATGTTGAGCGCCTCGCCCTTGGCTTGCTTGGACAGCGCAGCCTTGACGCCTTCCTTCCACGCAGACTTGCCCAGCAGGCTGGAGAACGCAGCGGCTGCGCCGCCGACCGGGGTGCCAGTCGTGGCAGTACCAGCGAGGAAGCCGAGGCCCGCCGTAGCAATGGACTCGATCAGGTTGGGGCCTTGCTGGGCGAAGTTCGCCACCAGCCACTCGACTGCACCTCGACCGGACTCGATGTCCGTGAACATGCGCTCATACGGACTGGTCTTGCGCAGGTCTTCCATCTGGTTGGCGACGATGCGCCCGCCAGTTTCTTCGGCACCGGCCAGTTGCAGGGCGCGACCGGCCAGCATCTGGGTGACATCGACACCGCGCCCGAAGTTGCGTGCGGCCAGCGTACCCAGCGACGGGTTGCGCACGTTCTGGACGAGTTGGCCGTAGGACTGCGGGTCAAGCGGCACCCAGTCACCGCCCGAGGGTAAACCCGTAGCAGGGCCACCGAGCAGACCTTCGGCTTGTAGCAGCGCCTGTGCGTCGTCGCTGGCAAACGTGGTGCCTTGGACGAAGAACTCCTTGCGCGACGGGCTGTACCCGATGGACGGCTGCGCCATCTCGGGCATGGTGAACTGGTTCTGGCGGGCAAGGGCCACACCCCGACCACCCATCACAGCGAGAGTGGACAGGTCGTCACGCAGCGCATCAGAACCTGACGAGGCTGCTGCGTTCTGAAACCCGAACGGGTTTACGACAGCAGACGGAACCCCGTTTGCGTCCTGATAGAGAGGGTTTTCAAACGAGAGTCCCTTGCCTGTTGCCATGTCAGCGTCCCATGTTCAGACCTGCGACGGGACGTGCGGTTGGCGGGAGTTCGACCTTGCCAAGCGGAGTTTCTTCGATCCTGCCGTCAGGTTGGATTACAAATACTTGATTGCCTCGCTGGAAGTATGCCACGCCCTTGCTCGTATCGACAGTCAATTTACCGCCCTGTTGCTTTGCGCGTTCCTCGGCGATCTTGTACTCGCCTTGGATGATCTCCTTCTGGATGTCGCGCATGGCGTTGACCAGTGCGTCGCCGTACTTGCGCTTGAGCGCCAGTTCGTTCTCCAGTGCAGCCGATGAGGCAGCAGCTTGGCGGGCTTCGGGGCTGAACTCCTTGAGCGCCATCGAGGCCAACTGGGCGGGGGACACACCCTCCTGCACCTTCTGGCCGTTGACAAAGTAGTTGTACTCGCCGTCCGGGCGGGGCTGAATGCCCACCGGAGCGCCCATGTACTGGGTCAGCACACCAGCGAGGCGGCGTGGATCGTTGGCCGTGGCGAGTTCGCGCAGGCCCTGCATCCCTTGCAGGTACGTCTGCTTCTGTACAACTTGTTGCTGCAACTGAAGCAGGCTTGCATCAGCCTGACCGATGGTTTCGCGCAAGCGCATGGCCGCTTCGATCCCTTGGGCAGTGCCACTGCGCATGTACACCTGTGCCAGTTGCGCAGCTTCGTTGCGCTGGCGCGTGATGAACGCTGCCTGCTGCTGGGCCAGTTGCTGAAGTTGCTGCAACTCGAAGGGGATCGACTCAGGCTTGGCGAGGTAGAACTCGGCCATCTGCATGTTGCGGGCCTGCGTCTGCGGGACTTCGAGCGGAGCGGGCGTAGCACCCGGAGCAGCGGCAACCGCAGCCGGGGCACCCGGCACCGCAGGGGCAGCAGCGGCGGCAGGCGCAGCAGGGGCACCCGGAGCAGCAGCCGACCCAGCACCTGTACCCTCGAAGCGACGGATCGCAGCGTTGAGCGCCTGCAACGTGGCAGGATCGCTCATGTTGAGCGGCTGGTTGGGCGGCACGCCCAGTTGCTGCGACACGAAGTTGATGTAGTTCTGGGTGCCAGCGGGTGTGTTGCCCTTGCCAGTCGGCGGCGACCAGCGGTTGATGATCCCCTCGATGGTGTTGATGCCACGCTCACCGTAGTTCTGGAGGTTCGACAACGACGCTGCCTGCCCCACGGCCATCGACGGGAAAATGGCGAAGCCGTCCTTGTCCTTGCCAGTGGCACCGAGGCTCTTGGTGTAGTCGTTGAAGATCAGGTTGCCGGGGTTGTTGTTGCGGTCGGCGCGAGTGGCACCAGCAACGGCTGCCCCGGCTGCGGGCGCAGCGGCAGCAGGCTTGGGCGGCTCAACACGACGCACCCCAGCGGCCAAGTCCTGTTCCGGTGCCCGCACGTAGCGGTCGTAGAACGGAGTCATGGAGAAGCTGGCCGCCGAGAAGGGCACCGATGTCTCGGTTGTCGTGCTCGGCATGAGCGACACACGGTTCTGACCCTGACGCACCTCGTTGGGCGTGATGGGCACAGTGCCCGGAGGCGTCACAGCGGGATACACCGGCTGAGGCTGGCCGACCAGTGGGGGGTTTACGACACCACGACCAGCGCCAGCAGTGGAAGGGCGAACGCCAGCGGGCAGCGGTTGAGCGCCACCGGCAGGTGCAGCAGGTGCAACGGCCACGGGAGCCGCAGGCGCGACGGGAACCTCACCCATCGGCATGGCCTGTCCGGGCGTGAAGCCCTGCGTGAACTGGGCTACATCCACTGGCTGGAAGGAAGGCATCTGCAACCCAGCCAACTGCCGCTGAAGGGCTTCCAGACGACGCATCTCCGCAGTCTGCATCTCAAGCTGTTGCGACCGGCGTGTAGCGTCTTCGGCTTCGCGCCAGCCTTGGCTGACGGCACCAGCGCCACCGAGCAGTTGTCCAAGGTTCATACCGTTCTCCTTAACCGCGACCCGTCAGTGAGCCGAACAGCCCGCCGATGTCCCTAGCTTGCTCACGTGCGCGGGTTGCTGCGTTGCCATAGGCCGCACGCAGGTTGGTGTAATCGCCCATGCTGGACGGGAAGCTGGTCGGCATCATGTTCATGCCAGCCTGCATCGTGGACAGACGCCCAGAAACACCTTGCAGGTAGCCCTGATCGAACGCGCTGCCCGTGTCACGCGCAGTTGCCAGATCGAAGCGGCGAGACTCGGCGGCGCGAGACGCACCCTCAAGACCACGCAGACCAGCGCGTTTGGCTTTGGCCCCGGCAAGCTGCGCACGACGTGCGCGTTGCAGGCCGAAGTATTCGGGGTCGAAGTACTTGGACTCACCGATGAGGTTCTGTGCTTGCTCCAGACGCTGCGCGAACAGGCCAGCGTTGGTCTGCTGAAGGGTACGCAGTTCTTCAGTCTGCGCGGCCAGCAGAGCACGTTCCTCGTCGGACAGGCCATCACCAGCGATCATAGAGCCAGCGAGGTTGCCAGCAGCGCGGAGCGTCAGATCAGCCAGCGCCTTGGGGTCACTGAACTTGGCGGCGATCTCACCGGGCACAGCCTTGACGGCTTCGGCGAACGTGGTGGGTTTGGTCGTGGACGTTGCGCCCGTGCCGGTGCCAGCAGCGACAGAACCTCCTGTGGCCGAGCCAGTCGGGCCGACGTAGCTACCACCCGAGTACTGAGTGATCGGCGTGGTGGACTGGAAGGTGCCCGCGCCGGTCGTGACTTGAGTACCACCAGTGACAGGATTGGCCGACACCACCTGCAACCCAGTGGACGGAGGCATACCTGCCGCGAGGCTGTAGTCAATCGGCGTACCAGCGGCCAGCGAGTTCGCCACGGCTGCGTTGAAGAAACCCGGATCGGGTGCCCGCAGGCCAACGCCCGCCGTGGCGGGGTTGATGCCAGTCGTAGGGAATTGAGCGCCAGCCGCAAGGCTATAGTCCACGCCAGCAAAGGTACTCGGAGCAGTACTGCCCGCGAGGCCAGCCTGTGTGCCACCGAAAGTAGACGGCACTTGCAGCCCCACCCCACCGCCGCCCGTAGCGCCGCTCAGACCCGCACCGGCCCCAAGGTCATAAGAGGTCGGAACAGCCTGTGTCGCCACAGGGTACGAGGTTGCAGGAGTTCCGCCCAGAGCGTATGGTGACGTACCCGTCGTTGCGCCCCCCGCAGTAGCCGCAGGCGGCGTGACTCCAGTGCCAGCGGCAGACGGCGCGGAAGTGTACCCCCCGATACCACCACCGATGGCACCCATGAGTGCCCCTCGCCCGACATCCCCGCCTAGTACCGCCTGCGTGGCCCCGCCCAGCACAGCCCCAGTGACCGCGCCGCCGAGAACAGCCCCAGCAGTGGCAGACCCAATCGCCCCACCGATGGCCGCAGACAGTCCGATGGACGATGCAATTGCAGGTGCGGCAAACGGGATGGCTACTGCGGCCACGACTCCGATGACAGTTTTTACGGCTTTGCTCATTTCGATCTCCTTATAGGGCCATCCTGACGTACATGCACGACTTGTTGAACCCGAAGCGGTTCATGTAAATCTTGGCATGACGCTCAGGCGCGTATGCGTCGAGGAACTCCACCTCGTTGGCCTTGAGCCATTCGAGAATGATGTGCCAGTACGCTGCTTTGAATCTCATCAGACCACGGCCTGCCAGCGCCATGACATCAGCGCACTTGCGACCATTCGTGGTATTGAACTGGATACCCATGACACACGCCGGTTCGCCATCCTCGAAACCGACGAAGATCGCCACCAGCCCGGTGATTGCGAGGACGTAGATGTCCTTGGCATCCAACTCATCTTTGGCAATCTCGTTGCCTTTGCACGCTGCATCGAAATGCGGCTCCAACACGGGCCACAATTCTGTGACCCGCTCGGGCGTCAACATTTCGATGGACATGGTGCTCATTTGTATTTCTCAACGAGGCTGTCAAAGAACTCCTTGCCCTTCATCTTCACGACGTTGGCAGGGATGACATATTCTCCCTCATGGGCGTTGATCAGTACAGAGCCGTCCGACTTCTTGGACTGCGGTACTTCGCCGCCTTTTGCCATCGACGGCATCGGGCCGCTGGCAACTTGAGAGGTAGTGACTTCTGGGCCACCGGCCATTGCCGGGGTACCGCCTTGCATCATGTTCTGCCCGCCCACATCGGCCTGAATGGCACGAGCGGCGAGGAGCAGCACGAAGACCAGACCTTGGTCATACTGGGGCGGCAGGTCTTGCTCGGTGGCGATACCGTTTTGGATGGCGAACTTGCGGATGTAAGGATACATCTCGGGGTTCTGCGCGGCGACGGTAGCTAACTGGACAATCATGTTCAGTTCTTGCTGTGTCAACTCGCCGGTCTGCATCACTTCCATGATGGCGGCGCGAATCTGGGCGACCTGCTGCGGGTGCTGGGACGCGAACTGATTGACCTGCATCTCCAGCATCTGAGGCGACATCGCGCCACCTTGGCTGACCGTCTGCTCACTGACACCCACACCAGCGCCGCCCATGTCGGGCATACCACCGGGGCCGATCATGCCACCGGCTTGGTACGAGGGCACGAACGTCTGCTGCTGGGGTACAACACTGGAGGCCAGCCCAGCCACCGGGGCAGGGGCGGCAGGCGCTGCGCTGGAGCCGACATTCAGGATGCTGGCGAGGGCCGGGGGAATGTCAGGCATCGACATGTTGTAAGGGTTCTGCATGGTCATCCTTTCAGTTGGTTGATCAACGTGTTCACCGTTGCTCGTAAATTGGCTACGTCGTTGGCAAGCTGCTGAACATCGGATACCAACTTACCATAGTCGTCAAGGCTCGGCACAGTCGCTCCACCTATTGTAAAGCCGGTGCCCTGCGCAGTCACGCGAGTCATGGTCTGGGCCGGAGGGTTGGCAACAGTGACCTGCCCTGCTACCACCGCCCGGACGGAGTTGTCAGTACCCCGCGCCCCAGTCAGCAATTCGAGGTTCTCCTTCATGGCAGTCAGTGTGTTGAACTGCCAGTCGGTCAGACCCCCCTGTGGGATCGACGGGATCGCGGTGAATCGTGGGCCACGTGCTGCCATCAGACTTCCCTCAAACCAAGTGGTGTCTCGGCCAAGTGGATGGCGCGGACGCGAATGTTGCCCTCCACACCGACCTCAAAGGTATCCGTGCGATACCCAGTCGGGAGCCGGAACGTGCCGGAGTCGGCCACGGTCGTCTCGAACACCAACTGCTTGTCCACCCACAGACGGAAAGTCATGTCTTCAGCAGCGTTCCACAGTTGGGTCGTGTTGATCCACAGCGTCGTCGTGGAGTCCCACGTCTCAGTGACCGTGGCGTAATCCGCAACCACTCGGGCTGCGCCGAGGTTGATCATGTCCTTGGTGATGATGACTTTGGACTTCCACTCCTGCGTGACGGAGGGCTGGGCCAAGTTGTCCCACTCGTAGATGTCGCCGCTGGTGCCGCTGACGTAGAACACGATGCCGTCGATGGAGTCGTACCACGAGGCCGTGAAGCTGTAGTCGCAGTTCACGAAGAAGCCGCCGACCTTGGCGTCCTGCTCGAACACAAACGCGCCAGTCGAGTGCGAAGCGAAGTAGTTGTCGCCGTAGTACTCAGCCACCACCGTGTCGGGGTCGATGTCGGTCTGCCACGTGTCGTTGTTGTACAGCAGCTTGGTGATGATGCCCGCGCCGCTGCTGGGCGAGTAGACCGCCAGCCCGTCGTGCGTGGAGTACACGATGCCGTAGCCCATCGTCACCATGCTGTTCTTGTTCAGGCATGGGAAGTTGGCGTCGATGCGGGCCGTGGACATGCCGTTGGCCGGGTCAGAGCCGGAGACGAGGTAGGGGTACGAGTCGGTCGTCACAAGCGCCGAGCCGCTGATCGCAGCGATACCCACCACGCTGTGTTCGAGGTTGACAGCGTAAGCCGCAGGCCATGCGTGCGGACGCCCCGGCTCAGAGAAGTACAACGTGTTGCCGACGAAGCCGCACAGGATGTTGTTCTGAATGGCAGTCAGACCTTGCAGGTCTTCGGGCGGCGGATCGTAGTTGTCCGTGGCGAGGATGTCGAACAGGTCACGGGAGTCGAAGTCATCCGTGAAGGTGTACACCCCGCCGTCGCCCCAATACCGCGCCGTGCTGGTTGGCGGGTTCTCGGATACGTCGTGGTACAGCGTGCCAGCGCCCACCAGCGTGTTGGCGACATCAGCAGCCACCTGCGCGTACTCGAAGGTGTAGTCGTCGATCACATCAGTGACGATACCGCCCGTGATGTCGAAGGACGCCACGGTACAGCCGCTGATCTTGAAGCGGTCATCGACCGACAGATTGTGCGGATACAGCAAGGCAACACGCGAGACGTTGCTCGTGCGCTGCACGGACGCCAACCCCGTGGGGAACCAAAGTGTGCTGAGGAGGTAGTACTCCGTACCGGATGCAGCCGCCAGCGTGCGATAGAGCTTCACACCACGCACAAAGTTGTTGCCAGCAGGCTTGGCCGCTGGGATGTTGGACACCGTAACCGTGATGCCTTCCTTGATGAACAGGTCATCGGACGGCTTGGCCGCGATGGACTCCTCGTCCCACGGTGTGATCCACGTGAAGGTGTACGACCGCGCTTGCGTCAGCCCCCCGAGATTGACCTTGCCAGCACTACTGGTCGTCGTAGTGATCTGAGGGCCGGGGCTGAAGTAAGTGAAGGTCGTGCTGTTGATGACCGTGCATTCGACATTGGTCGCGTTCAGATTGCGGATGTCCCACTTCACGTCGCCGCTGGTCGTGTTGGGGATCGTCGTGATGATGTCGAACGTGTTGGTCGTGACGTTGGTCACGGTGTAGGTGCCATCGACCGCCGTACCAGAGGTGAAGTCCAGCGTCACGGACGCGCCGTTCGCCAGCCCGTGGTTGTTGATCGTGACCTGAATGGTCGTGGTGCCCGAGTTCGTCCACGTGACGTTGCCCGAGCGGGCCGCAGCCGTGGGGGCCGTGATGGCGAAGGTGTCCTTGTCGATCACGCTGACCGAATACGCGCCGTCAATCGTGGGGGCGGCGCTGAACTGGAGATTCGTCACCATGCCGGTCTGGAGGCCGTGATTGGTAATCGTCACCACCAGCGAGAGCGTTGCGGCCTTCTCATCGTAGGTGCCAGTGCGTGTCGAGCCTGTCTGCGTGTACGTGCCGTTGATGTAGCTGAACCCAGACACAGAGATCGAATTGCCCGTGCGTAGCCCGTGCGACGCCGAAGTCACGATGGTGACAATGTTGGCCGCATCGCGGGCGTAGGAGGCGGTCGTTTTCTCAGTGAACGTGCCAGCCGTGGTCGTCAGTTTCAGGCTGTCATCAGGCGGCTCCAGCCCGAGGTCGTAGCTGGTCACGGGATACGGTGCAGTGCCGGTCGTTGCTAGTTCATAGTTGCTGACCTTGGGCTTGCCATCGCCGCTGTAATAGAACCGCTGCTCGTCCTTATCGGTCTTGGACGCCACAGCGATGTCCACGTCGGTGAGCCACGAGAGCCACTTCTTCTCATCGGTATCGGGATCACGCAAGGCGAACAACGTCTTGATGGTGCCCGTGCGCCCCGTGTTGGCGACCACTTTCGGTTGCGGATACGGGATCAGGTCGCCGGAGTAGAGCTTGCAGTTGGTCGCAATCTGGCCCGCCGTGTTGGGGAGCAACTCCGGCGAAATTTTCGGTGCAGTACCGAGGAAGCCTATGATCTTGACGCCTGCCATATTTACACCAGTTCAAAGTGCGGCCCGTCGATAAACGGTCGTTGTCCAAGTTTACGGCGGCTATCAATGTAGTGGTTCATCGCCTGCTCCATCGTACCGTTCCAGTGCCGAATATCCGGCACGTTCCACGCTGCGCCCCAGCGCAGCCCGACGTTCTTCTCCAGCGCAGCCAGCCGCATTGCATCGGCGATGTCGTCGTAGAGGTTCAACTCCCACGAGATGCGACTGCCGATGTAGGCCACCATATCGACAGCACGGCCAGCCACATGGGTGCCGCCTTCCTTGATCTGGCTGGCCCCCTTGAGGAACAACTCCCGCTGCCGCGCTGCGGTGCGCACACCCTCGGTGACGGCGAAGTCCACCTTGGTGAGTTCGATGGCACGTTCAACCACGGCCACCAGATCAGGGTCAACCCCTATCAGGTTGTCACGGCTGCGGCGGGAGAGCTTGAAGGTCATTTCTTCAGTGCTCCAGCCAGCGACGGCACGATCTTCTCGACCGAGCGCCCAATGACGTAGCCACCGAGGCCAAGCTCCACGATGTCCCAGAGCTTGATGTACTCGGCCTCCGAGAGATTCGGAGCAGCGAAGCCGAACCAGCGGGCCACAATCAGCCCACCGAAGGTGAGCATCAGGATAGGACGCCAGTTCGCTGCCAGCCAGTACTCGCTGGCGGCTTCGGCTTTGACGATCTCCGCACGACCCGTCAGTTCCGCGAGTTCACCCTTCTGCGCCATCTCCATGAGCGCGAGTTTGGCTTGGTCGCGTTTCTCAGGATCAGGCCACAGACGGTCGATCAGTTGGCCCCCAAGGTTGAGGGCTGCGGTCAACGGATCAGCGGCCATGTCACATGCCCTTCTTGGCCTTCAGAGCGCACTGCCCTGCGGCCTTACACTTGGCAGGACTGGGGCACTTAGCGCACGGCTTGAACACCATGCCGCCGGTCTTGTACGCCATCGGCTTCTTGACCATGCCGCCCTTTGCCATCGACTTCGGTTTGCTCCCACATCCGGCCATGATTTACTCCTTGTCCTCTTTGGACTCCAACTTCTTGAAAATGCGGCTCAAGGTGCCATCCACCTTACTGAACCCCTCCTTCATGTCTGCCCGGAG
>ERZ650311.388-NODE-388-length-28754-cov-33.242447_pt1 | contig 28754 bp, 22 predicted proteins | sample MGYA00376247_ERZ650311 | MGnify/ENA primary metagenome ERZ650311 (study PRJEB26733, sample SAMN07839324) | wastewater metagenome | biome: small river; feature: stream; material: water | place: USA: North Carolina | collected 2016-07-28 ...
GATCCCTACCTCATTAGCAGTGAGGCGCACTCGACCGGGCTATGCGACGTCTCCACGAACTCGAATAGTTTAGCCGAATTCGAGTTTCGATAAAACCTAGAGTTTTTGCTGCAGCTGAATGACGTTACCCTCTGGGTCAACGACATCCTGATATGTGAACTCGCCGTATGTGTTTTTTTGTGCGGCGAAGGATGCGAATGTGCCCGCAGTTCGCTGCTGCGAAACCTCAATCGATTCGACGGTGAACACCGGCTTGATCGCAACTTCATCCTGGGTGGCAAGCTGGGCGGTCAGTGGAACCTGAGCACGGTACTGCTCTGGCAGCTGGTGCAGCAGCACAGAGTTGGTGGCCGAAGCGACCTCGGCGAATCCGTCGGACTGGTGGGCGATGGTCGCATCCAGCAGCCTCGAATAGAACTCAATTTGAGACTCTAAATCAGACACCCAGAGCACAATTTTGGTCATGCGCTGAGCCTAACCCGAACAGGTTTCGATGGATGCGTTGGTGCCGCGCGCCCATTCGGGCAGCGCGCTCGAGGTCGGGCTAGCCGATGGGTTGGCCGAGGCGCCTGGGGTGGCACTCGCTGACGGGGTCGCGGTTGGAGCAGGGGTGGCGGTCGCGGTTGGGTTGGCCAGCACGGCTCCGGCACCGGTGTTTGCCTGTTCGAGCACCAGCGGCTGGTCGTTGCGCAGTTTCTCGAACAGCACGTTCGCCTGCTCATAAATAGGCATTACGCGACCCGAGTAAGGTGCGGGCAGACCGCCGCGGCTAGGCACCTGCAAGAAGGTGATCTTGTCGAGCTCGACGTTGCGCAACGAGGACGCAATCGAAACCATGGTGTTGATGTCGGTCAGGTTGTTTGACAGCTTCATGTTGCGTGCTGCCGCGCTTGCCAACGAGTAGAGGCGAACCGGATTGGTCAGCACACCAGCGGATTTGACCTTGCGAATCAGCGAGGTCAAGAACACCTGCTGGTTGCTGATGCGGCCGAGGTCAGAGCCGTCGCCCACACCGTGACGGGTGCGCAAGAACTGAAGAGCTGCCTTGCCCTGCAAGGTGTGCAGGCCCGGCTCAAGGTAGGTAAAGGTGTACGGGTCAGAAATCTTCTTTGCCACGCAAACTTCGACACCACCGATGGCGTTCGACATCTCGATGACGCCCTTGAAGTCGATCATGGCTAGGTAGGGAATCGTCAAACCGGTGAGCTTCTGCACGGTCAGGAGGGTGCATCCCGGGCCGCCGTTGGCAATGGTCGCGTTGATTTGGCCGAGAGCTTGAGGCAGATAACCTGGGCCGCCGCTGGTGCTTGGGCAGGCAGGCCATGGCACTAGCAAGTCACGCGGAAAAGACACCGCGACGGCATTTTTGCGGTCGGCCGAAATGTGCAAAAGCATGATCACGTCGGCTAGCACCGAGGTGTCGTTTCCGAAACCGCTACCCTGGCCAGCGCGGGTGTCAGAACCGATTAGCAGGATGTTGATTGGGCCCTTGAGGTCATCTCCGGTTGGAGCCTGGAACTTGTTTCCGTCGGCGTCGGTCAGAACGATTCCGTTTGCGGCGATTTGGTTGGAGACATCCCAGGTGACAACACCGACGACCGCGATTGTCGCGCCGAGAAAAGCCGCGAGACCCTTAAAAAACAGACCCCACAGAGCCGAGCCCTTGGTTTGAACGGGAACCTTGCCATGGCGCGCATATGCACGACGACGATCAACCTTGGTTGCTCGCCGCCAAAAACGCCTTGGCTGCTTCTCTGACATGGGATTCCTCTGATGGAACTTGAGCGGAGGGCGTGGGATTCGAACCCACGGAACCTTTCAGTTCACTGGTTTTCAAGACCAGCTCCATCGGCCGCTCGGACAGCCCTCCTGGCTTCGGCAGCGAAGCAAGAACAAGTTTAGCCGAGTGACCTGCTGAATAGAATGCCCTCAAACCCTGAGAGAACTCTGGCAACTCCGTCTTCGGTGACCGGTGCCGTGATGGCCGCAGCCGCAGCCTTCACCTCGTCTGGTCCCTGACCCATGGCGAATCCGATGCCGCCACCGGCCTGCGCCCACTCGAACATGTTGATGTCGTTGCGACCGTCACCAACGGCAATCACCTGGTCGGCGCGGATACCGTGCTGAACACGCAACTTTTCCAGTGCACTCGACTTTGTGACCCCGAGAGGAGAAATGTCGAGCCATGCGGTGTAGCCAATCGCATAAGACACCGAGTGCAGCCCGACGCGGGCCACCGCATCCAAGAATTCTTCGACCTCTTGATTCGGGCTCAGCACAACCACACGGCTGACCTGGTGATTGACCAGCTCCTCTAGCGGTGTCTCTACGTTGTTGTCGCCAAGCGCATAGGCCGGAAAGTGGCGGTGGAACAGATAAGACCCGTCGGCCTTCTCGACCGCAAAGTGTGCGTTGGGCAGCGACTCGATCAACTGGCCAAGCACCTGCGAGGGGTCAAACGTGATCACCTCCACTGGGTCAAAACCGCGCGGATGCTGCTCATCAAGTCGAATCGTGACTGCACCGTTTGACGCAACCGCAAATCCGTCGAGGATTCCCACATCTTTGATTACCGGAAAAGCATTGGCAGCCGAGCGCCCGGTGGCCACGACCACGACGTGACCGAGATCACGCACTCGTTGAACCTCGCGAACTACCGCGGGCGAAAGATCGCCATCGTCGGTAACCAGCGTGCCGTCGATGTCGAGGGCAATCAACCAGCGTTCATCACCCGTCGCTCGGGTCATGGCTTCAAAACTCGAGGCATCTGTCACGGGCTTAGGCTCGCGCCTTTGGTTCGATAACCTCAGCGCCACCAAGATAAGGACGAAGGGCCGCAGGGATGCGCACCGAACCATCGGCCTGCTGGTGGTTTTCGAGAATCGCGACCAGCCAACGAGTGGTTGCCAACGTTCCGTTCAGCGTTGCAGCTGTCGCGGTCTTGCCGTCTTCACCTCGGTAGCGCACGTTCAGGCGTCGCGCCTGGAAGGTGGTGCAGTTCGAGGTTGAAGTGAGCTCACGATAGGTGCCCTGAGTAGGCACCCATGCTTCGGCGTCAAACTTGCGAGCCGCGCTCGAACCAAGGTCGCCGGCTGCTGTGTCAATCACGCGATAGGGCAGTTCGCACTTTTGAAGCATCTGCTCCTGCCAGGCCAGCAGGCGGGCATGCTCGGCCTCCGCCTCATCCGGTGGGCAGTAGGAGAACATCTCGAGCTTGTTGAACTGGTGAACGCGAAGGATGCCGCGGGTATCTTTGCCGTGACTGCCGGCCTCGCGGCGATAGCAAGTGCTCCAGCCGGCGTAGCGAACCGGACCGTCGCTCAGGTCGATGATCTCGTCGCGGTGATAGCCGGCGAGCGCAACCTCGCTGGTGCCGGTGAGATAGAGTTCGTCGGCGGGGAGGTAGTAGATCTCGTCAGCGTGAGCACCCAGGAATCCAGTGCCCGCCATGACTTCTGGGCGAACCAGAGTCGGGGTGATCAGTGCCGTGAACCCGGCGGCAACCGCCTGGTCGAGCGCGAGGTTCATGAGGGCGAGTTCGAGGCGAGCGCCCCATCCCTTCAAAAAGTAGAACCGGCTGCCCGAGATTTTTGCGCCACGCTCGATGTCGATCACGTCGAGCAGTTCACCGAGAGCAACGTGGTCGCGAGCCTCGAAATCGAACGCCGGCTTGGTGCCAACTTCGCGAACCACAACGTAGTCGTCTTCGCCGCCGGTTGGAACGCCATCGACCACGACGTTTTCAATCTTCCAGAGCACGGTGTCGAGTGCACTCTGAGCCTCGGATGCGGCGGCGTCGGCAGCCTTCACGCGAGCGGAGAGTTCTTGAGCCGCAGCTACGAGTGTAGCCTTCTCGTCTTTGGGGGCAGCGGCAACGAGCTTGCCGTGCGCGTTCTGTTCGGCCCGCAGGTTCTCAAACTCGAGCAGAGCCTTGCGCCAAATTGCATCGGCTGAAATCGCCTGATCGATCAACGATTCGTCGGCCAAACGAGCGCGCTGAGACGCCTTGATGGCTTCGGGGTTTTCTCTGAGGAGGGCTAGGTCAATCACGTTTCAAGGTTAGCCGATAGTGGCGAGCATCCTGCTTAGTCGGCCAACTGCTCGATGCCGGTGCGAGAGGACTCGTAGATGACCATCGCTGTTGTCAGGGCCTGGCGAACGTCGACATCGAGCTGCAAGTTGTCGTATTGGGCCCTAATCAGATTGAAATCGGCGAGTAGTCGCTTGAGTTCGACCGCTACTTCCGTTGTTCGCTCTTGCTGGGTTTGAGTCTTAAAGACGAACTGGCGAGCATATGGGCGCATCTCGGCAAGCGGTTCGGGAACATCCAGCTCGATTCCCTGGTGCGACTCGTTGCTCAACCAATCGCGAAGAATCACGGTTGCACTCATTGCCTGCCCATACATGCTCTGTGCGATTGCATTCACATCAGCATCGACTCCAACGCGCTGAGACTCGGGGGCAAGCCCGCTGAGTTCTTCCATGTTGGCTGCCAGAAGTGTCGCTGCCGTGAAACTGTTGGTCAGATCGAAATTCGTAGCCGGGTTTGTCGAGTTTGGAGCGGGATTAATCGGCTCACCCAGCCGCTTGGCGCGGGCATCGATAAAGAACTGAGCCTGAAGCACAACCACCACGGCCAGAATCGTCGTGATGATCGCGCCTACAAGCCAAATACCCTTGCGAGACTGCACAAAAAACCTAACTCGATTTCAATTTCTGGTTAGAAGCGCACCGTCAGTTCAACGCGTCGGTTCTTCGACTGAACCTTGCTGACAGGCTGCTTGGCGCCAACCGGGTTCACCCAGAACTTCGACTTCAAACCAAACGACTTCAGCAGGCTGACCGTGGTTTGTGCACGCTTCTTAGCGAGCAGCTTGTTGATTGCCTGCAGGGCCTTGCCCTTGCCGTCGGTCTCGGTGTAACCCGATACCTTGACGTGGCTTGCGGTCTTCATCCAGTACTTGATTGCCTTTAGAGTCGACTTAGACGCTGCGGTCAATTCCCACTTCTGGTAATCGAATCGCATTCCAGCAACGGACCAGCTCTTGTCTGCGTTCTGAGTGATCATGGCGTTGAGCACGCACTTTGCACCCAGCACCACATAGAACATCGATCGCACTGGCTTTCCGTTGCCGTCAACCGAGTCGAGAATCATACGGTGCAGGCCAGGCTTAGCGCATGCGCTTGCAGGTACTGGCATCGAAATGTTCATCGCACCGTCGATGCCGACCGTTCCGGTCGCCATGTTGACCTTGTGCGAGAACATGTTGATCTCGTAGGTCGAACCCGGCTTGAGGTTGGTAGCCTGCATCTTCAGAAGGTGCCCTGAGAACTTGGCTCCGAAGTTCGGGTTCAACAGCGAAATGCTTTGAACGGCATCCGGCACGATCGGTGGTGCGCTGTCATAGGTGTATTCAAATGAGGTGTTTCCACTTGAGGCCACAGCAACCACCGTCACCTTTCCGGTTCCCGCTGGCGCATTGAACGCGATGGTGGTGCCGTCTTGGCTTCGAGTCAGCGCTGCACCCGTGAGCGTGGTAGTTCCGAAGCGAACTTCGGTAACCAGCTCGAGGTGAGTGCCGGTGATTGTTACCAACTCACCGCCCGCCTCATAGCCCTTCACCGGTGACATTTCGTTCACCGAGGCTACAGGTGGGTCATAGGAATAGTCGAGCGACAGTTCAGATTCGCCAGCCACCAAAACAACGGTCACGTTTCCGGTTCCGGCAGGTGCAGCGAAGGTGATCTCGGTTGCATCTCCATTCACAGAGAATCCAGTGTTTGCGATTACTGTCGAGCCGAACCTGATCGAACTGACATCGCTCAGGTTAGTTCCTGTGATTACAACGGTCTCTCCGCCAGCTTCTGCACCGTTTGTCGGAGTCATACCCGTCACGGTTGGCGGTGGCGAGGTGACAATCAGCACACCAGGAACGAACTCGATCGAGGCGTCATATGCGGCCGCATTGGTTGTGACAATGTTCGCGCTTGACGGCACGACCGTGTAACGGCCTGGCTGGGTCGGTGCGGCATCGAGCTTGGTCGCTCCGTCGTAGTAGTCGAAGACCACAGAGTCGAGGCCATCACCATCGGCGAGACCAACAACCTCGTAGCTAGGATTCACAGCGTCACCTTGACCGATGGTCAAGTCTTGAGTGATCACCGAAACCTTCTTCGGTTCGGCAAAAACCGTAATCGTCAGCGTTTCAGTGGTCGACTCTGGGTCGCTCGATGCGCTTGCTGCGTTGTAGTTCGTGGAAGCCGCTTGCGAAGCCTGCACAATACATTCACCAGGGGCTAGCGCGGTGACCACGCGCTCTGCCGAAATGCTACACACACTAGGTGTAGCAACGGTAAGAACCACATCGGATGCGCCGGCCTCGGCAATCGGAGCGTTTCCAGTTGCGGTGTCAATCACGGTCGCGGTGATGGTCGATTCCTCAACCACCGACATAACCAATGACTGGGTTGTTGCACTGAGGCTCAGTCGAGCGTTCGCCTTAGTGATCGAACCTAGAACCAGCAGCTCACCATTGGTCAGGTAGTAGTTCCAGTCGAACGCACCCTCGAGCTTGATTCGCTGGATGAAGTCGGTTTGACCATCCGAGCCGGCAACATAGACAGGCTTGTTCTCGCCAACCGATGCGTCAGCGAAGTAGCCGTTGCGACCCTCGTTGCCCTGGAGCGTTGGGGTCTCGCCATCAAGTGCACCGGTGACGGTAAGGGCACCTAGTGCGATGTTGACATTTCCGTCATAAGGCTTGGATGCGGTTACCTTGTCGATGGTCAAAGCACGCTTCTCGACAGTCAAGTTAAAGACGTTGTAAGTAGGCAGATAGAACATCGCCTGGTCCTTGCCGTCTTTCAACATTTCGAACGATTTGACGCGAATGTCCCAGCTGCTAATCGTGGTTCCGTCGCCGCCACAGTCGTTGAAGACAACCGCAACGTTTGCCGGTAGACCCTCGGTCCAGTTGTAGTCGGGGTTGTTTTGGCCACAAGCGTGGTTTCTGTACTCCCAAACAATCTTGGTGATCTCCGGTGCTCCTGCAGCGACATCCAAGGTGTATTCGATGTCTTCAGTTGTGTCGCCCGAGCCATCGCCGAGCTGTCCTCGATAAATGATCGAGGTTTCGGTGCTGCCCTTTAGCTTCGGAGTGAAGGCAATCGGGGTTCCGTTGATCAGAACGTGAACCTCGGATGCGCTTACTCCCGCATAGATACCGCGATCGATTCTCGGAGTGGACGTGCCTGGGTTGGCCCGAATGTACCAGTCACCTGCGTAGGTAGGTAGTCCGTCTCGAACTCCGTAGGTCCAGGTGTAGGTGCGTGCGTGGTCGGCTGCCGATTGATACTGGTAGCCTCCGGCAGGCCAAGCGATGTCAGGCACAATCTCGTTCAAGCGCTTACTTGCCGGAATATCCGCGGTTGCCACGAAGTCAGAACCGGCCTGGATGGTGATTTCAGAAGTAGAACCATTGATCTTGGTTTCAACTTCTGCCCAAACTCCGCAGAACCAGTTGAACGAACGTGAGATTAGACCACTGTCGGACGGAATGAACTCGAGTGACTTTTGTCCCCAGTGTTCCGCGAGATCGGCAGGCAACTTCGAGAAGTCCACGGTGACACCGTCTGCCGTCCAGGTTACGGCGGCAGGATCGATGGCCTGACCCGAGAGGTTCACAGAGCCGGCCGAACCGAACATCCCTTGGCCATTGACGTAGACAACAGCGGGGTTGTGCGTGTTGATGGCGTCCTTGGTGCAGAGTCCATACCAGCTAGAAATGCTTGCGGTTGGAGGTGGGTTTCCCACGTAGTGAATCGCGTGACGCACGTAGGTGAGGTCTAGCGAGGTTTCTACGGCTACACCCGTCCAACGAACCGGAGCATAGGTGCGCACAGCCGAGAAAGTAATTTCGGTATCGGTAATCGACAGAACGGTTACTTGCACGCGCTCGGCCGACACGATTCTAGGGTCGGTCCACGCATCGAGCTGATACACCTTAGTGCTGGCTCCGTTGTCGGCGCCCAAGAATCCCTTACCGGTGACCTTGAACACCGAACTGGTATCTTGCGATGGGTCGAAGTTGTAGATCAAGTCGCCGCGAGTGTTCGGAACAGTCGGCACCACGGCATTAATAACTAGATCTGACGTGGCGAGGGTTGCCACAGAGGTGAACGCTCCCGTTCGAGTCTCGGTTGGCAAGCCACTTGATGGAACGACCGTTAGGTCATAAGCGCCTTCTGCGAGCGCCGGCAAAACCACTCGAATCATGGTGTCCGAATAAGAATCGGCAACAAGAGTCTGACTTCCAACTCGAACCGTTCCAGCGGTTCCAAATCCTGAACCCTTGATTTTTAGAACATCGCCGCCATCCTTCGAGAATGAGGCACGACCACGGATGTAACCGAAGATGCAAGACCAATCGTTGCTAGTACAGACGGTGTTGAACAATGCCAGCTCGGTCTCGGTGCCTACGTATGTGAGCGATGGTTTGGTGACTCGAACCGAGGCGGCCAAGGGGGTCGATGAGCCTTGAGGTGTTATCAAAATCGAAAGCGAACCGGCTAGGTCATTCGGAATTACGATTCCCGAAATCTTAGTTCCCGAGTCGGTGCTCGTATAGGACTGAGCTGCCTGTTGACCAACCTTCAAGGTGCCGCTAGCACCAAAACCGAGACCGGTAATGGTGACGGTGCGACCGGCCTCGTCAGCCGTCGATGCAACCGTGGATGGGCTGACCGACTTCACGGCAGCAATCGGCTTATAGGTATAAGCGTTCGCTACTACTGTCTGCCCGGTAGCAGAGGACACGGTGACCGAAACAGCGCCCGCAGAACCGGCGGGAACTTTCACTTCGATCGAAGAAGCACTTGCCGAGACCACGTCGGCGTGGTTAAGACCAAACATGACACCTACGGTGTTCGGAGAAGCGACGTTGCCGACGGCGATGGTTAGTGTTTCTCCACCAGAGGTGAGTCCCTCGGTCGAAGAAAGTGCTCCCACTGTTGGGTTCTGTGTGGATGCCACGACATCGATAGTTGCCGGTGTGGTGTTAGCACCTCCGCCGCTAGACGAAATAACGGTGACAAGCTGGGCTCCAAGGGGCAAGTCGGCAGGAACAGTCACGATCAGCTCATCGTCTGAGACTCTGACAACCTTTGGAGCCTTTTTGCCACCGATGGTCACCGTTGGTGTTCCGGAAAGACCAAAGTTGTGACCGGTTATGGTCAGTCGTGAACCACCGGTTGCAGCCACCGAGGTTTCGCTAAAAGCAGTGACTTCTGGAGTGGCTCCGTAGACAAACGTGGCGGCAACTTTTACGGCCCCATTTCCATTGTCAACCGTTACGGTCTTTACTCCCGTTGAGGTTCCCTCTGGCACAAGACCCGTGACCCACTGCTGAAGGGGCTTGCCGGTGAGGTAGTCAATTACTTCACCACACCAGTCGCCATTTTGGTACTGAATGTTGGTGAGCGGCTTGCCGTCGATTTTGACCTCTACGGTATTTGGCCAAACCGACTGATTGCAGAGGTTATAACCAGAAACCTTAACTCGCTTGCCTCCCGCGATATCCGATTTGGCAGGGGAGATCGAAACCGAAGTGGGGGCAACAGGCTTCCAGTTGACGGTCTTGGTGAGCAAAGGCACGAAAGTCGATGTGTCGGCAACCGGGTCATAGCGCCAGAAACCGGCCTCAAGGGTCTTCTTTCCAGCTACCTTGAACGATGCGGGCCGGTTGTACATGTCGAGGAGTCCACCCCAAACTCCGGGGTCTCCTGGCTTCATAGATGAGTTCGGATAGCCCCAGAATTCAAGATATTCGTTTGAAGCGGAGTCTCTGAGGCGAACGCTGAGTCCGCCGGCTGCATAGAGCCCCGAACCACGAAGCGTGAGTGTAGAGCCGCTGGTTAGGGTGGTTGGGTGTTCGGCGCTGTCTACGGTTACCAGCTCAGAGTAGGCAAAATCGGCTGTTGCTGGCGATTCAGAACCCATGTAAGTCCACTCATTGTTCGAGCGCATAAGTCCGTCACAGCGGTTGGCAATGCTGACCTCAGCGCTGCCCGTGAACTCGTTGATGGGAGCGTAAGGAAGCATGGTCGTTAATGTGGTGATACCCGAGGCATCAGCCGTTGGAGCGGTTTCTTGGTTGTAGTTGATCCACGCGGTGCTGACCCGCTTTTCTTTTGTTGTCGGATCCACGCTTGTAAACATGAGCATGGCGTAGCAGGTAACCGAGGTGTGACCCTCGGTGTAGTAACTGCCCAGGTTTATGTTCTTGACTCGAACCGTAACCGGTTTTCCACCGATCCAAGGACCGGTGTTGGTCGAAATCGACAGAAGTTCCGGGGTCGCAAGAACCTGGTTGCTGATGTTCACCTTGTAGTGCTTCTTGGTGACACCATCCTGAGCGGTGACCTCGATGTCGAGCATGCTGACTTTTGGCTCAAGCATCACCGTGTATGGAGTCGCACTCAAAGCGGTTCCGGTGACCCCATCGATGGTCACCTTCATCGTGGCAAGAGGGTCTGAGAGAGTGGCGTTCACATCCAACGTGTCGGCCACGGTAGCTAGTTGGTAAGTCGTGATGTCTTTGTTGAACCCGGGGTAGATGCCACTGGAGTCGCGACGACCGTAGTAGTCGTAATAGTTCTGGCTTCCAAAGCTAAGTGCCGTGAGGTTGGCATCGCTAGCCAACGGGTCGGCGTTAGCCGGACTAACCGGCCCCGTGAAGAATGCTGCAAGCAGCGCGATAAAAGTTGTGATTCCGACCAATGATTTCTTCACTGCGGCTCCCCTAATGTGAGCGCGGGAGAATGTTCCCACTGCCTGAACTCTACGCCTGTTTGGCCTGCGAATAGCAAGGAACGCCCAAATGAGCCACTTCTGTAACTAAAAGTTCACATTAAGCATGCTCAAGCGTCTTCTCGGCCAGGTGGCTCTTATGCCGACCGAGAACCGCCGAAAAGAGACCGATCGGCTTGGGCCAGAGACTTATTTGACGCTTATTTCGGGTTGCGGATTGCCTTCAGCCAGTCAGACGCCGACTCGAACTCAGGGTTCGAGTTGTTGCCTTCGTGCTGTGACTTCTGCTTGTCGGCTCGTGGGTAAGAACCGAGGTAGACCACGTTCGGGCTGAAGCGGTGCAAACCCATCAACGCTTCTGCCACGGCCGAGTCATCGACGTGACCCTGAACATCGATGTTGAAGCGGTAGCGGCCGAGGCGGTCGCCGATTGGGCGTGACTCGATGCGGCTCAGGTTGACTCCGCGTGCGGCAAACTGCTCGAGCATCTCTAACAGCGCACCGGGACGATCGCTCGGCAGTTCGACAATTACCGAAGTCTTGTCACGGCCGGTTCGTGCCGGAGCCTTTGCAGCCAAGCCGATCTCGATGAATCGGGTCTGAGCGTTGCGGTTGTCACCGATGTTGCGGGCGAGCACTGCCAACTTGTAGTGGCTGGTGATGCTCGGTGCCGCGATGGCGGCTTGCGCGACGTCGGTTTCGAGCAGCCCCGCCGCAGCGGCAGCGGTCGAGGTGGCTGGCAGGTGCGAGTGCTTGGGCAGGTGCTCGGCCAGCCAACCGCGGCACTGCGCGTAGGCGACCGGGTGGGTTGCCACGGTTTGAACATCCGCCAATTTAACCCCAGGGCGGGAAACGAGATTAAAAGTGACCGGCACGAGATATTCGCCGAAGATGCGAATGTCGGTGCTGTTGGCGAGCGCGTCTAGAGTCGCCGAAACGCCGCCCTCGATCGAGTTTTCAACGGGGACGATGGCTCGAGTTGCACGACCAGCAAGAACATCATCGATCGCCTCGGTGACAGACGAAACCGGCTTGTGCGCGGCACCCTTAGCAGCCTTGACCTGGGCGAGCGCGAGCTCGGTAAACGTTCCGACTGGCCCTAAGAACGAATAGACCTTTTTCGAAGAGTTACGCGCTGAAGATGACATAGATAAAGGGTAGCGACCAAAATGGTTCTATGAGTGAACGAGCAGGCCAATTAGCCCAGGCACAAGACCTTGTAGACATCGAAAAACTGTTGGCGGCCTATTTCGAGATTCATCCCGACGTGAATAACCCCGAACAGAAGGTGGTGTTCGGCACTAGCGGTCACCGCGGTGCTGCTTTTGCCGGCTCTTTCAACGAAGACCACATCGCAGCGATCACCCAAGCGATCGTCGAATACCGCGCCTCACAGAACATCCACGGGCCGATCTATGTTGGCAAAGACACGCACGCGCTGAGCACGCCCGCTGAACAGACCTGCCTCGAGGTGCTAGCCGGCAACGGCATCCCCGTTTTGATCGATTCGGCCGACCGGTACACCCCGACCCCGGCTGTCTCGGTAGCGATCATCAACCACAACCTGGGCAAGTCGGCCACGGATGCGTCGCGCGCCGACGGCATCGTGATCACGCCGAGCCACAATCCTCCTGCCGAGGGCGGCATCAAGTACAACCCGCCACACGGTGGCCCGGCAGACTCTGACGCGACCAACGTCATCGCCGCGCGGGCCAACCAGCTGATCGCTGGCGGGCTGCGCGAAGTCAAGCGTGCAAAGCCCAACGCCGGCAAGTTCGACTTCAAGCACAACTACATCTCGCAACTCGGCGCTGTGCTTAACCTCGACGCAATCGCAGGCTCGAACGTGAGCATCGGAGCCGACCCAATGGGCGGTGCTTCGGTTGACTACTGGGGTGAAATCGGTGAGCGCTATGGTCTCAACCTGACCGTCATCAATCCGAACGTCGACTTTCAGTTCGGCTTTATGACGCTCGACTGGGACGGCAAGATTCGCATGGACTGCTCGAGCGCAAACGCGATGGCATCGCTGATCGCCGACCGCGACCGCTTCGACATCTCGACCGGCAACGACGCAGACGCCGACCGCCACGGCATCGTCACTCGCGACCACGGCCTAATGAATCCGAACCACTTCTTGGCCGCATCCATCGACTATCTATATCGCAACCGCTCTGGCTGGCGCGCCGACGCGGCAGTTGGCAAGACCATGGTTTCGTCATCGATCATCAACCGTGTGGTCGCCGACCTCGGACGAAAGTTGATCGAGGTTCCGGTTGGTTTCAAGTGGTTCGTGCCAGGGCTGATCGACGGTTCGGTCGGCTTCGGGGGCGAAGAGTCAGCCGGCGCTTCGTTCCTGCGCAAAGACGGCACCGCCTGGTCGACCGACAAAGACGGCCTGATTCTCGCGCTGCTCGCCGCCGAGATCACCGCGGTCACAGGCCTCACTCCGAGCCAGCAATACGCCAAGCTCACCGACCGTTTCGGTTCATCGGTTTATGAACGAATCGACGCACCGGCAACCGTCGAACAAAAAGCTCGACTCGGCAAACTCAGCGCGGATGCGGTGACCGCAAGTTCGCTCGCGGGCGAACCGATCACGGCAATTTTGACTCACGCACCGGGCAACGGCGCGGGATTGGGCGGCCTCAAGGTCGAAACAGAAAACGCTTGGTTTGCGGCGCGGCCTTCGGGCACCGAAAACGTCTACAAGATCTACGGCGAATCGTTCAAGGGCGACGCTCACCTCAAGCAGGTGCAGCAAGAGGCAAAAGCTCTAGTCGACTCGGTGCTCGGCTAGCGAGTAGTAACGCTCACAAATGTCGAGGCTGCCGACGAGCCAACGTCGTTCACGGCACGCACTCGAATCTTGTAGTTCGTTCCCGACTTGAATCCAGAGATGGTTGAGCTCTGAGCCTTGGTCACTGCAGACTTCGCCGTGAGCCAGGTTGAGCCGCCATCCTTAGAGAATTCGATCACGAAGTTGCGCACCGGGCTTCCGCCCACAACCTGTGCCTGGCTCCAGGTGATGGTCACGGTGGTCGAAGTTCGCGAAGACGCTTTCACTGCAGTTGGCGCGGCTGGGGCATTGCCCAGCGTCACGGCCGAAGTGGAAGTGAATGCCTCGGATGTTCCAACTGCCGTAACCGTCGAAACCCTGAACCAGCGCTTTGTGCCAGCTGGGAGTCCGGTCACAATGAGTGCCAGGTTGTTTGATGCGGTGTGCGGAACAGGCTTCCAGGTGCCTCCACCATCACTTGACATTTCAACCAGGTAGTCGAGAATCGGCGAACCGCCGTTGCTCAGTGGCAGTGACCACGAGATGGTCAGCCCAGAGCCAGTGATTTCGCTAACCTTGGCATTTCTAGGAGCTTGAGGCAACACGGCAAGTGTGGTGAATGTGCCTGTCGCACTCGCACCTGAACCAGCTTTGGTGACCGGAGTTACTCGGTAGGTGTAGGTGGTGCCAGGGTTCAACGGTGCAAAGTACCACTGCGGTTTCGTGCCGATGGTCCAACCGTTCTTGAACCAAGTAGTTCCGCCATTCGACGAAATTTCTATGTTGTAACGAATGATCGGAGCCCCACCATTGTCACTTGGTGCTGTCCACGACAGGTCGGCGCTTTCAGAGGTGACGTTTGCTGTGGTGAGCGACTGCGGCGCGGATGCGGTGGCAAGCAGTGTCGTGGCCGAAGCCGGCGTCGTAGCCATTCCCACTCCGACAACGTTGATCGCCGACACCCTGAACTTGTAAGTCTTGCCACGTGTCAGGCCGGTCACGTTGAACGAACGAGAAGCAGAAACCGCATGCGAAATTTCCGTCCAGGTTGCGCCTTCGTCGCTGGAGAACTCGATCTTGTAGTTCGTGATTGCCGAACCGCCGTTGCTGGAAGGCAAAGACCACCCGAGGGTGAGCGTTCGATATGAAACCTTTGAAATCTTCAAGTTCAGAGGGGCTCCAGGGATGGTCGCCAAGGTTCTGAGCGAGCCCTCGAGATAAGAGCTAAGACCAGCTTCGTTCTTAGCGGCGACGCGCACCAGGTAGTTCGTGCCCGGCGAAGCTCCGAATACCGAATAACTCAGGGATGTGGAGGCATCGGTTTTAGCACTGCGCCACGTTGCCCCAGAGTCACTCGAAACTTCAACTGTGAAATCGGTGATCGACTTGCCGCCGTCGAAAGTTGGGGCTGCCCATGTGAGATTAAATCCATTTGCGCTGACAGTAGAGATGACCAGGTCTGTCGGGGCGTCGGGCACGCGTGCCGCCAAGGTGTGAACCTGAAGTTGTCCCCAGTTCAAAACCATGTAGTCCGTATTTGCTCCCGCAGCTCCACCATTTTCACCACGGACTCTGAACCAATAGTCGGTGTCGTTTTTCAGGTTGTCTAGCGGCAAGTTGGTTGTAGTGGAGTAGCCGTCGACGAGATCTTTCCAAGTTTGGCCATCTTCGGAAACCTGAATGACGTAGTCCTTGAGTGCTGGACTGCCGAGGAAGTTAGGAGCATCCCACGAAAGAACGCCGCGTCCTGGTCGGTCTTGGCTGAGCTGCAGCGAGGTCGGTGCGTCGGGCATGCCGGGTGGTGTTCTGAACACATTCAGTTTTGATTGGAAGGTCCAGTTGCCCATGTGCATCGCCGTGTCACGGCCATACATGTAACAGTCATAAGTTCCAGGCTTGGTTCCGAACTTGATCTTCAAATCCAACACATAATGAGCCGACTTGCGATCACCAACCATCGAGCCGGTAATGCCACTCTCCGAGTAGTAATAAACCTGCCCAGACTCATCAAAGCTCACCGAAAAATTCAGCGGATAAGTGTTCGTGTTATTACCCCAACAAATACCGCTAACCCAACTAATTCCAGTCGCATCAGAAGCATCAAACTCAACCCTCAACGGAGCATCCGCAACACCAACCTCATAACTCGGCTGGTCAAAACTGAAACCAGAAATCGCAGGACCCTCATCGTCATAGATGCAGGTGCTGGTCCGTGGCTCGAGGGTCGTGTAGTCACAGATGTTGAGCCCGAAGCCGCCGTCTAGGCTGTCGACGCCATCGCCACCGACCAGAATGTCGTCGCCGTGACCGCCGTTAAGAGAGTCGGTTCCCGCGTCGCCAAAGAGGTTGTCCGGTCCAGCGTCACCAACCAAGTTGTCGTTTCCGTCGCCACCGTGGATGGTGTCCCCTTCGGATCCGCCGACCAGTGAATCGTCACCGGCATCACCGTTTGCAAAGTCTGACCCGTCGCCGCCGTCAATGACGTCGTTGCCATCGCCACCGCTGAGGTTGTCTGCACCAGCCGAGCCCGAAAGTTCGTCAGCACCCAAGCCGCCATTTAGCGTGTCGGTGCTTTCTCCGCCGACGAGACTGTCATCGCCCTCGTCTCCGTTGAGCTCATCCGAACCAGGGGTGCCCGTGAGTTCGTCATCGCCGCTACCGCCGTCGACCACCGCGTCCGAGCCATTTGTTCCGTCAAAAATATCGTTTCCGGTTCCGAGGTCGACATCAACACTGCCGCCGTTCTCGGCGATAACGATGTCATCGCCGGCTCCAGCTAGAACGATGTCGTTGCCACCGCCTGTGCAGATTACGTCGTTTCCGTCGGTGCCGGTTAGGGTCTCGTCGGCCACCGTGCCTTGGATGGTGCAAGGTGGGTAGTCGGTAGCGGAGGCTGAGCTGAGCGGTATAGCCACGAACAAGCTCGAGATGAGTGCGATTACCGATGCACGCGAAAGGGCGCGCGACTTAAAACCCCATTTAGTCATGGCTCAAAGGTAACCCCGACAGCAACTAAACGCTAGTAGTTTGGGGCGGGTTCGAGGGCCCAAAAATCCTCAAGCACCGAGAAGCCCTGACTGCGCATTTCGGTCGCAAGCCCGACGCCGACGTAACGCAGGTGCCACGGCTCGTACTGATAACCGGTGATCGAGGTTTTTCCGTTCGGGTAGCGAATGATGAATCCATATTTATAGGCGTATTTGGCAAGGTAACGACCAGCCCGAGTGGTTCCGAAACACACCTGGATGGTGCATCCCTGGCCGACCGCGGCAACGTCAACCGCAAGCCCAGTCTGGTGCTCGCTGTGTCCGGGACGAGCGGCGAGCGCTTCACCAGCCTTCAAGCCGAGACGGGCAACTGCACTTGAATGCACGGAGACCTGATAGTTGTAGCTTCGATAAGCGCTCTGCATAAAGATGTCGCCAGCACCTGCCTTTTTGGCTGCTGCAACAAGCCCAACGAACGCATCGGCAGCCGGCTTAGCGAGCACCAAGCCGTATGGATTGTTAGTTCTGGGTTTTGCAAACGCTGGTTTGACCAGGTTGGCGGGCAAATATTTCAAATTCGATAGTGGACGTTGCTTGTTGACCACAACCCAGAGCGAGTCGGCCTCATCAATCGAGTAATCATCTGGTTCGAAGCAAGGCTCGGCTATGCAGAGCGCCGGTTGAGCCACCGCGGCCTGTGCACCCGAGAGAGTGCCGACACCGAGCAGGGATAGAATCGCAAGTAGAGAAATAGCCGCGCCGCATCGGCGTCTGGCATTCGGGCGAACGTTTTCGCTACTAATAAGAGGCATCTACTCAAGCCTAATTTGAGAGAGAAAGAGTTCTTGTGTCAAAAGAACGAAAAGCTGCTGCTGAACGCGTCAACCAAGGTGGCGGACCACTGACCCATAAAGAGATCATCCTGATCTTGATCGGCTTGATGGCAGGCATGTTCCTATCAGCGCTCGACCAGAGCGTTGTTGGTTCGGCCATGCGCACCATCGCCGATGACCTTAAGGGCTTGGAACTTCAGGCGTGGACCACCACCGCCTACCTGATCACATCCACCATTGCGACCCCTATCTATGGAAAGCTCGGCGACATTTTCGGTCGTCGTCGCATGTTTCTAATCGCGATCTCGATCTTTATTGCTGGTTCGGTTGCCTGTGGCTTCGCTATGGACATGTACCAACTCGCCGGCTTCCGTGCCTTCCAGGGACTCGGTGCGGGTGGACTTTTTGCACTTGCTATCACGGTCTTGAGCGACATCGTTTCGCCTCGTGAACGTGCGCGCTACCAGGGTTACATCCTGGCCGTTTTTGCTTCCTCGTCGGTTCTGGGCCCAGTTGTCGGTGGTCTCTTCGCCGGAGCCGACCAGATTCTGTGGATCAACGGCTGGCGTTGGGTGTTCTTGATCAACATCCCAGTTGGTGCGATCGCGCTCTATCTGGTCTGGCGCTTCTTGCACGTGCCGCACACCCCGATCAACCACCGCATCGACTGGTGGGGTGCAACCACCGTCATCTTGGCGGTCGTTCCAATTCTTCTCGTCGCCGAAAACGGTCGCGAATGGGGTTGGGACAGCGCGCTTTCGATTGGCATGTATGTCACCGGAACCGTGGGTATCGTGGCGTTCATCATCGCCGAGCGCGCTGCCGGCGACGAGGCAATCCTGCCGCTAAAGCTTTTCAAATCGAGCGCCTTCACCATGTCGACGATCGTTGGTGTGATTGTCGGTGTCGGAATGTTCGGTGGAATGATGACACTTCCGCTTCTGCTCCAGATCGTGAACGGCGCCAACCCAACCGAAGCCGGTCTTCTGATGCTTCCGATGGTTGCCGGCATGATGGTGGCTTCGATCGTGAGCGGTCAGGTCACGTCCAAAACCGGCAAGTACAAGATGTTCCTGATCTCGGGCACCGCATTCTTGACCGCCGGTTATGCCTACATGTTCACCTACACCTACGACCAGCCAATGTGGCAGGTTTCGATCGGCATGATCGTCATCGGTATGGGCCTCGGTCAGTTAATGCAAACACTCACCCTTGTGGCGCAAAACGCCGTTCCGGCAAGCGACATCGGTGTGGCAACCTCATCGGCTACGTTCTTCAGACAGATGGGTGGAACGCTTGGCGTGGCCATCTTCATCTCGATTCTGTTCAACAGCTTGCCAGACAAGATTGCCAACGCCTTCAGCGCTAACAAAAAGGAATTCGGTGATGCGGTGGCACGTGTCACCGCCGACGCAATGTCTGGCAAAATCGGCGCGGACGACCCGAACGTCAAGTTCCTCAAGACCTTGGGTGACCCGAACTCAACCGCCACACTGGGCGACAAGTTGAACACCGATTCGTCCTTCTTGACCGGGCTAGACCCTGCACTATCGAAGCCGTTCTTGGTCGGATTCTCGAACGCCGCACTCGAGGTGTTCTATGCCGCATCGGCTGTGGTCGCAGTTGCCTTCATCCTGTCGTTCTTCGTCAAGGCGATTCCGCTGCGCACCAAGTCGGCAGCCGAAGAGAAGGCTGACGAGCAAGCCGCCATGGCTTCGGTCGGGCACTAACCGATTCGACCTGGTTGCGGCCGCCAGACTTCTAGGCGCACGACCAAACCAGGAGTAATTCTCCAAAGCCTCCGTCATCGCACGGGGGTTTTTGGGGTTAACCTAGAAATACACGGGAGTTCGGTTTCATCGGACTGAGAGGAAGACTTCGTAGTCTTCGACCGTCAAACCTGATCTGGGTAATGCCAGCGCAGGGAGGACCTCAACCCGTGCCCATTTTCACCAGAGAAAGGGCACGCAAGTGCACATTAAAAACACTCGGATGCGCCGCACACTCGCCGCGCTGATCACACTAGGTCTGGCAACCGCAGTCATCTCAGGTTGCTCGACGGTCGCCCCCAAGGCAGTCGCCGTTGCGAGCCACGATTCGTTCATCATCCCCGATGCACTGATCAACAAGTTCAAGACCGACACCGGCTTTTATCTCGAGGGAAGTTCGAAGCTCGGCGACGCCGGAGAACTGACCAACAAGCTCGTGCTCACCAAGGATGCGCCGGTCGCCGACTTGGTATTCGGCATCGACAACACCTTTGCCGGCGTGGCCAAGGCCAACGGCATCATCGACGGCGACCTTGTTGCGATTGACTACGCCGACGTCTGCTTCAACTACGACAAGAAGTGGTTTGCCAAGGCGGGCCTCGCAGCTCCGACCACCTGGCGCGAACTCACCGACAAGAAGTATGCAGGGTTGACGGTGGTCGAAAATCCGACCACATCGTCCACAGGTCTGGCTTTCTTGTTCGCAACCGTCGGTGCCCTCGGCGAAGGCAACTGGCAGAACTGGTGGGCTGGGATGCGCGACAACGGTTTGAAGGTGACCGCCGGCTGGGAAGACGCCTACTACGTCGAGTTCTCGGGTGGCGGAGCTAACGGCAGGTATCCGATCGTGCTCTCGTATTCGTCGAGCCCGGCGTTCACCATCGATGAGGCGACCGGCGAGAGCACCACCGCTTCGATCAACAGCGAATGTTTCAGACAGATCGAATATGCTGGCGTGCTCAAGAACGCCAAGAACCCAGAGGGTGCTCGCGCGCTGCTCAAGTTCATGCAGTCAAAGGAGTTTCAGGCCGCGATGCCCGATGCCAACTATGTCTACCCGGCCGACACCTCGGTAGCTCTGCCGGATGCGTGGGCTAAGTTTGCGCCAGCATCCGAGTCGTTCGTGGATGTGAGCAAACTCAACTTCGACGCCAACCGCAGCAAGTGGCAAGATCAGTGGCGCGACATTGTGACCGGCAAGTAGCAGGCACGAGACTCAACTAGCCATGCTCAAACGAATCGGGCTCTGGACGATTCCGGTCTTCGTGATCGGGGTGCTGTTCTATTGGCCGATGTTGCGGGTGCTGGGGCTCGGGCTGGTTGGCGACTGGCTCGGCACGCTTGCCGAACCTCGGGTCACCGACGCCATCTGGTTCACGCTTTGGCAAGCCGTGCTGTCAACGCTGGTTTGCCTAGTGATGGGCCTGCCCGCCGCCTATGTGCTTTATCGCAAGCGCACGCGCGGTGCGAGATTGCTTCGTGCTCTGCTGACCGTGCCATTCGCCCTGCCGACCATCGTCACCGCGATCGGTTTCACTGTCTTCAGGCAACAGGAGGTTTGGCACGGCGGCACAGCGGCCGAGGGTTTCTTCGATAGCCCGATCCTGTGGATTATCGCGGCCCACATCTTTGTGAACTTCAGCGTGATCACCCGAGTGGTCGGTTCGACCTGGGTGTCGCAGTCACACGACACAGAAGAGGCCGCTGCACTCGCCGGTGCCGGCCGACTGCGCATCTTCTGGTCGGTCAGTCTGCCTCAACTTCGTCCAGCCATCATCTCGGCCACGTTCACAGTGTTTCTCTATTGCAGCGCGAGCTATGGTCTGGTGCTCGTGCTCGGAGGCGGGTTGATCAACTCGATAGAAACCGAAATCGCGATCGCCGCCACACAATATCTCGACCTGCAAGAAGCCGGCACTCTGGCACTGCTGCAAACCGCGCTGAGTATCCTCGCCTTCGCAATCAGCACCAGCGGTTCTCGCTCGCGCATCGGTTTCGAGGTTCAAGACGCCGACGATGGCAAACGCGAGATCGATCGACGCGACCTGCCCGCAGTCGTGCTGACCTGGGTTTCGATTGCACTCACCTTCGCGCCTCTCGCACTGATTTTGCATCGAGCGTTCACCGATTCGACCGGCTCACTCACCTTGGAAAACTTCGCGGCTCTTGGCACCAACGGCGCTCGAGATCTGCTCGACATCACGCTCGGACAAGCGGCGCTCAACTCACTTCGAAACGTGCTCGTCGCCACGCTGCTCGCTGGCACCATCGGCACCCTCGTGGCCTACCTTCTCACTCGCCCAACCAAGACTCGGGCGCAACACTTCGCCAACCGCATCCTCGACGTCGTCTTTCTTTTGCCGCTCGGGGTGTCAACGATTGTTCTCGGATTCGGCTACCTGATCAGCTTCGGCGCTGGCTGGTTTCCGCTGCGCTCTTCGTGGTTGGTGGTTCCGCTGGTGCAAGGACTCATGGCCCTTCCACTCGTAGTGAGAATCGTGCAGCCGGCGCTTCACGCGAGCAGCGAAGAGCTTGGTGAGCAGGCGGCCACCGATGGAGCCAGTGCTTTGGCGTCGTTCTTCCGCATCGAGCTTCCGATGGCTCGCGAGGCGGTCACCGCGGCGTTCGGATATGCGGCAATCGTTTCGGTCGGCGAGTTCGGAGCCGCGAGTCTGCTCGCCTATGGCGATCAAGCAACTCTGCCGACCGTGCTTTATCAACTGGTCAGCCGCCCGGGTGGAATCAACTATGGAATGGCGATGGCCATGAGCGCGATCGTGATTGCGCTGACCTTTGCGGTGGTGTTTGCGGCTAGCTTGCCCGCGAAGTATCGAACTCGACCCCTGCGGTTTTGAGCCGCTCGGTGATCACCGCGATTGACTGCGGGTTTTGGTCGATCAACACAAAGTTTCTGCCGAGCGCGGCCGCAACCGCACCGGTCGTTCCCGAACCCGCAAAGAAATCGAGAACCAAATCGCCTGGGCGACTCGAGGCCTGAATCACCCGCCGCAAAATGCCTTCGGGCTTCTGAGTCGGATAGCCCGTCTTCTCTTTGCCGGTCGGCGAAACGATGGTGTGCCACCAAACGTCGGTAGGCAGCTTTCCGAGCGCGACTTTTTCTGGAGTCACCAAACCCGGTGCCATGTAAGGCTCGCGGTCTACTTCATCCGAATTAAAAAAGTAGTTCTGCGGGTCTTTTACATAAACCAGGATGGTGTCGTGCTTGGCTGGCCAACGACTCTTCGACTTGCCGCCATAGTCATAGGCCCAGATGATCTCGTTCAAGAAGCAATCGCGTCCAAAGAGCGCGTCGAGAAGCACCTTGGCATAGTGAGCTTCGCGGAAGTCGAGGTGCACATAGAGAGTGCCCGAGTTGTCGAGCACCCGCCAGGCTTGCTCGAGGCGAGGTTCAAGAAAACTCCAGTAGTCGGCAAACTCGTCGTCATAACTCAGCACGGTTTGGCGAATCGTTTCGTAGCGCTGGCCCTTAAAGCCAACGCGGTTGCCGCTGTCGCTGCGCTTGGTGGTTGCCTGGCCGCGCTGCTGGGTGCGACCCGTGTTAAATGGCGGGTCGACATAAATCAACTGCACCGATTCGTCGGGCATAGACTTCAAAACAGAGAGGTTATCTGCCTCGATGAGTTTGTTGGTCGGCACAGAAAGAGATTAACAGCATGACTACCGAAGTGATTCACAACAGCGACCAGAACCGTTACGAGATTTGGCTCGACGGCGAAAAAGTTGGTCACGCAGATTATTCACGGATGCCCGGACAGCTGCACCTCGTGCACACCGAGGTCGACCCAGCTCACCAAGGCAAGCAGCTCGCCGGCATTCTGATGCAGGGACTTGTCGACGACGTACGCGCGACCGGTGGACTCAAGTTGGTTCCGGTTTGCAGCTACACGGTGATGTGGCTAAAGCGCCACCCCGAGCAGCACGACCTTCTCGGCGTCGACATCGATGAGGCGGTTGCCGCCTGCCGCCTGCCGAAGCGCGACTAGCGGTTCGAACCTTCGTCGTCGTTATAGCGAAGTTCTACTGATCCCAGGCCACCCTGATAGGCCCCCGGCTGATAGCCGCTGGGGCCGTTTCGGACGTCACCCTCGTTGATCTTGCCGTCTGACTCGATCGGCTCGGGAGCACCGGTCATCGGGTCGACGTTTAGTTTTCGACGTTCCTGCTGTTTCGCCGTGCGTCGCGACCATGCCGGACCAATCGGCCGTTCGGCCCGCCCAGCGGCAACGTCTTCTGCACGCCTCAGCTGTGCATCCCATGCTTCGGCTCGTCGAGCCTCGGCTCGAACCCTGCCCTCTTCGCGAATGCGTTGTTTCTGCTTGCTGCTGAAGAAGATCCAAAAGATCAGAGCAAAGCAGCCGATTTCGCCCCAGTCGCTCACTTCATCCCCTTGTGTAGTCGGTTTGATTCAAACGGGTGGGTCGCCTGAACCAAAACTCGGTTTTTAGACCTCGAGCGAGTCGAGCCAACCGAGAAGGTCGGCAAAGACCTCGTCTTTGTTGATTTCGTTGTAAACCTCGTGTCTAGCATCGTCATAAACGATAAGCGTGACGTCAGACAGGCCGACCTTCAAATAGGCATCGGCGAGCGCTTTGTTCGACTTGCCACCACCAATCGAGTCATCGGCACCAACCAGGATGAGCATCGGCAGGTCTTTTCGAATCGTCGGCTTTGGCGTGTGATAGAGCTTCAACGCGTTGCCCAAACCGAACAGCTTGATTGGGTCGGCATAGAAACACTTCTTGTCGGCGGCAAACTTCTTGCCAACCTCGGGGTCGCGACTTAGCCACTCATAGCCGGTTGCGCCCGGCTGCTTGGCCCACTTCGCGTTGAGTGGCATCGGGTTGAGCCCGGTCGGTGTAAGCAGCGCGGAGCCCGAAAGCACGACGGCCGCATACTCGTCGGAATAAGACTTGATCAGCTTCTGCGAAATAAACGAACCATAGGAGTGACCGACCAGGATGATTGGCACCCCGGCATGCTCGGTCGCAATCAACTTGGTGAACTCGTGCACCTGCTCGTAGGCAGCTGGGAGGCCGCCAGGGCCGAGGTTGCCGAGAACCTTGGTTTGACCGGTTGCCACCTGGCGGAGTCCGGTTTCGCCATGACCACGGTGGTCGTCGGCATAGACGCTATAACCGGCTCGGTTGAGGCGCGCGGCCATGTCGTCGTAGCGACGCGCGTGCTCGCCCAGACCGTGGGCGAGTTGCACGATCGCACGGGGCTTCGCCACCGGCCATTCATAAAAGGTGATGTCGACCCCGTGGGAGTCCTTAAAAATGCGCACAATGGGAAGCTCGGTCATGCGCTCAGATTACTCCCCTTTAGCCACAGATGAAGGGGATGCGCGACACACGAAGCGGTGACCCGAGCTGTTTCGATTCCAACCGCACATCCAGCCCGTTCTCAGCAAACTCCCAAGTTACGCCGAAAGGGTAGAGCCATGACTCCAGAACTCAGGCTCATCCAAGGCGAAGCCGGCACATCCGCCGCAGTTCGCCCACCCCTGGTTCTGGTTCCACCAACCACCCGAGTTCGTCTCGGCGAGCGCAAGATTCTTCGACTAAAGCGATCACAAGACTTCGTCGAAATCCTCGCTTGGTCAACAGTTGTTTCCGTCGTCGCAATGTTCCTAATCGACGGCGCAATCGCTCAAATCACGGATGTCGCATCCGCGCTAGGTGCGCTCTCAAGACTCACCGCTCTGGTCGCAACCGATCTGCTGCTCATCCACATGTTGCTCATCGCTCGAGTGCCATGGATCGATCGTCTCTATGGACACGACCGAGCAACCGAGGCACACAAAAAACTCGGCAAGCCCATCCTCTATTTAGTAATTGCCCACTTCTTGGCATCGACCATCGGCTATGCCATCACCGACGGCAAGAACGTGATCGACGAACTCATGTTCTTGATCGGAAACGTGCCAGACATTCTTACCGCAACGATTTCGCTGGCTCTGATGATCGTCGTCGTGGTGACCAGCATCAAGATCGCGCGCAAAAAGCTTTCTTATGAGGCCTGGTATGTCATCCACCTGATCTCATACGCATCGGTTCTGCTCGCCATCCCGCACCAGTTCAGCACCGGCAGCGACATCGCCGGCAAGCCGGTTCAGTCGGCGTTCTGGATCATCCTTTACATCTTCGTTGCGGGCAACATCGTTTGGTACCGCATCCTCGCACCGATTGTGAAATCTCTTCGTCACGACCTTCGAGTCGACGCGGTGGTTCGCGAATCGAGCGACACGGTTTCGGTCTACATCAAAGGCAAGCGTCTCGAAAAACTGCAAGGCAAGGCCGGTCAGTTCTACATGTTGCGCGTGCTGACCAAGAGCCAGTGGTGGAGACCGCACCCATTCTCGATCTCGGCTGCCCCCAACTCGCGCTACGTTCGCTTCAGCATCGGCAACCGCGGCGATGACACCGCCAAGATTCAGCACCTGCAGCCTGGCACCCGCGTGATTCTCGAAGGCCCCTACGGTGTGTTCACCGAGGACCGTCGCAGTCGCGAAAAGGTTGTTCTGATCGCCGCCGGCATCGGTGTTCCACCGATTCGCGCACTGGCCGAGTCGATGGCCGCTCGTCCTGGCGACATCACGGTGATTTACCGCACCAGAAGCGAAGAGGATGCAGCGCTACTTGACGAGCTCAAACTCATAGCTCGCGAGCGCGGGTTCAATCTGCACGTGCTTGCCGGAAACCGAGCCCACCCGCAGTCGTGGATGCCAGCATCCCTAGCTAACATTCCAGACCACGCTCGCATCACCCAGATGATGCCTTGGGTTTCGGAGTCCGACGTTTACATCTGTGGCCCCGCAGCCTGGACCCGAGTGGTCAAAAAGAGCCTCCAGCGAGCCGGAACGCCGGCCGCCCAGATTCACGCAGAGGAGTTCGCCTGGTGAGAAGCACAACCAAAACCATCGTCGGCCTGGCTTCACTCGGCGTGCTCGCCGCCTCATACAAGTTCGGCATCGAAGCGCCGGCCGCCTTCGCCAACCAAGACGCACTAACCAGTCTCGGCAGCAACACGAGTCAAACCACCGACACAAACAACACGGATGCTGGCACAGGCACCTCGGACACCACAACTTCCGGCAACGGCTCGACCACCGACAACTCGGGCAACACGACTTCTGGCTCGACTGGATCCTCCGGCGGTTCAACCGGTTCTGCGGGCTCCGGCAGCTCGAGTGGCTCATCGGGTTCAGGCTCGGGCAGCACAAGCGGTGGCAGCTCCACCGGCGGCAGCACCTCAGGTAGCTCCTCGAGCGGTTCTACCTCTGGCGGAACGACCGACCCAGGAACCTCCGGTGGCTCTACCTCGGGTGGCTCTACCTCGGGCGGCTCGACCTCGGGTTCCGCATCCGTGACCAAAACAGGTGACGCCATTCGCTATCGCTACGGAACCATTCAGGTTCAGGTAACCGAGGTAAGTGGCAAGATCACCGACATCACACTTCTACAGGCCGGTGCAACCGGCGGACGCTCTGCGGCATTCTCCTATCTGATCGATTATGCGATTCAGGCCCAGGGCTCAAACTTCGGCAACATCAGTGGCGCTACCTACACAACTGACGCCTTCGTTCAATCATTGGATTCCGCACTTGCACAGTTCTAACCATCAGCACGCTAAGTCGCCGTACACAACCGAACCCATCCCTGGAAAGAAGCGCACCTGGGTGCGCTCGACGGCAGTCATCTCGATCTTCGCAATCGTCGGTGGCGTCGGCGTGGATCTCTGGCTAAACGCTGGTTCGCTGCTCGGAGGGTCGAGCGCAACCGCCTCTGGCAACACCGACATGACCGTAACCGGCGACGCGATTCAGTATCCCTATGGAGTGATTCAGGTCGAAGTAGTTCGAAGCGGCGGCAAAATCACCGCGGTGAACATGGTTCAGGCCGACGCCACCGCCGGACGTGACCAAGCGTTTCCATATCTAACCGACTATGCGATTCAAGCCCAGGGTTCTAACTTCGGCAACCTAAGCGGAGCCACCTTCACCACCGAGGCATTTAAACAAGCTCTCGACTCGGCTATCTCTAAACTCTCATAGAGACGAAAGAGGCATCGATGGCCGAGTTTGACCACCTAGAACAGTGCATGGGCACGGTCTTTCGCTTTGCTGGTCGAACCGAGTTGAGCCAGAGCGAATTCGATGAGGCAATCTTTAGAGCCTGTGCCACGCTTCACGCCGCCGATGAAATCTTCAGCCTCTACAAACCGGAATCTCCGCTGAGCCGCCTTGCCCGAGGCGAAACTTCTGTGGCTGACTGCCCTCCCGTTGTCGACCAAATTTGGGACGCCTGCGAGGGTTGGGAGAAGCTAACCGACGGTTGGTTCAAGGCGTTCACACCTCAGCACACGTTCGACCCGAGTGGTTTGGTCAAGACTTGGGCCGCCCGCGAGGCGGCGCGGGTGCTTGAGCAAGCCGGCGTCAGTGACTTCGCTCTCAATGCCGGTGGCGATGTGTGGCTGGCCGACGGGCTCATCCCTGGTGTTGGCTGGCGAATTGCAATTTCAAAGCCGATCACCATCGCTAGCCCCGAAGCCGGAGTGCTAACCGTGTTTGACCTTGGCGGCACAAGGATGCGCGCGGTGGCTACCTCGGGTTCGGCAGAGCGCGGCAACCACATTTGGAACCCGAAAAACCCGGATGCGGCGCAAAACGAATTGGTTCAGGTCACGGTCATCGCCGATGACCTGGTGCGCGCCGATGTTTGGGCGACCGCGGCGTTTGCCGAAGGTCCGCGCGCGGTTGAGAGATTAAATCGCGAGGCAGATCTCGAGGCGCTTTTTGTTTTTGCCGACGGGCAGCTAGCCGGCACCGATGGTCTGGTGCCCTTGTTCGCCAAAGCCGACTAGCGCGCTCGAGCCAACACTCGCAAGGGTCTGATTTGACGGTTCGCTAGCCGACGCGACGACCCGGCCAAAGGCTCGGGGTGTCTTCACGGCCCTTCGGCAGCGCGACGCTCTTCTCCCACTCGTGAATCCACTCCGGGAGTTCTGGGCGAGGAGCATGCCAGCCGCCCATGATCTCGAGCACCTCATCCGGGGTTGGAATCCCCTTCGGGCTCTTCAAGAAACGCAACCGCACAACCGCTTCGGCGTGAATCTGGCCGTCGACCACGAAGCGCTGGCGAATGAAGAATGCAATCTCGTTCCAACCCAGCACGCCGGTCTCGATCTCGAAAGTTTTCCAAGGCTTCAGTTCTTTGCGAAAGGTCACGGTTTCGCCAACCACCACCGGATGCACCTTCGCCCTCGCACACATGCCCCAAGCACCGGTGCGCTTGAGCAGGTCAAATCGGGCAACATCCATCAGTGTGAGATAGACACCGTTGTTCATGTGCCCAAAGATGTCGATGTCGGTTGGCCAAACGCGAAACTTGCGTCTGCCCACATCCGTAATCTTCAAGGATGGTCGAAAACGGTAACTGAGCAGAACCCAGACCAGGCGAAACCAGAGTTTCATTTACCAGATGCTGACGCGCTCGGCAGGTTCAAGCCACATGCCATCGCCCGGTTGGGTCTGGTAGGTGTCGTGGAACACGTCGAAGT